>SXGS01377263.1_pt1 | contig 10092 bp, 6 predicted proteins | sample 3174681 | NCBI WGS metagenome assembly SXGS01 (sample SAMN11356861, study PRJNA531348) | freshwater metagenome | isolation source: freshwater sample F1-80 | place: China: Fuxian Lake, Yuxi | collected 2017-12-25
AGACACCCGCCATGACAGTTCCTCAAGCCCGCCGACAGATCGCCGCTCAAATCGAACACCGACTCCAATCACACACACCAAACCACACCGCTGCCACCACACAACGTTGCCACCACACAACGTTGCCACCACACAACGTTGCCACCACACAACGTTGGCTCCAACGAAACGAACTCGCCCGTGCTTCACGCTACGAATCTCGTAATCTCCTTCCACCACTCAAGAACCAGCTAAGAACCTAAACTGGACAGTAGAACTACAATCGGCGCTGAGTCCGTCGTGGTTTGCGATTTTGTTGCGAACATTTGGCCTGACTGGGACCCCTGAAGCATGAGTCGATTTCTTGTCGTAGCTGTGTTGAGTTTCCTCTCGGGGTTGCCGTGTGCGGTCGCGGCTGACGTGCGGTTGCCGCGTAGTTCTCCGGAGTCTCAGGGAGTTTCCTCGAAGGCCATCCGCGAGTTTGTGGAGACGGCGAATCAAAAGATCGACACGTTGCACAGCTTCATGCTGCTAAGGCACGGGCAGGTCATTGCCGAGGGATGGTGGAAGCCCGAAGCGGGCGATAAGCCGCATGTGCTGCACTCGCTCAGCAAGAGTTTCTGTTCGACGGCGGTGGGATTGGCCGTCGCGGAGGGGAAGCTGAGCATCGATGATCCGGTGCTGAAGTTCTTCCCGGACGATGCGCCGGAGAAGCCGTCGGACAAGCTGAACCAGATGCGCGTTCGCGATCTGTTGACGATGTCCACCGGGCATGAGACTGAGCCGAAGTTCACAGCCGATGACTCGTGGGTGAAGATTTTTCTGGCACATCCGGTGCCGCATAAGCCGGGGGCACACTTTCAATACAACTCGCCCGCGACGTACATGCAGTCGGCCATCGTGCAGAAAGTCACGGGGCAAACCGTGCTGGAGTTCTTGAAGCCGCGACTGTTCGACCCGCTCGGCATTGAGAACCCGACCTGGATGAGCAGCCCACAAGGGATCTCGACCGGTGGCTGGGGCTTGATGGTTCGCACGGAAGACATCGCCAAGTTTGGGCAGCTCTACTTGCAGAAGGGGAAGTGGAACGGCAAGCAACTCGTGCCCGTGTCTTGGGTAGAGCAAGCGACCTCGAAACAAATCTCCAACGGCAGCGATCCCGCTCGCGATTGGGATCAGGGCTACGGCTTCCAGTTCTGGCGCTGCCGTCACGGAGCTTACCGAGGAGACGGAGCGTTCGGACAATTCTGCATCGTGCTTCCGGAACAAGATGCGGTCATCGCCATCACCGCCGATACGAAGGACATGCAGGCGGAACTCAACGTGGTTTGGGACAAGCTCCTTCCCGCGTTCCACACCGCTGCGTTGCCGGTGAATGCCGATGAAGAAGGCCACCTTAAAGCGATGCTCGCCAAACTCACGGTCCCGGAGAACCATGTGCCCAATACGCTCAAGTTGCCGGGGACTCGTTGAGTGAAGGTTGGCTCCGACTGCGCACTTTCGTTGCCGCGTTCGTCAGAACGCGGGCGTGGGCACCCCGCGTTCTGACGAATGCGGCTACAAAGGTCTCACTCGATCAGCGATGACTCATCTTTTCGTCCAGCCAATCGAAGGCTTCGTCCTGCATGGCGATCGTCCAGCGATGAGGTTCGTCGTAGAACCGGCCGAGAAATTGATCGTAGCAACTGGCCGCTTGATAAAGCTCGGCGATGCGTTTGACGGACGACTGCATGCCGGACAGCGGAAAGAGTCGGTCTTGCGAGCACTGTTGCACGAACAGCGCTCGCGGCGCGGTGAGCGACACGAGTTCGGGCAGATCCATCAGCCGATGCAGGTTCGGCAGAAAGTGAATCCACGAGTGCGTGTCGACATGCGACTTCAACATCGGTCGCATCGATGACATGAAGCCCACAACGCACGCCGCTTTGATCCGCTCGTCCATCGCCGCCAGATACGCCGACCGATAGCCCCCCATCGAGATGCCGACGCAACCGATCCGCTGGGCATCGACCTCGGACCGAGTCGTGAGGTATTCGACGACTCGGCGGTCGTCGTAGTTGACGACTCCCGGCCACGTCGCGCCGGCAAGCACGAGGCTCTTGGCGATCGTGGCTTCCTTGGCTCGGCACTTTTGATTGAGCTGCTGGACATCGTCGAGCGAATACTTCGAGCGATCCCAGCCGAACTTTAGATCCTCATCGAGCAGCACGCGCCGCTCGCCAAACATGAAGGCGTCGATCGAGATCACGACATAACCGCGTCTCGCCAGTGCGGTGGCCGTGGGTCGTCCGTCGTAATTTTGCTGGTGGTGCTTGGTCATCGCCGGATGGTTGGTTCCAAAGTCGATGACCTTTTCCTTGCCGAACAGAAACATGCCGCCGTGCGAGTGCAGATCGATGATCGCCGGCGCGGGCTTCTTCAGATCTTTCGGGATCAGCACATACGCAGGGATGCGAAACCACGGCGTCGTCGAGATCAGCACTCGCTCTCGCCAGAAATCGCCGCAGTCCACTCGCTCAACAACCTCCGGCAGAAAGTCGACGCGAGGCGGTTCGTAGCTCAAGACCTCACGCACCTTTGTGCGAGCCGCCGCGCGAAAGACTTCGTTGAACTCGATCGGCTTTCCAATCGGGAACACCGATGACTGACAGGCCGCCGCAATCTGTTCAACCGCCGCGAAGTTCGTCCCCAAATCAGCCGTCGAGGGTTGCAAGGCGCGAGTGGCATCGGGCACCAGCTTTGATTCGTCACCAGCAACTACCAAACCGGCCGAGCCGAGCAGCGGCAACCAGCCAACACTCGCCAAGAATTCGCGACGATCAGGTGGTTGGTTCGACATGGCTGTTCCAGTCATGAAGCCGCTGCGGCAACTTTGTCAGCAGCAAGGTCTCGCGGATGCGGTTTGATGGCTCGCGCGGGGAGTGACGTCAGCACGACGCAGATGGTTTCGCTCGCGGGATCGGCCCAAGCGATTGTTCCTGTTGAGCCGGTGTGGCCGAAGGTTTTCTCCGAGCAGCCTTCGTTGCCGGCTCCCTTGCCGACGTTCAAGCCCAAGCCGCGCGGTGTCTGTCCGGGTGGGTTGTGGTTGGTCGTCATCAGCCGAGCCGTTTCTGGTTTCACGACGGCTCCTTTCTGGAAGAGGAACTCGCCGAGGAAGCGGGCGATGTCCGGCGCGGACGCATGAGTGCCGCCCCACGGTGCTCCGAGCTTTCGCCAATAAGGGCTGTTCCAGTCCCAGTCCTTCGCCGTCGGATCGCCCCCTCCGGCTTCGATGGCCGCTAACTCGGTTTGCACGGGGATGAAGTCTTCGAGCTTGAAGCGTCCCAATCCTTGGGCCGAACGCTTCATCCCCAGCGGTTGAAAGACGGCTCGATCGACGAGGGTCAGGATGTCCGTACCGCTTAGCAGTTCGGCCACGCGAGCGGCCAGCAGAATCGCCATGCTCGAATACTGGTACTTGGAACCGGGAGCGAAACCCAGCGGCGTGCGAATCGCGTGTTCGACGAACTCGGACAGCGGAGCATGTTTCTTTCGTAAGGCGTCATTCTCAGACAATTGATCGGGCAGTCCCGAAACGTGCGACAGCAGATGTCGCATTGTGACGTCGTCACGTCCCTCGCCGGTGAACTTCGGAAGGAAATTCTTCAGCGGGTCATCGAGCTTGAACATTCCCTTATCGAAGAGGGTCATCAGCGCCGTGATGGCGATCGGTTTGGAGATCGAGCCCAGCAGAAACATCGCGTGTTCATCACGCGCCTTGCCGAACGCTCGCGTGAACGACGTCTGCCCTTGGCTGACGTGCAACACGGCGGCGGCTACTTGGCCGTTTGCGGTGGCGCGAGTCAGTACCTCGGCCGCTTCGTCCAAGCGATCTTGTCGCAGCGCGGCCAGCAGCGGTGCTCCCATTGAGGCCGCCAGTCCGAATTGAAGAAACTGGCGTCGTTTCATAGCGAACGATCATAACGTGGCGAGGCAAACTTGCGACGAGGGCGGAGGCTCGCTCGCGAGTTCGTCGTGACGCGATACGATGCCAGCATAGCCGAACTCGTGAGAGTTCGGTGTTTCACGAAGGACCGAAGTCTTACGACTTCGGCTACCAACCATCTGGGAACTGATGAGAGATGTTACTGAAGGATCATGCGTCTGTACGGCTCGGCCTGATCTTCTTCGTTGTCTCGGTCGTAGTGCCCGCGCTGGCGGAGGACGATGGGCTGGAATTCTTCGAGAAGAAGATCCGGCCGGTGTTGGTCGAGCGGTGTTACAAATGCCATTCGTCGGAGACTGCGAAACCGAAAGGCGGCCTGCGGCTTGATCGTCGAGCGGGTGTGTTTGATGGAGGTGACTCCGGGGCCGCTGTCGTGCCGGGGAAGCCGGACGAGAGTTTGTTGATCAAAGCTCTGTCGTGGTCCGGCGTCGTTTCGGAGATGCCTCCCGACAGCAAGCTGCCTGACCGAGTCATTACCGACTTTCGGGAGTGGATCGCGCGCGGGGCGGCGTTCCCGGCTGACTCGGCACCGGTGGCCGCGAAGCCTCGTGCGGTCGATATCGAGCAGGGGCGCGGGTTCTGGTCGTTCCAGACGGTTCACGCGCGGCCGGTACCACAGGTCTCTGATCCGAGTTGGCCGCGACGGAAGATTGACTCGTTCGTACGCGAGAAGCTTGATCGTCAGCAGATGCGGCCCGCGCCGGAGGCTGATCGACGGACGCTGATTCGGCGGCTGTCGTTCGACCTGCTCGGTGTGCCGCCGACGTTGGCCGAGACGGAAGCGTTCGTCGCCGATGAAGCACCAGATGCTTACGAGCGACTTGTCGAGCGTTACTTGGCCTCTCGGCATTACGGAGAACGGTGGGGGCGGCATTGGCTTGATGTCGCTCGGTACGCCGAGGATCAACCGACGTCTGAGGCGACCTGCAAACCGCCACGCTTTCCGTTTCGATATCGCGACTGGGTCATTCAAGCGTTGAACGACGACTTGCCTTATGACGAGTTTGTTCGTCGTCAACTCGCGGCCGATCTGATGGACGTCCCTCGGTCGGAATTGGCCGCGCTGGGGTTTCTTGGTCTGTCACCCGTGTATCACAAGGAGCCGAAGCTTGCGGCGGACGTGATCTCGGTGATCGTGGCCGACGAATGGGACGAACGGCTCGACACGGTCACTCGCAGCTTTCTGGGGCTGACCGTCGCGTGTGCTCGCTGTCATGACCACAAGTTCGATCCGATCAAGACCGATGACTACTACGCGCTCGCCGGAATCATGGCCAGCACCCAGTTGGTCGAATGGCCTCTGGTGGAAACGACACACGAAGAGGCCGCCGCGCTCACCGAAGTGCAGCGACAGATCATCGATGTCGAGTTGCGGTTCGACTACGCCAAGAAGAATCGCAAGACACCGAAGGCCGAGGGGGTCGATCTCGCTCCGTTCGATGCCGAGGTGGCTCGCTGGGAAGCCGCGTTGAAAGCGTTGAAGGAAACAAAACTCTTCGACGGCCCGATCGCGACCGGCGTGCGCGATGCGGGGCTGTGGATTAACGGAGACGATCCCGCATGGACGCTGCTCGATTATCGGCAAGGCCGTCCGCGCGATCTGCCGGTGTTTGTCCGAGGCAATCCGGCGAACCCCGGCGCGATGGTCCCGCGTCGATTTCTTGAAGTGCTGTCCCCGCGTGATGCGAAGCCGTATCAATCGGGGAGTGGGCGGCGCGAGTTGGCAGAGGCGATCGTTCGCAACTCCGCATCGCTCGCTGCGCGAGTCATCGTGAATCGCGTCTGGGGCTGGCACTTCGATCGACCGCTGGTGACGACTCCGAGCAACTTCGGTCGGCTGGGGGATGCTCCCTCTCATCCCGAACTGCTCGACGATCTGACGGCACGATTCATCGAGTCGGGCTGGTCGCTGAAATGGCTGCATCGCGAGATCGTTCTCTCGGCCACATGGCGGCAGGCCAGCCGTTCGCCGAATGACTATCACGATCATGACCCCGATAACCGTTTTCTCTGGCGGATGAATCGCCGACGTTTGGAAGCAGAAGCCTGGCGCGATGCGGTGTTGTCGGCGAGCATGGAACTCGACCCGACGATGCTCGGTCCATCGGTCAGCCTGGACGACGCTAAACATTGCCGACGCACCGTGTACGGGATCGTCAGTCGCCAGAAGCCGGCGGATCTGTTCCGGTTGTTCGACTTCCCCGATGCAAAGCGACACACGGAGAATCGACTGCCAACAACGACGCCGCTTCAGCAATTGTTCTTGCTCAACAGTCCGTTCCTGCAACAGCAGGCAGAGGCAACGGTGCGTGTTGTGCTGGATGTGAAACTTTCGAGACCGGAAAAGATCGCCCGCCAACTGTTCCGCCGGATCTTGCTGCGAGACCCGACAACTGATGAACTTCGCAAGGCCATTGGGCTCGTGCGAAGCGAAGCCGGCGAAGTGTCCCGCGAAAGCTGGGGGTTCCTTGCTCATTCACTGTTTGCGACGAATGAGTTCTTGTATGTCGAATAGTTTTACGCGCAGGGGTCGGGTGTTCGGTTTTTCGGAATTGGCGGGATTGAGCGTCGTTTGCAATCGGAGCTTTGTCCCGCCAATTCCGAAAAACCGAACACCCGACCCCGGATCAATGGATAAGCCAATGACTGCAATTCCCGATCATTCGCCAATCGACATTTCGCGCCGGCAGTTGCTCGGCTCGCTGGGTGCCGGTTTCGGGACGCTCGCGCTGGCTGATCTGCTGCACGCGGAACAGGACTCGTCCGGTGTCGTGACGCCGCATGCTCCGAAAGCCAAACACGTCATTTTCCTCTTTATGGCCGGAGGGCCTTCGCATATCGACCTATTTGATGAAAAGCCAAGCCTCAAGAAGTTCGCCGGCCAGCGCCCTGCTGGTGCCGACTTGCGCACCGAGCGTGTGACTGGTGGGCTGCTGCCGGCTCCGTGGGAGTTTCGGCCGGGTGGCAAGAGCGGGTTGCTCATCAGCGATCTGCTTCCGAATCTTCGCGATTGCGCGGACGACTTGTGTCTCGTGAAGTCGATGGTCGGCGGCAATCCCAATCACGCACCGGCGGCGAATCATCTCTTCTCTGGACGCATCGATCAGATTCATCCGTCGCTCGGCGCGTGGGTCTCTTACGGGTTGGGGACGGAGAATCGAAACCTGCCCGGCTTCGTCTCGCTGAGCGATGGCGGGACCGCGTCGCGTTACGTTCGCAACGGTTATTTGCCGGGCGAGTATCAAGGGACTCCGATCAACATCGCCGAGAAAGATCCGGAGAAGATGGTCCGTTATCTGCGCAATGGATCGCTCAACCGCGAGCAACAAGCACGGCAGGTCGAGTTCATCGCGCGGCTCAATCGTCGGCAGCTTGAGGCGTCCGGCGATGATCCCGCGCTGGAAGCTCGCATCCGCGCTATGGAGACGGCGTTTCGGATGCAGTTCGCCGCCGGCGACGTATTTGACATCCGCTCTGAGACACAGGCGACTCACGAGGAATACGGATCGAGTTCCTTCGCGCGTGGCTGCATGATTTCGCGTCGGCTGGTGGAACGAGGCGTCCGCTATATCCATCTGGAGCTCGGGGGTTGGGATCATCACGAGAACATCGACAAGTCGATTACCAGCCTGAGTCGTCAAATCGACCAGCCCATTGCCGCGTTGCTGCGCGACCTGAAGCGTCGCGGCCTGCTCGACGAAACGCTGGTTGTGTGGGGTGGTGAGTTTGGTCGCACTCCGGTTTCGGAAAGCGGAAACGGTCGCGATCACAACCACTACGGCTTCACGATGTGGTTGGCCGGTGGCGGCATCAAAGGAGGGCTGGCCTACGGCGCGACGGACGACTTCGGTTTCCGAGCCGTCGAGAACCGAGTCAGCGTCCACGACCTGCACGCCACACTGCTGCATTTGCTGGGCTTCGACCACGAACGGCTGACATACCGTTACTCCGGCCGCGATTTTCGTTTGACCGACGTACATGGCGAGGTCGTGCAAGAGTTGCTGGCGTGAATACCGGGACGCGGGCGCATCCAACGTTGAAGAGAACTGCTATGAAACTGATACTTCGTCGGCCTCTTCTTTGACGGGAGACTCTCGCATGCGTGGCACGCTGCTTTCTCCGCCGATCTCGCGTCGGCAGTTGCTGCAAGTTGGCGGAATCGGTGCGTTGGGCCTGGCTTTGCCTGAGTTCTTGCAGGCCGGCGGATTGAGCGGTTCGGAACGCTCCTGCATTTTCATCGTGCAATATGGTGGTAGCAGTCATATCGACAGCCTGGATTTGAAACCGGATGCACCGGCCGACATCCGCGGTCCCTACCAACCGATTTCGACACGAGTTCCTGGTCTCAACGTGTGCGAGCTGTTGCCACGATTAGCCATGCAGGCCGATTGTTTCGCCGTGGTGCGTTCGATGACGCATGGCAATGGCGGGCACGATGGCGGAATGCACGTGGCCATGACCGGTCACTCGGTGCCGACGCCCGATACGCCCTATTTCGGTTCGGTCGTCGCGCGCGTTCGGCCGGCAACTCAGAACATTCCGAGTTATGTCTGGTTGCAGAACTTGGCGGGTGATGTCGAGCCGCGCTATCTCCGTGGTGGATTCCTCGGCCCGGCTTTCAGCCCGTTACGAGTGGGAACCGATCTGGATAACCCCAGCGCGGATAAGTTTCGGTTCACAGCGTTTGATCCACCGACCGGCACGACGTCCGAACGGCTGCTCGACCGCCAGCGATTGCTGCGCGGACTGGAGTCTTCGGTATCCAGTGGCGAGACAACGCTGGCGCCCGGATTCACTCGGTTTCAAGAGCAGGCATTCGATCTGGTCACCGGGACCAAGGCTCGCCAAGCCTTCGACCTGACTCACGAGTCTGACACGGTTCGCGATCGTTACGGCCGCCATCCGCTCGGTCAGAATCTGCTGATGGCGCGACGCTTGGTCGAGGCGGGGACGCGGTTGGTGAACGTGACTGCTTGGTGCGGCTTGGCCGAAGGAGAGAAATTCACCAACGTTCAAACTTGGGACATGCACGGCCCGGTGGCCGCGCACATTGGCAGCATTTTCGGAACGGGTTCGTATGGGTTGGGGTTCGCGCTGCCGCGCGTCGACCAGTCGGTTTCCGCGTTGCTCGAAGATCTCTCCGAGCGCGGCCTGCTGGAGAGCACGCTGGTCGTGATGGTGGGTGAATTCGGCCGCTCGCCGAAGGTGACCAATCAGGGACGCGATCACTGGCCGGCTTGCTATTCGTCATTGCTCGCTGGCGCCGGAGTGCGCGGAGGGATGGTCTACGGTGCGTCAGACAAACAAGGGGCGTACGTCCAAGAGCGTCCGGTGTCTCCGGAGAACTTCGGCGCGACGTTGTACCGCGCATTGGGGATCGACCCCGGCATTCGACTGGGCCTGGATGGTTTCACGCGCCCGGCCAGCACGGGCCAACCGGTCGAGCATCTGCTCGAATTGGGGTCGGCATGACTGCTCACGCAAATTCCCCGACACAGCAAGTCTCTGAGTGGTTGTCGCAATTTGATACCGCGCTGGATCGGCACGATTGGTCCGCCGCGACCGACCTGTTTGCCGACGAGTGCTTTTGGCGCGACTTGGTCTCCTTCACCTGGAACATCAAAACTCAGGAGGGGAAAGGCGAAATCCAAGCCCTCTTGGCCGCGACGATTGCTGACGTGCAGCCGAGTCAGTGGCAGATCGAAGGAGAAGCGACCGATGAGAACGGCGTGACCTCCGGTTGGTTTACGTTTGAGACCGCAGTCGCGCGAGGGAAAGGCTACGTGCGTCTGAAGGGCGGCAAATGCTGGACGCTGCTGACCACGATGACGGAACTCAAAGGCTTTGAAGAGAAGCATGGGGCGACTCGCAGTTTCGGAACGGAGCACGGCGTCTTCAAGAATCGGAAGACGTGGCTGGAGCGAAAGAATCAGGATGAAGCGGAATTGGGGGCCGTCACTCAACCTTACTGCGTCATCATCGGCGGCGGACAAGGGGGCATCGGCCTGGCAGCGCGCCTGAAGCGTCTGGACGTGCCGACGATCATCATTGAAAAGAATGCTCGCCCCGGCGATTCGTGGCGTAAGCGATATAAGTCGCTCTGCCTGCATGATCCCGTGTGGTACGAC
>SXGS01675434.1_pt1 | contig 10091 bp, 8 predicted proteins | sample 3174681 | NCBI WGS metagenome assembly SXGS01 (sample SAMN11356861, study PRJNA531348) | freshwater metagenome | isolation source: freshwater sample F1-80 | place: China: Fuxian Lake, Yuxi | collected 2017-12-25
AAGAAGCCATGCGCTTACTTTCAAGCGTGGCCATTGTGAAAAATCAGCCGAGTTCTCAATATCCCGCCTGCCTATTGTTCTTCCGCGGGTCCATCCTTCAACCAATCCGGCCAAACCACTTTTCTTGAAACTGCCCTGGTTGCCGTGACTGTCCAAGCTTTTAGGGTTGAATTTAAGCGACCGGAGGTCATTAGTTCACTGGGGTGATGCCATTCGACCGCTTTCTAGGGAGAAAGTCCCCTTGCTTCCCGGGCGCCCTGGGCAACACTTGAGCTCTTTTATGGCACACGTGAAGTTGCACATTCCGGGTCCTGTTGAAGTCAGCCCGAAGACCTTTCAGGCCTTATGCAATCCGATGATCGGGCATCGGGGGCAGGGCTTCAAAGACCTCTACGCCCGCATTCAACCGCAGTTACAGACACTGCTGGGCACCAACCAATTGGTTTATTTATCGACCTCCAGTGCCTGGGGTGTGATGGAAGGGGCGATTCGAAACTTGGTGTCCAAGAAGGTGTTGAACTGCATGTGCGGGGCGTTTTCGGACAAATGGTTGGATGTTTCGAGGCGTTGTGGGAAGGAAGCCGATGGGGTTCAAGTGGAGTGGGGTTCGCCGATCCGTGCGGAAGCCATCGACCAGAAGTTGAGCACAGGACAATTTGACGCGATCACCTTGATTCATAATGAGACCAGCACGGGTACCATGTCTCCATTGGCTGAGATTGCTGCGTTGAAAGTGAAGTATCCGGACGTGATGTTCATCGTGGACGCAGTCAGTTCGATGACAGCGGTGCCGATAGGTTTTGACACCTTGGGGATCGATGTTTTGTTGGCAGGAACGCAGAAGGCGTTTGCTCTGCCGCCTGGTTTGTCGGTGTTCACCTGTTCTCCGGCGGCATTGTCTAAGGCGGCCACGCTCAAGGATCGGGGCTACTATTTCGACTTCGTGGAGTTCCAAAAGAATGCGGAACAGCACATGACGCCGAGCACGCCGAGTATTCCACACATTTACGCGCTTGGATCGAAACTGGATGAATTCTTTGCCGAAGGCCTTGAGAACCGTTACTCGCGGCATCGGCACACCAACCAACAATTGAGAGACTGGGCAACTCGACATGGTTTCACGCTCTTTCCGGAAGCCGGGTACGAGTCATTAACGCTCTGCTGCGTCAATAATGGGGCCAAGCCCGTTGCTGGTGCCCGTGTGGTGGACGCGTCCAAGCTCCAAAAACTGGTGAAGGATAGGGGGTTTTTAATTGATGGTGGCTATGGCAAGATCAAGGGGACGACGTTCCGACTGTCTAACATGGGCGATGAAACACCCGAGACCATGAATGCGCTGATTGCGGAATTGGATCAGGCGATGGCGCTGCTGTGACGCTGCCTTGACCCTGGCGCAGGAGTTGTCGACTCTGGTGACGCTTTGTCACACCGCTTCATTTTAGCTGCCTTGGCTGGTTTGGCCGCGCTCACGGGGTTTCCTTCGAGGGCTTTGGGTGATTCCTCCGCGGAAATACCTGAGGCCGCCCTCGAATTTGGCCCGTTGGCGCATCGGTTTCGTCTGACCTTGGAGCCGGGCGATCGAGAGGAATGGTTGGGACCGCTGTATGCAGTAGAAGCGACCGAGAATGGTTCGTCGCATCTTTCGTTGGCTCCACCATTGTTCGTCCGGGAGATCAATCCGAGTCTGGAACTGGATCGCTTTGATCTGTTTTACCCTTTGCTGACTTGGTCGCGCCACGGGTCCGAATACCGCTTTCAACTGGTTCAATTGCTGGCTTGGAGTGGCGGTCAAACTCCCGGTGACGAGGAAGAAAAGAAGCGGTTGACCTTGTTTCCATTCTTTTTCTCCCAGCGATCCACCACCAATCCTTCGAATAACTACACCGCCCTGGTTCCTTTTTATGGAACCTTGAAGAACCACCTTTTTCGGGATGAAGTGCGATTTGTCCTGATGCCCCTCTATGTACAGAGTCGCAAGGGTGGCGTCATTACGGACAATTACTTGGCTCCATTCGTCCACCGGCGTTACGGAACTGGGCATGATGGATGGCAGGTGTGGCCGCTTATTGGGCGGGAGACGAAAGGGATTACATACAAGACGAACAACTTAGATGAGGCCGTTCTGGTTCCCGGGCACGAAAAATCGTTTGCCCTGTGGCCTATCTGGCACCGGCAGCGACTCGGATTGGGTGGGGCGAATCCGCAGACCAACACGCTCTTGTTTCCCCTGATCGTTCATCAGAGGTCTCCGAATCGGGATCAGAGCCAATATCTGTTTCCCCTATTTACGCACATCCACGACCGTGGACGGCTTTATCGGGAGTGGGGATTTCCATGGCCGCTAGTGGGCTTTGCGCGGGGTGAGGGCAAGACGGCGAATCGGATCTGGCCGTTTTACAGCCATGGATCCAGCGCGAGTGCCGAGAGCGACTTTATTCTGTGGCCGTTGTACATGCATAAAGGAGTGCGATCGGAGGCTTACACCAGGGACCGATCTCGAGTCCTGTTCTTTTTATGGTCGGATACCCGTGAAAAGAATGTTGTCGGGAAGACCGAACGAAGGCGTCGGGATCTTTGGCCTCTGTTCACTCACAAGAAAGACTACGCTGGCAACGAACGCCTCCAGGTGTTGGCGCCACTAGAGCCGTTGGTTCCAAATAATCGAGGGATTGAGCGTGGATGGTCTCCGGTTTGGTCCATCTATCGGTCTGAGAACAATGCCAAGGCGGGAATTCGCAGCCAAAGCCTGCTTTGGAACTTGTGGAGACGGGAAGTTTCGACCAACGGAACACGCTCTAGCTTCCTGTTCGGCGCTTTGAAAACCGACACCACGGATTCTGGCAGAGACTGGAGTTTGTTTCAGCGAAACGTTCGGGCGAACATTGAACAACCGGTCCCTTAGAGCCTGTGACAGAACGCATCGGCTTAGTCATTCAGGAATTGTTGTCTCAACCCCTGCGACTGCTAAAGTCGATACAATTATTGGCGCCGGAGTCGCCAGGAAAAGGTTTTCGAAGTGGGTTATGAGAAACGATGAGCCTGTCATCATGTCGAAGTCTTTGACCGACAAGCAAAGCGAACCAGACCACCGTCAACTGCCCATCGACAAGGTAGGGGTGCGTGGTTTGAGGTTTCCCATACAGATTCGAGATAAGAATTCCGCTTCATTGCAAAGCACCGTCGCCACTGTCGGCATGTTCGTCGACTTGCCCATGGAGTTTAAGGGGACGCATATGAGCCGCTTTGTCGAAGTGCTCAATGCCCATGGAAGTGTGATTCATGTGGAGAACATACCGGATATTCTCAAAACGATGCAGGAACGGCTTCATTCGCAGAACGCACACCTTGAAATGGAGTTTCCTTTCTTCCTGACCAAAAAAGCGCCGGTTTCCAAGAAAGAGGGCGTGATGGATTACACCGTGCGCTTTGATGCTGCCATGATCGGGGCAGACTTGGATTTTGTGCTCACGGTTCAATGTAACGTGACCACGCTATGCCCCTGTTCCAAGGCCATCAGCCGGTACGGTGCCCATAACCAACGTGGTGAGGTGACGGTGGCCATTCGTTCGGAAGAGGTGATCTGGATCGAAGACTTGATCGCTCTGATCGAGTCCAGTGGTAGCAGTGAAATGTTCTCGCTTTTGAAGCGTGAGGACGAGAAGGCGGTGACAGAGCGTGCCTACGAAAATCCCGTGTTCGTGGAAGATTTGGTTCGCAATGTGGTGATTCAATTACAAGGGCGTCCTGAGATTTCCTGGTATCGGGTCGAAGCGGAAAATCAGGAGAGCATTCACAACCACAACGCCTATGCCTGTATTGAAAAGGGCTGAGGCTGGGATTCGAAATCGCGACTTGCCACAAGATCTCGGGCCGAAGTCTTTCGTCGACGCTCACCCAAGACCGTGTCGAGATGCCTCGCTTCTCGCCAAGCCGTCGACCCATAAGCGACTGCTCACTTCGAATACGTTCGAGTCGCGCTTCTAGAAGTGCTCGAAACTTCGCTATCCGTTTTCAGTTTGTGGTGGATTGTCGGAATTCGATGTCACCGTGCTCAATAATTCGCCGGTTTGGAGACGGGTGCGGATTTTACGTCCCGGGTGGATGGCTGTGGCAGATCGCAGGATGGAGCCAGTGGTTGCGTCCTGTGTGATGGAATAGCCGCGGTTCAGGACATTCTGGGGTGAGAGCAGGTGCAGTTTGGTGACGAGGTTGGTGATGCGTGTCTGGTGGTCTTGCAGTCGTGCTTCCGCGGTGGTTTGCAGTTTTTTGGCCAGAATAGATATCGCTTCGATTTTGCGGGTCACGACCACGCCAGGTCGGAGTTGGGAGAGACGACGTCTGACATGATCGAGCAGGCTGCGTCGATCCCTGAGGCATCGTTGGAGTAAACGGGAAAGCTGTTGCTGGATATCGTCGAGTTGCTGGCCGCGTTGTTCCAAACGTCGGCGGGGATGCTCCCGCACGAGGCGGCGTTCTGCGTGGGTGAGCCGTTCCATGGATCGGTCGAGGCGTTGTCGAGCGAGGGTTGCCAGCCGGTCGCTGACCATTTCGACAAAGTCGCGGCTGGCGACATATTCCTCGGTGAGGATCTCGGCGGCGGCGCTGGGTGTTGCGGCTCGGAAGTCCGCGACGAAATCACAAATGGTGAAGTCGATTTCGTGTCCAACGGCGCTGATGATGGGCAAGTGAGAGGCGGCGACAGCGCGGGCGACTGATTCCTCGTTGAAGGTCCAGAGGTCCTCCAAGCTGCCGCCCCCGCGAGTCAGCAGTAAGACATCGATCTTTTGGTGTTCGGGTGCTTGTTCTGACCACTGATTCAATCGTTGTAACGCGTTGACCACCTCGGATGCGGCACCGTCTCCTTGGACCCTAGTGGGCGCGAGGATAAGTTCGAGCTTGGAAAAGCGCCGCTGGATCACGTGAATGACATCCTGAATAGCGGCACCGGTCGGTGATGTCACGAGGCCTACACGGCGCGGGAACCGGGGGATGGTTCGTTTGCGCGCCGGGTCAAAAAGTCCTTCAGATTGGAGTTTAGCCTTGAGCCGTTCGAAGGCTACTTGGAGAGCGCCAACGCCCTGGACTTCGACGTGGGAGACCCGAAGTTGGTATTGGCCACGGGGTTCATAGACGGTGATGTCACCTCCGAGAGTGACGCGAGCACCGTCACGCAATGTACTTCGGTCGATGCTTGCTTGGCCTCGGAAAAGGACTGCCTGTACTTGGGCTTGGGCATCCTTGAGAATGAAGTAGGCATGGCCGCTGGATTGCATCCGGAAGTTCGAGATCTCACCGGTCACCCAAACCGCGGTGAACCCCTTTTCAAGGCTTCGCTTAATCTGGACCGTCAGATCGGATACCGAAAGGACATTTCGCGTTTGGTCGGGTGTGAACAGGTCACCAAAGTCCCACTGAGTTTTAGGAGCGCGTGGCACGGTGGATGGAGGGAAGGGGGTTGAACGTTGTGTGGCGTAAGCTCTGTGATCTCAGTACCGATTTGAGTGGGGATTCAAAGGGATTGGACGACCCGTTCGATGGAGCGAGCCCTTCCGGTGAGTTCATCAATATCCAGGATGGCTCCACAGAGTTGGATACGGTTTTTGGCCACCTCGAATCGGTGGGGCGTATTGAGCAAGAATCGTTGGATGATGGGATCAATTTCCCGGCCTAGGATGCTCTCCTGTGGTCCTGTGAAACCGGAATCCGAAAGGTATGCCGTACCGCCTGGAAAAACCTGTTCATCGGCAGTTTGAACGTGTGTGTGGGTGCCAATGACAGCGCTGACTTTACCATCCAACATACGGCCCATGGCGATTTTTTCAGAAGTCGCCTCTGCGTGAAAATCTAGGAAAATAATCGGGGTCTGGGTACGGAGAATTTGGACTTCCGCTAGAGCCAAGGGGAAGGGGTTGTCGAGCGCAGGCATAAACGTCCGGCCTTGAAGGTTGAGGACGGCAACTGGAGGGAGATTTTCCTTTTGCCAGACCACGCTGCCGTGTCCGACGACACCGCTCGGGTAATTGAGAGGTCGGAGCAGTCGACGTTCCTGAGCGAGATAGCCGGTGACTTCCTTCTGGTCCCAAACATGGTCACCGGTGGTAATGACATCGACGCCCGCCTCGAACAGTTCGCGAGCAATGGCGCTGGTGATTCCATTGCCGCCTGCGGAATTTTCGCCATTAGCGATAATAAAATCGAGTTGATGTATGGATCGGAGGAGTGGGATAACACCTCGAACAGCGCGGCGTCCTGGTTCTCCGACGATATCACCGATGAAGAGCAGCTTCACGCGGAGATCCTGGGGTTGGGGCTCCGCAGGTGCAACTTCCTGTCATAAATTTTTTGACAAGAGGCGACCTTGCCTCTTTTGTGTGCGGCCCGAGAGTCGGTATGTCGGCGACGTGTCGACAGGCCCCGGGAATTGTTACGCGGGAGAGCCTAAAGCTCACTTGAACCGCTCAAAACATGCCTAGCAAAAGATACAAGAAAGCGTTGGCGTTAGTTGATGCCACGAAAAATTATCCGCTGAAAGATGCGGTTGACGTCCTTTTCAAATTCCCGCGAGCCAAGTTTGTGGAGACGGTGGATTTGGCCTTCCGCCTGGGAGTGGACCCAAAACAATCCGACCAGATGGTTCGCGGCACCGTTCCATTGCCTCACGGCAGCGGTAAGGTGGTGCGGGTTTTGGTGTTTGCCAAAGCAGGTGCTGGAGCCGATGCGGCAAAAGCAGCAGGCGCCGAGTACGTTGGATTTGAGGAGATGATCAAGAAGTGCACCGAGGGTTGGTCTGATTTCGATGTCGCTGTGGCCACTCCGGAAGCAATGACCGAAGTACGTAAGCTTGGTAAAGTTCTAGGTCCACGTGGTTTGATGCCAAACCCGAAAACTGGAACGGTGACCGAAGACACCGCTAGAGCGGTTCGTGAAGTCAAAGCGGGTCGGGTGGAGTTCAAAATTGATAAGGCTGGGAACATTCACGTCCCAGTGGGCAAGGTGTCATTCACTCCGGTCCAACTTCAGGAAAATGCGCAGTCCGTCATCGAGGCCGTCTCAAAGAGTCGGCCTGCGAGTGCTAAGGGTATTTTCATGCGGAGTTGCACGATTTCCCTGACCATGAGTCCGCCGGTGTCGGTCGACTTGAAGGAATTCGTTTCTTAATCCCAACCTCCAGAAAAGGAACATACCATGCGCGAAGAGAAGAAGCTGATTTCTGCCGAGTACGTTTTGCGGCTGAACGAGTCCCCGTTTTTCCTGGTGGTTGACTACCGAGGATTGAGCGTTGGCCAGTTTACGGAATTGCGGAAGCGGTTGTTGAAAGCCGGCGGAGAAGTCCACGTGGTCAAGAACAATCTATTCCGAGTCGCCGCCAAGGAAGCTGGGATCGCTGATTTGAGTGGATCGTTGGTGGGCCAGGTGGCTGTGGTGACTGGTCGCAAAGATATTGCGGCGGTGGCCAAAGTGATCAAGACCTACCAATCCGAATTTGAGAAGCCCAAGCTGCAGTTCGGCTATTTAGGCAACCAGCGTTTGGGTGCGGAAGAAGTGCGAAAGATTGCGGATCTGCCGCCTCTGATCGAGCTCCAGGGAAAACTCCTGGGACTACTCCAAGCTCCGGCCCAAAAACTGGTGGCTCTCATCAATACCCCAGGTTCCCAAGTGGCTCGAGTGCTCAAGGCCCGAGTCGACAAGGGAGAGTGATTGGGAATCGGTGTGGGAAACGCGGGCGTGGTCCATGGTTAACGTGGCTGCGCCATTTCGGTGATCGGTTGGCCACTTAAGTTGAGGCAAACCGAACTAAAGCGCCGACAATCACGATAACGTTACTTTTCGACGGCATTCAGGCCGATGACGTCGAATACACATAATACAACTAGAGTCCATGGTCGGTTCGCAGGCAGCGAACTAATTCGAGATGGCCGTCTCGGCGACCAAACTAATAAGAAAGCAGTAAGAAAATGGCTGATATTAATAATATGGTGGAAGAGTTGAGCAAACTCACCGTTCTCGAAGCGGCCGAGTTGGTGAAAGCTCTTGAAGCGAAGTGGGGTGTGACGGCGGCGGCTCCTGTAGCGGCTGCTGGTGCTGCGGCTCCAGCTGGCGCTGCGGCTCCAGCTGAAGAAGCCAAGACGACGTTCGACGTTGTCCTCGCTTCGGTTCCGGCTGATAAGAAGATCGCCGTCATCAAAGCTGTCCGCGAGGTCAAGACCGGTTTGGGCTTGGCTGAGGCGAAGGCTTTGGTTGAAGGTGCGCCTAAGACGGTGCTTGAAGGCGCCAACAAGGCGGACTCCGAAGCTGCGAAGAAGAAACTTGAAGAAGCCGGCGGTAAGGTCGAGCTGAAGTAAAGAACTTGAAATTTCCGGACAGCAGGCTTGACCTGCTGTCCGGATTTCTTACAAATTTGTTTTCCGGCCGGGACCGGCTACCATCCGCGCGATTTGAACAACTAGACCAGTTCGACGAGTTCAGGTGATTGAAGACAACAATCACCTGAACTCGTCGTATTGTCATTTCGGCAACACGACATTTCCACCAAGCCTACGAAACCACAACACGAGGTCGCAATGCCAGCAAGCAAGAGTTCGGAGCGCATCAACTTCGGTAAGATCAAAGAGGTCATAGCCCCCCCTAACCTCATTGAGATCCAACTTGATTCCTACCGTGAGTTCCTTCAAGCAGACATAGCACCCAGCAAACGACGCAACCTCGGATTACAAGCGGTTTTTACCGAGGTATTTCCGATTGAAAGTTACGACGGCAAGACCGTTCTGGACTTTCATAGCTACGAGATCGGCGAGCCCAAGATCGATTGGCTGGAATGCTTGAGAGAGGGATTGACCTACGGCGCCCCGCTGTATGTCACTTTCCTGCTAAAGGAAGAACGAGGAACAAAGGAAGAGAAGGTCTTCATGGGAGAAATCCCTCTGATGACCCCTCAAGGTACCTTTGTGATCAACGGAGCGGAGCGTGTCATTGTCAGCCAATTACATCGTTCCCCAGGTCTCGCCTTTGAATCCACACTTCATCCCAACGGCAAGACCCTCTACAGCTTCCGTATTATCCCGGATCGCGGCTCATGGTACGAAGCACAATTTGACACCAGCGACTTGCTTTATGTCTATCTGGACCGAAAGAAACGTCGTCGTAAGTTCCTGACTACCACTTTCTTCCGTGCGTTGGGCTACAGCAGTGACGCGGATATTCTGAACCTCTTCTACAGCATCGAAGAATTGTCGGTCAAAGAGGCTGACAAGTTGGAGCATATTCAAAATAAGGTGTTGATTGAAGACGCGCTCGACTTGGACAAAGGAGTCGTGGTTGCCCGTGCGTTTGAGCCATTGTCCAAAGCAGTGGTGAAACAGATCGCCGAACTGGGTGTGACCAAGATCAAAGTGGTCGATACCAGTGTCGACGAGGGCATTATCATCAAGTGCCTTAAAAAGGATCCGACTAAGAACGAAGAAGAGGCGCTCAAGGATATTTATCGCCGTCTACGCCCTGGCGATCCGCCGACGGCGGCGAACGCTCGCGCGCTCATCAAGCGGTTGTTCTTTGATCCGAAGCGCTACGATCTCGGTCGCGTCGGTCGCTACAAGATCAATCAGAAGCTGAACTTTCGCGATGGCGCCGATTCCCGGATTCTTACCAAGGAGGACTTGGTGGCGGCCACGAAGTACTTGCTGAGGTTAAAGAAGCAAGAAGGTAGTTTGGATGATATTGATCATCTGGGCAGTCGGCGCATCCGGACGGTCGGTGAACTCTTGGCCAATCAGTGCCGAGTCGGTTTGGCTCGAACAGAGCGTTTGGTCAAGGAACGCATGACGTTGTTTGATCAGACGACCGATACGATGACGCCTCAGAAGCTGATCAATCCCAAGGCGCTTTCTGCAGTGGTTCGGGACTTTTTTGGTCGCAGCCAGCTCAGTCAGTTCATGGATCAGATCAATCCGCTGGCTGAACTAACCCACAAGCGCCGTTTGTCCGCCCTCGGGCCCGGAGGTCTGAGTCGAGATCGCGCTGGATTCGAAGTTCGCGACGTTCATCCGTCGCACTACGGGCGTATCTGCCCCATCGAAACCCCTGAAGGTCCAAAC
>SXGS01382741.1_pt1 | contig 10090 bp, 8 predicted proteins | sample 3174681 | NCBI WGS metagenome assembly SXGS01 (sample SAMN11356861, study PRJNA531348) | freshwater metagenome | isolation source: freshwater sample F1-80 | place: China: Fuxian Lake, Yuxi | collected 2017-12-25
TTAACATTGAGTGCGGCAAAGACCTGCCACCTAAATAGAGCAACTCTAAAACCTCATCAAATGAAGCTGAGTCACTGCCAGACTCATCCACAATTGGAAATAATCTCTTTAAGTCCCCTGGAATTAATTCACTTTCAAGTAGTGTCTCGCGAGCTCTCATCCAGTTTCGGTTTCCCTTAACTGTATTTATCTCACCGTTATGAGCGATAAATCGGTAGGGGTGCGCAAGGGGCCAAGATGGAAATGTGTTTGTTGAAAATCTGGAGTGAACAAGTGCCATTGGGGATTCAACTAATGGGTTAGATAAATCTGGAAAAAACTCTTCCAGTTGACCAGTTGTAAGCATTCCTTTGTAGACAATCGTCCGAGAAGAAAGTGAGGAGACATATATAGGCAGAGTGTGTTCAATGCGTTTGCGCAAACAAAATGCCATTCGTTCTAGGACTAGATCATTCTCATTTTTACTACCTGAGATAAATATTTGCTTAAACTCTGGCATAACTGAAAGCGCAGTTTTACCGAGAGATTTTGGATTTATTGGAACATCTCGCCAGCCTAAGAGTTTTAAACCCTCTTCTTTAGCGATTTTATCGATACTAGTTTGGTAATTACTTTCACCGGGCTCAACAAAAAGAATTCCTGTTGCGTACTCACCTGCTTTAGGTAATTCAAACTTGACCTCTGATCTATAAAAATTGTCCGGTATTTGAATAAGAATTCCCGCGCCATCACCACTATCTACTTCAGCCCCGGAGGCACCTCGATGTTCAAGGTTTCGAAGAGCGGTAAGTGCTTGCGCAACAATCTGATGTGTTGGCAATTTATTAAGTGTTGCGACCATTGCAACACCGCAGGCATCATGTTCATTTGCAGGGTTGTATAACCCAACTGCATTTGGGGTTGAAGAAAAAAGCTTATTCATTTCCAAATTTAATGGTCGCTCCCGTTAAAGGGTCGGGACGACTATGGCCCAACTTTTTAAAACTTCCTAGGCAAAGAATAGCAGGATACTTAAATTCCAGTCAGCCCCAATAAGTAACCAATTCCTGCGGTAATGATCACACCCAGTGCTCCACCAAGGAATATCCGAGCTATGGTCTTAAATAAGGGAGAGGCAGCAATTTTAGCGCTAATAAATCCGGCGGTTACTAAACCAACCGTTGTGAAAATGAGAATGAAAACAACCTGATTTGATTTTGAAATCAAAGCCCCTGCTAGGGGAATCACCCCACCAACTGTGAAGGCTATCGCAGATGCAATTGCAGCCTGCACTGGTCTGGCTTTTGTATGTTCAAAGTATCCCAGCTCATCTCTTAAATGAGCATCCAATGGATTTTTTTTATAAAATGCAGTTACCACCTCGGTTGCAAGTGGTTTAGATAAACCACGTTCCATATATATTCCTACTAACTCAGCAAACTCACCTTCAGGATCTGCTTCCAAATGTCTTATCTCAAGTTTGCGATCAGTATTTTCAATATCGGTCTGGGATTTAACTGAAACGTATTCACCTACGGCCATTGACATAGCACCAGCAACTATTCCGGCAAGACCTGCAGTAATTATGAATTCATTCTTGCTCGCTGCTGCTATACCTATCATCAAACTCGCAGTTGAAACTAAACCATCATTTGAACCAAGTACGGCAGCTCGTAGCCACCCTGAATGGTTTGATCGGTGCTCCATATTACGTAATTGAACCTCTTCTAAACCCATGCCCTAATTCTAACTTGCAGGTTGGGTATTAGATAAATAGCCACGACGATTACTACGAATTAAATAGATTACCGACGAGGCGATCACGATTAAACTGACCCAAATATTTAACCTCAATCCCAAAATATAATTTGTATCATCAATACGCATCGACTCTATCCACAATCTGCCGAGTGTGTAACCGAATACATAGAGTGCAAATACATCTCCTTTATTTTTCACAATTTTCCTCAAAAACATTGGTAACTTAAGTAAACAGTAGGCAACTAGCAAGCACCAAAGCCCTTCATAAAGAAAGGTGGGATGAAAAGTTAAGTAGTTCTCATACCCATCTGGACGATTAACCAGACCAATCTCTAAACCCCATGGTAGTGATGTAGGTTTTCCAAAAAGTTCTTGATTAAACCAATTTCCAACTCGGCCAATCGCCTGGGCAATTACCACACCAGGTGCTAATGCATCTAAAAAATCTGTAAAACTTAAAGAAGTCTTATGAGTTCGAAAATAAATATAAGCTCCAAATGCGCCAAGTGAAATAGCTCCCCAGATACCAAGACCTCCCTGCCAAATCCGAAGTGCATCTACTGGATTAGCATCTGAACCAAAATACTTCTGCGGAGATGTAATTACGTGATAGATCCTTCCGCCAATAATTCCAAAAGGCACTGCCCAAATCGCAGCTTCAGTTACATCATCGGCTGATCCTCCATTTGCTGAGTATCGTTTTCTACCAAGCCAAATTGCGGTAGATATACCAGCGATTATGCAAAGCGCATAGAAATGAAATGTTGCAGGTCCAATTGAAAATTGCGATGAACTAGGACTTGGTATCAAGGCATACATGGAAATTAAGTAGAGGTACTACTTAACACCACCCGCAGCAAGTGCTGCGTTAAATTTAACTGGATCTCCATACTCGGTATTTCGATCTAAATCCTTGCCATTAATCCGAATAGTTGGAGTGCTGTTTACGTTTTTATTTGCGGAAGCATCCGTTACGTTACGTGTCCATTTTACGTAATTACCATCCCTAACGCACTGCTTAAAAGTCTCCGATTTGATTCCAACTGAATCACCGAGTGCGATCATCGCTTCTGCCTGCCACTGACCTGAATTTTCATTACTAGGTTGGTTTTTGAAAAGTGCAAGATTCATATCAACAAATTTATTCTCATCCGCCGCACATGCAGCAGCGTTAGCAGCAATGATTGATTCAGCTCCAATAAAAGTTAGTGGATGAAAAACTACTTTAGCCTTCTTTTTAGCAATTACTTCATTTATAAAACCACCATTTAGGAGCTCAAATACGCGACATGCTGGGCATTGGTAATCAATCCAAATATCTATTGTGGGAGTAGCCGTTGGGTTTAAAACAATTCCGTAGCCATCAGATTCAGAAACACTTGCAGGAATAGCATAATTGGAATCAGCTCGATTGCTTATAAAAGAAAAAATAATTCCAATAGCAACAATAAATGCGACCATTCCAATAACTAAGTTACGAGTACCCTTATCAGCTCCACTATCCGTAGCCATTTCACTCCCCTACATATCTCATTATTTATTTCTCTAAGGCAAATCTACCCTTAGGGTAGAAATATAAGAAAATTCCTAGTGCCATTAAGCCTATGTCTCTAATAATTTCTGAGAGATATTTCGTATCTTCAGGGTCAATGGCTCCCCCACCACCAAAACATCCACAGTCAATACTCAGCCCTCTGGCCCATGCCTGGGCAATTGCGATAATGAATGCCAACATTGTCAAAGCACCCAATGCTCCTGAAATCTTTACACTAACTCCAACAATTAAGAGCAGGCCTAGTCCGATTTCAATCCACGGCAGCGTATATCCTAAAAAATTAGCTAGTGGGATTGGTAACATTTCATAAGATCGAACAGCCATTGCAGATATTGGCAAGTTCCCTATTTTAAGTCCACCTGCCACCAACAGAACAATTCCTAGTACCAATCTAGAAAAAAGAGTTAACCATGGTTGGAGCATTTTAAACTTATCTGCCATTTCTTACTCCCAACGAAAGTAATTCGGCAAGTTGTTTAATTTTCTTTGATCCTGATCTTCCTGCACCATGCTCCTGGATTACTTTAATAAAAGCAGATCCGACAATCACGCCATCTGCATAGGAGGCTACCTCACTAGCCTGCTCTCTAGTTGAAACACCTAAGCCCACTGCAACTGGAGTCTTAGTAGCAATTCGAATCCGATCAACTAAAGCCTTTGCATTTCCCGAAACCGATGTTCGTGCCCCGGTAACTCCCATCAAACTTGCAGCATAAATAAATCCTGAACACTCTGAAGTAACTTTTACCAAGCGCTGATCCGTAGTACTTGGGGCAACTACATATATTCGATTTATTGATTCGTGTTTTGCTTGATTCTTCCAAAGTTCAGACTCTTCAACTGTTAAATCAGGTGTAATGACACCAGATCCACCGGCGGCGGATACGGCGGCAGCAAATTTTGCTGAACCATACTTTTCAATTGGACTCCAATAACTCATTACAACAGATGGGACTCCGTAGTTAACGCTTATCTTAAGTAAATCAAATACCTCATCAACCCCAGCACCATTGGAAATAGCTTGTTCAGATGCCGCTTGAATTACTGGCCCATCCATAACAGGGTCAGAGTATGGATAACCAACTTCAATCGCATCTACTCCACCATCAATCATTGCTTTAATAATTAACTTTGAATCCTTCTGAGTCGGAAATCCAGCAGGTAAATACCCTATTAGTGCCGCTCTATCCTCTGATTTCGTTTTGCTAAATAGATTTTCAAGCTCAGTCGGCATTAAAGTGGCATTCCAAAGTATTCAGCTGCAGTCTGCACATCTTTATCACCTCGACCGGAGAGATTAATAAGTAAAATTGCTTCTTTACCTAATTCATTACCAACCTCTAAAGCGCCAGCTAAGGCATGGGCAGTTTCAATTGCCGGGATAATTCCTTCTGATTTGCAAAGTAATGAGAACGCATACATCGCCTGATCATCAGTTACTGGTCTGTACTCAGCTCGACCTATGTCATTTAAATAGGCATGCTCTGGCCCAACACCTGGATAATCAAGACCTGCTGAAATAGAGTGTGATTCAATAGTTTGCCCATCTTTATCTTGCAATACGTAAGAACGGGTGCCATGTAATACACCTGGTGTGCCACCAGAAATAGTTGCGGCATGTAAGCCAGTTTCAATCCCACTGCCGCCCGCTTCAAATCCAATTAAGCGGACAGCCTTATCATCAATAAATGGATGGAAAATACCGATTGCATTAGAACCTCCACCAACGCAAGCCAAAACTGCATCTGGCAACCTTCCAGTGAGTTCGAGCACTTGTTGCCTGGCTTCAACTCCGATAATTCTTTGAAAATCTCTGACCATGGTTGGAAATGGATGAGGTCCAGCGACGGTACCTAGTAAGTAATGAGTTGTTTCAACATTTGTTACCCAATCTCGCATTGCCTCATTGATAGCATCTTTTAATGTTTTAGAGCCCTGCGTTACAGGAACAACAGTTGCACCAAGTAATTTCATTCGAGCAACATTTAGCGCCTGTCTTTTGGTATCAGCCTCTCCCATGTAAACAACGCATTCCAAGCCAAACAAAGCTGCCGCAGTTGCAGATGCAACACCATGCTGACCCGCTCCAGTTTCAGCAATAATTCTCTTCTTACCCATACGCTTAGTTAAAAGTGCTTGGCCTAGTACATTATTAATTTTGTGACTTCCAGTGTGGTTTAAATCCTCACGCTTTAAAAGAATTTTCGCACCACCTGCATAGGTTGAGAATCTTTTAGCATCAGTTAAAATACTTGGTCGCCCAGAATATGTCTTATGCAATTCAGACAACTCTGCTTGAAAACTTGGATCAGCTTGAGCTGAAATATGTGCAGCAGATAACTCATCTAATGCGGCAATTAATGCCTCTGGTACAAATCTTCCACCATAAGGTCCAAAATGCCCAAGTATGCTTGAGTCCATACTTTGCACTACTTTCTCATTAGCCATAACAGGAGTTTATTAGATCTCTAGCGATTAAGAAGTTCTTTTATAGTATGAACTGGATTACCTGTTTTGACTAGAGTCTCACCGATTAGTACTGCTTTTGCGCCTAAATCTTGCACCGCAAGGACTTGCTCCCTAATGCCAATTCCAGACTCTGCCACCTTAAGTACTGATGCCGGGAGTTGAGGCAGGATTAACTCAAAACTTTTAGAATTTATCTCAAGTGTTTTCAGATTTCTACAATTCACACCAATTATTTTCGATCCAATATCGACAGCAATTTCTGCCTCATTTAAATCATGAACTTCAACTAAAATATCCATTCCTAGTTCTGTTGCCAATTGATAGAAATCAACCAGCTCTGATTTTGATAATCCAGCCACAATTAATAGCAGCAAATCTGCGCCTAAAATTCTTGATTCATATACTTGGTACTCGGTTACAATAAAATCTTTGCGTAGGACAGGTAGTTTAACCTCTGATCTAACCGCCATTAGATCAGACATCTGCCCCTTAAATCTTCTTTCCTCTGTTAGAACACTAATTAGGTCAGCTCCCCCTTTCTGATAATCCATTGCAAGTGAAACCGGATCAGTTATGGCTGCTAGGTCTCCTTTGCTAGGGGAAGATCTCTTTATCTCAGCAATTAAACGCATTCCTTCGTTATTTAACGCTGCGTAGGCATTTCTAAGTTTTGGCGCATTTACCAACTGTTCTTTAAGTTGCGTGATTGGAATCTTGCGTCGTTTAACATCTTCAATAACACCCTCAATAATGGAAGTAAGAATATTTGAATCACTCATCAGTTGGATCGATCCCCTCTGAAAGAGAGTTCCAAGTGTTTTTTTCTTTGCGCTGATACTTATTAGAGTTTGAGCGCTTACTAAGTCTAGTAATTAAATAGGTTGAGATTGCAACTAGAAGCAGAGTTGTAATTATTGAGGACTTCACATCAACCAACCATCGCATTTGCTGTAGCAATAGCACCTAACACCGCTGCCGCCTTATTAATGCACTCTTGATTTTCAGCGATCGGATCAGAATCGGCAACAATACCAGCGCCAGCCTGAACATAGGCGACACCATTTTTAATCACTGCGGTTCTAATCGCGATGCAAGTATCTATATTTCCCGTGAAATCTAAATAACCAATAGTTCCACCATAAATTCCTCTTCTTGTGGGTTCATTCTCCTCAATAATTTGCATGGCTCTAGGTTTTGGTGCACCAGATAAAGTTCCGGCTGGAAATACTGAAAAGAGCGCTTCAATAGGTGCAAAATGCTTTGCTAATTTACCAACCACGGTAGAGACAATATGCATAACATGTGAATACTTTTCAATCTGCATAAACTCTGTTACTTCAACGCTGCCCGGATTACATACCCTACCTAAATCATTGCGCCCTAAATCAACTAGCATCAGATGTTCTGCTCGCTCTTTTGGATCTTCCAATAATTCCTGAGCCAGCTCATCATCTATTTTTGGGTCTGTATTTCTAGCTCTCGTACCAGCTATTGGGTGAATCATCACCTCATCACCGGTAACTTTTACTAACGCTTCAGGACTTGAGCCAACAACAGATAGCCCATTAGCAAATCGAAACAAATACATGTAGGGGCTTGGATTCTGTTCCCGTAAAACTCGATATAAGTCAAATGGATCAGAGTTAGATGCCATGGCAAATCTCTGTGACAAGACAACCTGAAATGCCTCACCGGATTTAATCTCTTCTTTGATCAGTTCAACCTTATTTACATATCCGGTATCGGTTGTGTTTCGCTCGTATTTTGGGGCTACTGAGTCAGGTATTTCTCTAAATTGAGTACTACCCTTTAGTAAATCTGATTCCATTTTATCTAACCTCTTAATAGCTAGCTCATAGACCTCATCAACTCGCTCTGAACTTCCATCCCAATTTATTACATTAGCGATTAAGGTAACGTTGCCTTCTTTGTGATCATAAACTACTAAATCTGCGGTTAGCATCATGGCAATCTCCGGAATATCAAGATCTGTACTTGCCGTATTTGATATTTTTTCTAATCTCCTAACAATGTCATAACCAAGATAGCCAACTAATCCACCAGTAAGTGGTGGCAAGTTTGCTAGCTTTGGTGAGCGAAGATGAGTTGTTGAAATTCTTAGCGCAGATAACGGATCAATACCCGTTGGCGCTCCGGATGGCATTGATCCTTCCCAAATTGCCAAACCGTTTAATTCGGTGAGGGTTGCCTCGCTGTTTATTCCAATAAATGAGTAACGTGCCCATACTCCCGCTTCTGCTGACTCAAGAAGAAATGTTCCACTTCTATTTGAAGCTAACTTATTATAAATAGATAGCGGAGTTTGACCAACCGATGATAATTTTCGAGCCACTGGAATAACATTAAAATCTCGCGCATAGGTGCGAAAAGATTCAAGTGAGAGTAAAGCTTTTTCCATTGGCCTATTCTGCCGTAAGTATCTATGGCAATGTGCCAGATTCTTAGGAAGACAAATGCGCTTGCTCAGTTTGGCTCATGCAAATGCATCAGAGGCTTCTGACGCAGCGAAGTAAAGTTGGGTTATTACAACTAGATAACTAAGCAGTCAGGACCTAAGACAGTTTTTAAATCTGCACTTAAGCTAGGTGATGATGTAACCTTTAAACCCTCATCTAGTTTAAGAACAGTTTTCTTCTCTCCATCAACAAGTCTGAGATGAACTTCTCGCCCACCAGGATGTGATCGAAGAATTTCATTCATTCGATCAATGACTGGGGGGGTGCAACGTGAGATCTCCATTGAGATTACGAGTGGGCCTGTCGGTATCTGTTTTAAATCCGGCAAAGTTAAATCTAATGCGGAAATTCTAGGTTGTTCTTCACGCTTATCTACTCTGCCTCTAATTGCCACAATTCTATCTTCGACTAAATTAACACCATGATTTGCATAGGCGTTTGAGAAAAATAAAACATCAACTGCGCCATCTAGATCTTCCACCGTTACGATCGCCCATGGAGTTCCTTGCTTTGAAACTTTACGTTGTATTTGGGTAATTAACCCACCTATTGTAATTATCTGATCATGACTTACTTCAGAAATTTGGCTAATTGAAAAATCCGCAACTGATCGCAAAATATGTTCAACACCCAGTAATGGATGATCAGAAACATAAAGTCCAAGCATCTCCCGTTCATATCCGAGTAACATCATTTTTTCCCACTCAGTCTTTGGAATATCTAATACAACCCCACTAACACTGGTGGCATTTGCTGCACCGAATAAATCAAATTGACCAATCGATTCTGCCCGTTTAGTTTCAGAGACAGCATCTAGTGCTTCTAGGAAAACCATCATTAATCCTCTTCGTGAATGGTTTAGCGAATCAAATGCTCCGGCTTTAATTAGTGATTCAATACTTTTTTTGTTACAAACGATGGCATCAACCTTTGTTAGAAAGTCACTAAAACTCTCATAGCGACCCTTGGTTTTTCGATTACCAATAATCGATGCCACAACATTTTCACCGATATTTCTAATAGCAGTTAACCCGAATCTAATATCTATTCCTATTGGGGTGTATTCAGAGTCTGATTCATTTATATCTGGCGGCAAAACCTTTATACCCATGCGACGGCACTCATTTAGATATAGAGCACTTTTATCTTTATCATCTCGAACGCTGGTTAGTAAGGCAGCCATATACTCTGATGGGTAGTTTGCTTTTAAATAAGCGGTCCAAAATGAAAGAAGTCCATACCCCGCACTGTGCGATCTATTAAAAGCATAATCTGAGAATGGAATCAATGTTTGCCATAACTTCTCTACCGCATCTTCAGAAAAACCATTTGCCTTCATTCCATCTTCAAAGTGCACTTTCTCTTTATCCAATATCTTTTTATCCTTCTTTCCCATTGCCTTACGAAGTAGATCCGCACGACCCAGAGTAAAACCAGCAACTTTCCTCGCAATTGCTAACACCTGCTCCTGATAAACAATTAACCCATAGGTATCTTTCAATATTTCATTTAACGGAACATCAAGCTCAGGGTGAATTCCCATCGGCGCCTTGCGATTGTTTTTATAATCTGCGTATTTGTTATGTGAGTCTTCACCCATAGGGCCCGGACGGTAAAGGGCAATAACGGCAGCTATGTCTTCAAAACTATCAGGAGCCATTGAGCGCAGCAGAGATCTAATTGGCGCACTATCTAATTGAAATACGCCAAGAGTGTCACCACGAGAGAGTAATTCGAAAGTTTTTAAGTCAGATAGCGGCAAGCTCTCTAGAACCACCCTTTTGCCAAGATTTTTTTCAATATTTATTAGGCAATCATCTAAGACAGATAGATTCCTAAGTCCCAAAAA
>SXGS01478042.1_pt1 | contig 10090 bp, 13 predicted proteins | sample 3174681 | NCBI WGS metagenome assembly SXGS01 (sample SAMN11356861, study PRJNA531348) | freshwater metagenome | isolation source: freshwater sample F1-80 | place: China: Fuxian Lake, Yuxi | collected 2017-12-25
ATGGCGACCCAGGTGTTGTTCACCAATGGCTGGCGTGCCGTCGTGTTCCGCGACCGGCTCGCCTCCACCACGCTCAGCAGCACCGCCGACGACGACGGCTACCTCTTCCTGTGGCTCCTCGACGGCGACTTGAACTTCGTCTCCGGCTACAGCGAGGAGACGCCCTTCTGGATCGCCCGGCGGAGCGGCAAGCTCTCCAACCGGCCCCACGCCACCCGTTTCTCGAACGGGACCACCGACTACCTCCTCGTGGGCTTCGACAGCGGCGGCAACGCCGTGCTTCGCGCCTACCGCCTCATCTTCGTGTAGAGCCAACGACAACCGTCGCTAGGGAATCGTCACCACGACAGCCGCCGGCCCCGTCGGGGGACTCTTCTCGACGGCGGCCCGGGCGGCCTCGGCAGCGCAGTGGGCGCGCGACTCGTTCTCGGTGGTGCCGTCGCTGGCCCAGGTGGTGCCGTCGGTGTCGACCACCACCGCCACCGTCACCGCCCCGTCCTGCGGCCACAGGCCGACGCAGGCGCGCACGGCGGGATCGTTCGCCACGGCCTCGTCGAGCGCCGTGTCTCGACCCACCGCCTCGCTGGGGACGGTGAAGCGCCAGCGGTATTGCCCGGTGTCGAGCTCGACGGTGGCGGACGAGAGACACGCCGCGGCGGGTACGCTCAGCGTGTGTTGCCCGGCCTCGTCGCGGAAGTGAAACTCGCGGAAGACGGCGCCCTCCGCTTCCTTCAGCACAAACTCGGTAACGACGGTCTGCCCGGCACTCTCCGGGCGCATCGCACGCTCGATGATCGTGCAGTAGCGCAGGCGTTTCTTGCCCCAGGGTGGCTTCGGGAGGGTCACGAAGCCTTCGGCGTCGGCCAAGCCGGCGGGCGTCGCCTCGGGGGCGCGACGGCCCTGCCACCACCACGCCGTGGCACCCGCGACGGCCAGCAGGAGCAAGGCGACGAGGGCTCGTTTCACGGCGGCCGCTTAGCCTGTCGAACCGTGCCCTCCGAGTCTCCCCGCCCCGTGCAACGCAGCGCCATCCGTCCCGACGGCACGCTCGACGTGGTGCGTCACGCGATGCCGCGCAGCCGACTCGACGATCTCTACCACCTGTTGATCACGCTGTCCTGGCCCGGCGTCCTCGCGCTCCTCGCCAGCTGCTACTTCCTGCTCAACCTCGCTTTTGGCCTCCTCTACCTGGCGGGTGGAAACAACATCGCCAACGCCCGCCCCGGCTCCCTGGTCGACGCGATGGAGTTCTCCGTCCAGACCTTCGCCACCATCGGCTACGGCGTGTTCTCCCCGGCCACCCCGTGGGCCCACTTCCTCGTGTCGGTCGAGGCCCTCGTGGGTATCGTGTTCTCTGCGCTCGCGACGGGCTTGATGTTCGCGAAGTTCGCTCGCCCCACGGCGAAGGTGCTCTTCGCGCGTCGCGCCTGCGTGAGCCTGCACGAGGGCAAGCCCACGCTGATGCTGCGCATCGCCAACGGCCGCTCGAACCTCATCATGGAGGCCAACGCCACGCTCCGGGTGTCGCGCATGGAAACCACGCGCGAGGGCGTGTCGCTGCGCCGCTTCTATGACATCGACCTCCTGCGCTCGACGAACTCGGTCTTCGCGCTCGGCTGGACGCTCTTCCACGTGATCGACGAGAAGAGTCCCCTCCGTGGGCAAACGCCGGCGCAGATGGTGGCCAACGACTCCTTGTTCATCCTCCTGGTGACCGGCATCGACGACACGGTGGTGGCCAACGTGCACGCGCGGCACGTGTTCACCGGCCGTGATCTCGCCTGGAACGAGCGCTACGTGGACGTGATGGTGCCCGGCGAAGACGGTCGCCTCGTGATGCACTACGACCGGTTCCACGACACCGTGCCGGTCGACGAGGCCCACCGGGTGACGGTGTCAACGGACCAGGGCGACTGACTCGCTGAAAATGACCCGTCGACGCGGGTAGTCGGCGAGTGGGCCAGCGAGGTGGACAGGCAGATCGGGCCACAAGGCCTGGAGCTCGGCGTCGAGCCGGGTGTGGGCCATCTTCGCCGCGTTGGCCTCCGTGAGGCGCACGTAGGTGACCGTCACCTCCACGCGCGCGGCCTGGTCGAGCTTCAGCACCGGCGTCCACGCCCGCGTCTCCCCGGCTTGCAGGCGATTGTCGGCCAGCTTCGTCGCCGGGCGACCGGTGGTGTCGTCGCCCCAGTCCCAGGTCTGGCCAATCCGGAGCTGGTCCTTGGACACCTCGACCCCCGACGCGTCGAGGGCGCGCGCCTCGACGAGCACGTGCCGCTCGGGGTCGCCGGTGGGGATCGCGTGGGCGGCGCGCGCGTTCTGGAGGCGCACCTCCACGGGGGCGGATCGCACCTCGACGTCGAGCCCGGGCTGCCAGTCGCCCGGCGCCGGGAGCTGGTCGACGTGCTTGGGTAGGCCCCCGCCGGGCCAGGTGTGCTGCCGCAATGCCTCGGCTGGGGCTCCTTCCGCGGCGGGTCGCGACGCGCCTGGCATGTGGCAGTCCACGCAATCGGCCCCCGCGAGCGGGCCCACGGTGATCTCCTCCACGGTGGTGAACCAGCACGGGAACGTCGGCGTGATCACGATGTCGGCGCCGGGGCTGTGACAGCCCTCGCACACGCCGCGGAGGGCCTCGGCATCGGCACGAACCCGGTGGGGCGCGCGTCCGCTGCCGCGGGGGCCGACCACCGTCCCCTTGCCGTCCGGGTCGCGACGCACGTGGCAGGTGGCGCAGCCGACGCCCTCGGCCACTCGCGACGCGTCGAAGCTCGGGTTCGGCGAGGTAGACAGGCGCTCGACGGAACCGGCCTCGGCGAGGCGGGTCGAGGGCGTGATGAGCTCGGCCCGTTGTGGCAGGGTCGGCGCGTGACAGTTGAGGCAGAGCCAGCGGGGCTGTCCCGGTTTCGCGAGCTCCGCGAGGAACTGCACGTCGTGGACGGCGCTGGCGTGCGTCGTGCGTGACCACTCGGCGTGGTGGTCGTCGTGGCAGCCGCCGCAAGTGGTCGCGCGCGTGTCGGTCTCCGTGCCGTCGAGCATCGCGAGCGTGGCGGGCGCGTCGATCGGCGTGGCGAAGCGGTAGTCGCCGATGCGCTCTGCGATGGTGGGCGGCTCCACGCGGGGGCCGGTACAGGCGAGCAGGAGGAGTACCACGAGGGACGGCTAGCCCGCGCCCGGGCCCGCGCCTGTCGGCCTCTTGCCGGTAAGTGAGTACTTGCTTACAGGAGCGGCATGACCCGCCGCGTGCCCGGTGCCGTTCGTCGCCAGCAGATCGCCGAGGCCGCGTTGAAGGTCTTGGCGGAGCAGGGATTGCACCGCTTCACCACCCAGGCCATCGCCGCGGAGCTTGGCGTCACCGACGGGAGCCTCTTCCGTCACTTTCCCACCAAGGCCGACCTTGTGCTCGCCGCGCTCGACGAGTTGGAGTCGCGCCTCTTCGAGGGCTTCCCGCCGGTCGACGAGGATCCGATTCGCAGGCTCGAGCGCTTTTTCCGGCAGAGGGCGGCGCTGCTCCGCGCCCAGCCGATCATCGCGCGTCTCGCGTTCTCCGAGGAATTGCCTCACGCGGCCGGGGAGCGCGGCGCCGCCAAGGTGGCGCTCTGGAAGTCCCGCTCGCTCGGCTTCATCGAGGGCTGCCTCGACGAGGCGGCAGCGTCTGGCCGTCTTCCCGCCGACCTGCCCCGCCGCGAGGCCGCGCTGGTCGTGGCCGGCACGCTCCTGGCGCTGGCGCGGCTCGCCGGCCCCGATCTCGCCGCCAGCGCCGTCGACGACGCGTGGCGGGTCCTTCACCGTTGTCTTGGAGGGGCGTGATGTCTACCGGTCGCTACAACCTTGCACTCCTTGCCGCCGCGGTGCTCGGCGGTGGGGTCGCGCTCGGCATCTCCCACGCCACCGGTCAAGGTCACGGCCACGACGCCGCCGAGGTGGCGAGCGGCGAGCCGGCCAGCGCCATCCGCGACGAGATGCAGGCGCTCCAGGTGGCCTACGATCGGCTCGGTCGCGCGGCCGTGCTCGGCGACACCACCGGTCTCGTCGAGTCCTTCCACGCGGTCCACGCGCGCAAGGCGGCCACCGAGGCGGCGCTTGCCTCCGGGGCGGCGCGACCGCCCTTGAACGGCGACCAACTCGAGGCCTTCAAGGCGCGAGATGAGGCTTTTCACGCCTCGATAGAGGCTGTCCTGCATGCCGCAGAGTCTGGCGATGCGGCCGAGTTGCGTCGTCTCCACGTGGAGCTGGGCGACGCGTGCGTCGGCTGCCACGCCCAGTTCCGGGGCGGGGTGACAGATCCGGCCCTCGCGCGCGCCGACGCGGCCGCGACGCGCCTCGCCGTTACGCTCCGAGCGAGGGTGGTGGAGGAGATGGGAAAGGGTGGCCCCCCTGCGGCCATCCGCGCGTGCAGCGAGGAGGCCCCCGCCCTCGCCGCGACGATCCGGTCGGAGACGGGCGTGGAACTGGGGCGAACGTCCCTGCGGCTGCGCAACCCGGCGAACGCGGCGCCCGAGTGGGTGGATGCCTGGCTCCGCGAGCAGGGCGAGCGCCCGGCGGCCGGGGTCTCTCCCGTCGCGACTGTAGTTGACGGCAAGGCGCGGGTGATCAAGCCGATCATCGTCGACACGCCGTGCCTCGCCTGCCACGGGTCGCCCGACACGATCTCGCCCGAGGTCCGGTCAGAGCTCGCTGCCCGCTACCCTGCCGACGCGGCCATCGGCTACGCGACGGGCGACCTCCGCGGCGCGCTCTGGGCGGAGGTCGCCGTCGCGCGCTGAGGCCCTCAGCCCGACCCCACCATGCCGCCCACCACCGCGCCGTAGATCGTCGCGCTCCACCAGCGCGCGGTGATCGGGCAGGTACCGGTGGAACAGCCGACTACCCGGTACCAGGCGTAGCCGAGCGCCGCGCCCACGAGCACGCCGAGCAGCAGCTTCACGCGGCCCCCGTGGCGGCCCGCTCGAACAAGTCGGCCACGGCGGCCCGGCCCGCGAAGCCGATCTGCCCGTCCACGACGGTGTTGTTGCGCACCACGGCGAGCGTGGGGATGCTTTGCACCCGGAAGGCCGACGCGATGCCCGGCTCCTCGTCGACGTTCACCTTCACCACCTTCACGCGCCCGGCGTAGCGGGTCGCCAGCTCGTCGAGCACCGGGCCCATCGAGCGGCAGGGGCCTCACCAGGGCGCCCAGAGGTCGACGACGACCGGGACGCTGCTCTCCGAGACCTCGGCGCGGAAGTTGTGGGCGGTGACATGGACAGCTTGAGACATGACGGACTCCACTTGTCTCCAAGAGCCAAGAGCGGCCGGGAGTGTTGCACGGCAATAGGACGTGGGGCGTGACCGACCCTGCCGCCTGCGACCCGGAGGCCATCGCCGCGCTGGTGCGCGCGGGCGACATCGCCGCGCTCGACCGGCTCACGCGCTGCCAGGGCGAGCGGCTCCTCGCCGTCGGGCGCCGGTACTGTCGCGACGAACAAGACGCGCGCGACGCCGTCCAGGACGCGCTCCTCGCGGCGGGGCTCCACCTCGCCGACTACCGGGGCGAGGGCCCCGCCGAGGGGTGGGTGGCCCGGATGGTGGCGCGTGCCTGTGCCCGCATGCGACGAGGGCGCCGCAACGACCCGGCGCTCCACGTGCACGACACCGAGGCCACCGCCCCGGGCGACGACCCGGAGACCCTCGCCGGGCGGGCCCGGGTAGCCGAGGCGCTGGGCGAGGCCTTGCTCGAGTTGTCCCCCGCCGACCGGGCGATCTTGCTGCTCGCCGAGGCCGAGGGCTGGACCGGACCCGAGATCGCGGCGGAGCTGGGGCTGTCGCCGGGCGCCGTCAGGAGCCGGCTGATGCGCGCGCGGCAGGCCACCCGGGCGCGGCTCACGGCGCTGGCCGCCGGGGACTGACCCCCGGGGTCGGTGGTGCTACCATCGCGGTGCCCGGAGGCCCCCGTGCTCACCCTGTTGTTTGCCTGCTCCACGGTGTCGGTGACCGGCAAGGAGGCGCCTCTTGACAGCGCCCTAGACAGCGAGGCCGCGCCCGGCGACAGCGCGCCGCCCGACAGCGAGGCGCCCCCGGTGGTGGACTCGGTGGTGGTCGACAGCGCCGTCGACACGTCGACGGGTGACAGCGCCGCGCCGCCGCCCGAGCCGCAGACCTGCGCCGAGTACCTCGCCGACCAGACGGGCGTGTCGCCGGACTACGCCCAGTTCGGCCCGGTGCTCAATGACGCCTGCCAGGGCACCGACCACCAGGACATCGCTGGCATCGAGCAGGTGGTCTTCGTGGGCGACTCCATCACCGTGGGCACCCCGCCCAACACCGTGGAGGGTTTCTACCGCAACCTGCTCGCCGCCGATCTCGCCACTCGCTACAGCCTCGTGGCGCCTGAGTACGAGTGGCAGTGGTACGACGTGATCAACGGCACGGGCTACACGCAGGACTCCGGCGACTTCTCCGTGTGTGCGAAATGGGGCGGACGCACCGACGACCTCGTGGAAGACCACGCCCAGGTGAGCGACTGCATCCCCGAGTCGCGCGCCGGGGAGACGACGCTGGTGTTCATCACCGTGGGCGGCAACGACCTCTTCGCGCTGGTGGAGGACTACCACGCGGGCATTCCCGTGGGGGACCTCTGGCTCGAGGTGGAGGCCGAGGTGGCCCGCATCGAGGAGGCCGTCAGTTGGATCAAGTCCGACAAGACACGTTTCCCCGGCGAGATGTTCGTTGTCTTCGCCAACATCTACGAGTTCACCGACGGAATGGGCAACGTGGACGCCTGCCCTGGCGCGGAGTCGCTTGGCTACGTCTACGACCTCTCCGCGCCCGAGCTGGTGGACATGATCCGCTACTACGAGGAAGGGTACATGCGGGTGGCGGTAGAGACGGGTAGCGACATGGTTTTCATGTCCGAGGGTTTCTGCGGGCACGGCTACAACGCCGAGGATCCCACCGGACCCTGCTACCGCGAGGACGACCGCGAGCTGTGGTTCGACATGACCTGTTTCCACCCCAACGACGCGGGTCACACGGCGATCGCCGAGATGTTCCTATCGACGGTGGAGCAGTAGCTCACGTGGGTAGCGACCGCCGCGCGAGCACCGCGTGCAGCGAAGCCCCGGCCACGTCGATGTAGAGCTCCCCCTCGTTGACCGAGAGTGCCCAGTGGGTGCGCTTCTCGAGCCTCTCCGCGAGCGCAGTGACGAGGCCGCGGTCGAGCTCGATGATCTCCACGCGCTCGGGGGCGTGCACCTTCTGCCCGGCCAGCTGGCGGTACCACGCCGCCGGGTCCTTGTGGCAGTACACGCGGACTCGGCGGCAGGCCTTGCTCGCCTTGTGCAGCCGCGCCGCGTCGGGCGTGCCCACCTCGATCCAGGCCTGGAGTTGCCCGGTGAGGTCGTGCACCCAGAGGGCCGGCTCGTCGGCGCTGCTGAGGCCCCCGGAGAACTCGAGGCCTTCAACCAGTTCCAGGGCGTAGGCGAGCACCCGAGCGACGAGGTACTCGGCGCTCTCGGAGGGATGGCGTGCCACCTTCAGGGTCAGCGTCTCGTAGAGGCCCCGGTCTACATCGGAGAGCGCGACCTCGAAGTTGTGCACGGTGGCGGTGAGGGCCATCCGCCGGGGCTAACGCGGGGGTCGAAGCCTGCGGCGCAGCGCGAGCAGCCCCGCCGCCAACGTGGCCACCCCGCTCGTCGCAACCGGCAACCCACACACGCCCACCTCGTAGGACATCGAGGTGACCCCGTCGTCGATCCCGTCGAAGGCGTCGTCCACGCCAATCCCACCACACGCCGGACCGGGGAGCTCCGCGCCGATCTCGTCCTCGATCCAGTCCACCACCGCGTCCGGTCGAACGTAGATGCCGCCCTCCGAGCACGGAAGCCGCGCGTCGTCGTAGCCGCGGGAGGTGATGCCCACGAGGTAGAAACCATCGTCCGTCTCGAGGTAGAGCGGGCCGCCGGAGTCGCCGAAGCAGGCGTCCACGCCGCCGCCGCCGGCACCGAGCTCACCGGACGGCGAAACTTTCTTGTTGCATCCGCTCTGGAGGTCGGTACAGTCTGGGTCTTGCACCTCGGTGTAGCCCTCCTGCAAGCTGGTGCCGTACACCTCGCCCCTTGTGTCGGTGGCGCCATAGCCGACCACGGCCACGCTCGCGCCCTCGGCGAGCCACTCGTCGAGCACGCAGGACTGGGCGATCAGCCTGGGCTCTACGGTGGACTTCTCTTCCAGGAAAACGAGCGCCAGGTCGTAGGTGCGTGCCCACTTGGGGTAGGCCACCACCTTGCGTGCGGCGATGCGCTCGCCCCCTCGCTGGAAGTCGATGGTATCGAGCTTCACGGCGGTGATCCCCGCCGCGCAGTGACCGGCGGTGAGCACCACGTCGGGCGCGATGAGCACGCCGGTGCATCCCACCTCGTTGCCGAAGTAGATCGCCGCCACGTCAGGCCAGGTGCCGCGGGCGGCCGGGCTGCCGCCGGTGACGCCGTCCTCGTTGCCGTCGTCGGGCAAGACGGCATCGTCGGGCTCCACAACGCCACCACCTTCGCCACCGGTCGACGAGGTTTCAGGCGGCAGCGCCGCGAGGGCCGGGGTAAACGCACAGACCAGCAAGAGTTGCATGAAGGGCTCCGGGGAAGCAGGTTGGCACTGGTCACGACACCGCAGCGCGCGGCGCCGTGACCGGTTGACAATCGGGTTGCAAAGCGCGACAGCTGGTGACAGGTGCAGCCCCGGGCCGGGGGGGCCCTACTCGCAGGCCAGGAATTCGCTGCCGAGGTCCCAGGTCTTGATCAGCGTGGAGAAGCCGGCCGGCCGGTCGGCGCAGGCCGTCTCAGCGAGGCTCTCGGCCGCTGACCAGTCGTCGACGTACTCCACGTGGAACACCGCCTTCCCCGCGTCGGTGAAGGGATCCAGGCGCCCGCACTCGTCGAAGCTCATGCACTCCTCGTTGAGCGCCCAGTCGAAGTCGGGCTCGAGGTTGCGCACCTGGTCGAGGTCGTTCTTCAGGCCCACCGAGAGGCCGCGTGCGTGGGCGGCCTCGGCGAGGAAGCGGTTGTAGTCGAGCTGATCGTCGGCCTCGAGGCCGAAGCCGTTGTCGTTGGCGTAGCCGTCGACGTTGTCGGGCTCCACCGCGTCGCAACCGCGGTCGACGGCGTGATCGAGCCGTGCCTCCATCAGCGCTCGCACGGTGGCGTCGCGCACGTCGAGCCAGCGTTCGCCTGCCCAGCCCTCCAGCGGCTCCCCGAGCGCTTCGTCGGGGAAGTCGCCCGCGTCGTCGCGCCAGTCCTCATGGCTCCCGGCAGAGAAGTAGCAGATGACGACGCGACCGTCGTCGCGAAGCGACTGGAGCGCGCGGTCGGGCGTGTCGAAGAGGTCGATGTCGTAGGCCTCCACGTCGAGGCTCGTGTCCACGTCGCCGCTGAGCTGCCACTGCCAGGTCGTGCCGGGGGCCGGCGCCCACCACTCGCTCGACGGCACGCAGGCGAACAGAGAGAGCAGCATCTCGGGAGCATATCCGGGTGATTCCCTGCCTCGCAGCGGATTGCGAGTCGGGGTTAGGGGGTCGTGCAGGGCGGCGAGCCGCCCCTCCGAAGCCTTCGCGTCCCCAGAGGTCTCCCATGCTCCTTTCTCTCGCTCTCTCCGTGCTCGTTGCCGAAGCCCGCGCCGACGGTGCGGCCACCTACGCGAGTCTCTGCTCGTCCTGCCACGGCGCGGCGGGCGCGGGCGACGGCGTTGCGGGGGCTGGTCTCCCCGTGAAGCCGGCGAACTTCACCGATCCCGCCTTCTGGAACGCCACCCGCACCGACGAGTACCTCAAGACGGTCACCACCAAGGGGGGCGCCGCCGTGGGCAAGTCACCCTTGATGGCCCCGATGGGCGCCGGGCTGTCGGAGGCGCAGCTCAACGAGTTGATCGCGTACTTGAAGACGCTCAAGAAGTAGGTCATCACCCTCTCGCCGTCCGTCGTCTGTCAACCCATTCCATTCATCCGTCGTGACGCCGCTGGCGCACGTCGCCGTCCGGTGGGTGTCGACGGTGCCTGGCCTGGTCCCGGGGTGGTGTCCGGCGAGCCACGGGCGGACGTGTTCCACCGGGTTCACGGGGAGGAGCC
>SXGS01055816.1_pt1 | contig 10089 bp, 5 predicted proteins | sample 3174681 | NCBI WGS metagenome assembly SXGS01 (sample SAMN11356861, study PRJNA531348) | freshwater metagenome | isolation source: freshwater sample F1-80 | place: China: Fuxian Lake, Yuxi | collected 2017-12-25
GGCCCACCAATGATGGTAGAGCCGCTCCAGGGTTTCCTGCGGATCTTCCACCATGAGGGCTTCACGAATCTTCGTGGCGTACATGCCGAAGGCCAGAGGAGAAACCATCGGGACTTCGCGCAGGCGGATGGGGCGCTGTTGATCGCGCAAATCGGTGAGGAAGGCTTGGGCTCGCTCGCCATCGAGGAAGGTGTGCAGGGCGTCCCGGCGCGCTTCCCGCAGCAACACGTGCTGGGGCTCATGTTGTTCGAGCACGTTGAAGATCACCTCGGTGCTCCACTGGACTTTCCGCACCGTTTTTTCAGATCCGAAGTGGTTGCGGTACACCATCAGCCCGGTCTGGGCCGCATTGCGGAAGTGGTATTTGAGGAGATCGGATTTATGCAGCGAAGCCAGGAGGTCTTCCTGAAAACCTTCCGGGGATAATAGGCTCGGTAGATCACCCGCGCTGAGGGTTTGGTCGGCCGAAACGGTGAGCACGAAGCCGTAGTCGTCGGCTGTGGTCACGGTGTTGCCGCCGCGCAAGCGTCCCAGGCGCAGGCCGATCACCCGACCGAGGGCCTCGTTGGCCGCACGCCCGACGAGCGCGTGTAAGAAGTAATGGCGGCGGACGGACACTCCCGGGGCCGGGGCGATTCGAGAGGGAGCGTTTGGGGAGCTCACTGGCGCACCCGAAGCCGAAGCGATTCGGCTCGAGCGAGCCCGCGGGTCGAGCCAGACGCCCGCCATCGCCAGTTGCCCGGGCTCGGTTGCCGACGGGGCCGGGCAGCGACGCCGGAGCGGCTGGGATGGGGCCGCGGGGGGCGCGTCTGCCTCCGGGGGCTCCAGGAAGGTTTCTACCAGCAGAAATTGGTCGGTGGGAATTTCGCTGATGCCGTGTTGTGCCGCATGGACTCGATGGATCACGGCTGCGTTGGTGGGCCCGCAGTCGAGCCGTCGGGCGATCCAATCTTGAAGCGAACCGGCCGCTTGGCCTGCTTCGAAGCGTTCGCGCAACTCACGGCGGAAACTCCGAATTTCGCGGGCCACGCGGTTGGCCAACGGGAACTTGTTGGTACCCCAGCGTGGAACCGTGGGGGTGCTGCCATCGGCCCGGGTCACGGTGCACTCCATGGCTCCGGCCCGTTCCACGCGGAGGGCTCGGCCAGCCAGGGCGAAGACATCCCCGATGCGCAGGCGTCGGAAGAAGCCTTCCTCAATGGAGCCGATCCGCGTGTTGCGCAAGAGCACCTGCACCACGCCCTCGCTGGAAATGGTGCCGATATTTTGAAGGAAGTCCCGCCGGGCGGGTCCGGAGCGCACTTCGAAGGTATCGGCCTCGAGGTGGATTTTGCCGAAAAGATCGGTGTACTGCTGGCGGAGAGACGCGCCGCCGCCAGCCAGGAAATCGAGCACCGCGTCGAAATCGGGGCGGCTGAGGTTTCGGTACGGGTAGGCTTGTTTAACGTGTTGGTAGGCGTCGTCGCGCGACCACGTGGCAACGCAGGCCAAACCCATGAGGTGCTGGGCGAGCACGTCGAGCGGTGCTTCGGGGATGCGAATGCGGTCGAGGTGGCCCGCGCGAGCCAACAAGGCGGTGGCGCAGCATTCCACCAAGTCGCCGACGTTGGTGGCCATGAGTAATCCGCGGCTCACCTCATGGATGCTGTGCCCGGCGCGCCCCACTCGTTGCAAGGCTCGGGCGACTCCCTTCGGCGTGGCCAACAGCACCACCAAGTCGATGCTCCCGATGTCGATGCCGAGTTCGAGGGAGGTAGAACACACTACCGCCCGCAGTTCGCCGCGCTTGAGGCGGTCTTCGACGTCGAGGCGCAGTTCGCGGTCGAGCGAGGCGTGGTGGCATTCGATGCGGTCTGCAAGCTCAGGCAATTGTTCCTTGAGCCAGTAGGTGGCCGATTCGGCACCGCTGCGGGTGTTAGTGAAAACCAAGGTGGTGCGGTTCGCAGTGACGAGTTTGGCCAACTCGCGGATGAGGCGTTGGCCCGTGAATCCAGCCTTCGGATACGGATCGCGTTGAAGCGGGCAATACACTTGCAAATCCATCCGTTTGGCCGTCGGGGCTTCGATGATCGAGACATTCCGACCGGTGCCTCCAAGGAAGGCGGCGGCGTCTTCGCGCGGGTGAACCGTGGCGGAAAGCCCGATGCGCTGAAGGAGGGGTAACGGGGGATTGGGGCCTGCTGGACAGGCTGAAGCTCCGGAAGCACCGAGGGACGAGGCAATGACCTGTTCGAGTCGTTCCAGCGTCAGGGTGAGTTGGGCGCCCCGCTTGTTCTCTGCGAGCGCGTGCAATTCATCGATGATGATCCAACGCACCGTGGCCAGCTTTGGCAGCCACTTCTCCTGGCTGAGCATCAGGCAGAGGCTCTCGGGTGTGGTGAGCAGCAGGTGGGGCGGATGGTTGAACTGGCGCTGGCGTTCGGCGGTGCTCGTGTCCCCGGAGCGGAGGCCGATCTGGATCGGGCTGGTCTCGCCATAGATTTCCTGCAACGGCGCCTGGAGGTTCTTGGCCAAGTCATAGCCCAGCGCCCGAAGCGGTGAGACGTAAAGGCAGCGGAGCGACTCGCGGAGTTGGCCCGAGGCGTGTTCTCGATTCAGGGCATCGAGCACTCCTAAGAATGCCGCGAGGGTCTTGCCCGTGCCCGTGGGCGACACGATGAGCACGTGCCGACCCTCCGCGATCACGGGCCAAGCCGCGGCTTGGATGGGGGTGGGCTGCCCGTGCCGGCGGCGAAACCAGTCGTGGATCACCGGAAGCACAGGGCTTGCGATGGCTGTGGCCTGAGCGGCGGCTCCCGGTGCAGCACCTCCGAGGGCCTTTTCTGGATCAGGGGGCAGGGTGCTCAGGGGGTGTCAGGCTCAGGCGGTGTCAGGCTAAACGGGCTCTGGGCTCAGAGGTATTTCTTGAGAATCGGCCCCAGGGTCTTGCGGGTCGCCGCGGGCCACAGCGATTTCTCGGTCATGATGGCATTGCGCAGGGCGTCATGGCAGGGCCAGTTCGGTTCGGAGGGCAGGGTGGGGATGACCCGGGACAAGATGGCCTTGGCCTGACCGGCGTTGCGGTGGAGATTGGCGATGACCATATCCAAGGTCACGTGGGCCTCGTCGACCTTCCAACAGTCGTAGTCGGTGACCATGGCCATCGTGGCGTAAGCGATCTCGGCTTCGCGGGCGCACTTGGCCTCGCCCAAGTTAGTCATGCCGATCACCTCGTAGCCGTCACGGTGGTTGGCCAGCGATTCGGCGCGGGTGCTGAAGGCAGGTCCCTCCATGTTCACATAGGTGCCGCCATTGTGGACGCGGGCCTTCTCGGCCTTGGCCGCCTTGAGCAGCAATTGTCGCAACTCATCACAAATGGGATCCGCAAAGGCGATGTGGGCCACGATGCCACGGCCGAAGAAGGAATGCTCGGTCGGGCGCTTGGTGCGATCGATGAACTGGTCCACGAGCACGATGTCGCACGGCTTGAGCTTGGCTTGCAGCGAGCCGACGGCGCTGACGCTAATGATCCACTGCACGCCGAGCTTCTTCATCGCCCAGAGGTTGGCCCGGTGGTTCAGCTCGCCCGGCAGGATCCGGTGGCCGCGTGCGTGGCGCGGCAAAAACACCACCTCACGGCCAGCCAGTTCGCCGGTGAGAAAGGCGTCGGAAGGATCGCCAAAGGGAGTCTTCACCTTCACCCATTTCTGCCGGGTAAAGCCTTCGATGGAATAGAGTCCACTGCCGCCGATGATGCCAATGCGATGGGGAGTCATAGGAAAATAAAGGAATTTGGCCCGGAAATAGGTTCGATTCAGGGAGCTTTCGGTGCCGGAACATCGAATTGACGAGCGAGGAAGGCCAGTTGATCGGCGCGTTCTTCGATTTGCTTGGAGACGGGTTTGCCCGCGCCATGACCTGCCTTGACGTCAATGCGGATGAGCACCGGATTCGGCCCGGTGTGAACCTCTTGCAGGCGCGCAGCGACCTTGAAGCTGTGGGCCGGCACGACGCGGTCGTCGTGGTCGCCGGTGGTGACCATCGTGGGCGGGTAGGCAGTCTTCGGCTTGAGGTTGTGGTAGGGTGAGTAGGCGTACAGTGCCTTGAACTCGTTTTCGTTTTCGCTCGATCCGTAGTCGCTGGTCCAAGCCCAGCCGATGGTGAACTTGTGGAAGCGGAGCATGTCCATCACTCCCACCGCCGGGAGGCAAGCTCCGTACAACTCCGGGCGCTGGGTCATGCAAGCGCCGACGAGCAGGCCGCCATTGGAGCCACCCTGGATGGCCAACTGCTTCGGCGAGGTCCAGCCTTGTTGGATCAGCCACTCGGCCGAGGCGATGAAGTCGTTGAAGACGTTCTGCTTGCGGAGCTTCGTGCCGGCCTGATGCCACTCCTCGCCGTATTCGCCGCCGCCGCGCAAGTTGGGCACCGCGTAAATGCCGCCCATTTCGAGCCAGACCAGGTTGCCCACGCTGAAGGTCGGCGTGAGCGAAATGTTGAACCCGCCGTAGCCGTACAAGAGCGTGGGCGTGTGGCCGTTGGGCTTGAGTCCCTTTTTGTGGGTGATGAACATGGGCAGCTTCTCGCCGTCCTTGCTCGTGACCCAAACTTGTCGGGTCTCGAAGTCGTCAGGCTCGAACGCCACCTTGGGCTGCTTCCAGAGAGCGCTTTGCCCGGTCTTGAAGTCGTAGCGGTAGATGCGTCCGGGCACGGTGAAGCTGGTGAAGCCGAAGAAGGTTTCGGTGTCTTCCCGTTTTCCGCCGAAGCCCGAGGCGCTGCCAATGCCGGGGAGCTCCAACGCCTTCTCGAAAGCCCCGTTAAGCTGGTGGATGCGCACTTCGGACCGAGCGTCACGCAAGGTGTCGCAGACAAAGCGTTCACCCAACACGCTGACTTGAGTGAGCGTGGCCTCCGATTGCGGGATGAGTTCTTTCCAGGCGGTGCGTTCGGGAGTGCGGGTGTCGATGGCGATGAGGCGACCGCGCGGTGCCTTGAGATCGGTGAGGAACCAGAACACCGGGCCGTCATTGCCCACGAAGTTGTAGCTGGCATCGAAGTCGTTCAGCAGTTCGATCACGGGTGAGCCGGCCTTCTGCAAATCCTGATAGAAGAACCGGTTCCGCGTATCGGTGCCTTGGCTGACCGAGAACAGCAGGTAGTGGCCATCGTCGGACACGCTCGCGCCCAATCCCCACTTGGCTTGGTCCTTGCGCTCGTACACGAGCCGGTCGGTCGATTGTGCCATTCCGACGGTGTGAAAATAGATTTTCTGAAACTCATTCACCGCGGTCAGCGCGGATCCGGGTTTCGGGACGTCGTAGCGGGAATAATAAAAGCCCGAGCCATCCTTGGCCCACGAAATGCCCGAGAACTTCACCCATTCGAGGCGGTCGGGCAGTTCCTGGCCAGTAGCCACGTCGCGGATGCGAATTTCCTGCCAGTCGCTGCCGCTCTTTGAGAATTGATAGGCGACCTTGCTGCCGTCTTCGGACGGTTCCAACCGGCCGATGGCGACGGTGCCGTCGGTGCTGAGTTTGTTCGGGTCGAGCAAGACGGTGGGTTCGGCATCCAGACGGGGGGTGGTGTACCAAACACTCTGATTTTGCAGGCCGTCATTGCGGCTGAAGAAGTATCGGTTGCCCTGCTTGGAGGGCACCCCGAAGCGCTCGAAGTTGAAGAGCTGCGCCATCCGTTTGCCAATACCCTCACGCTGCGGGATTTCCTGAAGGTAACCGAAAGTGACTTCGTTCTGGCGCTTCACCCAGTCTTGAGTCGCCGGAGCGTTGTCGTCTTCGAGCCAGCGGTAGGGATCTTCGACGCGAACCCCGTGGTAGGTGTCCACGATGTTGCTCTTCGACGTGGCGGGGTAATGGAGGGGAGCACTCATCAGGGTCAGGGTGGCGACAAGAGCCGTGGAAATCAGGGCAGCAACGCGCAACGACATGGCTATTTGATGGTGCCAAAACCCCGAGACTGCAACTCCGGGATCACCATCCACGGGGACGAGCAGGTTGGGTCGGGATCTTGGAAACAGTCTTTGGACTGCCGTCCTCAGTCACAGGCCTGAGCTGTTCAGGCGGCCGGGTAAATTTGCATGCCGACGCGTTGGATGTGTTCCAACAAGGGCTTGAAGCGAATCTGATCGATAGCTTGGACATCGAATCGGTAAGGCAGGGGAAGTTTCTCGAGTTCCGAGGCGATGGTTTCGGCGCGGAGCGCGCTGACGGCGCCGGTGATGGCCAAGTCTACATCCGAACGGGGGCTGTGAGTTCCTTTGGCTCGCGACCCAAAGAGGGTGGCGGTCTGAACTTCCGGGTGGAGTCGGAAAACCGATCTCACCAGTTCCAACTCGGTGGGTGTCAGTGGCGGGTTTTTCACGATGACGCCTCCTGATGGAGGAATTCATGAAGTTCTGCGAGCGCGTTCAGGTAGCGGCGATGGATGGCATCCAGGGCTATGTTGAATTGGGTCGAATCGTAGGTGTGAGACAGCAGATTCCTGTGATCGAGCATGTCCATCCAAACTGGACCCTCCTTGAGGATCTTGGCGGCGAACGCGTCTTTGAGCACCTGATGCGGTGTGACTGTGGCGAAGACCAATCCACTGGCTTCCAGGTAGTCTTTGACCGTCTTCCAAGCCAGTTCAAAACAGTATTCGAAGCGTTGGATGACCCCCTCTTTTTCCAACGCGTTTAAAGCCTCGGGTCCATTCTCCAAAGCAGATCGGAGCAGAACATAGGATCGATCGAAATTCTCGAAACGCTGTTTCCATCGAATGTCCAAAGTCTCGCCCATTGAGTGCTCACGTTAATCCCGCGCACCGGTCGCGTACAGTGGCTTTGGTGAGCCTCCGGTGTGGGTCAGGTTGCCTGGTTGGAATGGCTGCTCGCGGCTTGCACGCCGACGGTTCTGGGCCAAACGTCGATTCATGATGCGCTGTTCCACTGCGCGAGCGACTCCAGGTCGGCGATCGCTGCGTGCCCGGACCGTCGGTTTCGTCCTCGTGCTCCGAGTTGCCTGGATGAGCGCATCACTAGTTGTCATGGCTGATACCTCCAACGTCTCGCATCCGAAACCGCCGGTCGCTAAGACCCAACAACACCGATCGATTTGGCATGGGGAATCAGTCAATGACCCCTGGTTCTGGCTCCGCGAAAAAACCAACCCGGAGGTGATTAGCTACCTGGAAGCGGAGAATGCTTACATGGAAGCCAGCACCGTGCAGGCCAAGGCTTTCGGTGAATCGCTCTACAAGGAAATGCTGGGGCGCATCCAGCAAACCGACCTCACCGTCCCGCTTCGGCGTGGGGCTCATGATTACTACTCTCGGACCGAAGAGGGGCGTCAGTATGCCATTCATTGTCGGCGCAAGGTGTCGACGGATGGGGCTTCGGATGCCAAGGCCCCAGAGGAGGTCCTGCTCGATTTGAACCTCTTGGCTCAGGGCCATTCGTTCCTCGGACTCGGTGGCTTTGAGATCAGCGATTCGGGCACCTCGCTGCTGTACAGCACCGATGTCACGGGCTTCCGCCAGTACACCCTCTACCGCAAAGACCTTGCCACCGGGAAGACTTCCGCTCCCTTGGCAGAGCGGGTCACCAGCTTCGAATGGTCGGCCGACGGTGCGTTTGTACTCTACACCACCGAGGATGCCGTGACCAAACGGAGCAACCAACTGTGGCGTCTGTCCCTGGAGGGCGGTCGGCCGCAATTGGTGATGGAAGAGAAGGACGAATTGTTCGGCCTGGGCCTGGGGCGGACCAAGGATCATCAGTGGTTTGTCTGCTCCTCGCAAAGCACAGACACCTGGGACCAGCGAATCTTGTCCACCTCCGATCCGAAGGGGGCCTTCCATCCGGTCTTGCCCCGGGAGAAGGGGCACAAGTACGACCTAGAACATCGCGACGGAGTGCTCTTTTTGCGGACCAACAAGGACGCCAAGAACTTCCGTCTGGTGAGTGCCCCGGTTGCCGAACCCGGGCGGTGGACCGAGGTGATTGCGCATCGTGCCGACGTGCTGCTCAAGGGCCTTGAGGTGTTCCGTGATCACCTGGTGGTGGCCGAACAGAAGGAGGCACTGACCCACTTGCGAATTCAGAACAGGAACTCAGCCCATTGGCTGGAGGTCGCCTTTCCGGAACCCGTGTATTCAGCCCACGCGACCGGCACTCCGGAGCTGGGAGCCAAGGCTTTTCGGCTTACCTACCAATCGATGGCCACGCCTCAGGGCGTCTACGACTGCGATCTGGCCACCGGTCGTCTTACGTTGCTGAAACGCACTCCGGTTCTCGGGGGGTATGATCCCTCGAGCTATGTCACCGAGCGGCGCTGGGTCACTGCGCGCGACAACACCCGCGTGCCCTTATCGATTGTCTACAAGAAGGGCGTGAAGCTCGATGGCTCTGCGCCGTGTTTCCTCTATGGCTACGGTTCTTACGGCCTCGGCATGGATGCCAGCTTCTCCATCGCCCGGCTGTCGCTGGTTGAACGCGGCATGGTGTTTGTCATCGCCCACATTCGCGGCGGCGATGAACTCGGTGAGGCCTGGCACGACGACGGCATGCTCATGCACAAGAAGAACACCTTCACCGACTTCGTGGACTGCGCCGAATGGTTGGTGAAGAACCGCATCTCGGCCCCAGATCGCCTGGTGATCGAAGGCGGGAGTGCCGGGGGATTGCTCATGGGTGCGGTGGTTAATTTGCGCCCCGACTTGTTCCGGGCGGTCCACTCGGCGGTGCCGTTCGTGGACGTGATAAACACCATGATGGACGCAAGCCTCCCCCTGACCGTGGGTGAATACTTGGAATGGGGAAATCCCAACGAGAAGCCCGCCTTCGACTACATGCGTTCGTACAGTCCGTATGACAACCTGAAGCCGGGAGCGTACCCGGCGATGTTGGTGACCACCGGCCTCAACGACAGCCAGGTGATGTACTGGGAGCCGGCGAAGTACGTGGCCAAACTCCGCACCCTTAAGACGGATGCCCAGCCGCTGCTGTTGAAGTGCAACATGGGCGCCGGACACGGCGGGGCCAGCGGACGCTACGACCGGCTGAAGGAGGTTTCCTTCGAGTACGCGTGGTTAATGACCCAAGTCGGCATTACCCGGTAGAGGTGTTGCGTTGTCGGACGCGCGGTTCAACGTCGCCCGATGGAATTGTGGGTCGTGTCGGCAAGCTAGCCCGTGCTGGATCAGCATCACGCCAGCACGGCCTGAATCACGCGGCCGTGGACATCGGTGAGGCGGTAGTCGCGGCCGCCGAAGCGGTGGGTCAACCGCTCGTGATCGATTCCCAGCAGGTGCAGCAGGGTGGCATGCAAGTCGTGGATTTCGACGGGGTTCTCGGCCGCCTTGTAGCCGTACTCGTCGGTCGATCCATAGGCCATGCCACCCCGAACGCCGCCACCGGCCATCCAAAGACTAAAGCCGTGGGGATTGTGGTCTCGGCCATCCCGACCTTGAGCGAAGGGGGTGCGACCGAACTCGCCGGACCAGAGGACCACGGTTTCATCCAGCAGCCCGCGCGCCTTGAGGTCGGTCAGCAAACCGGCAATGGGTTGGTCGATGGCACGGGCGTTGATCGAGTGGTTGTTGCGCAAATCTCCATGGGCATCCCAACGGGAGTTGCCGTGGGCCCGGGTGCATGTGAGTTCGACAAAGCGGACGCCGCGCTCAATGAGTCGCCGGGCCACCAGGCATTGCCTGCCATAAGAGCGGGTGTGTTCGGAGGTGGAGTCTAAGCCATAGAGGCGTCGGGTGGCTTCCGATTCACCGTGGATCGACGTCGCCTCGGGCACCGACATTTGCATCCGATAAGCCAGTTCAGCGTTGGCGATGGCCGCTTCGAGGGCGTCGTGGGAGCCCAGTCGCGTGAGCGCGGCTGCATCGAGCGCGCGCACTGAGGTGAGTTTGTCGCGTTGAAGGCCGGGCGCTGTCTCCAAGGGTTGGATGTTGGCCAGGGCGGGTAGGTCGTTGCGCAAGAGCGATGCCTGATGGCTGGCCGGAAGGAAACCGGGTCCGAAACAGTCCACGCCGCCCGAGGGAATGAGCCCTCCGTCGAGGACCACGTACCCAGGGAGGTCTCGGTTTTCGGTTCCGAGGCCGTAA
>SXGS01170012.1_pt1 | contig 10087 bp, 10 predicted proteins | sample 3174681 | NCBI WGS metagenome assembly SXGS01 (sample SAMN11356861, study PRJNA531348) | freshwater metagenome | isolation source: freshwater sample F1-80 | place: China: Fuxian Lake, Yuxi | collected 2017-12-25
ACAAGAAGCTCTACATCGCCGACACCGGCGCTTCGCATTACAAGGATGCCCCAAAAAACATCCAAGTCCACGACGTGGTGAACGCCTCCAAACTCGCGAACGGACGCCAATTCGTGTCGATGGAAATGGTCGTGGGTGGCGATAAAGTCGCGGGCCTCGCGGACGGCATTCGTTGCGACACCGACGGCAACGTGTGGTCCAGCGCAGGTTGGGCGGAGAAGGGAGAGGGCTACGACGGTGTCCACATTTTCGCGCCGGATGGCCAGCGGATCGGCCAGATCTTGTTGCCCGAGATCTGCGGCAACGTATGCTTCGGCGGGCCGCGCCGCAACCGCCTCTTCATGACCGCCAGCCAGTCGCTTTACGCCGTCTACGTCGAAACCATAGGCGCTCACTTCTGCTGAGCGGGAGAGGGCGCCAGCGCGGGTTCCGCCGCGTTCCGACAGATTCCGACGCAGTTGCTAATGCCGGGTCACGAGGTGTTGAGATTGAGATCCGGAGGCGTTGGTGGCGGCGACCTTGAATTCGGGACCAATGCTGCTCCGCCAAAACTGAGATATTCTTCGGCCGCGAGCCAAGCTGATTTCATATGAGCGCCACAATTACCGGTTCCGACGGCAAATTGCGCTGCCACTGGTGTGGCGCCGCGCCAGAGTTTCCAGCTTACCACGACACGGAGTGGGGCTTTCCGGTCGATGACGATTTTCGTTTGTTCGAGAAATTGAGCCTGGAAGGGTTTCAGTCCGGGCTGAGTTGGCGAACGATTCTCACGAAGCGCCAGAATTTCCGAGCCGCGTTCGAGGGCTTCGATTTCAACAAAGTGGCGGCTTTCACGGGGGATGATGTGGTTCGGTTGCTCCAAAACGAAGGGATTGTCCGACACCGAGGCAAAATTGAGGCGGTCGTGAACAACGCGCGGAAGGCCAGGGAGCTTGTCGAGCGAGAGGGATCTTTGGCGGCCTTCATTTGGCGTTATGAGCCCGCCGCAAAATCGCTCGTGGAACCCCAAACCGCCTCGGCTTCCGCGGAATCCATCTCGTTATCCAAGGCGCTCAAAAAACAGGGATGGAAGTTTGTCGGACCCACCACGGTGTATGCCTTCATGCAGGCCATGGGACTGATCAACGATCACGTCACGGATTGTGTGATCCGCATGAAAGTGGAGCGGGCGCGAAAGAACTTCAAGAGGCCGGGGTGAAATGGCGATCCCCGGTTGGGTTTCACCGGAAGTGTTCGGGAAAATCGTTCTGGTAACGGGCCAGCAGCGCTGGAACATCGTTCGTGACAATGTAGATCTTGCCGCGGATGTGACGGGTTTCATTGGGTTGCAGGCCTCCTAGCCTCAAGTCGGAGTGGAGGCATCGGGCCACGCCTTGGAACAACTCCTGATAGGGTTCCCAAGCCGTGGCAAAGAGTGTTTTCCCGTCGGCGCTGAACGCACCGATCAATCCGTTGTCGGGGACGAGAGGACTCAGGGGGCGCGGGTTCACATCGCTTCTCGGCACGTTTTTGGGACACCAGACCTGGCCCGGTGTGTAACGCGCCTGCTTGGCCCATGGCTTGATCTCCGGAAACAGGGCGAGTTTGCCGTTCAAGAAGATGAAACACTTGGGCAAGTAGTCGTCCAGATCAGCGCCTCGCGGATTGTAGCCCGTGAAATCGGCGAGGCGGACGCAGGGTTGAGCCCAATGGGCCTCAGACCGGGTCTTGCCAGGATTTCGGGACACCAGTTTGAAATCCACTTCGTCGTCCTTCGCCGTGATCGTGTGCTCTACCGTCACCCCATCGGCTAGGGTGTCCCGCAGACTCAATGTTTTTCGATCCTTAGCGAGGGAGATCAACTCGACGCGATGAGGGATCACCGTGTGCCGCGACCAGTCCGCGTCCGTCGATCCGGCCCGGCAGTAGGCCTCCAAGTAGTTGATGCGAATTTCCCGTCCTGGAACGTTGGGGCCTCCGATCACAAGCCAGTGAGGTTGATCAAAAGACAGGGTTAATCCGGCGCGAGCTGGGGTGGCCGGCGCCCCATCGGCAGCCAGCAGCGAGACCGAGAGCGGAACTACCTGAAGACAGGCACACCATGCGGCCGCTACAGCGAGGCTCCTCGAAACCGCAATTCCCTCCCACTGGCAAAACGTTCGCATTCCTGTGTTGGTAGCCTTGACCTCGGGCGTTGGAATGGGGAAAACGGGGGTTGCTCGGCTAGGATTCATGGTCAAAAAGTTAAACGTTTTCATCGAGTCCGCCAGCGTAAATTCGTCCTTGGTTTTGTCCTTGGCTTTCAGCCGCCTCCCCGCATCTTCAAGATCCGAGCCGCCCCTCGCGGGATCCTTGTTTGTTTATTCATGGCACGTTCCTTGCAGCAAAATCGGAGTTTCGACCGGCCGGCGTTCGCCGCTGCCACGCGCATGAACAATCATCCACCAAAATCTGGGCCGATTCTCACTGCGCACCGGTCCTTTCGAGTGCGTGGCTTGTGTTTAGCCGCCATGCTCAATTCCCTGTTGAGCGCCCTCGCCACTCCTCTGACCGGGTCGGTCCTGATCAACGAGATTTATTATGATCCTCCAAACCGGACGGAGCAGACGGAGTTTATCGAGCTGTATAATCCGGGCAGCCTCCCGGCGAACATCGCCGGTTGGCGACTCACCGACGGTGTGCAGTTTGTGTTCGGGCCCGGCGCCACGATCGAAGCGGGCGGCTTCGTCGTGATCGCCAGAAATCCGGCCGCGTTTCAAAGGCGCTTCAATGTGGTCGCGACCGGCCCTTGGACGGGCTCGCTGGCGAAATCAGGGGAAAAACTCGAACTGCGGGACGGACGAGGACGAGTGGTGGATGAAGTTGATTATGGGTCGGGATTCCCTTGGCCGACCGCGGCGCGGGGAGCAGGCGCCTCGATGGAACTGATCCACTGGTCGCTCGACAACTCTTTGGGTGGTTCCTGGAGAAGTTCTCGGCCGGGAGAGGCGCCACAAACGGTCTATGTGCCCGGGGAGAGTTCGGGTTGGCGATTTCGCAAGGGCGTCACGGAGGCCTCGTCCCCAGCCGATGCCTGGCGTCAGTCAAGTTTTTTGGAAGATGCCACTTGGGCAAACGGCCGGGCTTCCATCGGCTATGGAGATGCGGATGACAACACCGAGTTGGCGGACATGCGCGGCAATTATGGTTCCTTGTTCTTGCGCCACGTTTTCGAGGCTGACCCCGCCTCGCTCCCGGCTGAACTCGTGGCGAGGGTCAGGGTCGATGATGGCTGCATCTTATGGTTGAACGGGGTTGAGATCGGCCGTCTGCACATGGCCGCGGGCCCCGTGGCGTTCAACTCCTTGGCGCAGGATCATGAGGCCACGCCAATCCCCGAGGACATCCTAATCCCGAATCCCCGATCTCTGCTTCGTCCGGGTAGAAACGTGCTGGCGGCGCAGGCATTCAACGCCTCGCTGGGCAGCAGCGATTTCACGATCGACGTCGAATTGCGCACCCCGGATCAGGCCGCCCTGGCTGGAACCCCAACGCCCGGCCGGCGCAATTCAACTGAAACGGCCTCGGCCCCTCCGGCGATACGACAAGTCCGTCATTCGCCTGAGCAACCCAGACCCGGTGAAACTGTCCTCATCTCGGCGAAAGTCACGGCTCCGGGGGGTGTGAAGGAATCCAGGCTGTTGATTCAACTTGTCGAACCCGGGGCGTATGTGCGCAAAACGGCCGTGGGGTATGAGACCAACTGGAATGCGATCACCATGCGCGACGACGGCCTGGAGGGCGACGCCGAGGCGGGTGATGGGGTGTTCAGCCGGGTCTTGGGGGCGAGCTACCAGACGCATCGGCGGCTCGTCCGATACCGCATCGAGGCAACGGCGGCCAACCAATCTCGGGTCACCGTGCCGCACGCGGACGACGAGTCGCCCAACTTCGCTTATTTTGTCTACAACGGGCCGCCAGACTGGCGGGGAGCAAATCGCCCGGGCGCCGCGGGGGCGGATGGAGCCCTGATGGTGTTTCCCGCGTCGATGATGACCAACCTTCCAATCTATCACCTCATCGCCAACGAGCAGGACGTGATCAACAGCCAGTATAATGGAGGCTTCGACGGAGTGAGAATGTGGGGCACACTGGTTTATGATGACCGTGCTTACGACCACATCCGGTTCAACAACCGGGGCGAGGCGTCCACCTACGTCAGCGGCAAAAACAAATGGAGGATTCACTTCAACCGCGCTCGGGATTTCGAGCCCCGGGACAGCTGGGGTCGCAAATACAAGGAAGGGTGGAGATCGCTGAACCTGAACGGGTGCTCGAGTCCGTGGTCGGCGGTGAATCGTGGCATGTCAGGATTGGACGAGGCGATTTCATTTCGGGTGTACGAACTGCTGGGCGTGCCTTCGCCGCGGACGCACCACGTCCATTTCCGTGTCGTCGATCAAGGCGCGGAGGCCTCGCTCTCCAGCCAATATGAAGGCGACTTATGGGGGCTCTACCTCGCTGTCGAGCAGCCCGACGGCTCTTTTCTAGACGAGCGCGGCCTTCCGGACGGCAACATTTATAAATTAGAAGGCGGCGCCGACAAGAAACATCAAGCGGCGGATCAACCGGCGAGTTCGGCGGACTGGAGCCAATTCTCCGCGGCGTCGGCGGGCGCCCGAACCGAATCCTGGTGGCGGACGAACATGGATGTGAATGCCTATTACAGTTTCCATGCCGCCAACCGAGTCGTCGGCAACATCGACCTTCGCGAGGGCTGGAATCATTACTTTTATCACCGCGCGGATGGGCGTTGGGTGCCCATGCCTTGGGATCTGGACATGCAGTTCAGCGCGAAGACTCACTGGAGTGGAACCATTTCCCAAAAGAACGTTCTGACCGTGGCGCCACTCCGGATAGAGTTTAAGAACAGGTGCCGGGAAGTCCTCGATCTGCTGCTGAGCGACGCCGCGACGGATGGTGGCCAGATCGGGCAGTTGATCGACGAATACGCGCGGTTGGTCGGCCGCCAGGCAGACCCGTCAAGCTGGGCGGAGCTCGATCGCCGCCTGTGGAACTGGCATCCTCGAACGCCCGGCAACGGCGCCGCGAACGGACAAGGGAATCATAGAGGCAATTTTTTCCGGTCTCCGTTCGTCGACACGCGTATCGGGGGAAACTGGACCCGCACCCTGGCGACGGCGGATCTGGCGGGGTTCGAAAGATTCCTCCTGGAGTATTGCACCGACACCTTCCCCAACGCGACCTGGGCGCAGAACAATGGGAATCAAAAAGGCTATGGCTATCGCTTTTTAGCGTTGGAGGCGGAGGATCCGATGATCCCGGACAGACCGGTCATCGCCTATGCAGGGCCAGAGGGCTTTCCTGTTGACCAATTACGATTCAAGACCTCCGCCTTCTCGGATCCCCAAGGGTCGGGCACATTCAGCGCGGTTCAATGGCGGCTCGGAGAAATCGCCGCTCCTTGGATGCCAGGTTATACGGCAGGCCGCCCGCGCCAATATGAAATCGAAGGGGTGTGGACGACCGGGGAGTGGGCGGTGTTCCAGGAGACGATGCATCTGCCGGCTGGCATTGCGACGGAAGGGAAAGTCTGCCGAGTCCGCTGCCGCATGCAGGACAGCACGGGCCGCTGGAGCCACTGGTCACACCCTGTGCAGTTCACCGCGGGAGCGCCGGGTGTCGACCGTTGGCGCCGCGATCTTTCGCTCACGGAGATCCATTACAATCCGGCCGAGGCCTCGCCGTCCGAGGCCGCGGCTGGGTTCGAGAACGACGATTTCGAATACCTTGAGCTCACCAACTTGGGGAGTGAACCGTTGGATCTCTCAAACGTCCGATTCGTCGAAGGTGTGGATGCCGCATTTTCCACCGGCACCTCCTTGCCGGCCGGCGCGAGCGCGGTCCTGGCTCGGAACACGAACGCGTTTGCGATGCGCCACGGCTCGAGCATTCTTGTTGCGGCAAGTTTTGAGAAGGATCATCTCCGAAACGAAGGGGAAAGAATTCGACTGGTGTATGGTGTTAACACAACGCTGGTAGACTTCGCCTATCAGAACACACCCCCTTGGCCAGAACAGGCGAATGGGAGGGGTTCCAGCCTCGAGCTCGTGGACCCCCAGACCCGCCCCGATCCCGCGAACCCCGCGAACTGGCGGGCGAGCGCCGGGTCAGGCGGAACACCTGGAAGGGCTTTTGGGACCACCTACGAACAATGGTCGGCTCGCCGGACGGAGCTCAAAGATCCCCGGGCTAACGCGGACGGCGACGAGGATCCGAATTGGGTGGAATACGCCTTGGGCACGAATCCGCTGGCCGCCAATCCGCCACCTCGACTCACCGTGGAAGGGCGCCTGAAAGGAGTGGATCCAGGCGCCCCATTGGTTCGTTTCCGACGGTTCGCCGAAGTGTCGGATGTGGAGGTGACACCCCAATTCTCGATCGACTTGACGCGTTGGGAAAATTTAGGAGAAAGAATCAAGACCACGCCAAACCCGGATGGGTCAGTGGACGAATTGTGGCGATTTGCCGGACCGCTCACCGGGAGCGGTGGATTCTTCTGCCGACTGAAGCTGACTCTCAAGTTGAGCGCGGAGACGCCGGCGCCGCCGGCGCCACCGGATCAGTCACGCGCCCAATAATCGATGACAAACACATCCTCAAGCAGTGGGCCGACCAGCTTTCCGAACTCTTTGTGAGCGGGGTGGGGAAGGTAGATGTCGCGGTCTTTTTCGGAGCCGAACGTCAGGATGAAAGCGTGCGTGCAGCCCTTGTTGTTGCCCTCGGGACTGTTGTTCGTTCCCCACTCGAATTTTCTGATCTCGGGAATCTTTTTCTGAAGATCGCGGAAGGCTGTCTCGACCTGTTTGATCTGGTCCTTCGTGGCCGTCGATTTGAATTTGAAAGCGACGACATGCTGAAGCCGGGCCTCTTTGTTTCCAGTCTTCTCGGCTTTGTCGGCTGATGGTTCGGCGGCTAGCATGGATGTCGCCAGGCAACAGGCCAGGGCTGCCAGAAGGAGGTGAGGTTTCATAATTTGAACGTGTGATTTACGCTCGAAAGGCGAGGATGGCAAAGGCAATCGTCATCGTGGCCACTCCGCTCCGGGCTTGAATCTTGAACCTTAAAACGGCAGTGGCCTATGGCGAATCCTCTCAAGATCCTGGCGATAAAGTCTTTCCGAATCACTCACCAGATCCACGCGGGATACGCCTCGCAATTCGTCAAGGGTTTCTCAACCAGCCTTATGCGAATCTCCACGAATTTCAATTGCCGTTTTAAGGTCGAACCGTTCGCGCCAGGGGCACGGCATGCTCTCGAGCGTTCAAAAAGTTGTAATCCGGCTGCCGTTCTGAACATGATTCGCCCATGACACATGGCAATAAGCTTTCGGACAAACCAATCCCCGTCAGGGAACGCCTCATTTTCGCGTTGGACGTGCCGACCGTGAATGAGGCCAGGGCGCTGGTGGAGGCATTGGGGGACGCCGTTCAGTTCTACAAGCTCGGTTTGCAGATTTTTATGGCGGGAGGCTACTACGAGTTGATCGATTGGCTCACGGCCTCGCGGAAAAAGGTGTTTGTCGATCTCAAGTTTTTCGACGTCCCTGAAACCGTGAAATCCGCGGTGGCACAGCTCAGGGGCCGCGGCGTGTCTTTCACAACCGTTCACGGCAACGAAGGGATTTTGCGTGCCGCGGTCGATGCCGGCAGCGGGCTCCAGATTCTGGCGGTCACGGTTCTGACGAGTTTGGACCGTGGCGATCTGAACGATCTCGGCTTCGACTGCAACGTGGAGGATCTCGTCCTCTCCCGGGCTCGAAGGGCTCTGGCCATTGGCTGCAGTGGAGTCATCTCTTCGGGCTTGGAGGCGGAACGACTGCGCGACGAGCTGGGCGATCGATTTCTGGTGGTGAGCCCCGGCATACGCCCCGTGGACAACACGGTGGCGGATGATCAAAAGCGAACTGTGGACGTCGAGGAAGCATTCCGAAAGGGAGCCGACTACATCGTGGTTGGACGTCCGATCAGGAACGCCCCGAATCCCAGGGAGAAAGCCGAGGAGATACAAGCCCGAATCGCCTCCTTGTTTGGTTCCGAAACTGGGAAATGATGGAGCCGCGGTCCGAGGATGGAGAAATTCCTGGCGGCTCCCTGTTCAACGATGTTCGTTTGGTTGGAACTCTCCTGCGATCCGGGCTGGAACAACCGCCGATGACGAGATAGAATGGCGTGCGTCAGTGCTGACGAATCCGCAAGACAAGTTGACGCCGCTGTTGAGCGCGCCTCGATTGACGCGACAGCCCATTTTCATGGCGATGACCATCGCGGTGGTCGCGGACCTTTTGCCTTGGCTTCTTGGCCCTTTTGGCTGGGCATTTCTGGATGAAGTGATTGACGTGGTGGCGGCCGTTCTCCTGGCGAGAACGATTGGGTTTCACTGGCTTTTGTTGCCAAGTTTCGTCGTGGAGCTCGTCCCCGTTGTGGACATGCTGCCCACGTGGACGGCGTGCGTTGCGGCGGTCGTAGCCCTCCGAAAGAGGAAAGAGGTTCCGATCATCGACATTTGAACGCCGGAATCCGGTGAGCCGAAAGGACAAGGAGTCACATCTAGACATTCGACAATTGGCATGGGGGCTGAACTGGGTAGAAGTCTGTAGACAGGGCTAGGCCACACTGAGTGAGGTGATCGCGAGTGTGGAAAAAGTCAGAGGGGAGACTTGGGACCAGTTCCGGGAGCGGCATGGCGATAGCAGGCGCGACTTGGCGCTGTATGTGGGACGACGAGCATGCGGCTTGAAGCCTCAGGATCTGGCGGGTGCGGCGGGAATGATCGACTACAACGCGGTATCACTCGCCCCCAGACGGTTTGAGAAGAGACTCCGGAAAAGCCAAGTCGAACAACAGCGGTTCAAAGGGGTCTGCCAAGTGTCGAATGTCGAGATGTGACCCATTCAGATTCACAGGCAAAATAGTCGAGTTATTCAAACTCGGCGAAGGGACATCGCCCAAGGTCGGCATCGCCACGGGCGAGGTTGTCAGCAGCTTGTACTCGTTCCTCGGCTTCACACGCCTGACACAACGCCACAGCCCGGCACACCGCCGAGCCGCGCATCAGGATTGCAGACCGAGGTTGAATTGACGTTCAATGCCGACCTCAACCATCTTCTCACCGCATGGAACGTGATAGCGAACCTCGCCGGCATCGCCGGCCAGGTCAAAGTGACCGTCCGAGCTAAAAAGGCGGACGGTCTCGACAAGAGCAAGCTGCAAAACGGCGTGATTGGGCTGTTGCGCGAGGCGGATTTGATTGAGTAGCCATAATGATCGAGGCGATCCCCTCCATCTCACTATTGTCCCGTAATCCTCACCCTTAGCCTGTGCAACTATGGGCAAATCACATTGAGTTGAGGCTTGGTCACGAAGAAGATCACCATAACACCCAACCAGTATGAAGGTTCCCAACAACCCGGTTATCACATTAAGCGCGCTCTTTGGGGCCTTCCTCGCCGGAAGCATCGTCACTCTCAAGTGGCGACAAGGCGAGCGTATCACTATCCCCACCGATTCCGACGCTTTTTGGCATACACTTCCGCTAACAATTCTCGTTTTGCCTGTTGTTGCCTGTTACTTGCTCGCCTCGACTGACAAAACTCCACGCAAGGTTGAGGGATGGATTGGCGTCACAGCAAGTATTTCCATGTTGTCCGTCGCCATCCATCAGTAGCCCTGCCAGCAGGAGGATCCATTCATGAGATCGAGTGGGCGTCGGTGGGAGCGAATCTGAAGCACTCTCCACAATGTCTCAGAATTTCTGTACGTTCCATTCACGGTAATTCGCGGATCACACCAACAGTTACAGGCCAAGCTACCCGAAGGCGGACTTCCGCAGGTCCCTCAGAACGAACATCGACGGCCCGTCCAAGCCCCGCACGGATCGAGCTCCGCTCTCTCGATTTGCCCCGAAGCGCTCTCGATAGGTGCGGAACATCTCTTCCACGAACTTGCGTGTGCCGAAAACCGCTCCGTCCACGAAGTAACGCACCCGGCATCGCGCGTAGTCGTGAATCCGCAGCTTACCCTTGGCGGCGATGACCTCCTTGACTCGC
>SXGS01370491.1_pt1 | contig 10085 bp, 8 predicted proteins | sample 3174681 | NCBI WGS metagenome assembly SXGS01 (sample SAMN11356861, study PRJNA531348) | freshwater metagenome | isolation source: freshwater sample F1-80 | place: China: Fuxian Lake, Yuxi | collected 2017-12-25
ATGCAACAGCTTTCGTTTTTGCCTTGGTCGCAGAGCGACCGCCAGGTGTATTGGTCGCGGAGCGACCGCCGAAGGTAGCCGTGGGTTTCAACCCACGGTCAGTGAATCGGCAAAACGATGTCGTCGCGGAGCGACGATTGAACCATCGTCATGCCCCCAACCGCCAATTGGATGTGTGTCATCGCCCACGATTCATTCGTCGCTCCGCGACGAAATGTGCATCACGTCATCCGAACCCGTGGGTTGAAACCCACGGCTACCATCGGATGTCGCTCCGCGACAAAACGACCAACGGATGTCGCTCCGCGACGAAGACGGCACGACCTACCAGCAACCGGTGCTTTGCGACAAAATGCCCTCGGACAAATCGCGCGATCTTGTTGGCCGGCATCATGTGGTTGTTTGGGAATGACCACTCGCTGGCGCGTCGTGCTATACCTTGCGCTGCCCGCTGTTGTGGCACGGTCTCCCGACCGTGCCACTCGGTGGGCCGCAGGAGCGCCTACATTCCTGAAGGCCCGCAAGGCATCACGGCACCGTCGATTCCTCGGTGAACCACGCAGGGAATTTGCCGCTGAGCGTCAGCGCTTCTTCGCCTCGACGAACCGTCAGCCGGATTTCATCGCCGGGGGCAAAGCGGCGGAGCATGTCGGAGCGGAGTCGGTCGAGCGTGCGTTCGCGTGTGTCATCCACCAGCGCGGTGATGATGTCACCTTTCTGAAGGTCGAGTGCTTTCGCGAGTCCGCGCGGCTTGATCGAGAGAACACGAATCGCCAAGCCCGACTCCGGCAGTCCCGCTTCGCGACGCTCGAACTTGGCGAGGGCCGCGGCGCGAAAGCCCCAATCGGACGGCATGCTGCGCGACGACTTACGCCAGCTCAATTCGCTCTGCCGCCAACCGGCTGGCAGCAACAACTGGACTTCAGCAGTGCGTGTGGTCGAAGCGTTGGTGAGGTGCCGTTCCACGAGCAGCATCACTCGGTCGCTGGTCAGTGGCAGACGATGCAACGCCCAACGCAGATCGAGGTCAGAACGGATCGGCACATCCGCGCAGCGAATCACGATGTCTCCGGCACTCAACTTGGCATCGGCGGCAGGGGAACCGTCGCGAACTTTCGCCACGCGATGTCCGTGAGCACGATCGATCTCGATGCCGAGCGATTCGGGCAGCGGAAACGTGAACAGCAACTCTCGCTGGAAACGATTGTCGTGATACGCCTGCAACAGGCTGTATTCACGAATTTGGTGACAGTGGACGCAGCCGTTGTGGCTCTTCTTCAGCAGCGGGATGTCGAGCGGAGTCGTGGACGACTTCGGCTCTGGATGCCAGATCGGTATCTCGTGCAGTTTGGTGAGCGGGGTGCTGTCAGGCCCCCGATCGCGCAGCGAATGTACCGGGGGGCTGACGCCGCCCCGCTCGCCAGCAGGAATTGTTGAGGCCGCCTTGTGAGCTTCCAGCGACTCACGCATGGTTTGCAGCAACGACGATTTGCTGAGCCGCGACTCGGGTTCATGCTCGTCGCGGCCGCCGTAGCGGCTGTAAATCCGCAGTTTTGAATCCGTGAAGAACGCGGCCCAAGTCGTGTCGTAGTCGAACTCGAAGCGCGCAATGTCCACCCGGTTCATCGAGGTCACGCGGACGCAAATGTAGTCCGCACGAGCCAGACGGATCTCGGGATCTTCCTGAGCAACCTGCCCATCCCACAACCAGCACTCCGGTCAACGGACGCAGCGAAACGTGATGAACAGCGGCTTGCCGGTCGATTCCGCCAGCTTGCGAGCGTCCTCAAGGTTTGAATGCCAGCCAGGGATGGCGTCTTGCGCCACACACCGTTGACTGTGCATCACAACGCTGACGATCAAGATTGCGATCCAAGCCGGTCCACGCATCATTCGCCTCCCACATCCACGGATTGAGCCACCTCGGCCGCAGGCGACAACGGTGGCTCAGTGCGAGCCAGCAAATGTTTCAGGCTTTTCAGACGCCCGTCATACAGCAGCACCAGAAAAGCCGGGACGAGAATCGGCCGCACGACGAACGTATCCAACAGCACGCCGAAGGCCAGCGCGAAACCCAATTGGTGCATTCCGACCAGCGATCCGGCCATCAATGAGCAGAACGTTCCGGCCATGATGATCCCGCAGCTCGAAATGATGCTGCCGGTCTTCTGCAACGCGGCGATGACTCCCGCGACCGGGCCATGCTGCCGCTGTTCCTCGTCGATGCGAGTCATCAGGAAGATGTTGTAGTCTTCGCCGACTGCGATCAGGATCGTGAACAGGAACATTGGCACCTTCCAGTCTAAGCCGACGAAACCGGAAGGGTCCATCGCCCAAAATACGGCGAAGGTCATGCCCAGCGTTACCAGATAGCTGAAGAACACGCTGACGATCAGGTACAGCGAGATCGTGAGCCGTCGCAACAGCACCATCAAAATCAGAAACACTCCACCGAGGACAAGAATATCGATTCGGATTTGATCGCGATCGGTCACCGCTTTGAGATCCCGAATGCTCGCCGTCGGGCCGAGTGTGAAGACTTTCAATCCTGTCGGGATCGACGCCTCGATCGAACGGCGGATCGACTCGAACTGCGCGATGCTGTTGCGTGCGAACGGATCATCTTGCAAGACCAGATCGACTCGCAGTACCCGGCCTTGCAGGTCGCCGTTGGAGCTGACGTAATGCTGCGTCATGCGTTGAGTTTCCAGCTTATGAGCCAGACCGCTCAGCAGCTTCGATCCGCCGGTCAGTTGGATTTCCGAATCGGTGCTTTGACGAGCGGCATCATCGTGAGCGACGTTGGAAAGACCGCCACCAAACGGATGCAACATCGTGCGGACATCGGCCAGTTGCAGTTTTTCTTGGTGTTCTCGAAGTTGATCGGTCAGCGTTTCGATGATGGCTTTGGCCTGGTCGGTCAATTTGCCGTCATCCTCGTTGAGAAACGACCCCGCCTCCGTCCGAATAAGCACCGTGATCGGTCCGGCAATTCCGGGTGGATAATGCCCAGCGACCGCCTCGGCTCCAACGACGCTGGTGGTCTCCTGCGGCAATTCACTGAGCAGCCCATAACTGAGGTGTGCATGAAACTGCACACCGACCCAGGCGAACGGTGCCATGATCAGGACACTGGTCAGCAGCACGGTTCCGGGACGGCATCGCACCAATTCGCTGACATTCGTCCATGCCAGTTGCCCCCAATTCCGCTCGAAGAGCCGTGACCACAGCGATGTCGCCGAGACCCATCCTGCGGTCTGCGAGAGACTTTGGCCCGTGGCTCGTGGCCAGAATGCCCAACTCCGAGCCAGCCGCAACAGCGCGGGAGAGAACGTCAGTGCCGCCATCAAGACAATGACCAAGCCAACGGTGATGGCGATTCCTGCCTGACTGAACTTCCCAAACTCGGCAAAGTACATCATGAAGATGCCACAAATGACTGTCCCGGCACTCGCGATCAAGGCATGGCCGACTTTGGCCAGCGAGTTCTCTACCGCTTGATCGAGCGTCGCGCCCTCGTCCAATTCCTCTTTGTACCGAGCAATCAGAAACAGGCAGTAATCGACGCCGGCCCCGTAACTCAGCACCTTGACATAGACCTCGATGCCGGAGAAGAGGTTGACGAAGCCCGCCTGAGCGAGGCACGCCAACAGCGCCAGCGAAATTTCCGTGGCGACCGCGACGGTCATCAGCGGAATAATCGCCATCAGGGGGGCCTGGTAGATCAGAATCAGCAGGAACAAGACCAGCAGGACCGTCCAGTGCTCCGTGTCCCGCGAGCTTTCACGCGCGGCACGCATCATGTCACGGCCAACGGTTGCTGATCCGCTCAATGCCAAGTCCAGGCCACTCGGAACAAGCCCATCGGATTGCAGTTTCCCATTGCGCTCGATCAGTTTTTCGATCCGCTCGATCAGTCGAGCGTTGCGGGAATCCAAGAATTCGGTCGGCAGTTCCATCAAAACCAGCGACGCCTGCTTGTCTTCGCTGTTGAGAAGCCGGCCCACCGATTTATCCGAGAGGGTCCGAACGACGATGGTTTTCAGTTCGTCGGCGGAGCCGGCCTCCTCACCCTCGCCCTGTTGCGCAATGCTCGCGGGCTGCGGAGTCTGCGGCTGAAGCGAAGCCGTTTCCTCGTCGGCAATTTTCTCCAATCGCTCTCGTAACACATCGTTGATAAAGGCTTTGTCGCCGTCGAGCAGCCCGGTCGGTGAGCTTTCACGCCGCACGACAATCACCAGGTTGCTGGCGAGCGGTGCTCCCCAGGACTTTTGAAACAGTTCTTCGGCAGCAAGACTGGGAGAATCCTTCGGCAAAAACGCAAATTCGCCGGAGCGGGCCACGCTTCCCCAAGGTGGAGCCACCAATTTCAGGCCGATCAAAACGACCAGCCAAGCGACCAGCAACAGCGGCCACGTCCGTGATACGAGCTTGCCAAATTTCTGAAACATCCGAGGAGTTCTACCGGTGTGATGAATTTCGCCGGGAATGAAAAACGAAATTAACGGCGAAGCGACTGGCTCTACGCCAATCATACGGGCCGGATGATACGGCTGTTGATTTTCCAACGTCAACGACCCCGAATCGGCTTGCCGGGGATTGCCTGTTCATGACCTGCCGGCCAATCAACCTGGATGATGGCGAACTTGGTTGATAGTCTCCCGACCCATCCAGTTGCTGATCGCGTTTCTCCAGTGTTCCAATTAGGAGTTTGCCATGCTCTCTTCCCGAGTTCGCTGGGCTTTGGGTTTTGTCGTCGCGTGTGTCGCGATGGCACTGTGCTCCGACCGACTGGCTGCTCAAACGGTGGCTCGCTGTGGAAAGGGCTGGCTGGAACGGATCGACGGTTACGACGTGCTGCACCTCAAAGGGACGCCGCGCGAGATGGGCTTTCAGCACGGAGCACTGCTCCGCGACAAAGTCCGCTCGAACATGCACAACATTCTGGACGTGAAAGGCGAGACAACGCTCGTCGAGGTCGCCGGCCTCAAAGTCAAACCCCGGCAAGGCATCGAGCTGATTATTTCCATCCAGAAACCAAACGTTCCCAAGAAATATTTTGAGGAACTCGACGGCCTCGCCGAGGGATCGGGCCTGAAGGCGGCCGATGCGCGAGCCGGCAATTTCATCCCGGAACTGTTCCACTGCAGTGGCTTCGCGATCGCGAACTCGGCCACGAAAGACGGCACGCTGTATCACGGCCGAGTGCTCGACTACGCCATCGACTGGGGTCTGCAAGAGCACGCCGTGCTCGTCGTCGCTGAACCGGACGGCGGCATCCCGTTCATCAACGTGACCTACGCTGGCTTCATCGGCTCGGTGACGGGCATGAACGCCGAACACGTCAGCGTCGGCGAGATGGGGGGCGGCGGCCTCGGCTTCTGGACCGGAGTGCCGATGGCATTCCTCGTGCGCGAGGTGCTCGAAAAAGGCAAAGACCTCGATACCGCCATCAACATCTTCCGAGACAACCGCCGCACCTGCCAGTACTTCTATGTCGTCGCCGACGGCAAGACGAACACCGCCGTCGGCATGGAAGCCTCTGCCGGTGTCTTCTCGCTCGTCAAACAGGGCGAGTCGCACCCACTGCTGCCAACTGCCGTGAAAGATTGCGTCCTGCTCTCCGCCGGGGACCGCTACAAGCTGCTCACCGAACGCGCCCAAAACGGCCACGGCCACTTCACCGCCGCGTCCGCGATCGAACTGATGTCGCGACCCGTCGCGATGAAGTCCAACCTGCACAACGTTCTCTTCGAGCCAAAGTCCACTAAGCTCTGGGTCGCAAACGCCTCGCCCGACAAGAAGCCGGCTGCCGAACAAAAATACTTCACGTTCCAACTCAGCGAGTTGCTCAAGCGGCATCCGGAAGCGACCAGCCCGGAAATCCCCCTGGCTGCGAAGTGACGCTCGAAGGTAGTTCGGACGCCTACGTCCGAACTAATGACTGACCGGACGTAGGCGTGAGGTCTACGGAGAGATTGACTCCAACTTTCGCCACGCTTGAGTCAAAAACCTCGGCAAGTCCGATGCGATCATCCCTGGCTGAGACAACTCCGCCGCCGCGAGATCGCCCGCCAGTCCGTGCAAATGCGCTCCGAGTTGTGCCGCTTCAAATGCCGGCATCCCTTGAGCCAACAGGGCGGCGATCAAGCCCGTCAGCACATCGCCACTGCCGCCAGTCGCCATCCCCGGATTGCCGGTGCGGTTGATCGCTACTCGATCGCCGTCGGTGATCACGGTGCCGTGGCCTTTGAGCACGACAATCACGCCACTGTCTTTCGCAAATTCAGCAGCCATCTCAACACGACGGCTTTGCACGGTCGCGATATCGCTGCCGATCAGTTTCGCAAACTCGCCAGGGTGTGGCGTAAAAATACGCGGACCGAGAGCGTCCGAAATCCAGAGGTCTCGGTCGCGGCCGGATGGCTCAGCGGCGAGTACGTTCAGAGCATCGGCATCGATGACCATCGGCTGGGTCAGCCCCAAGAACAACTGTTTGACGATCCCGAACATCCCGTGTGCCGTGCCCAGACCGGGGCCGAGTGCCACGCAATCCTTCCCTTTGCACGCGCCCCACAATCCCGTGAGTCCATCTGCCGAAAAGCAGCCATGTTCCTCGTCGGTCGCCAGCGGGATCGTCAAGTAGGACGGCTCGATCGCGGCGACGATCGGCAGGATCTCGCTGGGCACGGCGACGTCGACTAAGCCGGCTCCGCCGCGCAACGCTCCCAAGCCAGCAAGGCTCGGCGCACCGGACATGCCACGGCTGCCGCCAATCACGAGCACTCGCCCGAATGTCCCCTTGTGAGCGTCCACCGGTCGAGCCGGTGCCTCCGGAAGTGTGTCGATCATCCGCATGAATCTGCCTACTGCTTTCTGCCTTCTGACTTCTGCTTCGCGATCATTCCCGCCACGTAGCCCGCCTTGAATCCCGCGTCGATGTTCACGACCGTCACATTCGCCGCGCAGCTATTCAACATCCCCAGCAGCGCGGCGATCCCGCCGAACGCCGCGCCGTAGCCAACACTCGTCGGCACCGCGATCACCGGACAAGCAACGTGACCGCCCACAACTGACGGCAACGCACCTTCCATTCCGGCGACCACAACCACCACATCGCAATCCTGAAGCTGCGGCACAACCGCCAAGAGCCGCTGCGGCCCGGCGACTCCGACATCTTCGATCCGCTCAACCGCGCAGCCCATCCAGCGCAGAGTTTCGAGTGCTTCCTCCGCGACTGGGCGATCCGCCGTGCCCGCCGTCACGACCGCGACTTTGCCAATCGGCGGATGCTCGCCAGCCAACGGCACTCGAATCGTCCGAGCCACCAAATTGAGCATCGCCTGCGGAAATCGTCGCTGAATCGCGGCCGATTGCTCGGCCGAGGCACGAGTCGCGAAGGCATCCTGGCCGGCGGCGACGAGTGCCTCGAAAATCTGCTCGACGGCCTCGACGCTCTTCCCTTCGCAGTACACGACCTCCGGAAAACCGCAGCGACGTTGGCGATCCAGATCGACTCGCGCGGAGTCCGTGATGGCAGTAGCGGGCGTGGTCACGAGGTGGCGGCCTGTTGAGGAAAATGAAAATCAGGTCCCCAGTCTATCGACCGCTTGCGACTCATGCAGCCGCGCAGCACAGATCGGCTTGCTCGTGCCACTCGTGAGCGATGTTCCGCATCAGCAAGGCGCAGTCGAATTCGATCGAGCCTTTCGGAAATAGCGATGCGTTCTCGAAGAAGTTCGAGCGGACTTCCTCGACCTCCAACGGATCGACGTGCCAATGGTTGCAGCGCAGTTCGAGCCCTTGAAGCCGCGAAGCCACCGGGGTCGCCGAATAGCCCATCGCCCCCGCCTCGAAGAACGCCGACGCCTCGGCCAGCGACGGGAACACCGACGTCGGTGACCATTGCGGGGTGAGGTGTCCGCGAACGCTCAGACTGGTCTCGTCATCGTCGCTGCGCATCGTGACGCCCAGTTCCTCGGCCGATTCGCGAACGTCGAAGTTGGCGTGATGGTGAAATCCGGGAAACAGCCGACCGCCGGCCAGAGTGTTGAGCCACGAGTTCGTGTCGCGACGCCGGACGTAGACTCCGCCGCGAGTCGTTCCATCCTCGTCCCATTCCACCGCAGTTCGATGCGCGGCGTTCTCGGACGACACACCCAGCCACGACGGCAGAAACGACGGACGAAGTTGTTTGAGCCGGATCAAGCAAATCCCCACCAGCCCGAAGCCTCGGACCTGTTTCGGCCGAAAAGGGGCCGGCAAAAGCGGAGCCAGCACCTCTGGATCAACTCGATAATTGACCAGAATCCGGCGGTCGATGACGCCACGCATGACAGGCAATCGCATGATCGGTCTCGTGTTGAAATCGGACGGTTGAACAGAAACCGAGATTTGTTGGAGATCGTAACCGATTGGTCTACGATCCGTGCCCACTCCCAGAGGAAAACCATGTCACCCGAACGATTCCTGGCTCGACAAGACAAACTACGGTCACTGCTTCGCGAGGCCGAAGTCGATGCGATGCTCGTCACTGGCGTATCAAACGTCAGCTACCTCACCGGCTTTTCGGGGGACAGCAGCGCACTTCTCATCGGGACAAGCGTCCGCGTGCTGATCTCCGACAGCCGGTATCAGACGCAGATCGCCGAGGAATGCCCGGGACTGGAAGCGGACATTCGGACTCAAAAGACGAAACCACACGACCAAACCGCTGCCGTGATCGCGCAGGCTCGGCCGGGAAAACTGGCGGTCGAGTCGCACATTCTGACCGTCAGCGAACGAACTCGAATCCAAGAGGCGATCGACAAGACCGACGCCGGCAAGGGAATCGAAATCAAACCGCTGGCCGACACCGTCGAAAAGCTCCGCCAAATCAAAGACGACGACGAGATCGCGGCCACTCGGCTCGCCATCCGCATCGCCGAGCGAGCGTTCGTCGCGATGAAGGCCACGCTCACCGACGACCTGACCGAGCGGCAAGTCGCTCACGAGTTGGAACACGCCATGCGGCGGCTCGGAGCGGATCGCGCCGCGTTTGAACCGATCATCGCCGTCGGCGACCACTCGGCCATGCCTCACTACCGGCCCGGAGAGCGCCGAATCGGTGAGTCGTCGTTCCTGCTCGTGGACTGGGGAGCGGCACTTCCCAGCGGCTATCGGTCTGACTTGACCCGTGTTTTTGCCACCGGTACCGTCCCCAGCCAACTTCAGGAACTTCATGGAGTTGTGCTCAAAGCTCAGCTTGCCGGCATCGCCGCGATCCGCCCCGGAGCCAAGCTCAAGGATGTGGACTCGGCCGCCCGCAGGGTGATCGAAGAGGCTGGCTACGGCGAGTTCTTCGGCCACGGGTTAGGGCACGGCATCGGCCTGCACATTCACGAGGAACCCCGGCTCAGCAGCATCGCCGAGGGTGAACTGCAACCCGGTAACATCGTGACCGTCGAACCAGGGATTTATCTGCCTGACTTCGGAGGCGTGCGGATCGAAGACGACGTGCTTGTCACGCCGGATGGTCATGAAGTTCTGTCGTCATTACCGAAAGACCTCGTTTGACGGCGGCAAATAGGACGGATAGGACCAATGGGACAAATAAGTCCTATCAGTCCCATTCCTCCTATCGCCAAAATCAAACGATTCACAAGTGAAATCCAATGCCTATCAAACCACGAGGCAAACCGCGTATGGCTGACAAATCCCCATCGACGGGTTCGTTCGATCTCGACCGGGTTCGCGAACTCATCGAGATGATGGAAACACACGGCGTCACCGAGGTGAACCTTCGCAAAGCCGACGAACGCTGGGTGCTCCGGCGCGGCCCGGCCGAGGTCATCAACATGATGGCTCCCGGCGGTTATGCCCCGCCGCCGAATTACGCTCCGGCTCCGCAGGCTCATCACGCCCCCGCGCCGCAGGCGGCGGCTCCGAGTGCTCCGGCGGCAGCCCCGGCTGCGGTGGACGGCCCGGTGATCAAAAGCCCGACGGTCGGCACGTTCTATGGTGCTCCGTCGCCGGGCGAGCCGGCGTTCGTGAAAGTCGGCTCGACGGTGAAGGCCGACACGGTCGTCTGCATCATCGAGGCGATG
>SXGS01109089.1_pt1 | contig 10084 bp, 7 predicted proteins | sample 3174681 | NCBI WGS metagenome assembly SXGS01 (sample SAMN11356861, study PRJNA531348) | freshwater metagenome | isolation source: freshwater sample F1-80 | place: China: Fuxian Lake, Yuxi | collected 2017-12-25
ATCACCGCTGAACAACGCTTGGGGAGGGGGAACCTCCGCGCAGACTCCGACATTCCGGACTCCCCACCAGCCTCCATCCACAGCGCACACGAAAAAACTGGCCACTGACCGATGCATGAATAATGCGGGTTAGGGAGCGGCCCGCGATGTTAGAACGGCCGCTCCCTAACGGTCGCGGTACTGTGATCTCACGAACGATCGACTTTTGAAATCGCTTTTACGGCGTCACCCTCACGGGAACCGGAGTCGGGGCGCGGACACCAGGGACAGGTGGAGGTGGAGCAGGCGGAGGAGCATACGGTCCAACCATAGGAATCGGATTTGGAGAAGGCTGGTTATCGACAGGCGGCGGAGGACCGACCACAGGGACAGGAGCAATCGTGATTGTGGGATACGGGAACGGTGGAGTCATTTGCCGAATTTGCGATGGTTGGCGTGTCTCGCGTCCGAATCCTCGACCATCCGTCGTGAGCTCATTCTGGAAGAACCGCGAACCACTCTGGTTGAGCAACTCTTGTCGCAGCGGGCTTTGATGGACCAGGACCACTCCCGGAGATGTCGCCGAGAAGACTCCCACACCAGGCATCAAGAGTTCGACGGTCACTTCGCCAAGTGGGAAGCGTTGCGAATCAGAATCGGGCAATGGTCGAGGCAATGACAGCAGCATCTGCACGGCGTCGGATGGATTGCGTTCATAAACGGGCCGACCACGATCTTGACGTCCCTCGAAGCCCGAAACGGACTGACTTCCAAAGCCGCTGGCTCCCCACGGACGGGAGGTCACGTCTTCGTAAACGATTCCGCCGGCACCTGGTCGTGCTCCAGTTGGCACTCCGATTCCGGGCAGCCGTTGGATCGTCGAGTCCAAACTGCGCGTCCAGGTTTGAATCTTGTCGAGCTCCATCCGTCGCTGCCCGGCCACATCCATCGAGCCGGTCGGTGTGTTGATGCGCAGTGGCCGCCCCGCTTCTTCTCGGAGCCCCCACAACGTCACTTGCAGAGTACCGAAGAGCGGCACCGGTGTTCCCAATTGATCGAAGCCTTGCAACGAGAGCCGCAGCGAATCCCAATCCATCCTGCCGAACGTACTGACCGATTGGGCGGAAACAACAAGCTCCGATAATGGCAGCGCGGAGTCATACGCGGTGCTCTCAAGTTGCTCATTGACCGGAGGCGATACTGGCCGCGGCGCTCGTTTCGGCAATAGAGGAACGATTTTCCAATCGGCGATTTGTTTCCAAGCCAAGGTCCGGCGAATCGAGATGCCTGATGATCGTAGCTCCAATCCGAGCTGCTCTCGGCTGGTCTGGGCCTCAATCACTGAACCGCGGAGCGTTCGGCCATCGGTCAGCCGGACTTCCACGTCTGCCGCCGACAGCCTGACCGCCTCGAGGTCGGCACAGGCCGAGACGAGACAGATTGCGGCGATGAGTTTGGCGAGAGACTTCACGAGTCCAACCTGCTGGGCCTGAGTTGGGAACCGTCACGTTGCGAGAAGGCAGCAAACACCGGGCCACGACCAGTCACGAACCTCAGCATCGGGGGCAGTGGCCCTATTTGCGGGCCAAGCCCCCAGCAATGATGCCCGACGGCAACATCCTCGCGGGTTGGTGATGCCGATTCGCCACGGGGCGATGGTTGTCGAAAACCTACGCTCCGTGCGCATTCGCAACGGTGGCCTGTCAGAGCCTAACGGCGGGCTGAAAGTACGTGTGCCGGAACCCCTCCTCGTTCAGGAGACCTGCTTGACACTGTTCTAAGCAAAGCACATTATCATGCAGCGTCAGGCCCATTTGGCGGGTCAGACCTATTACCACTCTCGACAGGCACATTGGAAGCAAACCATGAGTACCGGAACCCGACGGCTGGACCTCGAAGAAGTTGGAGACGTGACGGTCGCGAAGTTCACGGACAAGAAGATCCTCGACGAAGGCAACATTCAGATCATCGGGAACCAACTGTTCGCGCTGATTGAAGAGGACGGACGGCCGAAGATCGTGCTGGATTTCTCGAACGTCGAGTACCTCTCCAGTGCGGCACTCGGCAAGCTCATCACCATGGACAAGAAAGTGAAGGCGGCGAAGGGCAAGCTGCGGTTGTGCAACATCCGCGCGGACATCTATGAAGTCTTCGCGATCACCAAGTTGAACAAACTGTTCGACATGAAGGACAACCTGGAAGCGGCTTTGCAAGGGCTGTAAGTGAGACCCGCCCCTGTTCTGGGGTCGATCTCGCGCCGGCCACCGGTGATGTTTCTAGCAACATCACGGTGGAGCTCTCGGCGAGCAAGTGCGGGCAATCCGTATTCACGGTCGCCTGAATCTGGAATTTCATGGCCCAAATCGCTCAATTCGACGTCTGGATTCCGAACAACACGGAGACAGCGCGCGAAGTTCAAGAACGCATCATCGGCTTGATGGAACAAAACGAATGGCCGATGCGTGAGTGTTTTGGTGTTCGCCTCGCGATGGAAGAGGCGATGGTCAACGCCATCAAGCACGGCAATCGCATGGAGCCTGACAAACAGGTCTTCATCGCCTGCGAACTGACGGCGGATGCAATCACGGTCGTGATCGAAGATCAGGGGGACGGCTTCAAAGTCGAAGACGTGCCGGATCCCACCGAGGATGAAAACCTCGAAAACCCCGGCGGCCGAGGGATCATGCTCATCCGCTCGTTCATGAACGCCGTCGCCTACAACGACCGAGGCAACCGCTTGACCATGACCAAATTGCTCGGCGTCGATAACGAGGAATGAAAAAAGCCCGGCTTTTTGAAAAAGCCGGGCTTCCAATACTGCTTCAGTAGCGAGAGTGGGACTCGAACCCACGACCCCAGGCTTATGAAGCCTGTGCTCTAACCGGCTGAGCTACCTCGCCAAAGGGGTGCGGATTATAGCCGTGACCTCTTCGATGAAAAGCGACCTCTCCGCAATCAGCGTTCGCTGCCGACTCGCGAGCCTGCTCCCTACAATCCCTCCGCGTCGTCACGCAGAGTCATCAGGCGAGGGAGTTCGGCATGTTGTGCGAAGTGGAGATTCATCCGACCGCAGGGCAAGTGGACCGCGAGGGAGCTCGCGTGTTGAGCGAAGCACGAGCATTGCGGCTCGGCACAATCAACGCCGTCCGCGCGGCAAGATCCTTCCTGATCGAAGGGGACGTCGATGCCGCCACGATTGAGCAACGCGCTATCGGGCTGCTCGTCGATTCGATCGTCGAAACGTGCTCGGTCCATCCGCTCGGCCGACAGCCGAACGCCGACGGCCGATCCGCGGAAGGCGGATTATCCCAACTCAATGTCATGCTCAAACCAGGCGTCACCGACAACGTCGCCCTAAGCACGAAAGCCGCGCTGGCCGATTTGAAAGTCGCCGTGGCGACCGTCGCAACGGTTCGCAAATACTGGCTCAACGACGGAGCGTCCAACGATGAAGTCCAACGGCTCATCAAGCGCGTACTCTCCAATGACGCGATCGAGCAGGTCATCGTTGGCCCGCTGGCGATGGAGACCATCGGCATCGGGAGCGAATACCAATTCAAGCTGACTCACGTCGCAATCCGCAGCATGGACGATGACCGCTTAGTCCGGCTCAGTCGTGAAGGACAGCTTTATCTGAATCTGGTCGAGATGCAGACGATCCGGCAGCACTTCGTTGACCTCGGCCGCGACCCAACGGACGTGGAACTCGAAACCGTCGCGCAGACGTGGTCGGAACACTGCTCGCACAAGACGCTCGCCGGTCGCATTCATTACCGCGACGGACGGCACGACATCTACTTCCAGAACATGCTCAAGGAGACGATCTTTGCCGCGACAGTCGAGATTCGCCGGCGGCTCGGCGACGCCGATTGGTGCGTCAGCGTTTTCAAGGACAACGCTGGCATCGTGAAGTTCGACGAGACCGACAACGTCTGCATGAAGGTCGAGACGCACAATCACCCGTCGGCTCTCGAACCTTACGGTGGAGCGAACACCGGCCTCGGCGGTGTGATTCGCGATCCGCTCGGCACGGGCTTGGGAGCCAAACCGATCTGCAACACCGACGTCTTTTGCTTCGCACCGCCCGACACTCCACACGATTCACTGCCACCGGGCACGCTGCATCCAAAGCTCGTCATGCGCGGCGTGGTCAGCGGAGTCCGCGACTACGGCAACCGCATGGGCATCCCGACGGTCAACGGCGCGATCTATTTCGACGAACGATACCTCGGCAACCCGTTGGTCTATTGCGGCAACGTGGCGATGATCCCGGTCGACAAGTGCGAGAAGGACGCGCAGCCCGGCGACTACATCGTCTCCGTCGGCGGACGCACGGGGCGCGACGGTATTCACGGCGCGACGTTCTCGTCCGCCGAATTGACTCACGAAAGCGAAACGATCTCTGGCGGAGCGGTCCAAATCGGCAACGCGATCACCGAGAAGATGGTTGCCGACGTCATCCTGCAAGCTCGCGACCGTGGCCTGTACAGCGCGATCACCGACTGCGGAGCCGGCGGTTTTTCGTCGGCCGTCGGTGAGATGGGAGAAGACATTGGCGCGGAAGTCTGGCTCGAAAAAGCACCACTCAAATACAGCGGCCTGAGCTACACCGAGATTTGGATTTCCGAAGCTCAAGAACGCATGGTCCTCGCCGTACCGCCAACGTCGTGGACGGAGTTTGAATCGCTCTGTCGCTCCGAGGGGGTTGAAGCCGCGATTCTCGGCGAGTTCAAACCGACCAACCGGCTCGTTCTAAAATATCACGGCCAACAAGTCGCCGATCTCGCGATGAGCTTTCTCCACGACGGCCGCCCCCCAGTCGTCCGGGAAGCGGTGTTCACGCCGAAAGCCGAGGAGTCGCTACGCCAAGTAGGACGGGCACTCTTGCCCGTCTCTTCCGATGCGGCGGCAACGCCAGACGGGCAAGAGTGCCCGTCCTACGAGGACTCACTGCTTCGCATCCTCGGCTCACTCAACGTGTGCAGCAAAGAGTGGGTCATCCGCCAATACGACCACGAAGTCCAAGCCGGCAGCGTCGTGAAGCCACTCGTCGGCGTCTGCAACGACGGCCCATCAGATGCAGCCGTCGTGCGTCCGAATCTGCAATCGAAGCGCGGACTGGCAATCGCCTGCGGAATGAATCCCCGATTCGGCGATCTCGATCCGTACTGGATGGCCGCCTCGGCGATTGATGAAGCGGTTCGCAATTGCATCGCCGTTGGAGCCGATCCGCGACGCATCGCGATCCTCGACAATTTCTGCTGGGGCAACACCGATCGCCCGGAGACACTCGGCACGCTCGTCCGAGCCGCTCTCGCCTGCAAGGACACGGCGATCGCGTTCGGCACACCATTCATCAGCGGCAAGGACAGCCTCAACAACGAGTTCTCGTTCGTCGACGCGAACGGCAAAAAGCAAACAGTCGCAATCCCCAGTTCGCTACTGATCTCCGCGCTCGGCCAGCTCGACGATGTCGAGCACGCCGTCACGATGGACCTCAAAGAAGCCGGCAATGTCTTGCTGTTGATCGGCCCCACCGCCAACGAACTTGGAGGCAGCCACTTCGCACAGGTCAACGGCCTCACTGGCGGCACCGTCCCTCATGTGGACTTGGAACTCGCCCCGCGCATCTTTGCTGCGGTTCACGACGCGATCCGACAAGGCTTTGTGCGTTCCAGCCACGACCTCAGCGAAGGTGGCCTCGCTGCCGCTGTCGCCGAGATGGCGTTTGCTGGCGGCCTGGGTGCATTGCTCGATCTGCAATCGCTCGCGAAGTCTAGCGGCCTCAGTGACAACTCGGTGCTGCTCTTCTCAGAAAGTAATTCCCGTTTCGTGCTGGAAGTCCCTGCTTCCGCGCAAGCCTCGGTCGAATCGCTGTGCCGCGCCGCGAGCGTGCCGTGTACCAAGCTGGGGGAGATCACATCCACCGGCCGCCTGCAAATGCGCGGGACGACGGGAACAATGGTGATCGACTCCGCGCTGGAGAAACTCAAGCAGTCCTGGAAGCAGCCGCTGGCTTGGAAGTAACCCTTCGAGTGATTGAGCAGAGAACGGCCTTTCGACGCGAGGAGCGAAATTGTCAGGCAAGTGAAATCTCTCAGGTAGTTCACTCTTTGTAATCCGCGCCGGCGAGGCTGTTAAGCACAGACTTTTGCCAATCGTGCAGACGGGTTTGGAGTTTGGTGGCGAGGGCAGGCTGCTGCTCGATCAAGTTGGTTTTCTCTGCTGGATCGGCGTCGAGATTGAATAGCTCGCGTTTGGGATCTCCCGTTTTTTGTTCGTGAATGACGAGCTTGAAGCGGCCGTCGATGATGGCGCGAGGTCCGAAGTAGTCGGTGTCCGCGATCGCCGGATGGCGGTAATTGGTGAAGTCGCGGGTCGCTTTGCCACCCATGAGCTTTACAAGCGGTGTGGTCCCTTTTTGCAGTTCGGGGTCGATCCAGGGTTCGGGCTTCGAGCGAGCGAGTCGCTCGGTGTTGAATTCCCAGAAAACCAGCGGGCCGGGGCGTTCGGTCATTTTTCCATCGAGCACAGGCGTGAGATCCAGGCCGTCGAGCGGGCGATTGGGCTGCGGCTGTCCAACGAGCGCGCAGAGTGTCGGGAGCAGATCGCTGGTGCAGGAGCGAACGCTGGTCGTGCGCGGCTGAGAAATACGTTCGGGCCACTCAATGAGTCCGGGAACGAGCGTGCCCCCTTCATAGACTTGGCCTTTGACGCCGCGATGAGGAAATCCGAGCGTGCCGTCGGAGGAGGTGCCGTTGTCGCCGCAGTAAAAAAGCAGCGTGTCCTGGCGGAGTCCTTGTGAGGCGAGGTGTTTTCTTAGCCCACCGATGGCGCGGTCCATCGCCGTGATTTCTGCGTAGCGCTCGCGCAGGACCTCGCCTTTTGGTCGCGAGACCGGGCCGCCTGTTGCGTTCGATGTGAGGCTGACTTTGGGAGTCGGGTACTTCGCCGGCAGGTCATCGTACAAGGCGAGATCGGCGGGCAATCCGCTGTATGGTTCGTGCGGTGAGCCAAACCAGACGATGGTGAAGAACGGTTTGCCTGCCTGTGTGGTGCGGTCGATGAAGCGGATGGCTTCATTCACGACGATCTGGGAGCTTTCGCCTTTGATGACTTCCGGCGGTCCGCCATTGCGAGACAACGACGGATTCAACTCAAAGAAGTTGTCGTGCGAGACCCATTCGTGAAACCCCATCTCACCGGGATTGGTGGGCGAGCCAGCGTTGACCGGACCGACATGCCATTTGCCGAAGTGGCCGCAGTGGTAGCCGGCCCTGCGAAGAATCTGCGCGATCGTGATCTCTTGCGGCCGCAGCGACCAACCGGGTGCGAACGTTCCCATGCGGTTGGGATGGCGACCGGTCAGGAAGCTGGCTCGGGTGGGGGAGCAATTGGGATGCGCCGCGTAAAAATGCCGGAATCGCAAACCGGTCGCGGCGATCTCGTCGAGCACCGGAGTCTTCACATGCGGATGGCCGTTGTAACCAGTCTCCTCCCAGCCGTGGTCGTCTCCCATGAGGAGAATAATGTTCGGACTCTTCGCAACCGCGAACGACGGACAAAGTGCCAAGAGCAAGAGGCAGGCTGCGGCAGTCTTCGTGGTCATGACCTTCTCTCCTGTGTTTGGATCGCCGGTCATTTTGAAATTCTCGTTTACCAACTTAGGGGGTTTTCTCAAATCGCAACGCTTCAGCAACGACCGCACCTGCGTTTTCACCTTGCAACGCTTGTCTGCCACGGTCACTCGCTGCCGTGCCACTTCCCGGTCGCCCAACGTTTGAAGTCCCGGCAACCACACCGTCAGCAAGCTCGCCCCGGCCAACACATGCGCCCCGTTCAAATCCAGAATCTTCTCCGCATCACGATCGTCGGTCTTCCGCTTCCGCTCTCCCGGTATCTTGGCCGTCGTCGTCGGAGCCTGACACTCGATCTCCGCTTCCCGCAACTGATCGTACGACCCGAAACCTTATCCTGACGCCTCATACGCGAAAACCATCTTCTCCGCACCGCCTGCCGATGCTTCCGATTTCAGTCGCTCGATCAGCATCCGGCGACTCCCACGATCATTCGGAACCGTCGTTGTCTGAACTGTTCCCTCACGACCAACACAGCTTTCCAACACCATCGTCCGGTCATGCAAATCGCAACGAACCATCAAAACGCCTGACATCACACATGCTCCTTGTCGGAGAATGAGGAATTGGGTTTGAACTCTCCATTCCAGGTTCGCCTTCAAGGAGCCTTTTCTCAAACCTCCCACATAGTGACTGGCGCGTCGGGCTAATAAACTTATTGCGTTCCCTTTCCTCAGTCCTTCTTCACTTTGTAGCAATGCAAATCCTGTTGATCGCGCAGATATAGCTTGCCATCGAGCACTACCGGATGCGGCCAGCTTGCCGAGTGCTTCGTCTTGATCTTGAACGTCGCCTTCAGGTGATACGCTGCCGGCGTCGCTTCGATCAGCGCCATCTCGCCGCTCTCGTATCGGAAGTAGAGATGTCCGTCGGCGCAGACGATCGCCGCCGAGCCTTCACCTGGTCCACGTCCAGGACGCCAGGCGTCGTTTCCAGTCATGAAATCGACGCACACCGGATACCCCTGATTGTTTCCGTGACCCATGTAGAGATGATCGCCCAGCAGAATCACTCCACCATGATGGTTCTGCAATTGGTTGGATTTCTTGTACCAGACCTCTTCCGCCTTCACGCCGCTGCCGGACCTCACCAGCTTGACCAGGCATGAGCCGCCGTCGCCGTAGCCTGACGCGCCAAACACATAGTCGCCGCGCACGATTGGAGTGGGGATCGTCGCCGTTCCGTTCGCGACTCGGTTGTAAGTCCACAAGAACTTGCCGTCCTTTGCATTCACCGAGACCAGCCCCTTGCCGACCATCTGCACATACTGCTTCACTCCCGCGCCATTGCTGATTTGCACCGAAGCGTAACCCGCGCCGCCATGCCCGTTGTTTCCCAACTTCGCGTCCGAGGTCTTCCAGATCACCTTGCCCGACTTCTTATCCAACGAGACCAGCAACGCTTCTTGAGAACCAGGCGTCACAATCAAGGAGTTGCCATCGACTCGCGGTGATTCGCTGTAGCCCCAGGTCGGATCGGATCCACCGAACTCTTTCGCAAAGCTCCGGCTCCAAATCACCTTTCCTGTTTTGGTGTCGCAGCAGGCCAGTTCGCCGTGGCGATCCATCGCGTAGACGCGATCACCATCTACAGTCGGAGTGCAGTTGGGATCGTCACTGCCAATCGGAGTTGCCCATACCTCCTTGCCACCAAGATCCAACGAAATCAAGCAGCAGCCTTCTTTGCGTTTTCCGAGCGTGTAGATGTGACCGTCGGCAATCGCGATGCTCGAAAAGCCGCCTCCCAAGCCGATCGCTGTCCACAACACTGGCGGACCATCCTCCGGCCAATCGCTCAACAAGCCTTTCTCGGCCGCGATCGCATCATGGTTTGGACCGCGCCAGCCCGGCCAGTCTTTCTTCGACGCCGAAACATCGGCTCCCATCAACGACAGAGACAAACTCAAGCAGGTCAAACCGAGACAAGTCAGTAACAACGGCTTTCGCATAATGACTCCATTGGCATTGGGAGGAGATGGTGACCAAGACTTACGGGCTGATTCAGGCTTAGCGATCGACTGAGCGGTCCGGGAATGTACGAGCCTGCTGACCGGACATTCCAGGCAGGTTTTCCACATGACGAGCGATGAGCGTCTCAAAAGTTACTTCTTGCGTCGCCCCTTCTTGACGGCCTGCTCTACAGCCTTGATCGTGAACCCTCCGACGAATTCACCGGCGCGACCCAGGTAGCCCCAATCATTGAGGTCGCCAACCGGCGCTTTCACGGTCGAGCCCAGCTTGAGCCCCGGAAGGTTCACAGGCTCGTTAGCGAGTTCGCCATAGATCACGTCGTTCTCAAGAGCGGTGACGGTGAGCCAAATGAACTCCGTATTGCCGCCGCGTGTGATCGGAGCCTTCACCGCGAAATTCGACCCGGCTTGCTGTTCAAAGACCTCAACAAACTGAGGCCAGCGTTGTCGAGCCTCCGCCTCCGCCCGTTCCATCACCTTTAAATCGGGAGCGACTTCG
>SXGS01628506.1_pt1 | contig 10084 bp, 8 predicted proteins | sample 3174681 | NCBI WGS metagenome assembly SXGS01 (sample SAMN11356861, study PRJNA531348) | freshwater metagenome | isolation source: freshwater sample F1-80 | place: China: Fuxian Lake, Yuxi | collected 2017-12-25
ACCGATTTCGTGAAGGCCTGAAGAAAAGTGGTTTTGATGTCGATGATTATGAAATATTCGACACGGTATACATCCGCAGCTCAAGTGCTGATCAGATAAGTAAAAGAGCTCTCACAAGTGGTTTTAATATCAGAATGATTTCAAAAGATGAACTGTCTGTATCCTTTGATGAAACCACAACCGAAACAGATGTAGTGGATTTGTTAAAAGCTTTTGAAGCAAAAGATATTGCCGAAAAGGTGAAAAAATCCGATATTAAGCGTGAATCAAATTTCCTCTCCCATCCACTATTTAATACCTATCATTCTGAAACATCCATGCTCAGGTATATACGATCATTATCAGATCGAGATTTAGCTTTAGATCGAACAATGATTCCTCTAGGTTCATGCACGATGAAATTAAACGCAACTTCAGAGATGATTCCGATTACTTGGCCAGAATTTAACTCGATTCATCCCTTCGCCCCAGCTAATCAATCAGAGGGTTACACCCAGTTAATTGACTCTTTATCTAGATGGTTGATTGCCATTACAGGATATGACGCAGTTTCTCTGCAGCCAAATGCGGGTTCGCAGGGGGAGTTTGCAGGCCTACTTTCAATCCGAAATTATCTTAACAGCAAAGGGGAAGAGAATAGAGATATCTGTTTAATTCCTTCAAGTGCGCACGGCACTAATGCAGCAAGTGCTGTAATGGCAGGAATGAAGGTCATTGTTATCGCATGTGATGAAGATGGAAATGTTAGCTTAAAAGATCTTAAAGAAAAGATCGATCAATATCGAGATAATCTCGCGGCCTTAATGGTTACCTACCCATCAACTCATGGAGTTTTTGAAAGTGCCATTTCTCAAATTTGTGAATTAGTACATGATGCTGGTGGTCAGGTTTATGTGGATGGTGCAAACCTAAATGCTTTGGTTGGTGTAGCAAAGCCCGGTAAATTTGGGGCAGATGTCTCACATTTAAATCTTCATAAAACATTCTGTATTCCACATGGTGGCGGGGGACCAGGAGTTGGCCCAGTAATCGCTAGAGCGCATTTAGCACCATTTTTACCCAATCATCCAGATAATATTTTGGCAGGACCAGTCACTGGCCCAGGACCAGTTTCTGGTGCACCTTTTGGTTCAGCATCGATTCTGCCAATTTCTTGGATGTATATAAGAATGATGGGTGGAGTTGGATTAACTAAAGCAACTGAGGTTGCAATTTTGTCCGCCAATTATCTTGCGAAAAAGATTGATCCCTTATTCCCAATTCTCTATCGCGGTCAAAATGGTCATATCGCGCATGAATGTATTATTGATATCAGGCCCCTAACCAAGAGCACTGGTGTGACAGTCGACGATATCGCAAAGCGATTAATGGACCATGGTTTCCATGCACCCACTGTCAGTTTTCCTGTGGCGGGGACAATGATGATTGAGCCAACGGAATCTGAGGATATTCGAGAACTAGACCGGTTTTTAGCAGCTATGGAGAGCATTAGAAATGAGATTGCGGAGATTGAGTCTGGAAAAATTTCCATCGAAGATTCACCGCTGCGCCGTGCACCTCACACTATTGGTGATTTAGTGTCGAAGGAGTGGAACCGCAAGTATTCAAGAGAGAGTGCAGCATTTCCAAATGGAGAGGAGTTTGGAGTCGGACGAGCCGGAAAGTATCTGCCAACTGTTGGAAGAATCGATGGCGTTTATGGTGATCGAAACTTGGTTTGCAGCTGTTTACCGATAGAGGAGTTAGCCTCTAACTGAGCATGCTTTACTTTACATAATGTAGATTATCGGCGAGATATCAGACGCTTAAAGCCCCAAATACTGACATTCAACCAGGCTTCCCAAACAATTTTAGGCCCCATCTTTGACCTGCCATTTTCTCGCTCAGTAAAGGTAATCGGTACCTGCTTAATTTCAAAGCCGGCAATATGGGCACGCCAAGCCATTTCAATCTGAAAACCATACCCATTGGTTTTTATCTCAGCTAGATCAAGTGTTTTAAGAAGTTCAATTGGTAGTACACGATACCCCGAGGTTAAATCCTTACAATCTAGATTAAGAACGATCGAAGCATATTTTGTGCCAAGTTTAGATATGAAGCGGCGATGAGATGGCCAATTTATAACAGCACCGCCTTGCATCCAACGAGTTCCAATTACTAAAGCCTGAGTTGATGCCTGTGAAAGCAAAATTTCTAGTTGTTCAGGCTTATGGCTTAAGTCAGCATCCATTTGAATAAAGTACTTGTATTCACTTTTTAACCCGAGATTAAATCCCGCCAAATACGCAGGGCCTAAGCCAGACTTTTCAGCTCTAATCAGTGTCGATACTCTCTGTATTTGTAGTGAATTTACTAACTCGGCAGTTTTATCTGGCGAATTATCATCAACAACTAAAATATCAATATCAAATCGATTGCGCAGTCGATTTCTAACCTCATCTAGGCGAAAAAGGAGTTCGCCTACATTCTGCGCTTCATTGTAGGTGGGGATAATAGCTAAAATCTTTATCATCTACTTCCCCATCTTCTATACAAAAAAATGAGAAAAAGAGTGCTTCCTGCTAGATACTCAAGATACTTACCGGTGATCTGAGTTGTTGTAGCTCCTACAACATGAGTTACCTCCCCAAACAATGTAGAAGACTTGAATTTTGGTAGTTTGTCTAATACTTTTCCCCGATTATCAATAAATGAAGTTGTGCCGGTGGTAGACACATATGCGATATATCTACCGGTTTCAATCGCTCGAACACGGGCGATATTTAACTGTTGATCTAACTGAGCGGTATCTCCAAAAGTTGCATTATTTGTTTGAATAACAAGAAAATTGGTATTAATCTGGTTTCGGAAGGAGTCATTAAGGAGTTCATAGCAAATCAAACTTTGAAATGTGGCATTATCGATTATAAATTTGGTGTCTTGTACTCCAGCCTTAAAATCTGTGATTTGATTTGCATGTCTAGAAACTCTGCTAGCTATATACCTTAAAGGTAAATACTCACCGAATGGTGTCAAATAACGCTTGGAATATGACTGCTTTATCTGCGGATCAAAGAGAAATGATTGATTTAAGAGATAATCACCAGATCTCGTGACGCCACCAACGAGTATTGGTGTTTCCAAAAAAAACGACTTATCTTTTATTAGGTTCTTAACTTCCTTATTGGTATTGATATCAATATCGACAGCATTCTCTGGCCAGATAATTAGATCAACTTGGTCGAGTGCGACCGACTTACTTGTCTGTTGCAAATGTCTAACAAATACCTCTTTAGGTTCTGAATTAAAATCTAGTCCGAGCTTACCCACTCCCCCTTGCACCAATGCAATCGAACTTTTCTGATCTGTGGTTTCAATTCGCGGAAGAAAGGAAAGCCCCGTGATAACTAGGCAAACAAGGGCTAGATTTAACACTGACCTTGCCGAACTAATTAGTGCAAGAAAAAAAGCAACCAGCACTACACCACCACTTGAGTACAAAAACTGTAGCGGACCATCGACTTGAGTAAAACTAAGCCTTGACCACCCGAATCCGGTGAACGGGATAGTTCGTAGAAGTAACTCGACTATTACAAATGAGCAGGCAAATGCAATTTGATTATACTTAACTCTTTTACCAACGAAAAAAGCAGGAAAAGTAAAGATTAAAGCTTGAGCAAAACAAAGTAATAGCCAAGGCAAGTTGCCAACATATATGCCAGTCCAAAGCTGAACCGGCAACAAAATACCTAAGCCAAAAATGTATGAAATATAAATTCGGCTTCTTAAATGTGTCCTGATTAAAAGAAAATACCAAACAGTAAGTCCTATAAAAGCTGAAGGCCAAAAGGATATAGGAGCAAAAGCGGTCGATGAAATAAACCCTGCTAGTCCAGCATAGAAAAAAATCATATTAAATCCACTTAAGTGCGCTCATTATGCGATCTATGCTGGTCCCAAGACCATAAATTTCTTTTAATTTCTCTATTTTTTCTAGCGAATTTGGCTTCTTTGGCAAAGATATCTCCATTTCTGGAATGGAAACATCTAATGCACAACCTACAAGTTTTGGGGCGATGGCGGCGTATTGACTACTTTCAAGCAATTTCTTTCTTAAATTCGCACTTAATCTTTCGTCTGAACCCGCAGCAGCCTCCATTACCTCCGGTAATGTTTCAAAAAGATTAGCGATCACCATCGCTCCCTTTTCACCTATGCCTCTAATACCAGGTAAACCATCAGATGAATCACCTCGAATCATGGCAAATAACGCATACCTATCACCTGGAATCTGGTATTTGTCCTGGATCCATTTCAAATCAACTAAATCATGATTAGAAATTCCCTTAGCAAGATAAACTATTTTTATATCACGCTTATCGTCAGCTAATTGAAACAAATCGCGATCACCGGTAACAATTCTTATTGGACCTGGTTGTTTCACACTAAATGAAGCAATTAAATCATCGGCTTCATAATCATCAACACCCAGTAATGGAATACCTAGAGCATCTAAGACATCTAGAAGTATTGGAATTTGTGGACCTAAAGTATCGGGCTCTTCCTCCCCGCCTTCTTCATCTAAACGGTTTAGTTTGTAGTCAGGAAATAATTCAACTCTCCAGGATGGACGCCAATCGCCCTCCAAACAAGCAACGATCCGATTAGGTTGATATTTAACAAGTAAACGCGCTGTCATATCTAAATAGCCACGAATGGCATTTACTGGTTGTCCGGTTGGCGAAACGAGAGTATCTGGCATTCCAAAATATGCCCGATACCAAAGTGAAGCACTATCTAAAAGCATTAGCGTCATACCGCTGCTCCCGCATAAGCGATCACACCGCGGTCAATTTTGGTAAGTGCCTGATCAATGATTATTTGAAGATCAGGTGCAGCCGCTCGAAGCTGTCTTAACAAATCAATTATTTGTTTCATGGATCTAACAAAGTCACCAACAGTTAATTCAGTGCCTTTCAAAATAGAGGTCAAAGATTGCCCACTTGCCCATTTATGAGAAGCCCAGCAAAATCCAAAATCTGGTGCTCTCATCGGCTCTAAATTCAATTCATTCTCGGCATCATGAATCTTTGAATATATCCTTGTAATCGAAGCCAGAGCGATTTGAACATCCCCCCTTGGTACTTTTGCAGCCTCTTCATTTCGAGATTCATATATACAGGAGGAAATAACTGAAACTAGATCTGCCGGAGAAAGATTGCTGAAAACTCCTGATTGAATTGCTTCTGCAATTAGTAGATCTGTTTCACCATAAATCTTTGCAAGCATTTTGCCTGACTGGGCAATTGCGTCATTATCAATATATCCAAATTTATCTAGAATAACTTTGATACGGTCAAATCTTTTAGCAATCACATTGGTTCGAGTGTTAATACGCTCAGTTAATCCATCAATTTCTCGCTGCAATCTTTGTGCGCGCTCGGTGATCCGAGAATGGTTTTCGCGATCAGGACAGGTGTGACATAGATGATTTTTCATTCGTTTGCGGATGGCACCAATCTCTTGCTCGATCTCAGCTCGTTTGCGTTTACTCCGTTTGCTATCAGTTTCTAATTTCTTAATCTCTCCACGCATCTGTGCGTACTCTAAGAAGTTTCCTAAATGGCACTTAGCCTCTGAATACAGTCCATCCCTAACGTTTTCATTTTTCCGTATTTGCTTAGCTAACCCAACAACCGCTTTGTCGGCTTGAAACTGGGCTAGTGACGATTCCAGGGAGGTTCTTGCTCGCTCTGATCCAAATTGTGATATCAGATTTATACTCATGTTATATGTTGGCTTAAAAGAACTTTTAAGCGGGTAGGTACGAGTTGATGCAAGGCCACCAACTGAGGTTGAATCTAAATCATTACTCCAAAGAATTACTGCATTACCTTCGATATCAATACCTCGACGGCCTGCCCGACCAGTTAACTGGGTGTACTCCCCCGGTGATACAGCGACATGTCCTTCACCATTCCATTTGCTTAACTTCTCTAAAACAACTGTCCTTGCTGGCATATTAATTCCAAGAGCTAAAGTTTCTGTTGCAAATACTGCTTTAACTAGCCCCCTTTGAAATAGTTCCTCAACAGTTACCTTAAATGCTGGGAGTAATCCTGCATGATGAGCAGCGATCCCGCGTTCCAGTGCATCTGCCCACTCATAATATCCGAGCACAACTAAATCTTCCTCTGCAAGGTTCTTCATGTTACGAGTAATGACAGATCTAATTTCAGTTCTTTCCTGTGAGTTAGTCAACCGAAGGCCCGCTGCAAGACACTGGCGAACTGCGGCATCACAATTATTTCTAGAAAAAATAAAAGTGATAGCAGGTAACAATCCCTCTCTATCTAGTTTTTCAACAATTTCAGAGCGGGTTAAGGGTTTCGGACCCTTTGGCCTATCTCGCCAATTTCCTCTCACTTGACGGTATGAATCTCGCTCTAATCGAGTTAATTCTGGATTTAGTTTATTATTTTCTCCAAACAAATCCAGCAATCGATTACCAAATAAAACATGCTGATACAACGGAACCGGCCTAATTTCACTAACAATTACTTCAGTGTCTCCACGCACTGTCTGAAGCCACTCTCCAAACTCTTCTGCATTTGAAACCGTAGCTGATAGTGAGATCACTTGAACTGCATCGGATAGATGAATCAAAATCTCCTCCCATACCGCCCCACGAAATTTATCTGCTAAATAGTGAACTTCATCCATTACCACATACTTAAGGTCATTTATAGTTGATGAATTTGCATAAATCATGTTCCTCAAAACTTCAGTCGTCATAACAACAATCTGTGCTTCTGAATTTATTGAGGTATCACCAGTTAGTAGGCCAACTTTCGATTCACCATATTTCTCCGTCAATTCAGAAAATTTCTGGTTAGACAACGCCTTTATTGGAGTTGTGTAAAAGCATTTCCCACCAGAGCCGATCACTAAATCAACCGCAAATTCACCAACAATTGTTTTACCAGCACCAGTTGGTGCAGCAACTAAGACACCTTTTCCACTCTCTAATGCATGACAAGCTTCGACCTGGAACGGATCAAGTGCAAAAGGGAAAGATTCGGCAAATTTTAGTGATTTGGGAAATTTTCCTAAAGATTTAGTCCGCGCATAATTTTGCGCCGGAGTTAAAGTCATGATGCAAGCCAAGTGGATAAGGCCTTGCCAACATTTGTTACGGTGATTGGCAAATTCGCAACATACTCACCGTCTGCATACGAGGATGTAGAGGCCGAGATTTTCACTACCTTAGCCTGATATGTATCGATTTTCTGGTGTGGAATGTGATTACCTTTAAACACCTTTGGAAAAATTGTTAGTAACACGAATCTTGAAACTGGTCTAACTAACAGTAGCTCAAAAAAACCATCTGAGTTTGATGCGCCTGGACAGATTCTCATTCCTCCGCCATATGTCTCACCATTTGCAATCGTAAACAACATCGCAGATTGACTTAATTTGTGGCCATCCATCTCTATTTCGTATGTGATTGGTCTAAATTTTGCAAGAGTTCTCACTGTAGCGATCGTGTATTTAGATTTACCTTTGGGCCACCTTATTTTGTTTGCTCGAGAATTCACCTCGGCATCAAAACCGGTGCTTAGTACTTGCACAAACCATCTCTCACTCGACTGCGACTTAACCAGACCTAAATCAATCTCTGCTGGGTCGGATTTGGTATACAGATCAAATATTTTGTTTACACTCAATCCATTTACCCCAACCGCTCTAGCAAAGTCATTTCCGGTTCCAGCTGGAATTACGCCTAAAGTTATTCCCGATCGAGCGAGGTATTGTAGGCAGAGATTAACCAAACCATCTCCACCAATAGCGATTACCTTTTTGTAGGAATTAGTAGATAAACTGGATTTCAACTTTTCAATCGTTTTTTCGTAACTTGTTTCATGTATCAATGTAAATTCTTGATTAGAATTGACCAATAGTTTAGAAAACTGATTAGCTAAGTACAGAGCCTTTCCCTTACCGGCGGACTCGTTTACAACAAGTAACCACATTTTAGATTTCTTCAGGCGTATCGATAGGTGATGCCTTTGTGCTTAGATCAGTTTTGCCATTACGGCGTCGATCAATGAGTAGTGCGAATAAACCACTAGCGAAGTAGAGCAAGCACAATGGAATTGCCAATAAAGTCATTGTTATAGGGTCAGGGGTTGGAGTAAACACTGCTGTGAAAAGAAAACAGATAAAGACCGCAATCCGCCATGGTTTTAGTATGGCTTGACCTGATAAAACTCCGAGTAAATTTAAGGCAACTAAAAACAAAGGAAGGATAAATGCGATTCCAAATATCAAAATTAAGCGCAAAACAAAATCTAGGTATTCATCAAAGCGCACCAAATTTCCCAGATTATTTGGAGTAAATCCGAGAAGGACATCCACTGCATGTGGCAAAATTATGTATGCTAGAAAAGAACCAGTTGCAAAAAGTGGAGTAGCCACTGTTGCAAAAGCTAGCGTTACCCTTCGCTCTTTCTTGTGTAACGCAGGCGTAATGTAGGCCCAAAGCTGGTATATCCAGATCGGGGCGGAAAAAATAATCCCGGATAAAAGTGAGATTTTTACCTGAAGATTAAATGGACCAAGTATTCCGTTTACATAAAGTTCGCCACATTGTCCAGAATTTGGCAAAGAAAAACTACCTAAGTCGCAAAATGGTAAGGTCAACACTCTTATTATTGGTTGGTATAAAAACCAACCGATGATTGCACCCACTACAACAGCAAACGATGATTTGATTAAACGAGAACGAAACTCACGAATATGATCAAGCAGTGGCATTTTGCCGCCACGGCGATTACTCATGAAACTTATCTATCAGCGTTTGGGTTTGTTTTTTTGTCTCCGTCAGAAGAATCCTTATTCAACTCCTGAACCTCACTCTTAAATATGCGCAGAGACCGACCTAATGACCTTGCAGAGTCTGGTAACCGTTTTGCCCCAAAGAGGACTAGGAAAACAACCGCTAAAACTACTAAATGCCATGGTTTAAGTGCGTTCATACCGAAATACTACCCTAAATTACTTTTACTACCTGGTATGAGGCTAATAGGGATGCAGCCAACTCGGCCACCTCTTGGGCTAATGAGGGTGGCGAAATCACCTTTATGCCAGGTGCATTACTGAGAATGCTTCGTTTAAGCCACTCTAAGTTGTTCAACCTTAGGTGAGCTCTAAAACTGTTTTTATGCTCCTCTATGGCAGTAATGATTGAAGAATTTTTCTCAATGAAATTCCGATATGCTCTTTGCACATCCAGCACAACATCCAAATCCGCACTCTCTTCAGCAACTGTTTCACTACTAATCTCGTTGCCGATCTCACAAGCCTTAATCGACTCAACTTTAAAGATTCGATCCGACTTGGCATTTATATCAAGTGCTGAGAGATAGAGATTTCCATTCATTAAGTAGAGGCTATGCGGAATAATAGATCTGACACTAATCTCATCCTTTATCAATGATTGATATTTCACAATTAAACTTTTTTTATCGGTGATTGCCTTAGTTATAATCTCTAAATAGGCAGATTTACTACTACTTGGAGCGATAACTACCGAGTTACTTCCCCCGAGTCTCATTATTTTGTTTGAAAGCAGTTGTAATTGAGCTAACCGGGCTGCATCAGCGGCACTTAGTTCACTTAGTAATTGCAAGCCGAGAGCAATGACAACTAATTCACTTTTCGTAAATCGGCGGGGTTTATCGAGCACTTGTGGATCAATTATTGAAACCACACCATCCTCAAAGATAAGATCAATCAATTCGTAAGGCGTGTAGCCGGGAAGTCCACACATAAAGATAAGCTGTAAATCATTTTCAATTTGTTTCTCAGAAACAGAGAATTGCTTCGCCAATTTTCCTATCGACACTCCAGGATTCTCCAAAATATACGGAATTAGATCCATGGTCCGTAAAGCGCGGCTCGCGGCATTATCAACCATTAGCTATTTCTTCCACTCTGGAAATTACTTCACTTCGCAAATTTAATGGTTTATTCACAATTACATTTGAACCAAACCATAAAAGTGTCTCAATAATTTCTTGCTCATATATATATGGAATTATCA
>SXGS01130274.1_pt1 | contig 10083 bp, 8 predicted proteins | sample 3174681 | NCBI WGS metagenome assembly SXGS01 (sample SAMN11356861, study PRJNA531348) | freshwater metagenome | isolation source: freshwater sample F1-80 | place: China: Fuxian Lake, Yuxi | collected 2017-12-25
AGTCGCACGCCGCCGCCTACGCCCTGCTCGCGTACCAGACCGGCTACATGAAGCGGCACCACACCGCCGCGTTCATGGCAGCCAACTTGTCCGCGGTGATGGACGATACCGACAAGGTGCGCCTGTTTCGCGACGACGCCGAGGCCAACGGCCTGCGCGTGCTGCCGCCGGACATCAACGTGTCGGACTACCGCTTTGTTCCCGTGGACGCGAAATCGGTGCGCTACGGCCTGGGCGGGGTGCGCGGCACCGGTGAATCCGCGGTGCACAGCATCGTCGAGGCCCGCAAGGCGGGTCCGTTCACCGACCTGTTCGACTTCTGCACGCGCGTGGACAAGCGTATCGTCAACCGGCGCGCGGTGGAAGCGCTGGTACGCGCCGGCGCCTTCGACGGCGTCGAACCCAACCGCGCCAGCCTGCTCTCCTCGGTCGGGCGCGCGATGGAGACCGTGGAGAAGGCCGAGCGGGACGCCGCGCAGGTGAGCCTGTTCGGCGAGGTCGACGCGGCGCAGACCGCCCGGCTCGCGCTGGTGGAGGCGCCGCCCTGGGAACTCGCGCGCAAGCTCACCGAGGAAAAGGTGGCGCTCGGTTACTGCCTCTCGGCTCACCTGTTCACGGTGTACGAGCCGATGCTCAAGGGCTTCCCGCGCACTTCGCTCGCCAAGCTCACGGCGTCGGACCACACCTGCATCGCCGGCGTGGTCTCCTCCTCGCGGGTGCAGATGACGCGGCGCGGCCGGATGATCGCGGTGGTGATCGAGGACGGCACTGGGCAGGTCGAGATCAGCGTGTTTAATGAACTGTTCGAGGCCCACCGCGACAAGCTGAAGGAGGACACGCTGGTCGTGGTCGCGGGCAAGGTGCAGATGGACCCGTTCATCGGCGGGCTGCGCGTCACCGCGGAGGAAATTTTCGACCTCGATTCGCTGCGCGCGCGCTACGGTTCGTCGCTGCGAATCGCCATCAACGGGCAGGCGGATGCCAGGCGCCTGATGGAGATGCTCTCACCCTACAAGTCCAGCGGCCGCGGCGGCTGCCCGGTGCTGGTGCACTACGAGAACGGCGCGGCGAGCTGCGACGTGGTGCTGGGCGAGGAGTGGAAGGTCAAGCCAGATTCCCAGCTGATCGGCGCGCTCGCAGCGTGGCTCGCGCCGGAGAACGTGCAGCTGCAATACCTGGCCTAGGGATTTGAATGTAATCGATCGGTTACATTCAGGGCCAGCAGTGCCCCGCGGAGCGCGTCCATGCCCGAGCTGTGGCCTATGCGCTTGAGGGCTTGCAGTTCATTCCGCAGATGTCGCCGTCCGGAAAGGATTGCGTTCAGCGCGTGATGCAGGGCTTCGTGGCCTTGGCCGGAGGCGGCGCAGGAGAGGTGGGCGAAGCTGATGCGGTTCGTCCGCGATCGCGCTAGGCGCAGCGCCCACTTCGCCAATCGATTCGCGACCCTTTGATTTCCCACAGCGCGCAACGCAATCAGCGCGCCGCCGATGAGGTCATCTCCAGCAGGGGTCAGACCGCTTCCCATTCCAACCAGCCTCGCCGCCAACGCAGGACCTCGCCCGGATGCTCCCTTCGCGATCCAGCATCCCAGGGCTTCTGACTCGGCTGGGAAGATGCGCTTGATCGAGGGAAGGGCTTCGCGCCCAAAGGCCGGCGCGGGCACAGGGCGCCACAAGACGGCGCCCTGTATCGGCAGGGTCAAACCCGATGCAAATCGAACTTCATTCTTCGTGCATGAAACGCACTCTTTAAGCTCTGGCATTGCGTTCAGCTCGGGTACGAGCATATTGAGCGGTCCGCGTCCGACACCCGGCGCGCCAACGCACGCCAGCCCGCCCCCCGTCGCGACATAGAAGCTGCGCTCGAAGCGCGCAATGACCTTGCCGCGCCGCCCGAGCGAAAGCGCCCGGCGCGCGGCGAACCCCCACTCAACCCGGGACGACCTGGGTACCGGTCTTGCCATCGAGGGCGGCGACCGCCTCGTCGAGGTGGGCGATGATGGCGCGCTGGCCGCCGTGCTCGATGAACTGGAGCGCCGCCTCGACCTTGGGCGCCATGCTGCCGGTGGCGAAGTGGCCTTCCTTTTCATATCCGCGCAGTTCGGACGCGGTGACAGTTTCCAGCCACTTCACGTTGGGTTTGCCGAAGCGGATGGCGACCTTCGACACCGCCGTGAGGATGAGCAGGGTGTCGGCGCCCAGGGCGGTGGCGAGGAGCGCAGAGGTGAGGTCCTTGTCCACCACTGCCGGAACGCCCGAATACGAGCCGTCAGCGCGGTGCACCATCGGAATACCGCCACCGCCGGCGGCGATGACGACCACGCCCTGCGCGGCCAGCGAGGCGATGAGGCCGAGTTCCAGGACCGCCTTGGGCCGCGGCGAGGGGACGACGTAGCGCCAGCCGCGCCCAGCGTCTTCCATCATGTTCCAGCCCAGGCTCCGGTGCAGGTTCTCGGCTTCCTCGGCGGAGAAGAACGGGCCGATGGGCTTGGTGGGCTTCTGGAACGCCGGGTCATCCGCCGCGATCTCGACGCGCGTCACCAGGCAGGCGACCTTGCGGTCGATCTCCCCGCGCGCCAGTTCGTCCTCCAGCCCCTGCATCAGCAGGTGGCCGATGCCGCCCTGGCTGTGTGCGACGCAGACATCCAGGCGCATCGGCGCGATGTGCTCGCGGGCGTAGTACTGGCGCAACAGAATCTTGCCCACCACCGGGCCGTTGCCGTGGGTGATGACGAGTTCTCCGCCGCGCTCGACCAGCGGGCGCAGGGCGAGAGCGCCGCGGGCGGCGACCTCCTCCTGTTCCTCGGTGGTGCCACGGATGTTCTCCGGGTGTGTGGCATTGCCGCCGATCGCGACGACGATTCGCTGGCTCATCTTGCGATAATAGCGCCCTATGCCCGCAAAATCCCCCGCAGCCCTGTTCGCTAGCGCCCCGCGCGTCCTGAACATCGGCCTCGAAGGCTTCGCCACGGAACTGGCGGCGCGCGGCGTTGCGGTGTCTCAGCTGGATTGGCGGCCGCCCGCGGGCGGCAACCCCGAGTTGGCGGACCTGCTCGCCCGCCTCGCTCGACATGGGAAGCGCATCGGGAAGGCGAATGCCGAAGGGCTGCGCCGGATGCTTGCCGCGGAGCCGGTGCTGCTGGACGTGGTTCCGGCGGGGAAGGCGATGCCGGGATTGAAGGATCGCGTGCTGCTGCATTCCGGACCGCCGGTCACGTGGCAGCGCATGTGCGGCCCGATGCAGGGCGCGATCGCAGGCGCGATTGTGTTCGAGGGCTGGGCAAACGACCTGATTGCGGCGGCGAAGCTCGCTGCCTCCGGCGGGGTGAAGTTCCATCCCAACCATCATTTTGGCGCGGTCGGGCCGATGACGGGGATCACCACGCGCTCGATGCCGGTGATGGTGGTGGAGAACCGCGCCAAAGGCGCGGGAAACCGCGCCTACTGCATGATCAACGAAGGCCTGGGCAAGGTGATGCGCTTCGGCGCCAATGACGCCTCGGTGCTGGAGCGCATCGGCTGGCTGCGCGACGAGTTCGGCCCGGCGCTGGGCGCGGCGCTGCGCGCCATGGGCGGGCTGGAACTGTCGCCCCTCATTGCGCGCGGCCTTGCCATGGGCGACGAGATGCACCAGAGGAACGTCGCCTGCTCGGCCCTGGTGCTGAGGGCGCTGGCGCCGCACCTGGCGAAGTCCTGCCGTTCGCAGGAAGCGGCTGCCCGGGCCTTTGCCTTCATCGGCGGCAACGAGCAGTTCTTCCTCAACATCGGCATGGCGATGGGCAAGAGCGTCATGGATCCGGTACGCGACATCGAGGCCTGCAGCCTGGTGGCGGCGATGTGCCGCACCGGCACCGATTTCGGCGTCCGGGTCTCGGGCGCCGGGGACCGGTGGTTCATCGCGCCGGTGGAAATGCCGCAGGGGATGTACTTCCCCGGCTATTCAGAGAGGGACGCGAACCCGGACATGGGCGACTCGACGATCATGGAAACCGTTGGCCTGGGCGCGTTCGCCATGGCGGCAGCCCCTGCGGTGGCGGGATTTGTGGGTGCGGGCTCGGCGAGCGACGCGGTGGCCTTTACCCGCGCCATGGCGGGGATCACCATCGCGCGCAACGCCAAGTGGGCGATCCCGTCGCTCGACATGGAAGGCGTGCCGGCCGGGATCGACGTGCGCCTCGTGGTGGAAAGCGGGGTACAGCCGGCGATCAATACTGGCATCGCGCATCGCAAGCCGGGCATCGGGCAGGTGGGCGCGGGCATCGCGCGCGCGCCGCTCGGCTGCTTCGAGCAGGGGCTCGTGGCCTTCTCCGCGACGCTGGGGGTGCTCACATGAGCGCTGTCCTGAACCTGGTTCGCCGGGGCTATTACGCGGATTCGGTCGCGCTGATGCGCGTCTCGCGGGGCGTGGCGGGGCTGGCGGGAGTGGAAGCGGCTTCGCTGATGATCGGCTCGCCATCCAACCTGGCGCTGCTGCGTGAGTCACAACTGCTGGCCGCGGATAGCGCGAGTGCCAAGCCCGACGACCTGGTCATCGCGGTTCGGGCGAAATCGGCGGCTGCAGCACGGGCCGCACTGGTGGAGGCTGGCCGGCTGCTGGAGGCGCGGCCGGCGCGTGCGGAGGGCGGTTTTCCCCGATCGCGCGGTTTTGCGGCCGCGGCCGCAGCCCTGCCGGAGGCCAATCTCGCGCTCATCTCGGTGCCCGGCGCGTTCGCCACGGCGGAGGCGCGCCGCGCGCTGGAGTCCGGCCTGCACGTCATGATGTTTTCGGACAACGTCCCGGTAGCCGATGAAGTGGCGCTGAAGCGGCTCGCGCTCGCGAAGGGCCTGCTGATGATGGGCCCGGACTGCGGCACCAGCATCATCGGCGGCGCCCCGCTCGCGTTCGCCAACGCGGTGCCGCGCGGCGACGTCGGCATCATTTCCGCCTCGGGCACCGGCCTGCAGGAGGTGTCCTCGCTGCTGGCGCGCGCCGGCCGCGGCGTGTCGCAGGCGATCGGCGTCGGTGGCCGCGACCTGAAGGACGCGGTCGGCGGCCTGATGTCGCTCGCGGCGCTGGACGCGCTCGACGCGGACCCGGCCACCCGCCACATCGTGATCATTTCCAAGCCGCCCTCGGCGAAGGTGGCGACGAAGCTCCTCGCCCGCGTTGGCCGCAGCCGCAAGCCGGTCACGGTCTGCCTGCTCGGCGCGCGTGGTGCGAAGTTGCCGCGCAACGCCGGGTTTGCGCCCACGCTTCTGGCCGCCGCCGAGCGCGCGGCGGGAAAGCGCATCCGCGCCGTCCGCAACACCCCCGTGGCCGCACGCAAGGGCTGGATCCGTGGCCTGTTCTGCGGCGGCACGTTGTGTGCCGAAGCTCAATTGGTACTGCAGGAGGCGGGACTTGAGGTGGTATCAAATGCGCCGGTCCCGGGCGCAAGGGAATCCGGCGGCAAGGCCCCCGGCCATGTTCTGCTCGACCTGGGTGACGACAAGTACACGCAGGGCCGGCCGCATCCGATGATCGATCCTGAATTGCGCAATCAGATGCTGGCGGAGGCGCTCGCGGATCCCCGCATTGGAGTGGTTCTCTTGGATGTTGTGATTGGCTATGGCGCGCACGCAGATCCGGCGGGCCTGGTGGCCGCAGAAATGCGTCGCGCACGGCGTTCCGGCGTGCTTGTCGTCGCCTCCGTTACCGGCACCGAGGACGATCCGCAGGTCTACCGCCGGCAGGTCGCGAGCCTGCGCGAGGCGGGCCTGCTGGTTGCCGGTTCGAATGCCGAAGCCGCTGAGGCCGCCGCCGCTAGCCTGGCGCCCACCAGCGCGACTCGCAGCGCTCGTCGCGCAGGTCGCTGAACGGGAAGGATCCGCCGCAGTCCAGCGCCAGCTCCAGCAGACCGCAGCGCGTTTCTGCGGCATGAACCGCGGCGCCGAGCGAGCGCCGGACACCGAAGCCCACCCGCACCGCGGCCCATTCGCGCCGCGCCCAGCGCAGCCGCGTCCCGTCCTGGGCGAGCGTGCGCCGGACCGAGATCGACTGCAGCGCCAGGCGCTGGGCGGAGAGCGAGCGCACTTCGCCCAGGAGGCGTTCCAGTTGTTCCGGTGGCAGCAGAAGCGCGATCTCGCAGGCCTCGCCCTGCGCTGCCACCGCGACTGCCAGGACGAGTTCGGCGGGTTCGTGCGCGGCGGCCCCGCTTGGGCGCAGCGATTCGATGTCCAGGGTCACGCTGTAGAGCATGCCGAACACGCCCTAGCCGCCTGCAACCAGACAGAAGAGGTTCGGCTGCGAATCGCGATCCACGCGCCGCAGTTTGCCGTCGGGCGTCACCAGGACGAAGGCCTTCACGTGCCTGGCCACCGGCTCGCCATCGGGACCGGCGGCGTTCTCCGCGAATGCGTCGCCGAAAGTCGCCCGCAGGCCGGCGGTATGCGCGAATGCATCCAAGCCAGGAGTGCCGAGGCCCGGCCATGCGGCAAGCGTTGCCCAGGCGGTCGCCGCCGGGGCTTCGAGCAGGCCGCGAGCGCTGTCCAATCGAAAGATGCAATCAAGTCCGGGGGCATCCAGGGCGATGGGCCGCGCGCAGGACTGCCGCATGGCGCTGGGGAGCTCGTCCGCGGAGCCTACGACGAGGGTTTCAGACTTCGGCATCGAGGCCAGGTCGCAAGGAGCCGAGAGGGACAGGGTAGCGTACAGGGCGGTCTCCGGGTTCGCAGCAATGGTGGAGACGATTGAGCGTTGCAGCAGACCGGATCCAACGCCGGGCACCAAAGTCTCGCGCAGCGATACCTGCGGTTCAGGCCGTCGGCAGCCAGTCAAAAGACGTAGAACCACGATCCAGGCCTTCAGAGGCTGGCTCGACGACGACACTGGACACGCTCGCGGCGGGCGGTCCCTGGCGCGACCAGGCGATCAGGGCTTCGACAGCGGTGGCTTCGCCGGCCACCAGCGCTTCGACGCTGCCGTCGCGCCGGTTCCGCACCCACCCGGTGCAACCGCGCGCGTGGACTTCCCGGCGCAGCGCGTCGCGAAAGCCTACGCCCTGCACCCGGCCATGGATCCGGAGAAGCCGGATCAAGCGCATGACGTGATCTTGCCTTTCCGTCCGAGGCTTGCACCCCGTGTCTCTGAAAGCTCTTGCACGACGTGGTAATCCGTAAACGAGATCTTACGGAGCATGTCCATGCGGACGTGGTTACTGATTGTCGCGGTTCTGGCGCTGGTCGGATTCGCTGCTGTTTCGTTCACCCTACCCGGCATGGCCGGTGCGGAGGCGAAAGCGACCGCCGCGGAAAAGGCCGGCAACCTCGCTGGCGCCGGCAACGGCGTCAAGCTCGAGGCGAAGAAGGATGCCAAGGCGGGCGAACTGAAATACGTCGTCGAAGCCAACGGCGTGGCCCAAGGCTGGAACGAGAAGAACGCGATCGAGATTTCGCTCACGCCCTCGCTGCAGGGTGGCAAGGTGGGCTGGGCCTGCCGCGGTTATCCAAACGCGGCGATACCGGCGAATTGCGGCGGCAAGTAGCCCGCACGCCTGCGCCCCCAGGGCCGCAGGCGCTTTCTCAGATGGTTCGGGTTCGTGCCGCCGCGCCGCTGATATGGTTGCGGGCGGCGCGCAACGCTTCGAGCCGCGTCGCAGCTATCTGATTTCCCTCGAGGTGCCTCAGCACGTCGGTCTTGACTAGCGTTTCGCGCACGCGCTCGCGCACGCCGAACAGGATCACGGCGTCGCCCTGATCGCGCAAAGTCAGGATCGTTTCCTCCAGCGCCATCGAGGCGCTGGTGTCGATGAATGGCACGTCCGAGAAATCCACCACCAGTGCGTCCTTTTCGGCCGAGGTCTGCATCAGTCGCGTGATGTCGCGCGCCGAGCCGAATGAGAGCGGCCCTTCGATGTGCAGCAGCACGATACGGCCTTCGGCGCCATCCAGGATCGCGGCCTCCTCGGGCGATAGGTCCGCCGCGTGCTCCGAGCGAAAGGCCATCTTTGCGGTCTGCATCTGCGCGTCCGCCATGCGTGCGACGAACAGCAACGAGGCCATCACGATGCCCACCGCGACCGCGGTCATCAGGTCGACAAACACCGTCAGGAGCAGCGTGGTGAGCATGATCACCACGCCCGCGCGCGGCATGGCCTGGATGCGCTTCAGGTAAGGCCAGTCAATGATGTCGTAGCCGACCTTGAGCAGGATTCCCGCCAGTACCGCGAGCGGAATGTGGCTCGCGGCGCCGCCCAGGCCCAGCACCAGCGCGAGCAGCACCAGGGCGTGGATCGCGCCTGAGAGCGACGAGGTCGCGCCGGCGCGGATGTTGACCAGCGTGCGCATGGTCGCGCCCGCGCCGGCGATGCCACCGAAGAGTCCCGCCGCGATATTGCCGACGCCCTGACCGATCAACTCCCGGTTGGAGTCGTGGTGGGTGCGGGTGACGCTGTCGGCGACGAGCGAGGTAAGCAGCGAGTCGATGGAGCCGAGGAAGGCGAGGATCAGCGCAAAGCGCAGGATCGCCGGCAGGTCGGCGAGGGCGATGCTCGGCAGGGTCAGCGCCGGCAGCCCGGTCGGGATGTCGCCGATCACCGGTGCCGCCGGGAACACCAGAACCCCGGCCAGCGTGCCGGCGACGATCGCGATCAGCGGCGGCGGGATCCGGGCGGCGATCGACTTCGGCGTGAAGATCATAATGCCCAGGCATATCGCGCACAGGGCGAGCGCCTGGAAATTCGGGCCTGCAGCCATCGCGGGCAGCGCGGCGAGTTTTTCGACGAGCTCGCCCGGCGGCGGCGTATGGCCGAGCCCGTGAGCGAGCTGCAGGATGATGATGATGAAGCCGATGCCGCTCATGAAGCCCGAGACCACGGGATGCGGCACCAGCTTCACGTAGCGGCCGATGCCCAGCGTGCCGAAGAGGATCTGCAGGCCGCCGGCCAGCACCACCACGGTGAACGCCGCCGCAAGGTTGCCGCCGAGTTGGGTGATGATGAGCGCCATCACCACCGTCATCGGACCAGTGGGGCCCGAGACCTGGTGCCGTGTGCCGCCGAGGAGCGCGGCGAAGAAGCCGACCAGAATCGCGCCCCACAGCCCGGCGAGCGCGCCCGCGCCGGAAGCGACGCCGAAGGCGAGAGCCAGGGGCAGGGCGACGATGGCGGCGGTGAGCCCGCCGAACAGGTCGCCCTTGTGCTTCTGGACGAAGGGGGTCACGCCCGGGCTTTCCTACTTCACCTTCATGCCAGGCTGCGCCCCTGAGTCCGGCGATACCAGGAAGATGCCCGGGTCGTCCCCCGAGGCGGCGAGAATCATGCCCTCCGAAACGCCGAACTTCATCTTGCGCGGAGCGAGGTTCGCCACCACCATCACCAGCTTGCCCTCGAGCTGCACCGGGTCGTAAGCCGACTTGATGCCGGCGAACACGGTGCGCTGCGCTCCGCCGGTGTCTAGCGTCAGCTTGAGCAGTTTGTCCGCGCCCTCGACGTGCTCGGCCTTCACGACCTTCGCGATGCGCAGGTCCAGCTTGCCGAAGTCGTCGATCGAGATGGTCGTCGTGTCGCTCACGGCAGGCTCCTTGGAATGCGCTTGCGCGGCGTACTGCTGTTTTTCCGCTTGCCTTTGAGGCGCGGTAACCTGCGGCCCGGGTTCGACGTTGAACAGGGCGTCGAGTTGCTTGTCATCCACCCGTGTGAGCAGGTGGCGGTACTCGCCGATGCCGTGCCCGGCCGGCAGCAGCGTCGCCGCGTCGCCCCAGGCGAGCGGCGGCACGCGCAGGAACCGCTCCACCTGCTGTGCCACCGAGGGCATCACTGGCTTCAGGCACAGGGTGAGCAGGCGGAACATCTGGATCGCGTCCGTACAGGCCTGGTGCAAGGCCGCCTCGGCGCCGGGCTTCTTCGCCAGGTCCCAGGGTTTGGCCTGGTCGACGAATGCGTTGGCCTGGTCCGCCCAATGCATCACCGAGCGCAGCGCCTTGCCGAACTCGCGCGAGTCGTAGAGCTCGCCGATCGCCGCCGCGTCCCCCTGGATGCCGCGGACGATCACATTGGCGGCATCCGGCGCGGCCAGTTTGCCGCCGAAGCGCTTGCTGAGGAAACCGGCGCAGCGGCTGGCGATGTTG
>SXGS01482470.1_pt1 | contig 10083 bp, 9 predicted proteins | sample 3174681 | NCBI WGS metagenome assembly SXGS01 (sample SAMN11356861, study PRJNA531348) | freshwater metagenome | isolation source: freshwater sample F1-80 | place: China: Fuxian Lake, Yuxi | collected 2017-12-25
CGATGGTGGTCCTGCACACCGCTCTCCTGGTGGGCTGCGTTGCAGAGGTGGCCTTGTTGGACCGCCCGTTTCTGCCGGCGCTGGCCTGGCCGATGCTCGCGGTGGTCCTCGGCGCGCAGGTGCTGCGCTGGTGGTGCATCTCGACGCTGGGACGGCAGTGGAACACCCGCGTGGTGGTGGTCCCCGGAGCGCCGCGCGTCACCGGCGGGCCGTACCGACTGCTCTCGCACCCGAACTACGTCGCGGTGATCGCCGAAGGCATCGCGCTGCCACTGGTGCACACCGCGTGGATCACCGCGTGCGTCTTCACCGCACTCAATGCCGCGCTGTTGGTGACGCGGATCAGGACCGAGAACACCGCACTGGCGAGGCTGTCATGATCGACCTGCTCGTCGTCGGCGGCGGACCCGGCGGACTGGCCACGGCGACCCACGCCGCCCAGGCCGGGTTGGAGGCCGTCGTGGTGGAACGGCGTCCCGGGCCGATCGACAAGGCCTGCGGCGAGGGTCTGATGCCCCACACCGTCACGCACTTGGAAAAACTCGGTGTTCACCCGCGCGGCAAGACATTTCGGGGCATCACCTATCTGGACGCAAAGCACTCGGTCCGGGCCGAATTTCGGTCCGGCGAGGGGATCGGCATGCGGCGCACCGCCCTGTCTGAGGCCCTGCACGAAGCCGCCATCAACGCCGGCGTTCGGATAGTCCACGCTGACGTCGACGCGGTCACCCAGGATGCGTCGTCGGTCCGCTGCGGGGAATTCACCGCCCGCTATCTGGCGGCCGCCGACGGTCTGCACTCACCGATCCGCCGTTCCCTCGGCCTGGACCTACCCCACCGCGGCCGGCGACGGTGGGGGATCCGGCGGCACTTCCAGATCGCCCCCTGGAGTGACACCGTCGAGGTCCACTGGGCGCGCGACACCGAGGCCTACGTGACCCCGGTGGCCGAGGACAGCGTCGGAGTGGCGGTGTTGACCTCACGCCAGGGCCGGCTCGACGACCACCTCCGCGAATTCCCCGCCCTGGCAGCTCGCCTTGGTGAAGCGGCGCACGGCCCCGATCGGGCCGCGGGCCCACTGCGGCAACGGGTGAAAAGCCAGGCGGCGGGCCGGGTGATGCTCGTCGGCGATGCCGCCGGATACGTCGACGCGCTCACCGGCGAGGGCCTCGGGATCGCCTTCGGCGGTGCCGAGGTGCTGGTGAACTGCGTGTTGGCAGATACCCCCGGCGACTACGACCGCCAATGGCGCCGGATGTCCCGGCGCTATCGCGCGCTGACCGCAGGCCTGCTGCACGCGAGCGGCTGTCCGCCGGTGCGTTCCCTGATCGTGCCGGCCGCCAGTTCGCTGCCGCGGGCCTTCGGCGGCATTGTCAATCTGCTCGCCGTTTAGGCTGAGGCAATGACGGTTGCGGACGGCGGTGCTCCACCGCTGCCGGCGTCGGCACCCGCCGCCAGCGCGGAGGTGGTGAGAATGCGCGCCGCCGGTCTTGCCGAGATGGAGGTGTTCGCAGACTGCTCGGCCGAGCAGTTGCACGCCGTGGCGCAGCGGCTGCGGCCACTGCGCGCCGCTGCAGGTCAGGTGCTGATGAAACAGGGTGACGAGGCGCTGTCGTTCATCCTGATCCACACCGGTCGGGCTGAGATTCGCCGGATGGGCGAGGACGACACGGTGGTGCTCGACGAGGTCCTGGCGGGACAGATCGTCGGAGAGATCGCACTGCTGCGCAACAAACCGCGAACGGCCACCGTCACCGCCGCCGAGTCGATGACCGGCTACATCGGCGACGACAAGGTTTTCGCGGCCATGGCGGATCTGCCGGGCGTCAGTGACCGGTTGTTGCGCAAGGTCCGGCAACGGCTGGCGGCCTACATCACGCCGATCAGCGTCACGCTCACCGACGGCAGCGTGTTGCTGTTGCGTCCGGTGCTCCCCGGCGACAACGAACGTTCCCACCACCAGTCGGTGGAATTCTCCAGCGAGACCCTCTACCGCCGTTTCATGTCTGCCCGCGCTCCCAGCGCCGCGTTGATGCAGTATCTGTTCGAGGTCGACTACGTCGACCATTTCGTCTGGGTTCTCATCGACGGGGAGGACGGCTCGGTGGTGGCCGACGCGCGGTTCGTCCGAGATGTTGATGACGCGAGCGTCGCCGAGGTCGCCTTCATCGTCGCCGACGACTACCAGGGCCGCGGCATCGGCGGACTGCTGATGGAAACCCTCATCGTGGCTGCGCAGGTCCTCGGTGTGCACCGGTTCACCGCCCGGTTACTGGCCGAGAATCAGCCCATGCACGCCATCCTCGAGAGGTTCGGTGCGCAATGGGAGCGCGAGGAGCCGGGTGTGGTGACGGCGGCGTTCGATGTGCCCTGTATCTCAGAGACGAGCCAGGTGGAGTTACAGATGGAACCGGTGCTGGCCGACGAGATCCGCGCGGTGACAAGGCAGGTTGTCCGCGCAGCGGGGTGAGGTTCCCGCCGGTAGATTGGGCAATATGAGCAAGACCATCCTCAAGACAACGCTGGCTGTGGTGGGTGCGGCGATCGCGGGCGGCGTTGCGAGCGGCGGCGGCGTCGACGACTGGTACGCCACGATCCGCAAGCCGCGCTATGTGCCACCGAACGCGGTGTTCCCGATCGCCTGGACCGCGCTCTACACCGACATCGCGATCACCTCGTCGGCAGCGATCAACCGCTTCCGGGCCAGCGGCGACGACGCCAAGGCGCGCGCCTACATCGGCGCTCTCGGTGCCAACCTCGTCCTCAACGCCGGGTGGAGCTGGATTTTCTTCGGCAAGCGCAAGCCTGGCGCGGCGGCGGCCGCAGCGGCGGTGCTGACGGCCAGCAGCGCCGATCTCGCCCGGCGTGCTGCGGCGGCCGAGCCCAAACTCGGTGCCGCGCTGGCGCCCTATCCGCTGTGGTGCGGATTCGCCACCGTGATGGCCACCCACATCTGGCGACTCAACCGCTGACGGCGTCCGACCCCCGGCGCTATCTCCCCGCTGTCGGCCCCGAGTCGTGATACGAAGTCGACGTGCGCCGACTGGTGGTGGGTCTGGCGGCGGTGCTGGGCCTCGCCGCTTGCGGGTCCCCGCCGGCCCCGCCGCCTCTGGACGCCTCATCGGCGCCGCGCGCCGTCGACCCCGGCAACGTGATCAGGGTTCGGTCGGCGTTGCCGGTCGGCTACGAGGTGGCCGAATTGCGCGGACCATTCAGCGTGGCATCGCTGTGGGGCTTCGGAACGGGTTGGACCGCCGACCCGCCGCAATGCGCCCGACTAGCTGATCCCGCACCGACAGATCGCGGCGCGAGGGGACTAGCGGCATCCGGTCCGGGTGGCATCGTCTATGTCGGTGTGATCGCCGCAGCAACTCCGGAACCTGAGCTACTGGATCAATGCCCCTCGTGGGCAATGCGTTTCGTTCACACCGGAGCCCAAGTCCGGCGCACTGATGCCCCCGCCGTCGACGGTGCGGATACCGTTGCGTGGCAGGCCCGCACCCGCACCGTTGTCGAAGCCGGCGCCGAGACCAATTCGGATATCGAGACCGCAGTCGCGTACCTCGATCATCACGCGGCGTTCGTCACGGTTGTCACCGACCCGGGTTCGCCGCACCCTCCACTGGGCCCGGATTTCGTCGCCGAGTTACTGGCCACCACGGTGACCGCGTTACGCGACTGAACGGGCCGGTGTGGGTAGATTGACGACGATGAGCGTCCGCGGAGTGCTCGGCGTGCTGGGGTTGGCCGCCGTGCTGATCGGCTGCGGTTCCGATCGCGGCCCGGCGGCTGATATCGCGGCAATCTCCGACGTCAGGGCGAGTTTCGGGCCGCAGTTCGCCCTCACTGAGATCGCTCCGACCGGGATCGACCCCCGCGTGCTCAGTGGCCAGAAACTCCCCGACACAGTGACGTTCGAGCCCTCGGCCTGCGCCCGATTCGCCACCGGCCAACTGGTGCCGGCGGGCACCGAGGGCAACATGGCGGCGGTCTCAGCCGAGGGCGAAGGCAACCGGTTCATCGTCATCGCAGTCCAGACGAACGAGGCGGTACCGGTGATCGAACCCGGATCCGACTGCCGGAAGGTCACCTTCGTCGGCGACGCGGTGCAGGGCACGGTCGAAGCCGTCGAGGTGCCGAATATCACCGGAACCGAGACCATCGGTGTGCACCGGGTGGTCCAGACGATCGTCGACGGCAAACCGCGCACCGGCGAGGTGTACAACTATTCCGCTCACTTCGGTGATTACCAGGTGATCGTCTCGGCAAATCCGCTGGTGCTACCGGGCCAGCCGGTGGTCGCGGTCAACACCCAACGGGCCCGCGATCTGCTGATCGCCGGTGTCAACGCCATCCGGCGTTAGCCGGCGCGCAGGTCGATACGGTTCTGGGGGCGATACGGTGCTGGGCGTGGCAGCTTTCGGGGTCGACTCCGAGGTCGGGACGTTGCGTGCGGTGATCCTGCACCGGCCCGGTGCCGAACTGACTCGACTCACCCCGCGAATAAACGACGCCCTGCTCTTCGACGGACTACCGTCGCTGGCCCGGGCACAGGAGGAGCACGACGCGTTTGCGGACTTGCTTCGCTCCCGCGGTGTCGAGGTGTTGTTGCTCTCGGATCTGCTCGTCCAGGCATTGGACAGCGGCGCGGCGAGAATGCAGGGTATCGCCGCCGCGGTCGACGCCAGGCGGCTGGGTCTGGCTCTGGCGCAAGAACTCTCGGCTCACTTACGCACCCTGCAGCCTGGCGAGTTGGCTCACCTACTGGTGGCCGGCATGACATTCACCGAGCTTCCCTGCGCAACCGAGGCCGACTCGTCGCTGGTCCGACGCATGCATCACAACGACGACTTTGTCGTTGAGCCGCTGCCCAACCTGATGTTCACCCGCGACTCGTCGTTCTGGATCGGGCCGCGGGTGGCCATCACCTCGTTGGCGCCCCCGGCCCGGACACGGGAAACCTCGCTGACCGATCTCATCTATGCGCACCATCCGCGTTTTCTCGGTGTCCGCCGGGCTTACGAGTCACACACCGCGCCGGTCGAGGGCGGGGACGTATTGCTGATAGGCCCCGGGGTGGTGGCGGTGGGGGTGGGGGAGCGGACCACGCCTGCCGGCGCCGAAGCGCTGGCACGCAGTCTTTTCGATGACGATCTCGCGCATACCGTTCTGGCCGTGCCGATCGCGCAGGCGCGGGCGACGATGCATCTGGACACGGTGTGCACGATGGTTGATGTCGATGCCGTTGTCATCTCCCCGGCCGTCGCGGATTCGCTCTCGGCGTTCGCCATCAGGCGCACCCCGGATGGCGTGCGGATCTCCGAGGCGGTGCCCTTCGCCACCGCTGCCGCCGCTGCGTTGGGTATCGATCGACTCCGGGTGATCGACACCGGACTAGACCCGGTGACCGCCGAACGCGAGCAGTCCGATGACGGCAACAACACCCTGGCGCTGGCACCGGGTGTGGTGGTCGCCTACGAGCGCAACACCGAGACCAACGCCCGGCTTACCGACGCCGGAATCGAAGTGCTGCCCATCGCCGCCGGCGAGCTGGGCACCGGCCGGGGCGGACCTCGTTGCATGTCCTGCCCGGCGGCCCGCGATCCGTTGTGAAACGCCCGCGATCGACATCACGGCGGTGGATGAACGCCCCGACGCCGGACAACCATTGGGTCGATCTCGCGCCTTAGCGCCAACTCGGCAACCATATCTGCATATTCCAGGTGGATTGCGAGATCGGGATGCCGGTCAGGATGGGGAACAGCCAGGCGAAGTTGGTGATCACCAACGCCAGATAGCAGCAGACGACCATTACGCCGAGGGTTCTCCGCTCCGCATTGCGGCGTTCCGGGCCGCGGGTCGGTGCGAAAAGTATGTCGCCGAGAATCAGGGCGATCAGCATGACGAGGAACGGTGCCATTGTCACCGCGTAGAAGAAGTACATCTGACGATCGATCGCCGCGAACCACGGCAGCCAACCCGCGCAATATCCCACCAGCACAACGGCATAGCGCCAGTCGCGGCGCACAACGGCTCGCCAGCAGGCGTACAGCAGTACCGGTACGGCGAGCCACCACAGTGCGGGTGTACCCACGAGCATCACGGATTTGACGCACGACGCCGTCCCGCAGCCGGGCACGCCGGAATCATCGATGGCATAGAGCACGGGCCGCAACGACATCGGCCACGTCCATGGTTTGGACTCCCACGGGTGGTGATTGCCCTCGGCGTTCGTCAGGGTGGAGTGGAAGTGATAAGCCTTGTAGGTGTAATGCCACAGCGATCTGATGGCATCCGGCGGCTGGAACCACTGCCGTGGGCCGATGGACTGACCCACTTCGTGGCGATTGACTGCCGTCTCGGAGGCAAACCAGGGCGCATACGCCAGCAGGTACACCGCCAGCGGAACAAGTCCGAACACCCAGGCGGCAGGGCCGAGGTCGCGCCGCAGGACGCCCGCCCACGGCTGGGCTACCCGATAGGCGCGGCGGGCCGCGACGTCGAAGGCCAGGGACATCAGCCCGAAGAACACCACGAAATACAGCCCGGACCACTTTGTCGCGCAAGCTAACCCGAGTAGCACGCCGGCGCCGAACCGCCACCACCGCACGCCAAGCCGTGGGCCCCAGGGGGTGTCAGCGATCCGGTCCTCGAGATACGCACGATGCATTCGCTCGCGGACCTGATCCCGGTCGACCACCAGCGCGCCGAACGCCGCCACCACGAAAACCGTCATGAAGTTGTCGAGCAGTGCGGTCCGGGCGGCGACAAAGCTGACCCCGTCGCAGATCGCGAGCAGGCCCGCGATGGCGCCGATCAGTGTCGAACGACTGATCCGCCGGACGATGCGAACGACCAACGCCACCAGGATCACGCCGAACACCGCACTGCTCAATCGCCAGCCCAGACCGGTGTAGCCAAACATCGCCTCGCCGAGTGCAATCAGGTGCTTGCCGATCGGCGGATGCACCACCAGGCCGAAGCCGGGATTGTCCTCCACGCCGTAGTTGTGCAGCACCTGCCAGGCTTGCGGGGCGTAGTGCTTCTCGTCGAAAATTGGCGTGCCCGCGTCGGTGGGAGAGCCGAGGTTCATCATCCGGGTCACCGCCGCCAATGCGGTGACGACCGCCGTCGCCGCCCAGCCCCACAGGCGGTCGACGGGCCCGAAATCGGCAGCGGGTACCAACGGTCCCGGGCTGACCTCGCCAGCGGCCGGTTCCGCGTCTAGGCGCTCATCGACCGGGGCACTCACGACTGCGATCGTAGGGTGTGGGAGTGAGTACCGGTCGTCTGCTGCTTGGCGCCACCCCCCTGGGCCAGCCGGATGACGCCTCAAAACGCCTGCTCGACGCGCTGCGAACAGCCGATGTGGTGGCAGCTGAGGACACCCGGCGGATCCGGACCCTGGCGCGTTCGGTGGGTGTGGACATCACCGGCCGGGTGCTCAGCATGTTCGACGGTAACGAGGCGGAACGGGTGCCCGGTCTGGTCGCCGAGATCACCGCCGGGGCGACGGTACTGGTGGTCAGCGACGCCGGGATGCCGCTACTCAACGATCCCGGCTACCGACTCGTCACGGCGTGTGTGGCGGCGGGATTGACGGTGTCGTGCCTGCCTGGACCGTCGGCGGTGACCACGGCTCTGGCCGTCTCCGGACTGCCCTCGGACCGGTTCTGCTTCGAGGGTTTCGGACCGCGCAAAGCGTCGGCCCGGCGCGCGTGGCTGGCCGGTTTCGCCGCCGAGACGCGCACGGTGGTCTTCTTCGAATCGCCGCGGCGTCTGGCGGGCTGCCTGGCCGACGCAGTCGAGGAACTGGGGGCGGACCGTCGTGCCGTGGTCTGCCGGGAGCTGACCAAGGTCCACGAGGAGATCCGGCGCGGCACCCTTGCCGAACTCGCCGGGTGGTCGGCCGACGGTGTGCTCGGCGAGATCACCGTAGTGCTGGCCGGCGCGACGCCCACCGTCGATGCTGATGCACTCGTCGCCGAGGTCGGGGTGCTGATTGCCGACGGGATGGGAGTCAAAGACGCCTGCGCCCGGGTGATCGGTGCGCACGTGGGCGCACCATCGCGTCGGGAACTCTACGACGCGGTTCTTCGGGCCCGGGAATCCTGAGCGACGTCGATGATCGGTGCGGCCTTGTGCAGGCACTCCTGCCATTCGGCATCGGGCTCCGAGTCCGCGGTGATTCCGCCGCCGACGCCGAGTACCGCGCGGCCGTGGGCGTCGAACTCCACGGTGCGGATCGCGACGTTGAGTTCGCAGCCTGCGACCGGGGACACCAAGCCCACCGTCCCGCAGTAGATACCCCTACGCTGGGGTTCCCATCGCGAAAGCAGTTGCCGCGCTCGGATTTTGGGTGTGCCGGTGACCGACGCGGGCGGGAATGTGGCGGCCAACAACTCTGACATCGGAAGATCTAGCGGCACCTGCGCGGTGACTGTGGACACCAGATGCCACACGCCGGGCGCGGGATAGACGGCCAGCAGTTCCGGGACGGTGACCGAACCCGTCACCGCAACTCGACCCAGATCGTTGCGTACCAGGTCGACGATCATGATGTTCTCCGCGACATCTTTGGCCGAGGCCAGTAATTGCCCCGGTTCCGCGTGCCGCGGCAGCGTGCCCTTGATCGGACTGGAACTCACCGTGGTGCCCGTCCGGCGCAGGAAGAGTTCTGGTGACAGCGAGGCCACCGCGCCCCAGTCGCCGGACAGGAAGGCAGCTCGCGCCGGGCCGGTCCGGGCCACGGCGTCGGCGAAGAAGTCCAGGGGCGAACCACTGACCGTGCCGTTGAACGCCGTGCACACGCACGCCTGGTAGACCTCGCCGGCGCGAATGGCCTCCAGGCAGGACAGCACGCCGGCTCGGTGTTCACCGGCATCGGGTTGCGTCCAGGCGATGGTGCAGTGTCGCCGAATCGGCGGAACCGCCAGAGCCGCCGACAGCCATTCGGGAAGTGCCTTCCCCGAAAGGCTTTCGAACCACCAGCAGCCGGAGCGGTCGCAGCGCAAGACGGCGTCGGTCCACCCGCCGGCCGCCTCGGGAATTCGCGGCGGGGCATCGCCGGTGCCGGGGTCGGGATAGGACAGATAGCCGATCCACCCCCCGCCGACGGCGTCGGGGAAGGCCGGGGGTGGTCTGCACCCCGGCGATTCGGGGAACACCCCGCCCACATCGACCGGCCGCACCGCCACGCTGGGTGCGATCACCGCCGCGGAGGCGAACCAATCGCCGATCAGCGCGGCCGGCGGCGGCAGCCGGTGCAGGTGCGCACCCGCGGCGACCGCACGGAGGACATCGTCGGCGGTGCCGAGATCACCCAGTCGCTCGATGTGCATCGCGTTAGTCCGGGGCCTCGTAGCGGGGGAAGACCGCGCGGGGCGCGGGCAGTTCGGTGCCCGGCGCCAGTGGCACGCCCAGGCAGGAGAAGTCGCGTTGGCCGGGCGGTTGGCCCAGCAGGTCGAGCAGTGCCGCAGCCGAGTCCGGCATCACCGGTTGCACCAGTACCGCCGCGACCCGCACCGCCTCAAGGGTGGTGTAGAGCACGGTGCGGAATCGGATCTGGTCGGATTCGGCGTCGGATTTACGCAGTACCCACGGTTCCTGGGCGGAGAAATACCGGTTGACCGCGCCCAGCATCAGCCAGATCGCCTCCAGGCCCAGGTGCATTGCCTGTTCGTCGAAGGCGGTACGCACCCGCGCCAGTAGGCCGTAGGCGAGCTCGAGCAGTTCGGTGTCCTCGGCGCTGAAGTCGCCCGGTTGCGGTACCCGGGCGTCGAGGTTCTTGTTCACCATCGATAGCGAACGTTGTGCCAGGTTGCCCAACTCGTTGGCCAGGTCGGTGTTCACCCGGCCGATGATCGCCTCCTCGCTGTAACTGCCGTCCTGACCGAACGGCACCTCGCGGAGCAGGAAGTAGCGCACCGGGTCGACTCCGAAGCTGTTCACCAGTGATACCGGATCGACAACGTTGCCTACGGACTTGCTCATCTTCTCGCCACGGTTGTAGAGGAATCCGTGCGCGAAGACTCTGCGCGGCAGGGGAATTCCTGCGGACATCAGGAATGCGGGCCAGTACAC
>SXGS01344169.1_pt1 | contig 10082 bp, 7 predicted proteins | sample 3174681 | NCBI WGS metagenome assembly SXGS01 (sample SAMN11356861, study PRJNA531348) | freshwater metagenome | isolation source: freshwater sample F1-80 | place: China: Fuxian Lake, Yuxi | collected 2017-12-25
AAATTTGACCGGCTTTTTGGTTTTCTAGAGGTCTTGAAAGTGTGCTTTTGAAAAAACAAAATTGATAATCAACACATTTTTATATGCTCAAAAGCAACTATTCACCTAATTAATTCGTTTATTAAACTATAGAGTAAAAAATTTACCTTATACTTATGAAATAAATAAAAAACATGCTGAAAAATTTACTATTAGGAGCTCTACTACTATTAAGCACATTTAATGCATTCGCACAAAATTCTATTGAAGGTAAATGGAAACCACAAGGGTTTCAAAATACACTTTATATCTTTGAAGATGGTGAACGATTTACATATTATTGTACATCAGGAAATTGTGATTCTCTATACAATACTTTTGAAGCTGGAGATGGCAATAACATTCCAAACCCACTTGAGTATTCGGTGACGAATGATACCATTACTATTGATTTCAATTTTGGAAATATAGTAGTTAGTCATATGGCGTTTAGTTGCGAAGGAAACATTGTCACATTCGTTAATCAAAACAATCTAACTTTGATTCGTTTAGGAACAAACATTGAAGATTGTACCTCCTCTGGCGTTCTGGAGGAAAAAACTATTTCAGCTCAGATTTTTCCAAATCCAACAAATGGAGCGTTTACACTTTCTTTTAAAGAGTCATTTAATGGAAAACTCATAATTTCCGACGGCTTAGGAAAAGTTATTTATTCCGACCAAATTAACGGCATTGAAAAAAGCATAGATCTCTCAAATTTTTCTTCTGGGATTTATTCGGTTTTCATGCAGTCAGAAAAGGGAATAATATCGAAAAAAATTATTCTTGATTAAAATTTTATTGGTAGTACCAAGAAAAGCCAGTCTAGACTGGCTTTTTTTATATTCTAATTCCACAAACTACCTTAATTTATAGTACTCCGAAGTTTTTGAATTTCATTTTCAACCAATTCATCTTCAATTTTTGGGAATAAAATCTCTACTTCTCCAATTTTATTTCCTGCTGAAAGAATATTAAATTCGTTTAATATTGTCCAATCTTGTGAGGAGAAATTCAATATTTTTTGTAATTTTTGACTTGTATCGGGAATAAATGGAAAGCTTGCAACGGATAGAGCTACATGCAAAGCAAATTCCCAATCGCCATATAATAAATGATAATACATTTATTTTGCAGGATGAAGCCAATGTGAATTGCCAATATTACAGGTCAATATTACAATACGTGAAATATAGGGAGATAAATAGTTGACTTGGCCATCAATTTAGTTTCTTGAATGGGCATTTTTTAAGGGATTAATAGCTTCTATCTTTTTTAAGAATAGAGGCATAGTCCATTGTAAATTTGTTTTCCATTTGAACTAAATTTTATAGCAAACTAAAATGACATAGAAGGTATTGATCTATACAATAAGACTTAACAGGGAAGATTTATATTTGAGGTATAATCGATGATTCGTAAAGATTTTAGGCGGTTTAGATTTTCTTTTTAAAAAAGTAATGATCTAATGATAACTTACCTGGACCTGCTAAAAATATCGTGAATAAAATGGCTGCATACGCAAAGGGCATTTCGCCTTCTCCGAAAAAGTCGCCTTTATCAGCTACAAATCCTGCAACTAACATGGTAAAACAGATTAAAAATGATCCTAATCGTGTGAAAAGGCCAATAATTAACATAATTCCACCAAAAAACTCAGCTCCAGTGCGCAGGTAGGCCATTAGAAGCGGTAGTGGAAAATGCAAATCTTTATCAAGCCAAGCAGCAAAACCTGCCATTGCTTTGGAATCAAATAATTCACGTCCATGATAGATGAATAAGATCCCCATTACGACTCTTATAATAACAATGTAATATTGAGTAAGTGGCTCTGTTCCTCGAAAATAATTTTGAAGCTTCATAGTTATTTATAATTTTTAATGAATTTATATTGGACTTCTATCATTTTCTCTAACTAACTTTTTAAATATGCCCTTTATTTTTTTACAAAACGTGTTGTTAGTTTTGTTCCGTCTTCTTTCGTAAGAATAATAAAGTAAGCCCCAGCCTGAAGCTCAGAAATATCTATTGAATTCATATTTGAATATATGCGTTTAACAGAAGACCCTAACATAGAAACTAAGTCGATTGAGGTAGGTTTAAAACTTGAATCAAATACGATGTTTAAAATACTTTCTGCAGGATTTGGAAAGATTTTAACCTGTCCGTTTTCAAATTCTGTAATTCCTATAGTTGATAAAACGATAGTAACACTACACGACGTTGCTATTTCTTCACAACCTCCTTCAGCTGCGATAGTATATGTTACTGTGTAGGTTCCAGCTGTACTCGTACTTGGAGTAATTTCTCCTGTATTAGCATCAATACTTAAGCCAGTTGAAGAGGAGTAAGTGCCTCCGATTGTTCCTATTTGATTTACAGTTTGAACTGTTGTTAGCGAGGTAAGGAATGGAGATCCTGAATAACTAATACTTGCGGTTGGCGTTGCAGTAACGATGATTGTTTCATTCATCAAATTTGCACTTTGATCGTTTGTATTTGAAGCCACTAATTGAACTGTGTAGGAGCCCGGCTCGTTAAATGAGATTTCAGGATTTTGTGAATTCTCAGAGGAGCTATTGGTAAATTCCCAACCGTTTGAGGGAGAAATTGACCAAGTCCATGCACTTGGACAAATAGTCGATTCATCTGTAAAATTAACGATTGTACCTTCACATAAATTTGTAGCACTTGCTGTGAAAGATGCAACAGGGGATTGAACAGAACCTTCAGTTAAAATCATTGGAGTATTAATTGCTGGATTACAAATGAAATCAACTCTACCAGATGGCCATCTTACCAAAATTGAATCAATTACTTCTGCCGTACCAATTCCAAAATGTACATTCATTGTTCCCATGTGTCTGAATCCTATTCCTGATTGAACATCGCGAATCTGCTTTCCCCATGCCCCATAAAGTTCTACGCGAGCTCCAATTCCATTACTGTTACTTTCAATTCCTTTAAGTTGCAATTTTGTCCAATTATTTGAATTAGGATTGCCAAAATAAATTGTATTTCCGTTTTGTATATCAAGAAAACCATCATTATTTAAATCACCAACTCCTCCGACATTTATAGAATAAGTAACAGGATTGAAGGTATTATTACCATTGTTAAACATGATTTTTCCGTTTGTGAATACATCTGTCCAACCATCGTTATTGAAATCGTAAGAAACATATTCGATACTTAAATTTGGAAAAATATCCCATCCACTGCCAGCCGTGGTATCTGAAAAAGTTCCATCACCATTGTTATGCATAAATTTATGATTGCCATCTGAAAAAGAACTAGCGCCAACTACAGCATCTAAGAAACCATCGTTATCGAAATCATTCCATGCAGCCGACCAAGTCTGAATAGGATCTGCCATATTTGATGAAATTGAAACATCAGTAAATGTTCCATCTCCATTGTTTCTGTGAAGTTCATTGATTTTTGCTGTGTTATTTCCACCGCGACATTTTGCAATAAAAAGATCTGAAAAACCATCATTGTTATAATCTACCCAAATAGAGCCATAATTTCCGCCATTTGGGTGAATACCCATTCCACCTTGATAAAATTGCAAGTTACCTAAACCATCATTTAAGTAATACACATTTGGTGCAACATCATGACAAACAAATGCGTCAAGATTTCCATCATTATTTAAGTCAATAAAATTACTTCTTTGCGAAAAGACATATTGGGAAGTTGATGCTTGCGTAAATTCTGTACCATTATTAGCCGACCGCATAAAAGTTACACCGCTTCCACCTCCATAAAGTAAGTCTCCATAACCGTCTTTATTGTAGTCGGCAATGGCCATACTCCAAGATGGCAAAAATGTTGCTGGAGTTGTAGCAATATTTACCGGATTAAAACCACCAGTAGCAAGTTGATAGTGGATTTGAACATTTTCTGAAGATACACTCACAATATCATCTAATAAATCACTATTCATATCTGCAACTGCAATTTTATAAGCCCCTGCTATTGTTGGTATATTTTGAGATGTAAAAGTTATTGAATTGGGATTAATAATTATTGGAGGAGTCTCTTGGAGCTCGAAAGTAAATCCATTTGACGACCATTTATTATCAAATGCAATTTTATATACCGTTCCAGCAATTACTTGAAAAGTAACAACACATAAGTACCCTGCACCACTATCATCATCTCCTGCAAGACATAACAAAAGACCACAGTTACCAGTGTAAATATGTACTCGGTTGTCAATATCTGGATTTACAGCTAGGTTAGTAGTTACTGTTACCGTATAATTTGCTGTAGGTGTATATTTGTACCACATTCCAGCAGTTGCTCCATCACCACCACTTGCGCAAACAGGAGTTGGAATTCCAGTTCCATTGATTGTATCTACTATGTAAGATCCTGCAGTAATAACTTGAGCAGTGTTGCAAGTTGATTGTGCAAATACAGCATTGGATACTGTAAATAATGTCAATAGAGAAACTAGTTTTTTTATCATTTTGTTAGTTTTAATCACAGGTACTTATTGAGTTAATAAAATCCTTTAATAATTGAACACCTTCTTCGTGAACAATCGTTCTTCCAAGTAATGGCATACGGTTGTTTTCCGCCGTTGAGTTAAGTCTAAAATGCATCATTGATTTTTGCACATTTCCTGGAACAATTATTTCAATTAGTTGGGCTTGCGAACTAATTTGTTCATCGGGTTCAATACAGATTCCCATATTTTGAGAATTAATAGTTTCCGAAAAAGATAATCTTAAAGGTCGATATGAACAATGGCTATTTTCACGGTGGCAATGAGCACAGTTGATATCCAGATAGGAGCGAAGCCTTAATCTCAATGGATAGCTTTCGTCCATATAATCAATTGAGGACACGATTGAAGAAGGTAAATTATTTTCCAGGAAACCTGATTGAATCCATTTAGAAAGTTGGTTGGAAGTACCATCTGAATATGCGTAATCAAAATTCATATTTTGAGGCTTAGTTCCAATTGGTATTGGCTGATTATTGTCTTTGTGACAAGTCATGCATTCAGTTTCTGAAGGAATCCTGTAATTCGTTGATTTTGTTTCACTTCCTTCTTGCCATGAAATATTTTTATAGCTTCCCTCCATGTCAAGGTAAGCTTCAGTTTGTTCATCATTCCAAACATACTCGGCAAATATCCAACCAGTTGATTTTAAAATCATAATTCTGGTTTCAAGGATTTTTGTTTCATCATTAGGTTGAACATTGTTGTAATAAAAGGTTTTAATAAGCACTGAGCCAATAGGAAATTCAAGAATTTCATGATCACCTGAATAAGTTGCCTTATTACCTTGAGGCATCCAAACGAATCTTTTCTTTAAGGCGTAGTCTGTAAATAAAGAGCTCGCAAGTTCGTATGGTAAAACACCATCAACTGGAACTTGGGTTTTCATTGGACTTGTAAAAAAACCGTAGTCAGAAAGCTTAGCATAAGGAACCTGCGTAAGGTCAACGTTTACTCCAGAATTACCAATTGGGGGAGTGCTTATTGGCACAAAGACTTTATCTTTTTGACAGCTTTGAAAAGTAAATAGAAAAAAAAGAGCAAGTGGAAAAATTTGCATCATTATATTTCTACCAGAAGAACATCTTCTTAAATTCATACTTTAACATCAAGTTCAAATATACATATAAGACATCTATAAATCTAAAAAGTTGCTTCTAAAATTAAGTAAGCAAATATTCTAAACGAATCTTAATTTTAGAGATTAGGGAAAAGGAGAAAAATCCTTTCTTTTTTAAAGAAAAGTTTGTCTAATCGACTTTAGCATTCTGAAGTTTTGCAACTTCATTTTCAACCAATTCATCTTCAATTTTTGGAAACAAAATAGCTATTTCTCCAATTGTCTTTCCTGCTGAAAGAATATTAAATTCATTTAATATTGTCCAATCTTGTGAGGTGAAATTCAATATTTTTTGTAATTTTTGACTTGTGTCGGGAATAAATGGAAAGCTTGCAACGGATAGAGCTGCAGTAATTTGTAGTGCAAGGTATAAAATTGTTTTTACTCTTTCCTCGTCAGTTTTGATAAGTTTCCAGGGTTCTTGATCGGCTAAATATTTATTTCCTAAACGCGCTAAATTCATCATTTCAGCCTGCGCTTCACGCAACTTATAAGCGTACATATTTTTAGATATACGCTCAGGAATTTCCAGTAGTTCCTTTATGACAAGCTGATCTTCGACACTGTATTCATTTGGATTTGGAATGATGCCCTCGTAGTATTTTTGAGTTAAAACCAAAGTTCTATTTACAAAATTCCCGTATATCGCTGCTAATTCGTTGTTAATTCTGTTTTGAAATTCTTTCCAGGTGAACTCTGAGTCTTTATTCTCTGGAGCAATTGCAGTAAGTACATATTTTAATTCATCAACTTTATCTGGATAAGTATCCAAGTACTCGTGAAGCCATACTGCCCAATATCTTGAAGTAGAAAATTTATCGCCTTCTAAATTTAAAAATTCATAGGCTGGAACATTGTCTGGAAGAATGAAATCTCCATGATTTCTAAGTAAAATAGGAAAAATAATCGCATGAAAGACGATGTTATCTTTACCAATAAAGTGAACTAATTTACGATTCTTTGCCTCTACATTACACCAATAATCTTTCCAGTTTTTATTGTTGTCTAAAGCCCATTGTTTCGTGGCTGAAATATATCCTATTGGTGCATCCAACCAAACGTACAAGACTTTTCCATCGGCATTTGGGAGCGGTACTTTTACACCCCAGTCAAGATCGCGTGTCATTGCTCGGGGTTTTAATCCTCCGTTGATCCACGACATACACTGTCCAATTACCTGATTTTTCCAAAGTTTGCTATCGTGTTGTTTTGCGCCATTTAAATCTCCGTTTGTAATCCATTCTCGCAACCACTCTTCGTGTTCATTCATCGGAAGATACCAATGGGATGTTTCTTTCAAAATAGGAGATTTACCACTTAATGTTGAAATTGGATGTATTAAATCTGTAGGACTTAAATCGCTACCACATTTTTCACATTGATCTCCATAAGCATTGGTGTCAGCGCATTTTGGACAAGTTCCAATGATGTAGCGGTCTGCCAAAAATTGTTGGTAATCTTCATCAAAATATTGTTCTGATGTTTCTTCAATGAACTGTTTATTTTCGTGTAATTTTTTAAAAAAATCTGCAGAGGTGTCGTGATGAAGTTTCGATGAAGTTCGGTGGTAAATATCAAATGAAATATTAAATTTCCCAAAAGTATCACGAATGAGGTTATGGTATTTATCTACAATTTCTTGAGGTGAACTTCCCTCTTTTTTGGCACGAAGCGTTATTGCTGCACCATGTTCGTCACTACCACAAATATAAACCACATCATTGGCATTCATTCTCAAAAAGCGCACGAAAATGTCTGCGGGCAAATAAACTCCTGCGATGTGTCCAAGATGCAAAGGGCCATTAGCATAGGGAAGAGCCGCAGTAACAGTGTATGCTGATTTTGTCATTGATGGCAAAGATAAGAAAAGTAGTAAAACAAAAAAGGGCCGAACAATGCCGACCCTTTAGAATTAGTTAGTTACTAATTATTTTTTTACAACATTGAATTGTGATGTTTTACCGTTTTCTAGAACTACATTAAAGATGTACATTCCAGCTTCTAAAGAAGCAATATTGAAATCAGCTTTACCGTTCACAAGTGAAATAACACTTGTGGCAGCAATTTTTCCAGAAATATCAGTAACAGTTAAGTTTGCTGTTCCTTCGCCGTCAATAGAAATTGTAAGGGCATCATTTGCAGGGTTTGGATATGCAAGCCCGTTTACTGCATTTAGCTCATTTATTCCAATGCCAGCTGAACTCATTACTTTTATTCCAACAGCATTTGGGACGTCTGCTCCAAATCCAGGAGCGTACCACGTACCGTCACTTTCATTTGGGCAAATTGGTTGTAAGTAGTAGTTTGTATTCCAAGTATAATTTGTATTATCGTGTCCCATATACAAATTGATATTTACAGTTTGAACACACGCTAAATAACGATCGTTGTCAGTCAATACTACAGGATTGTCAAAAGCACCGTAAACCGTTTCTCCCTCTTCACTTTCATTAGAATAATAAAAGTAAGCTTGAGCAACTTCAGTTAATGCGCCAAAACCAAAACCAGGATCGTTTAAATCCACAAAAGCATCTTCCCATTTATAAAGGTACATAGACATTTCCTCACCCGCCATTAAAGAATCTTCTGGTACTGCTGTTCCTTTGGTTGCAGCAAAATATAAACCTTCAACAGCAAGTCTACTCGCATTTGGGTTACTAATAGCAGAACAAATAGAAAAAGTTTGATTGTTTTCACTTGGACGATAAAAAGTCTTGCCACTAGGTAAACCGGTTGCAGTATCGATTTTTGCAGCACTGTAAATCGATTCGCTTATTGTAAAAGTATACGAAAGAGCATTGTCAGAAGGATATTCATCTGTTGAATCTGCAGTCGCAAGATAAGTCAGAGTGTAAGTTCCAACAGGATATGAGATTAATGAAAATTGAGTTAAAGTGTTAGTTGCTTGCAAAGGATCTACATCTAGAGAATCTCCAGACGCAAGTTGCAAACCTGACACAGAGTTACTGTATACGACATTACCACTTGGATTTGTAACAGTTGCAGATAAGGAAATGTTGTTTTGAGCTTGATTTCCTGGATTGTATATTCGTGCTCCTAAGTCAAAATTAAATTCTTGACCGTCTTGTGCTAATAATGCAGGAACGAATCCTTGTTTTGGTGCCAATGCTGCAAATGGTGAAAGACCCAAATCATTTGCGAAAAGTCCTGTTTTATTTCCCATAAAAACTTCAACTGGACCATTTGACATTGCATTTACTAGAATTGCACCATCAGTAATACTTAACATTACTACAGGAATAGTAACAGAAGCACCTGAAGCACCACCACCCATTTGGATAAAACCTGGTTCTCTGTTAATTATGATTACTCCAACAGCACCAGCAGTTTGAGCGTTCAGGGCCTTGAGTCCAAACTCACATGCTCCTGCTGTAGTATTTGTTGTTCCATCACCTCTGTAAATGACAGCAATTTTACCGCTGAGATTATTAATAAGCGGGTTACATGCAGCAGCAGAAACTGGATTTCCTTGCGCGTTTAGTCCTACTGAACCGTCATTGGCCATCATTAAAGTGTCTTGAACGAAAATACCTGGAGTTAAAAAATTGGGAGTTCCCCAATCGCCACCCGCTGGATCAGCCCATGAATGCTCATAGTTACCAATTATACTATTGGGAGAAACTCCAGCAACTATTACTTGTGCATTTAAGCTATATGCAAAAGCGATAATTGAAAAAGAAAGTAATATTTTTTTCATATGTACAAAATTTTAAGATTAGTTAAAAAACAAATATAAGTTAAAATTTTGTAATCAGAAAGTTAAAAAGTGAAATTAAATCTTATTTCAACAATACAATTGCGTAATAGATTAATCCAGCAAGAAGACCAGAAACCGGAATGGTAAGAATCCAAGCCCACAGTAAGTTAATGGTTACACCCCAACGTACAGCGCTTAAGCGTTTCGTTGCGCCAACTCCAATGATGGAACCTGTGATGGTATGAGTTGTAGAAACAGGAATACCAAATTGAGAAACTGTAAATAAAGTTAAAGCACCTGCAGTTTCAGCACAGACCCCTTCAAGTGGGGTAACTTTTGTGATTTTGGTTCCCATGGTTTTTACGATTTTCCACCCACCCATTAGCGTTCCGAGGCCTATCATTAAGTAGCAACCAAAAGCAATCCAAAAAGGCATCGTTTCTGATTGGACCTTTGTTTTGATTTTATGTCCCTCTTTTAATTTACCAGTTTCTTTTTCAACAACAGAGTTAAAAATCCCAGCATAGGTATAATTTTTATTTACAATTTTATCACAAAAAATGGTGTCTCTTGATTTGGAGTCGCAAATAGCCTCGCCAACACTGAAAACCTCTATTTTAGAAAATGCATTGTCAATTTCTTTAAAGGAAGGCGTGCCAGATTTATTTGAATAAAAAGAACTTATCTTGCCTTCTTTATCATATACCATT
>SXGS01019061.1_pt1 | contig 10080 bp, 5 predicted proteins | sample 3174681 | NCBI WGS metagenome assembly SXGS01 (sample SAMN11356861, study PRJNA531348) | freshwater metagenome | isolation source: freshwater sample F1-80 | place: China: Fuxian Lake, Yuxi | collected 2017-12-25
GGGGGCGACGATGGCCGGGATCAGGGTGTAGCGCAGGTTCTGCAGGAAGAGAAACATCACCAGAAACACCAGCACCATGGCTTCCAGCAAGGTGTGGATCACCTTTTCGATGGAGACCTTGACGAAGGGGGCCGAGTCAAACGGGATCGAATAGGCCATGCCCGCCGGCAGGGTGGGGGCGAGCTGGGCGAGACGGGTGCGCACCGCATCTGCGGTACGCACGGCGTTGGCGCCGGGGGAGAGCTGGATGGCGGCGCTGGTGGCGGCCACGCCGTTCTCCCGGTTGGAAAAGGCGTAGGATTGCGCCCCCAGCTCGACCCGGGCGACATCACCCAGCACCAGCTTGGCGCCATCGCCACCGGCTCGCAGCACGATGGCGGCGAATGCCTCGGGGGTCGTCAGCTGCCCTTGAACCGTGAGGGGAACAGTCAGGCGCTGCCCCGGTAGGGCGGGTTCGTCACCGAGGCGCCCCGGTGCAATCTGGATGTTCTGCTGCTCGATGGCCTGTGCCACCTCGCCGATGGTCAGCCCGTAGGCGGCGAGTTTGGCCGGATCTACCCAGATGCGCATGGCCTGCTCGGCGCCGAACAGCTGCACTCGTCCTACCCCGTCGATGCGGCGCAGCTCCTGCACAATATTGCGTGCCATGTAGTCGTTGAGGGCAACCTCATCAAAGCGGCCATCCGGTGAGGTCATGCCGACCATCATCAGAAAGCCGGAGGAGGCGGACTCCACCTGCAGGCCGGTTTGCCGCACCGCTTGTGGTAAGCGAGGTTCGACCGCCTTGATGCGGTTTTGCACGTCCATCTGGGCCAGCTCCGGATCGGTGCCCGGCCTGAAGGTGGCAGTGATCTGCGCGCTGCCCGAGGCGTCCACCGAGGACTCGAAGTAGAGCAGGTTCTTCACTCCCGACAGCTCGCGCTCGATAAGGCTCACTACCGCATCGTTCAGGGTCTGCGGTGTGGCGCCCGGATAGGTGGCATAGAGGGTCACCGATACCGGCGCCACCGAGGGGTAGCGGGAGATGGGGAGCTTGGGGATGGCGATGACCCCTGCCAGCACGATGAACAGGGCGATCACCCAGGCAAACACCGGGTGATGGATAAAAAACTGCGGCATGGATAACTCTCCGATTCAGCGAATGCCACCGTCAGCCGGTTGGCTGACAGTGGGTGGTTGCCAGGGGGAAGCTGTGACCTGAACCCCCGGGGTCAGACGGTCGATCCCTTCGATCACCACCTGTTGCCCGGCACTGAGCCCGGACGCGATGCGGTACTGGTTATTCACCAGCTCAGCGGTATTGACCGGAACCAGCTGTGCCTGCCCCTGGCCATCCACCACCCACACGCTGGTCTGACCCGATGTGCGAGCTACCGCCTGCTGGGGCACGGTCAGGGCGTTGGCATAGCGGGCACGGGGGATGCGCGCCTGCACATAGAGGCCGGGCAACAGGCGCCGCTCAGGGTTATCCACCAGCACCCGCAGCAGCACGTCGCCGGTTCCGGCATCGACCTCGATACCGGAGAAGAGGATGTGCCCCTGCATCCCCAGCGGTGTGCCATTGCTGCCGAGGATCTCCACCGCCAGTTCCGGTGCCGTTGAGCCAGCCTGTTGGCGCAGGGATTCCAGCACCGAGGCCGGTTGGCGCACATCGACGTAGACCTGATCAATCTGCTGGATCCGGGCCATGGGGGTGGCATCGGTTGGCGACACCAGGGCCCCTTCACTCACCAGCGCCTGATCTATGCGTCCGGCGATGGGGGCCTCTACGCTGGCAAATTGCAGGTTCAGCTGGTGCCGGGCCAGGGTCGCCCCTGCCTGGGCTACATCTGCAGCCGCCTGATCCCGCTGGGAGACCGCATCGTCATAGGTCTGGCGGCTGATGGCGTCGGTGCGCAGCAGCGGCTTCAGGCGGTCAATCTGGATGCGGGCGCGGGCCAGCACGGCCTCGGCCCGTTGCAATGCGGCGGCGGCGCTGTCGACATCGGCCTTGAAGGGGGCCGGGTTTATCTGGAACAGCACTGTGCCTGCGCTGATCTCGGCGCCCTGCTCGAACAGGCGGCGCTGCACGATACCGCTGATCTGGGCGCGAATGTCGGCGCTGCGCAGTGCCACTACCCGGGCGGGCAGATCCTCGCTGATGACAAGCTCCCGACCAGTCAATGTCAGCACCGACACCTGAGGAGGGGCGGGAGCCTCCTGCTCTTGCGGCGCGACATCGCAACCCGCCAACCCGAATGCGGCAATGACGGCGAGCAGGGCGCCCGCATACCGCTGTTTGACAAACATCATCCACTCACCTCGTTAAACCGTCTCTCCGGTGTGATGTGACCGAAGAGTGCATCGAGCGGCCATTATGGCGAGGGGCTATTGCGAATGATTCGAGGCTTTGTGGAGAATCCATGGAGGCGATGATAAAGTTCAACGCCACCTTTTTTCGAGTCCGACTATGTCCCATCTCAATGCTTCCGCCAGCCCGGCGGGCCAGTCACTGGTACTGATTGCAGAGGATGAAGCCGAGATCGCCGACATCCTCGCCGCTTACCTGCAACGTCATGGCTTGCGCTCCCTGCACGCCGCCGATGGCCGTGAAGCGCTGGCCATGCATCAGGCATTCAAACCCGATCTCCTGCTGCTGGATGTGCAGATGCCGCTACTGGATGGTTGGCAGGTGCTCAGCGAGATCCGGGCGCGCGGCGATACGCCGGTGATCATGTTGACCGCCCTCGATCAGGATCTCGACAAGCTGATGGGGCTGCGCATGGGGGCGGATGACTATGTGGTCAAACCCTTCAATCCGGCCGAAGTGGTGGCGCGAGTGCAGGCCGTGCTCAGGCGCACCCGGGCCGTAAAGCCTGCCACGGCGAACGTGCTGCGGGTCGGCCAGTTTCAGATCGATCTGGAGAGCCACGAGGCCAGCATTTTCCGCGATGACCAGCAGCAGGTGCTGGAGCTGACCCTGACTGAGTTCAAGTTGCTCGCCTCTTTGATGCGGGCGCCGAAACGGGTGTTCAGCCGCGCCGAACTGCTGACCCACTGCCTGCCGGAGGGGGATACCCAGGAGCGTACGGTGGATAGCCACATCAGCAAGTTGCGCAAAAAACTGGAGACACACGGCATTCAGGGGGTCCCCGCCAGTGTCTGGGGCGTTGGCTATCGCTTCGGGGGCGATGCATGAAATCGGCGCCCGGCCTTCGCAGGCAGATCATCCGCTCTCTGGGCCTGATGACGCTTGGTATCATCTCCCTCGCGGTGATCGGCACCTATGTGTTTTATGGCATCGCCGTGGCGTTTGTGCCGGGCAGCATCTCCGAGACCTGGGTGCCCTCCAGAGTCGAGATGTTATGGATCGGCTCCACCATTCTCATTGCATTGGGGATGGCGCTGTACGTGGCGGTGCGCCTCTCTCGCCGCATCCTGACTCCCCTCAACTCGGTGGCAACCAGCCTGCGCGAGGTGGCCGAGGGTAAACTCGATGCCCGTGTGCCGGAGGATGAGCAGGCGATCGGGGAGACGGCGCAACTGGTGCGCGACTTCAACGCCATGGCCGAGCGGCTGCAGAGCATGACCCGCGAGCGGGAGTTCTGGAATGCCGCCATCGCCCACGAGTTGCGCACTCCCGTCACCATTTTGCGTGGCCGCTTGCAGGGGCTGGCCGAAGGGGTATTTCCTCCCAGCAGCGAACTCTTCGAGGGATTGCTGCGTCAGGTGGAGGGGCTCAATCACCTGATCGAGGATTTGCGGGTATTGAGCCTCAACGACAGCGGCCATCTGGAGTTGCAGCGGACCGAGGTCAGGCTGGCCGACGAGCTTGCCGTGGTGCTTGAGGCGTTTGCCAGCCCTCTGGCGGCGAGCGGATTTGTGTTGCAGCGGGAGCTCGATAGCGAACTTCATGTCTGCTGCGATCTGTTTCGTATCCGTCAGGCTCTGATGGCGCTGTTGGAAAATGCCCAGAAGCACGCGCTGCCGGGCCTGCTGACCGTGCGGCTGCATCGCTCGGAAAGTGTGTGCGTCCTGAGTGTGGAAGATGAGGGGCCTGGCATCAGCGAGGAGGTCGCCGCCTGTATCTTCGATGCCTTTCGTCGGGGAGATCCGTCACGCTCGCGCAAGAGCGGCGGTAGCGGACTCGGACTCGCCGTGGTCAAGGCGATTGCAAAGGCCCACGGCGGCAGTGCGGTTTGCCAAGCTACTGGGCGGGGAGGGAGCCGATTAATGCTCTCCTGGCCCATCTCGGCCATGTCCGGTTGCCCTGAAACCTAGCCTAGGGGCGGCAGGTTATGGTGAAGCTATACAGCTGCCCGCACAGGGGGGTGACAAGCGACGTCATAGGTTTTTCTACCGCTTGTACTGGGTGAGCAGGAGGGGTGGGGACATGGCTCATTTGGCGCGAAATCATGGTTTTTTGCCGCCAAAAATTGAAACCGTTTTCAGAAATCCTTTTCAACTGTGATCCGCTTCAAAGCTTTTTCGGGCGCCAACCTCTAGCATTGGCTCCACGAATTAGGGGCTAGCGCTCCCGATTTTCCCGCTGTGGGAGGTAACCGGATGATCCGGCTATTTCCTTCGTTACTTTCGACGGTCATCATGGATGGCCGTTTTTTTTTGAGTTATTTCACGGTAAAGGGTCGAGCCGCTGGCGCTTTACCGTTAAAATTCCGCTTTTGCACTTGCCCGTGAGTCTTGATGTCTGCGTCCACCCTCTCTTCGGATAGTTATGCCCTGCTCGCCACCCTGCAATTGCAGCGCGTTGCCAGTACCCGTTTGCTGCAAGAACAACTGGCGATAGGCCATGCCCTGATCGATAAACTGACTCGACTGCAGGATGCGGGGCTGGTCAGATTGCGCGGGGAGCAGCAGTGGAGTCTGACCGCCGAGGGGACGCTGGCACTGATCCTGGGGGTGCGTGCCGGTCTCTGCCCGGCGCCGGACTGGAGCCGGGTGCCCTCATTGACCGGGCAAGATCTCACCCATGCGGTGGTGCGCGAGCTCTGCCGCGGCAAGGCGGGGGAGATCCCCACCTATTTCTCGGCCAGCGATCTGCTGACCCTGCTAGATACCCCGGACGCTCACCAGTTGCTGGCGGGCTCCAGCCCCGCCTGGCAGCAAATGTTGCTGGAGCACTTCTCGCTGCAACTCTTGCTCGATGCCCCCTATGAAGAGCGCTGGCCGCTGGCCAATGCGCTGGTGCGCTGTGCCCCCGAGGTGCAGGCCCGGGCCAAAGCGTTCGAGGCGGAGTGGCGCTGGCTCTGCGGGGATGGCGAGAGCACATCGCCAACCGGCGAGGACACGGATGCCGCCCCTGGCTGGCCAGCCCTGCAGGCGCTGGCCCAGCAGAGCCAGAGCGGCCCGCTTGGCGAGCGACTGCTCACCGCGCTGGGCCAGTGGCAGACAACCGATGAGGGCGAAGCAGGCCAGTGGCCCCGTTCGTTCAGCGCCCAGCTCTGGCTTGGCTGGTTGCAGCAGGCCGATCCCGTCATCGCCAGCGAACAGCGCAAGAAGTGGCAGCGCAGCCTGACTGGCCAGTTCCCCCTGCTTGCCGACCTGCTCAGCCAGTGGGCGGGCGATCGCCACGGTCAGGCGGTCGGCCTGTTCGATACCCTGCAGTTGCCGGTGGAGGAGCTCCACTGGGGCTATCTCTGGCTCGATCTCTGTGCGCTGGCCCGTCACGGTGCCCAGAGCCCGCAGGTGGCCATGTTGCACAAGTGGGATCTCTCCCATCTGCTCGATGCCGAGCCCCATCATCGCCTGATGGCCTTTTGTCAGGATCTGCTGCGTATCTTGTTGGGCGAGGCGGCCAAAGGGGCGCCCTTGTGCCAACTGCGCGGCAGTGAGGAGAGTGCGCAAGAGGGCAGTGACGAGCAGGATGATGACGGGGACGAGGATAAAACCGCGGCCTCTGCCAGCTGGCTCAACTGGTTGCAGGGGCTGGGACGCTCCAGCGGCGTGCGCAAGCCGCAGGAGCGGTTGGTGTGGCTGCTCCATGCCGACGGCCCCGAGCTGGAGTGCAAGATCCAGAAGCTGAGCACCAAGGGGGAGTGGACCGCCGGTCGCCGGGTCGATCCGGCCCTGCTCTCTACCCAGTATGCCGCCATGCTCGATGAGCACGACTGGGCACTGGTTCGCACCCTGCCACGGGTGATGGGACGACTGCCGCGGGATGTCTGGGCGCCGCTGGCCGATCACCCCCGCTTGTTCAACGCCAAGGGGCAGAAGCTGCAACTGGCCATCAGCGCCCCCCTGCTGCAGGTGGTGGCCACCGAGCAGGGGATGAGCGCGCAGCTCTGCCCCGATGCGGCCGCCCGCGGGGCCCATATCATGCCGCTGGCGCAGGATCTGTGGCAGTTGATCCTCACCCCGCAGCCGCTGCTCGACCGCTTGCCTGCGCTCGAATCCATCCCGCTGCTGCCCGCCGAAGGGCTGGCCGAGCTGCAACGCACCCTGGACGCCATTCCCGAGTTGCCCTGGCACAGTCAGGTTGCGGGGCTTAGCGGCAACGCAGAACTGGCTCCCTGGCCGGGCATTCCTTCGGTGCAACTGGATTGGCAGGATGGTCAGCTGTCGGTCAAGCTGGTGACCCGCTTTGAGGATCTGCCGCCCCAGCCCCTTGGCAAGGGGGAGGCGATCGTGCGGCAGGGGATCAAGGCGTACCACTACTGGCAGCGGGATCTCGGGGCCGAGAAGCTGCAGGCCCAGTTGCTGCGCAATCAACTCCCCATCGGCCTGCCCGGCAGCGAGTGGCTGCTGCAGGGGGAACAGGCGCTGGCGCTGGTCAATGCCCTGCCCGAGCTGGTGGATGCCGGTGTGGTCATTCACTGGCATCAGGACAGCGCTCGCCTCAAGAGCCTTGATGAAGCGGCTCTGAGCCTGCGCATCGAGCGGCGGCAGGACTGGTTCCAGGTCGAAGGGGCACTGGCGCTTGATGAGCACCAGATCCTCGACCTGCGCCTTATTCTGCGTCAGATGACCCCGGGGCAGCGCACCGTTCAGCTCGACGAGAAGACCAGCCTGATGCTGAGCGACAAGCTGGTGGAGCGGCTCACCATGTTGGGGGCCATGCTCGATGAAGAGCAGCGCATCAACAACAAACTGGCCTATCCGCTCACTCGCCTGCTCTCGGTCATTACCACCGAAGGGGATGCGGCGTGGCAATCCCTGCAGCAGGAGTGGCAGCAGGAGGTCGAGTGCCCGGACGAGCTGCTCACCTCCCTGCGGGACTATCAGAAAGAGGGAGTGCGCTGGATGGCGACCCTGGCCCATCACGGCTTTGGCGCCTGTCTGGCCGATGACATGGGTCTGGGCAAGACGCTGCAGGCGCTTATCGTGCTGCGGATGCGCCAGCACCTTGGCCCTGCGCTGGTGGTAGTGCCCAAGTCAGTGGTCACCAACTGGCAGGAGGAGGTGACCCGCTTCGCCCCCGAGCTTGATGTGGTGGTGTTCGAGAATCCGGCCGAGCGGGAGGGGATCATTCGCGAGGCCAAGGCCGGTCAGGTGATCCTCATCAACTACGGCATGCTTGGCAGCCTGGCGGAGGCGCTCAAGTCCCGCCGCTGGTCCTCCATGGTGCTTGATGAGGCGCAGCAGATCAAAAACGCCGGCACCCAGCGCGCCAAGCTGTTGTTCCAGCTCGACGGCGATTTTCGCCTCGCCCTCTCCGGCACCCCCATCGAGAACCATCTGGGGGAGCTGTGGAGCCTCTTTACCTTTATCAACCCGGGGCTGCTCGGCAGCCTTGGCGAGTTCAAGCGTCGCTTTGGCAAGGCGGTCAAGGATCCCCAGCACATGGCGCTGCTGCGGGCGGTGATCAGCCCCTTCATCCTGCGCCGTCTCAAGCAGCAGGTGCTGACCGAGCTGCCGGACAAGACCGAGATCATCCACCACATCAGCCTCTCCCCCGAAGAGCGCCAGCTCTACGAGGCGACCCGGCGGGAAGTGGTGCAGCAGGTGCAAAGCGCCGATGGTCGCGCCCTGATGCATGTGCTGAGTGGCCTGACCCGGCTGCGCCGACTCTGCTGCTCGCCGGAGCTGGTGATGCCCGAGTGGTCGCAAACCAGCAGCAAGCTGGACGAGGCGATGGCGCTGCTGGAGGAGGCTATTGACGGTGGTCATCGGGTGCTGGTGTTCAGCCAGTTTGTCGATCTGCTGAGCCTGCTGCGAGCCCGCATCGAGCAGAAGTCCTGGGACTACTGCTATCTGGATGGCGGCTGCTCCGCCAAGTCCCGTCAGGACTCCATCCTGCGTTTTCGCCACGAGGAGGTGCCGCTGTTTCTCATCAGCCTCAAGGCTGGGGGGACCGGCCTCAACCTCACCCAGGCCGATACTGTGCTGCACCTCGATCCCTGGTGGAACCCGGCAGTGGAAGATCAGGCGAGCGATCGGGCGCACCGGATGGGCCAGACCCAGCCGGTGACCGTCTATCGACTGGTGTGCGAGCAGACGGTGGAGGAGAAGATTGTCGCCCTGCACGACGAGAAGCGGGCGCTGGCCGATGGCCTGCTGAGCGGCCAGTCCGAGGTGCGCGGGCTGGATGTGGAGAGCCTGCGGGCCTTGCTGATGGGCTGATTGGCGACGCCGCCTTTCATACCGCCTATCGAGACAGAAAAGGGGAGAACGTTCAGAGATGTTCTCCCCTTTCTCGTTTGGGATGCAGATGCGGGATACTTCGTTTATCGCGGCAAGGCGGCCCAGCTATCCCTGATCCAGTCACCCCTGATAGAGATAGAGGTGCAGCCGCTCGATGATGGGCTCGCCGCCAATCTTGCGATCCCGCCGCGCCTGCCGGCTCTTGGGGGGATAGTTGCCCAGATGGGTGACCGCGGGCGGGGTATCGGAGCAGAGCAGCAGAGGCAGGCTCGCCTTGATCTGCTGCTTGCGTGGGGTGCGCTCCAGCCAGAGCAGGTTGATCATCGGGTGGGTCTTGACCGGGCGGCGGATCCGCAGCTCGGCATCGGCCGGCAGACGGCGAATGTCATACACCTCCTGATCCACCATTTTGCTCCACTCCTCGTTGTTGGAGAGGGCCGGTATGTAGCGGCGGCTGCGCTCCAGCATCTCAAGCACCTGCTCGCGACTTAGGCGATTGATGGTCTGTTTGTCAGCCCAGGTAAAGCCAAGGGATTGCAGCTCCCCCGCCAACAGGGTCAGTTTGCGGTAGACCTGCAGGGTGATCACCCCGGGCAGGGCGGTATGTACCAGCTCGAACTTCTCGTCCCGTCCCCCCGCCTGCTGCACCAGCGCTTTGAAATCGAGCTTGCGCTGATTGATCTCCTCAACCAGAGGCTGGATCAACGGAGCGGCGGCGGCAGGAAAGCGCAACCAGCCGGGCAGCCGATGAGTCGCCTTGGTGGAGCAGCCGGGACGGGCGCTGTGATCCCGATAGGCCGACAGGGTGGCAGACAGTGCCTCGTCGCCGCTCAGGTAACCCACCTCAATCTGGCTGATGGGGTCGTGCTCTTCGCCCTGCGCTACCGGGGGGAGGGGATAGACATGGGCCTCCTGCAGTTCGAGCTGGCCGAGCAGGGTGGCCAGCTGATCCAGAGAGGCTTCAATGGCCTCCATCTGTTGACGCAGGGCGGCGGTAGGGGTAAAGGTATCCATCGATGATCCTGTGGTCTGACCCGCTGTTGACGACATCAGGTATGACATCGCTGCGGGTGGCAAAACTACTGTATAAATAAACATACCAGTATGCGGCTGGAGTGCCAAGAGGCACTTTGGGGAGGGGCAATGTGCGCCTCTGAATGGGGATGCGGTGCTGGTTTTATTTATGTTTCAGTGTGTTAAATAAAGATCGCTGCAAGATCATTAAATTAACGATCACGTGTAACTCCGCTGTTGCCAGCTGTTCACGCCTTGTCCATCCCTGCATATGTAAAGCAGTAAAATGCATATATAGATGGGTGCCATGCAGCACAATATGCTGTGCGACTCTGCTGGCCAACCGTTAAAATAATTAGTTGTTTTAAATCAAAGGTTTAAAATTAAATCCTGCCGTTTTTAGACATTAGATTTAATAATGTAACGTATCAAAATTCGTCAATTGAGTCGGCCCTGCTCCCTGACTAAGCTTTGCGCATCAAATAA
>SXGS01540187.1_pt1 | contig 10078 bp, 9 predicted proteins | sample 3174681 | NCBI WGS metagenome assembly SXGS01 (sample SAMN11356861, study PRJNA531348) | freshwater metagenome | isolation source: freshwater sample F1-80 | place: China: Fuxian Lake, Yuxi | collected 2017-12-25
GCGCAGAATCTCGGTGGCTTTGCGCAGCTCGCGATTTTCGCGCTCCAGGGCTTTGATGCGTTCACGCTCGTCAGTGGTCGGCCCAGGACGTTGGCCGGCGTCGGTCTGATGGCGACGAATCCAACCATGCAGGGTTTGCGCTGCACAGCCGATCTTCGGGGCAATGGCCTCAATGGCCGCCCACTCGGACGGATAGTCGTTCAGGTGCTCCAGAACCATGCGCACGGCGCGTTCACGGATTTCAGGGGAGTAGGTCGTAGTCTTTCTCATGGCCTCATCTTCTCAAGAGTTGAGGCCTCCACGAAACCCGGGGCGATTCACCCGGCACAGGCCATGCGGTGTGGACAACTGCTCCAGAACGGATTTGAGCAATACGAGTCACCCAGGTCATAGAAGGTGTAGGGCTCATCGGAATGGCGAGCAATGACGTCATGGTCGATCAAGACCGAGACCATATGGGCCATTTGATCGGCTTTAACAAAAGACGCAGCCAGCTTGGTAGGCCGAATTCGAATGTAATGCATCGTCGAGTTTGGCGAACTATGTCCTGACCACTGCATCAACTCGATCAGCGACATGCCTTGAGGAACGCTGGCAAGCGCTGTCACCGCGGAAGCTCGTCCTCGGTGACTGGTGATTCGCCCGCGACTATCCTCCAGTGGCACACCCGCCTTGGCGCATAGCATTGGAATAATGGTGCCATTGATGACACTGGAGCCTATGCGCTTGCCTCGAAACTGGAATAAGTAGCTAACTTTTTCCCCAGTTCGCTCATCGAGCAATGCAGCCTGACTGGCAGGCCTTTCATCCAGCCAGGCATCAATGCGCTCTTTCACGACCACTGCTACAGGTTTGACGAAAGCCCTGAATGTCTTACTGGCGGGAATATCGAGGTAGCATAAGGTTCCTGCGGGAACGATGGTTCCATCTTCGTGTACCACATCATGAGGCTGTGGATGCGCGCATTCTTTGTCCAAGCGCATAATTTCGTTGCTGCGCAGACCCGCGTGCGTCCATACCACGGTTATAGCCTGGACCATTGACAGCGGATAGTGGATCTCCGAAAGGAGGTCGTCACGCTCAAGGTGAAGGCTCGCCCAAATCAGTTTGAGCCAAGTTGAGTCGTCAATCACGCGTGGGTTGATGCCCGAGCTAAATGCCACAGTCCGTGGCGTTGCCAGGTGATGCCGAGGGCTGAACTTCAAACGCCCCCAGCCCCAGAGTTCGAAGTCTGTAAAAAAGCGGCGCAAGGCATGCAGAAAGCTGCGCTTTGAGTTAGCTGCAATAGGCTGGCCAAGCCCTTGGAATTGTGTTCCTTTTGCAGACTCGAGCGCCCACTCACCTACCGTCATACGGTCAACAGCGGCAATGAGCGCAGCGCAAGTGGACATGCTCCAATCGGTAGGCGCGGTAATTTCTGGTTGCTCACGTGCCAACCAAACCCCGGTTCTCAAGATAAAACTGTAATTACTTTCACGTGTACGGGGACGCAAGGTGGAGGTGTCTCGCCAGCGACGGCACCACATCGCCCAAGCAGGGGCAATACCTGCGATGCTTTTCTCCCGCCATCCGGTATAGCCTCGCATGCGCAGAGGTTTCGCCAAAATCCCCATGGCAGCCAAACCGTGCGACACCTTGCCGACTGATCTCGCGATACCTTCGCTTCGGTGCTGTTGGCCCTTCAGCAACAGCCCCTCAGTAAACGTCTCCAATCGCGGATCGCCGTTTTCGAGCATCAAGGTACCCAGCACAGCGGAAAGAAACTGCTCAAGATGGCGCGCCGCGTAGCCCAGCGATCTCAACGCTCGGCTCAAGCGAGCGTGCTCACGCTTGAATATCTCGTGGCCAAAGATGAAAGAGGCGTATATCGCCGGTTGGCGGAATTTGGCGATACGCTGCGGGGCTTGAAACCCGCCGAGGTGGTAGGCAACGGAGGCCAGGTAAGGTCGTGACCCTGTTCGACCACTAATTACGGTCAGCCACTGCGACTCAGACCAACACCAGTAAGGTTTACCAAGCTTGCTGACATTCCAGAGAATGGCCGCCACTGAATAAATAGCCAATCGCGGAGAAACGCCGCTATGGGCTGCTATATCAGCCAGTGGCCTCATGAGCCCCGGCAACTCTGATTGGAGGTAGCGCCAATCAGATCGGTGAAGCCGATTCGAAAGCACGGCCAGCTCCAGATTTGACAATTCACTCTGGCGTTCGTACTGGCTCGCGTCGAATGGAAAATAAGGAACAACAGGGGGAGCGTTCATTGTAATGTCCCCGCCCCAAAGAGCTCACAGAACATCCGAGTATCTAGGCTACCAACGGAGTGCGCCATCTTCGCCGTCAGATCCGCGCCCGACAGGTGTAAGTACACCAGCGTGGTTCTGGGGTCTCGATGGCCAGCATAGGTGGCCAGTTCATGGAGTTTCCAGCCGGCGCGGGCCAGATGGGTAAGTCGAAGGTGGCGAAAGGTGTGGGTGCTCAGGCGGGGTAGGTTTGCTTCCTTGGCCCACCCTTCAACCGTTTTGCTCCAGGTCCATCGGCTCAATGACGAGCCACGATTGCGATCCGATTCTGACCGAAACAGCGAGCCTCGCGACCAGCCCGCGCGGCGAAGAGCCTGTAGATGCTCGATCAACACGGGTGCAATTTCTGGGCTGTAGCACACGACACGGCTGCGTTTACCTTTGGTCGTTTCCGCTCGTACCGAAATCAGCCGATGTGCGAAGTCCAAGTCTTCAATCCACAGGGCCACCAACTCAGCACGACGCAGCGCCCCGAAATACGCCAACGACAGCATCAGCCGATCACGGAGAGATGACTTGGCCGCGACACTGAGCAGGTGTCGCCACTGCTCATCAGTGAGGGTGTCGGGCAGCTTAATGAGCCGCGGAACCAAGCCCCTGACAAACCCTGCATGACCAGGCACTTGAAGAAGTCGACCATGTTGTCCACGAGGTACAGGGTTTTGCTTACAAAGTCCCTGGAAAACCAGATGGTCGTACCACAAGCGGATGGCGGTAAGCCTTTGGTGCAGGGTCGAATTTGCTACTGCACTTTTTTCGCCAGGCAGCAGCTTACGGATGTAGAGCGAGACCTGTTCCAATGTCGCGGACTCGGGCTCAATCTCACTCCCTTCGCAATGCAATAAGTAATGTGCAAGGCCACGGCCATAGGCATCCAGCGTGGCTGCTGCACGTCCCAGGTTACCCAATAGCTCCAGCCACGCTTGAACACTGGGATAGCGACTCAACACCTGCTCTTGCGGTGGGGTAGTGGTCATGGGCGCTCCCTGAGCGTCAACGGAGTCAGCCTAGCTCAAAAGTATTCCACTTAACTTAATACAGCGCGTAGTTGCTGGAGAACACCACAATGCCAAGCCGGCGAACGTCCTTCTTGATCTTGTGCCAGGGAGCGCCCATTTCTATGTGGGCCTTGGCTTCGGCTGAGCGGGCAATCACGCAGCCGTCATTGTTGCTCAGCACCACAATCGGGGTGCGCCGGAGGTCCGGCCTGAACACCCGCTCGCAGCTGGCGTAGAAGCTGTTGCAGTCGATCAGAGCAATGGTTGGCTCATGCATGGCAGGGTTGAAAGTGGACGTTGGCTTTCACCACGCCCCAGGCCACCAACTCATCCCCTTCCATGATGTAGCGCGGCGGGTACTTGGGGTTCTCTGACCGCAGCACGTACTGGTCATCCTGTTGGGTAAGCCGCTTCACGAAGGTTTCCCCGTTCAAGTCAGCGACGACGATCCGGCCTATCTTCTTCGTGATGGCCCTGCTCACTATCAAGATGTCCTCATCGAATATGCCGACGCCGGTCATGCTGTCGCCGGTCACGCGCACCAGGTACGTGTGCGGCTCATCGATATCCAGCAGCTCATCCAGGGACAGCTTCTGCTCCATGTGATCTAGCGCAGGGCTGGGGAAGCCAGCAGGAATGCGAGACGAATAAAAAGACAGCTCCGTGGTCGAGATACCAATGGGGCCGAGGATGATTGCGTTGTTCATGTGATGTTGCCTAAATCGAGAGCTGTATATAAATACAGTATTCGCCATTTAAGCAGCGGTCAATCGAGAGCGACGGGAGGGCGTATGTGCGGACGCTTTGTGCAGGCAGCGGCACCTGGTGCCTATGTGAAACCACTCAGCCTGCAGGGCGAGCTGTTCGGAGAGGTCAGCGATACAAAGATAGAGCGCTACAACGTCGCGCCGAGTAGCGGCGTATGGGTGCTGAGCCCGTACGGCGCCCCAGATCATTAACTCGTCCCCCTTCCATAACGTCGCGCGGAGCATGGTCCGGGTGCTCGAATTTCAGCGCGTAGCTGCCATGAGTTTTTCCAGGTATAAGTTTCTAAACACCGGATCAGGTCTTCTTTTGAAGCTGTGAAACCGGCTGCTCCAACATCGATTGCGTTAGCCCGTGCATATCCGCATTGGCTTGCCAGATCAAAAACCGGCGATACATATCTCGAACAGCAGCTGACAGCTTCTGATTTTTCTCTGTCAGTTCCTCAATGCGCTCGTTGGCTGCCTGAATATTGCTAATCCAGCCCGGCTTCAGCTTCTGAGCCTTCAATCCCGCCTTGGCATTCTTCATTGCTAAATCCACGGCAGGTAGATTCATCAGGGACTGGCGAGCACGACTGATACCCAGTTTTTCTTTGCAGGCCTCAACGAGCAAAGGCCAGGTCAGCTTCGGCTCTGACCATTCCTCAATCAGCTTAATGATGCGCTTCTCATCCTTTGGCGTTAAATGCCCCATCGTTAATCCTCGATCTCATCCAGCAAAGCCAAGACGTCATCCAACGATGGCAGCGCCTCTTGCGCCTGGTTATCTTCAATGAATTTGACTTCGATCAGCCCCGACATTGCGGCGGCGTTCTTGATCAGCGTCCAACCGTTATCGGCGTTCCACACGATGGCACCGTTTTCGAGTTCGGGGTTTTCCAGCGTATGGATGAGTGCCTCACACTTAAAGAGCTTCTCACCCAGTTTTTTGGCCGACTCCGATGCCCCAAACACGCCCCGAGACTGCGCATCCAGGGCTTTATCGAGACGAAGTTTAAGGTCGTCGCGTTCTTCCTTAAGATTGCTCAGCTTTACGTCATCCCCTTTGACGCAACCGAGCCGCCCGCAGTCCAAACAGGCACCCATTTTCGGGCAGGGCTCGGAAGCAAAGTTGTGCACACAAACGCCGTAAGGGGTTAGATGGATAATGCGGTCCTGCTCACCCTCGCGCAGTTCCCTCACATCAATCAGGCTCAGCGGCTGATTGGTTTTGACCTTTTCCAGACGCTGAGTAGCGGTGCTGTGCTTCGTTTTTGGGTGGTAATCCGCAACCCTCTGGGTGCGTTCCTCGACTGTTTCATGGTTGTAGACCGACCCCATCGTCGTGCGTCCGGAGAAGGCGTCAATCAGGAGCTGCGACAGGCCCGCCCGGTGCATCTGCGTGTTCAGTTCGTGCCGAAACGCATGCGTGTTGACCTTGACTCCAGGGTAGCCATAGCGCTCGAACAGGCTTTTCCTTGTCGGGTCGTTCGTGCCACCTAATTGCGCATTCATTCGGTTAGTGTTCGCTGCGATCTCCACGCCAAACCCGTGTGTCACAACGAAAGCTGAGTCTTCAGCCATTGCTCCCGTGCGCACGGTAAACAACGCATCACGGTACTTCACCCGAGCTTTGCCCTCAGTGTACGGCGTGGTGTATGGAAAATCCTTTGGAAGATACTTCTCCCGCAGCAGTACATTGAGCTTGCGCAGCGTGATGACACACCGGTCGTCAAATTCATAGCTCTCTATCCTGCCCTTAACAAATATGCGCCTCCCCGCGCTGGAATCCCACCCGTCTTGGATCTCGGCCAATAGGGCTCGGGCGACGGGGCTGAGTGCCTTTTGCTTCTCCATGCCTTTCAAGAGCTTGGCATTGAATCTCCTTCGCGGGCCGTTACCAACGCTGAGTTTCAGCGCGGCACAGGCTTCGGTGTAGGTGAGCGGTTCATCAGGCCCCTTGGATGGCAGTCCTTCATGGGGCGGAAACTCATCAGGATGATCCTCCAGCCAGGCGGCGTAAGCCCGCGCCTCATCGGTGATCGGTTTCAGTAACGTGATGGCCCGCTCGACTACCGGCTCCATCTCAGGCGTAATGACGGGCTTCAGCATTACCTGGTTCTTCTTTTCCGCGTACCAGCGCAAGAACATGCGCGGGTTGCCTTGGGTATCCTCTTTAAATACTAGGCAATCCAATTCGACATCAGCCAATTCACCAACGCGACTAGGTGCACTCAGCAACAGCGCACAGGCGGATGTCACAACGATATCAAGGGGGCGGGTCAATTCGTTATTGAACATCTCCCCGAGGGCTTTGATTGCTTCAGGGTTGGGCAGCTTCTGTTCCCGATCGGCTCTTTGCTGCTTGAGCGTGCCAGTCGGCTTCAGCTTCAGCGGAGAAGTCCATCGGAAATCCGACTTGAGCAATTTTTTGTCCCGCATCAGGGTGATGATGGCCTCAAGTCCCTTACTGATACCGTATGCGGTATTGCCTTTTGTCCAGTGACGGTTCATATGCTCGCACGCTGTATTACAGACAGCGGCGGACACCCGTGTCACATCCCGCGTGCCGGTCAGCTCGAACAGGACGGCTTCCAGTTCCCTCAGGGCGTACAGCCACTCATCCACCGACTTTTTCTGCAAATACACCCTTCGGTACACCACAAGTGCTTTGGCAAACTCCGTGAAGGGTGCCTGCATCGCCTTTGGGGCAACTTTGGTCGATCCGAGCGCCGTGAAGCTACAGCCTTGGAAGCCATGCGGGTGCCAACTGCCGTCTTCCCAGCGAATACTCGCGTGTACTCGATTCGGAACGCCTTTGGGCAGGGTCTGTTTTGCCCATTCGATAAACGCCGCGAGCTGAGCCTCCGCAGCCAGTTGGCTCCTGGGCTTAAAGTCGACAATGTTGTTCGTCGGTTCAGACGGTTCAGACTCAAACGCTTCGGTCATTCTTCTGTCCTCCCAGAGCCCGATGATCGGCGCTTGGCCTCACAATCCAGAATCACCTTGCGGCAAGCCAAAATGGCCCGATCCCAGAGCACGCCAGTGGTTTTGTCCGTGGCAATGGTTTGCTCCCGACGACGTTCCAATCTCTCAAGGACCGAACTGTGGTCCGCGTCCAGAAGTGGCTGAAACTTTCCGCAGGCGTAACAGGTGAACGGCGTATCGAGATGGCAGGCGGCATCGGCACCACACACCGCCAGATCCTCGATTAGTCGATCCGCTAGTTCCCCGTTTTTCGCTGAGGTGCGATCTGTGACGATGATCCCGGTGAACGCATTCACAACCAAGGCCAGATGGTCGGTCATCTTCGCGTCGATCAACGCCAGCAACTCTGCCGACACCTGTCGGTACTTTCGCACTGTCTGAGTACCCTTGTGCATCAATGCGCGGGCTATCGCCCACTCACTCATCCCTGCATTGGACAGGTCCGTGCCGAGGGTGTGCCTGAATCGGTGCCCCCGCGTCACTGTCAGCGGCTGATGGGTGCGAGGCGAAATCGGAAAGCCCTCCATCCGCCCGATGCGCTCAAGCCAAGCACTGATCGTTGTTTTTCCGGCATGAAAGATCGCCTGCGGCGCGTCTTCGAGGCTTTTTTGAAGGTGACTATCGAGCAAAACAGGGGGATTAATCCGCTCCCTAAGTTCTGTTTCATCATCCAGCTTCCGACGAAAGAGGGGCACACTCTCAATGGCTGCATTCCAGTCGGCACCGTCTGGGTACGTTTGCCAGAGTTGCGCCAGAACCATTGCCTTGTAGGCCTGCACCACGCTGTAGAGGTCATCATCCAGGCTGAATGTTTCGAACTTTACTCGCCAGCCTTCCTCGTCCCATCTTTGCTTTGCCCAGGGTATCCTGATCATGCAGCCCTGATCGCTCTTCGTGAAATCACCAAAAACCATCGCTCGCACCTGAGTGCCTCGCGACCCGTAAATCATCAATATGCGCAGGTAAAGGTATTGCTCGCAATCTAACTGCCCGTGACAAAACTGCTCATGTATCCATTGGTACAGACCGTCCTGCTCCACCTGCGTGAACGGGCCTTGTTCGGGGTCCAGGCTGAGGATCACATCGTGGCTGGATCTCTTGTTCCTGGGCAATGCTTGGTAGGCATCGATAAGGGGTTGCGACGGGCGCTGTTCGAGGGATTCGCAGTCGTGCCAAAACGCCATGAAAGAGGCAATGACACTAAACTCAGAATGGTTAAAGCGCTCCCGCAGAGCGATCAGGTGATCCTCGTTGAGCGGGTCAAGCCCGGCTTGTGCAGCCCGCGACAACCCACTGGCGGCGCTAGCTACCGTGCCCGCTGCCATATCGGCCATTCGGTACGCCAGGGCGGCGTGCAACCAAGGCTGCCAATCTAGCGAGACGCAGGCAACAGCCGCTTTCCAGTTGACTGAATGATTAGCTGATTGATCGGGTTTCCACATCGGTTCGGCGGGTGTGAACACCTTCCCACATTTCGCTAGGCGAGGCGTGTTCAGCCACGCATCGAGGCTGTCCTTCGTGGGTGCCTGAAGTGCTTCGACGGAGATTTTCACTTTGAACCGCCCGGTGTCTCGGCCTTTTGACGGATGGCCTTAAACCTCTCGGCCCGCTTCTGTATCGCGTTGTCCGCCTCTTCTTTCCAGAATTTCGCGCCGTAGAGGCCAGGCATGTCCGATCCGGGACTCCAGCCGAACATCCATGTGAGGGTTTTTTGAACCTGCGTGGTGCGATCCTCCGGCGTGAGCGCTGCCAGTTCCTCCCGCATGCTTTCCAGCATCGTGTAGACCGCGTCATGCCTCAGAATATGCGGGTGCACATGAGCCAGTTCCGGCGCTATTTCTCGGACCCTGGACAGGACGCCATCAACTGCCTTGATGGTCAGAGGTCCGCCCTCATTTCGCTTGTGGGCCACCAGCAAAAACGGATGCTTTCTCGCTTGCGATGTGCCGCTACGAGGCTTTCTGTGGCGATATTTCGATTCGTACTCAGTGATTGCGTCATACAGGTCATCGGTCATGAGCAGCATGCGCTCGTTGGTTTTGAATTGCGGGGCCATGGTTCTTGGGTCGAGGCTCTCATCCTCTAGGTTGACCACCGCTAGTTGACGACTGTGCCAGTGAATATCGCTGGTCTTGATCAGCAGCATCTCGGAGCGGCGCAGCCCCATGTCGAGACCCAGCAGCAAAATGATGTAGTTACGTAGCCTGATAGCTTCATCTGAAAAGGGGTTCTCGGCGCTATCCGGATGCATGATTTCCAGCAATCGAGTTCGCTCCTGGCTGGTAAGCCCTTTCATTTCGTCGATTCGCGTTTCTTTCCACGAAGGGCGGGCCGCTTTGATCTTGCGTTTGATGCGCCCCTTCAGGTCGTCAATCGCCTCATATCGTGTTGAGTGATCACCCAACTTGTCATAAAGGAAGGCCAGATAGTCGCGTACCGCCTCGATTCGCTGCTGCGCATGGATTTTGCCAACGGATTTGTAGGCCGTCGGATGCAAACGCATCCCCGCATACTTCATGGCCAAGGTTTCCTTTCTAAACCCCGCGTCCGACACAAATCTGGAAAGCTCACTGTCTGTCAGGTATTGGCTGGCAGGGCGCTGTTCGATGCGAGAAATCAGATCAATAGAGAAAAAAGCCAGAAACTGCTCAAGCACAACCAGATGCTCAAGGTACTTCTTGGTCGTTTCGAGGGCTCTGCCCGAGTGCTCCATGGTCATGTAGAGGTTGGGGTAGTAAACCGGTATGTAGTCTTGCACCAGCAGCTTTCTACGAGCACCATTCACCACCTGCTCTATGACCTGGAAACCCATATTGCCCCCTCATAAAAATAACTTTTCTAAGTATGGTCAGGAACAATTTAAGGTCAACGCAAAACCTAACGTTTTGCTTTCCATAATTTAAGCGATTGTCGCTACCATAAAGCACTGAAAAAACAGGATTAAAAGCGAGTACTACCATGTCCAAAAGTGACAAAGCAGGTAAAACAGGTTCTTACGTCTACACCATGCATCGGCTCGGCAAAGTTGTGCCGCCGAAGCGGGAAA
>SXGS01560467.1_pt1 | contig 10078 bp, 6 predicted proteins | sample 3174681 | NCBI WGS metagenome assembly SXGS01 (sample SAMN11356861, study PRJNA531348) | freshwater metagenome | isolation source: freshwater sample F1-80 | place: China: Fuxian Lake, Yuxi | collected 2017-12-25
GCCCAGGAGGGCGCGCTGAAGCTGAAGGAGATCAGCTACCGGCACAGCGAAGCCCTGGCCGCCGGAGAGATGAAGCACGGGACTCTGGCCCTGGTGACCGAAGAGGTAGTGGCAGTTGCAATCGCGACGCAGACACCATTGCGCACCAAGCTGGCGGGCAACCTGCGGGAGGTCACCGCGCGCGGCGCCAGGCTGCTGGCGATCCTGCGCGAGAGTGATGCGGAGACCGCAGAGGACTGCCGGTGGGCGTTTCGGGTGCCCGACACCGAAGATGCGCTGATGCCGGTGCTGGCGATCCTCCCCCTCCAGTTGCTTGCCTACCACGTCGCTCGCCTGTCCGACTGCGAGATTGACCAGCCGCGGAACCTGGCAAAGAGCGTCACGGTGGAGTGATGCGGCAGCGTAGGGGCAATCCCCCGTGGTTGCCCCCCACGGCGGCGACAGCGAACACCCGGCGGACGGGCTCGGAGTCCCGCATGCCGGCCGCGGTGCCCGACGCCCGGAGGCAGAGGCGGTCCCCCGTGGTCGCCCCACGACTGCTGCTCCGGGCCGGCGGCCGGTATTCGCATCCTCTTGCGGGCTCGCGATGCCGGTCAGGCATGGGCGTCGGTCAGCGCGCTCATCCATTCCCGGATACAACTTTCCTGCAAGCCCCGGCCCGTGCGGGGGCATTCGGCGTGAAGCGATGGATGGCAGGCAGAGGAGATGGAAGTGACCCCGGAAGCAGCTCAGGCCGTTCAAGAGATTGAGGTCTACGGCTTCACTGTATTGGAGGCGGTTCTGACGAGCGCGGACGTTGCAACGTTGCGGGAAACCCTGATTCGTTGCGCGAGAGAGTTCGGCGAGGAGCACAAACATGGTGGCTCTGCCAGACACGTCAGTAATCTGGTGACCCTGGACCCCGTGTTTCTCCCGATCATTGACCACTCGCGGACGCTTCCGATTCTGGAGCACTTTCTCGGCAGGTCCCTGATCCTGGGCAGCCTCAATTCCCGGATCGTGCGCCCCGGGGACGGCGATCAACAAATTCATGGTGACATCCCCGCGGAGATGCTCAACCCGGCATCGCCGGTAATGATGAATACCGTCTGGATGCTGGACGACTTCACGGTGGAGAACGGCGCCACCCGCATCATCCCCGGCACCCACCGGAGCGGCCACGCGACGCCCCCGGAGGGTCTGCCGCTCAGTTACATCCATCACGCGACGGCTCCCGCCGGCAGCGTCTTGATCTTCAACGGGCAGTGCTGGCACGGCGGAGGCGAGAATCGCACTTCCCGCGATCGCCATGCCCTCTTCAGCCATTACCGCAAGTCCATGCTGCTTTTTCAGCTCGATCCCCACGACGGCTTCCCCGAGAAGTGGTTTGATACACTCACCCCCCGCCAGAAAGATCTGATGCGGATGCAGAGAGGCGTCGGTAGCGCTCACGCAGCCGATGTTCACTTCCGGTAGGCATCAACCCGAGTGCGTCTCTCGTCAGGAGTGACGTGGAGAGGACAGAGAAACCAATGGCGGCACTCTCTTCTCTCCGTTCACTCCTATCGCACGTGGTCCCGTGACAGGAATTGTCGAACGCCCAGCCGATGCCCCGGACGCTGCTGCCCTGTGGCGGGGACGCACCGCCATCATCTGAGCTACCCCATCAGAACCGCCGCCATTCCGCGCGCCCGGGGGCACTCGCCTCCGTTGCTCCCTGATTGTTCCCAGTCTTCTGGAGCGGGACCCGGTACAATGAGTTTGCTCTTGCGACTGATCCACGCGTCCGGCGCAGCTTCAGTCAGTGCCGAGAGCAGGAGATACGCGGCATGTTCGATTGGACGGCGTTCTTTCCGATTCTGATTTTTCTTCCGTTCTTCGCCTGGATCGTGTTCCAGCGTCGCCGGCGCAGCCCGCTCACCGACGTCGAACTGCGCGGCGTCGTGGGGTTTGGTGTCATTGCGATCACGCTCGCCGTGATCCTCCTGTCCGGCCTCCTGCTCCCCCAGCACGCGCTCCCGGTACCGGTGGCGCCTTCTGCGGCTCCTACGGTTTTCCCGCTGGCGAAGGAGTGAGTGGGAGTGGAGAGAGAAACGAGTGCCGGCACACACTCCTTTCGTGCGGGAGATGCCTTTTTTCCAGGATATCCGGCTGGACCACTTGCTCATGCGCGTGGCTCGGGTACGGGATGCATCAACGTGTGGCTCTGCCGGTCACTTGATGTCGCCGGAGTGCGCAGATATCGTGCTCTGCTGCCGGTTGACCCACAGCGCAGGAGAGAAGCCAGGCACTCCCGGAGATCCGCGTCCTCGCGTAACCGGATCGCACGCCGCTCCGTTAGTAGTCCTGCGTGCAGCCCCAGCGTCGGTGGCGTGGTTCGCGATTCCGACAGGGCGCGCGAAGCGCTGCGTCGAACGAGGCACTGACGGTCTGTCAGTGCGGAAACGATCTGAAGCGCGCCAGGAAGCCCCCCTCCGGGCAGTTCTCGGCGCGCAGTCACCATCCAGAGGCGCCGACCGACAAATGCCCATCCGAAGCCAGGATATTGACCCCGTCATCGCCCTCGCGATCAGAGAGCGAATGGCGCAGATCACTTCGGCCCAGGGTGGCGGTGAGCCTGGACTAGCTCGGCTGCGGGGCGAGGCGATCAGCCAGTGGCGGGAAACCCAGCGCAGAAACTTCTACCATTTCTGGGCCGCCGCCGCCTGCTTCGTCGGAGGATTTGCCTTCGTTCCCCTGCTCGCACCCTCCGGTCCGGGGCTTACCGTGACCGCGCTCGTGGCGATGCAGGCGCTGGCGGTGGGGCTGGTCCATCGTGGCTTGCGTCGGACGCACGAGGAGTTAGCGCAGTTCGCAAACCCGGAGGTGATGCGGAACGCCGGTGAGTTGATCGCGCTAAGCCCGGCGGAAAAGCTCTACTGTGAAGGGGTGGCCTCACTGAGCGACGCAGAGCGGACGCTTACCGAAGCGGCACGGGGCGAAATCCTGGCCCAACTCAACGACCTCCTCTCCAGTTACCGCAAGCTGGACGGGCCGGTGCGGCAATCCCTCGCCGCCCGGGCGGGTGCCCTCCGGGCACAGTCCATCGAAGGACTGGAGCATGAGCTTGCTGAACTGGTCCGCCTGCGGGATGCCTCATCTGACGCCGGGGCGCGTGCGACCATGGACCAGAGCATCTCCCTCTGCTCCCAGCGCCTATCGGACGCCCGCGCGCTGGCTCCGGCACAAGAACAGGCCGAGGCCCAGCAGGAGCTCATCCTGCAGTCGCTGGCATTCGTGCAGGCAAGCCTCTCTCGCATGGCTGTGGCCAACTCGGCCACGCTGCCGGCGGATGTGGGAGCACTGCAAAGCACCGTAACTCAGGTGAACCAGCAGACTCGGGCGGTCGAAGACGCAGTCAACGAAGTGCTCGCCCTCCGCGGCTGATCGGGCATCTCGTGCCCGGGGTGCAGCCACGGGAGAGTGGAGCGGTTCAACCGAGCGCCCCGCGAGTGCGCGGCCAACCTCCTGACGCAGTTTGCGCGGCGCGGGACGTGGACGGAGATCACCGGAGCGCTCGACCATCGGGTCGAGGAATACAACCGGTCCCCGCACTTCGGGGAAAACAACCGAGGTTTGTCGCCCGTCCATTGCGTCGAGGCCGTGCACCAGTCCCCCTACGATCCGTTCCGAACGCTGGGGGACGAGACGGCCTGTGGGGTCCCGAAGGGCTACCACCTGGCCACGCGCCCCGTGGCTGCGGAGACCGGCGAGGTGCGCGGATGAGGGTGCCGCTCGTGGGCTGCTCGTGCGCCGGCTGCCGGCAGAGGCGCGTCCAGTGGGAGTGCCTGAAGCGCGGCGCGCGGCTGCGGTTCGCAGGCAAGAGAATATTTGTTTTGCAACCAGCTTCCGGCGGGATAGGGCTCTGCAGGGGTACAACCCGAGCGACCGGAAGGGACTGACGACACAGGCAGTCAGGCGGAGGCGGCCCGGATCTACGGGCGGACCACCCAGCCGGGCCGCCATATCTGTGTCGAGGTCCGAACCGCGAAAAACTCATGCTGGATCCGTGCGAAGCACACCTCATCCAGTCCGAGTCAGGGCCGCTGTCCTCCGGTAGGACGCCCTCCTGCAGTCCCCCGCCGACCTGAGTGGCATCGCCACTTTCCTCGGCAGTAGCACCGTGGGCTTACCCCGGTGCGGCCCGGCGGTCGGGCACAAACCCCAGCGCCGGGCAGAGGCGAATTAGCGATCCATGGAGTTCTGGGATTTTCACCAAATGCGTTTCCCGTTTTTCACCATTTACACCCCCGGGAACGCCGGCGTCCCGCCGGCTTCCCGGCGCAGTGCCCCCCGTACTACCGGTGCAGTAACTCGTCCAGGGTGAAGCGCTCGAACACCAGGTGCGACTGACTCCCTTCGTAGACAATCCCCACATGGCGGGAGTCCACCCGGCTGAGACTCGGGTAGCCGGCGCCCCTCCCCTCATCAAGGAGCAGATGGCGGTGTTCCGGCCAGGTGCGGCCGTCGTCGTCGCTCACCTGTATCGTGTGGTGGGTGCGGCCTGCCTGGGTGTGCGGGTTGGCGAAGAGGAGCACATGCCGCGCCTCGTCTCCCTCGCGGTAGTCCATCCGGTAGAGGCTGCCGTTGCAGTTCGGCTCGATGAGGGCGCTGCGGTTGGTCACGTGCGGCTCCCAGGTTTGCCCCAGATCGCGGGTTACGTAGACGGCCCGAAAGCGGTCCGGGTTGTCGTTCCGCATGTTGAGCATGATCGAGCCGTCCCCGAGTTGCACGGCCTGGCATTCGTTCCCCTGACGGTAGGCGGAATTGCCGACCGTCCAGGTGACGCCGTGGTCCCGGCTGTGCATGATGGTGGCGAAGGGCACTCCGTGGGCGTCGCGGCCCTGCATCGGCATCACCAGCACGCCATCCGGAAGCTGAATGCCCTGGTTCGGCGCCGGGGCGAGCAGCCACCACTCTTCCTTCTTCAGGACGCGCGTCAGGTTGACCGGTTTCGACCAGGTGCGGCCGTCATCCTGGGAGCGCACCATCAGCAACTGGGCGCTCTTTCCGATCTCAAAGCCCGGTTCGGAACCGTCATCGTTCCACTGGTGCTTGCCCGGCTTGCCCCACATCCAGACGGCGAAGCAGAAAATCTCGCCGGTCTTGCGGTCCACCACTATGCCGGGATCACTGCAGCCGTTCTGCTCCTGCGGCAGGCCTCCGTACTCCCCCATGTCCACTATGATCCGGGGTGCTTCCCACGTCCGCCCGCCGTCGGTGCTGCGGCTCAGCCCGATGTCAATGTCTTCCTGGAGGTCTCGACCCATGCGGCGGCGCATGTCGTAGGCACAGAGAAGCGTGCCCTTCGCTGTGGTTGCAAGCGTGGGAATCCGATACGTATGGACGCCGTCATCCCGGTGTTTCCGGAGCGCCACCCCGATCCGATGCCGGATTTCCGGGGTGCGGTTCAGCGGCTCCACCGTGCCGGCGGAGGTCTCCACGGCAGTGCAGACGGCTCCCACCCGCCCCCCGAGGCCGGCGGTCGCCTTCAGCCGGCAGGAGAGCCAGAAAACGTTCTCTCCACCGCGCAGGGGCCGGGTTCCCCGAAACTCCACTTTGCGCTCCCCTGCCGCGGGGAGACCAAACGGAGCAGCAGGGGAAAACTCCCCGCCCTCGGCGGCCGCAAAAAGTTCCAGTGCATCCACCCCCTTGACGGCGCCGGTTCCGTTCAGAGAGATCCGAAACGCCAGCACCTGCGCCCCGTCGTCCGGCGCGTTCACTACAATGCGCAGGAAGGGATTGTGCTCGTTGCGGATCAGCACAGGATGCACCCGTTGGGAAGTGGCGGCTGTGATTCCGGTCATGGTGTTCTTTCGCAGGGGGGCTGCGCTCACCGCCACCCGCGGTGCCGGTGTTGGCCGCGGGCGAGAGGCGCTGCCCCGGACGATGGCGGGGGAGGTCAGCAGGAAGCCGACAGCCGGCAGAAAGCCGGCGAGCAGGAGGGATGATGCGCGCATGGTTGGTGTAGTGGGTTCCCCCCGGCGGACCGCTTCTCCTCTCACCGATTGTAGCTCCCCTGCTCCGTTGAGGTGGTAGGCAGGCGGGGCGAGGAAAGAACCCGAGGCCCGCGCTAGAATTCCGCTTCCACCGGATGCCCGGAACGAGATTTTCCCGAAACACCCTGCATCACCGGGACTCCAAGACACATAGGAGCGGGAGTCCTGGTTTCCTGGGACGGCCCCGATCCTGCCCAGGCGGCGCCCGGCGGGGCTCTGGTAGAGTTTCCTGCCCCTGTACTCCCGATGTCCGCTATGCAACGCACTCCGCTCATCGTCCTGCTGCTCTCCGCCACCACGGCCGGTCCCGGATGGGCTGCGGCCGGCCAGACTCCGGCACGCATTGAGATCGAGCCCGCCGCGTTGCGGCTGGCAGGTCCCGGGGCGAGCACCCAGTGGCTCGTCACGGCACGCCTGCCGGATGGGACGGTGCGAGATGTCACACGCCAGGTGTCGGCCCGCGTGACCGGCGGCGCGGCGGCGCTCGGGGGGGCGGGACGGATTGCCGGCCTCCGCCCGGGAACTGCGCAACTCGTGGTGCGTCTGGGCCGGGCAGCAGCGGAGGCATCGGTTGCGGTCGGCACGGTGGATGATGCGGGGCGTCCGGTGTCGTTTGTGCGTGAGATCGCCCCGCTGCTCAGCAAGGCCGGCTGCAACCAGGGCGTGTGTCACGGCAATGCGAACGGCAAAGGCGGGCTGAAGCTGAGCCTGCGCGGACAGGACCCCGAACTGGACTATGATGCGCTGGCGCGCGGAGCCGGAGTGCGCCGCCTGAACCGTGCCGAGCCCGGCCGCAGTCTGGTGCTGCTCAAACCCATCGGCGCTCTCCCCCACCTCGGCGGCCTCCGCTTCGCGGCCGATTCCGAGGAAGCCCGGATGCTCGGCCGGTGGATTGCCCAGGGTGCGCCGAGCGACCTGGCGAGGACTCCGGCGCTGGTCAGCCTCACGGTCTTCCCCTTGCAGCGAGTGCTCTACGCCGAGGGCAAGAAGCCCACGCCCAAAGGGCGCCCGGGCGCGGCAGCGCTCGCCCAGCAATTCCGGGTGACGGCCCGCTACGCCGACGGGCGCGAAGAAGACGTGACCCGGCTCGCCTGCTACGACAGCAGCGACGACAACGTGACGGTGACTCCGGGTGGGCTGGCGGCAGCGCCGGAGGGGGGTGAGGCCGGGATCAACGTCCGGTTCGGCAGCCGGATGCAGACGGCGAAGCTCGCCTTTGTGCCCGTGCGCGCCCCCGTTCTGTTCCGCGCCTATGCCGAGCGCAACCTCGTGGATCGGCTGGTGCTCGACAAGCTGCGCACCCTCCGCCTGCCCCCCTCGCCCGTGTGTGACGACTCCACCTTCATCCGCCGCGTCTATCTCGACACCCTGGGCTTCCCCCCGACCCCGGAAGAGGTGACCGCCTTCCTCCGGGAGTGCGCGCAGGAAACAGGCGCCGGCGCACCGCGAGCGGCCAACGCTGCCCTCGCCCCGGTCGCCGGGCAGCGCAAGGGAGGTGCCGGCAGGATGGCGGCGTTCCCGGGCGGCGTGCCGTCGGCCCCATCCCGCCTGTCCGGGGTTGCCTGGGTCGCGCGGGACCGGTTGGTGGAGCGGCTTCTGGTCCGGCCGGAAGTGGCCGACTTCTGGGCGGTGAAGTGGGCGGACCTGCTGCGGGCCGAGGAGCGCACTCTGGATCCGATCGGGATGGAGGGCTTCTATGGCTGGCTCCGCCGGAGTTTCATTGAGAACAAGCCGATGGACCGGTTTGCCCGTGAGTTGCTCACCGCCACGGGGAATACCTACGACCACCCGGCGGCCGCCTACTATCGCCGCACCCGGACCGCAGATCTGCTGGCCGAGAACACGGCCCAGATTTTTATGGGTGTCCGGCTGAACTGTGCGAAGTGCCACAACCATCCGGCGGACCGCTGGAAGCAGACCGATTATCACGGGATGGCGGCGTACTTCGCCCGGGTCACGCGGGAGACCAAGTTCAAGCCCCGCCGGATGCGGTTTGACGCCGAGGAGATCCACGGGGACGAGATGATCCTGCCGGGTCGCGAGGGAGAGTGGATGAACCCGGCGGACGGGCGCCCGATACCCCCGCGGATGCTGGATGATCCCACCAGCGTGCCCGCGCCGGACTCCCCCGATCGACGGGTTGCCTTTGCCGCGTGGCTGACCCGCCCGGACAATCCCTTTTTCGCGCGAGCGATGACCAATCGCGTCTGGACCCACCTGATGGGGCGCGGGATCGTGGACCCCGTGGATGACTTCCGCGACTCGAATCCGGCCAGCATTGCCCCCCTTCTGGACGCACTGGCCACGGAATTTGCCCGCTCCGGGTTCGATCAACGGCGCCTGATGCGGACAATTCTCACGTCCGCCACCTACCAGCTCAGCGCGGATGCGAATGCTGCAAACGCCGCCGACGAGCGCTACTTCTCACATGCAGCGGTCCGGCGTCTCGGCGCCGAGCAGATGCTGGAAGCGATCCGCAACGTGGCGGGCGCCCCCGCCGATTTCCCGGGTTATGGCCCCGAAACCCGGGTGACCCGCGTCGTGCCCACGTGGCAGCCCAACGGCTTCCTGCGGCTCTTCGGGCAGCCGGCGCGCGAAACCGTATGCGACTGTGAGCGCAATGCCGATACGACCCTCGGCCAGTCCTTCGAGCTGATCGGCGGGCGCACCGTGGATGGAATGCTCCGCGCTCCGGCCAATCGTATCACCCGGCTTGCTGCTCCGGAGGTCCCGGCGGAGGGCGCCGTTGCCGAGTTGTATCTGGCGGCACTGGCGCGGCAGCCCACTTCGGATGAGGCGCGGGCGGCGGCGTCTTATCTGGAACGTAAGAAGGATCGGCGTGCGGGCCTCGAGGATCTCGCCTGGGCGCTGATGAATACGAAAGAGTTCCTGCTGCGGCACTGATCCCCGGAGGAAACCGGAATGAGTGAGCGATCTTCCCTGAACCCATCCTGTGCGGAGTTCCGCCAGGCCTATCGCCTGGGCCGGCGCGCCATGCTGCAGGCGGGCGCCATCGGTACATTCGGCCTCAGCCTGCCCGAACTCCTGGCCGGAGAGGCGCTGGCTGCGTCCGGCGGCGGCGCGCCCCGTCCGCGGGCGAAGTCCGTCATCCTGCTCTTCAACTTCGGCGGACCCAGCCACCTCGAGAGCTTCGACTGCAAGCCGGAGGGGTCATCCGAGTCGCGCGGCGAGTACAAGCCGATTCCGACCAGCGTGCCGGGCACCCAGGTCTGCGAACTGCTGCCCAACATGGCGAAACTGGCGCACGAGTATGCGATCATCCGCAGCATGACGCACGTGATGAGCAGCCACAATCCCGGCGGCTACACGGCCCTCACCGGGTTCCCGCCCCCGCGGAACGACATCAATCTGCGCGACAGCCCGACCCTGATGCCGGCCTACGGGAGCGTGGTGAACGTCTTTCGCCCGGCGCCGCCCCAGGTGCCGACCGCGGTGACGCTGCCGACTCTCATCCGCGATGCGACGCAGACACCGGGACAGCACGCCGGATTCCTGGGAAAGCGCCACGACCCGCTGGTCATCCTGCGCGATCCGAACGAGAAGGACTTCGCAGTCCCGGAACTCACGCTTCCGGACAGTCTCTCCCCCGCACGCCTGGACGATCGCCGCTCGCTCCTCTCGGCGCTGGATCGGCAGGCAGGGCGTTTCGAGCGGACGGCCGCCGGGCAGGGCATCTCGATGTATCACGGGCGGGCCTTCAGCATGCTCGGCTCTCCGAAGGTGAAGGCGGCCTTCTCCCTTAACGAGGAGCCGGATGCGATGCGCGAACGCTACGGCCGCACCCAGTTCGGGCAGTCCTGTCTGCTGGCGCGGCGGCTGGTTGAGTCCGGGGTGCGTCTGGTAACGGTCTTTTACTCGCGGATGAGCGGCGGCTTCATCTGGGATACGCACAAGGGCCACTTCAAGACGATCAAGGATTCCCTTCTCCCGATCACCGACCAGGCGGTGCCGGCGCTGCTGACCGACCTGAAGCAGCGCGGCCTGCTGGACGAGACGCTGGTCATCTGGACCGGCGAGTTCGGGCGTACCCCGAAGGTCAA
>SXGS01193519.1_pt1 | contig 10077 bp, 4 predicted proteins | sample 3174681 | NCBI WGS metagenome assembly SXGS01 (sample SAMN11356861, study PRJNA531348) | freshwater metagenome | isolation source: freshwater sample F1-80 | place: China: Fuxian Lake, Yuxi | collected 2017-12-25
AGCCCGACTACTTTTTGAAGAATTCGAAGATTGCAGAAGACTTGCTTAACCCTTTTGGTCTCGAAAATTTAAGGGCCCTTTCTGAACTTAACGGCGAGGTTGACTTTAAAAACGGAATAGTTGACCTGATGCTAACAAGATTCGTTCTGCAGAGAGTCATTCTTACCGAAGTCTCCGTCAGCAAAGAAGAATATGCATTTGCTGTATTCGACTCCCTAAACACCACCGGTAAACCACTTGCTCCTTTTGAGATGTTTAAACCACTCGTAGTTGACTCGGTCGGTTTAAACAATTACCAATCTTCTGATGAGAGAAAACTGGTAGATGACATCGCGACCAGTCTTGGCAATCTTGATAAACCCGCAAATCTGACAGATGCCGAAAAAATTACAGTTAGTTTTGCTCTATCTGAGAATGCTCATCGGTTGAGCATGAAAAGAGTTCCACAAAGAAATTTCTTTCGGCGCTCCTTCAAGCGTGCAGAAAAAGATGGTGAGCGACTCGGATACCTACAAAATTTTAAGAGTATCACTACTTTCCATAAAGCCGTTTTTGTGGCGACTGCGAGCCCGAATCTACCAGGAGTATCCAACAGTCAAGTTTCCGAGGAATGTCTAACATGTATCAAGTTCCTGGCAAAAAGTAAACACACATTAGTCATCCCAATTCTCGCGCGATATTGGAGCATGGTTGAGGCCGCTTCAGATAACGCTCAAAAACTCCATGCAATAGCAGAGTTTGAGAAAGCAACAAGAGGCATCACTGCGTTCACAACTCTTTTCCGAGCAACTGCAACTGATACAGCAGGTATCGATCAGATATACCGAGACATCATGTCGGGAGCATCAAGTCCGACAAACTTGGGCCCCCTCCATCGTTCGGGTTTTACTTACTTTGAGAAGGATGTTAAAGCAAACATGCATCCGCTTAGTGCGAGCGCTTTGATTGCAGATCTTCAGGCTCGCTTAACAGACCCAGGCAACCGCAGACACATAATTAATAAAGCTGACTTTGTTGCTAAAGCACGAAGAATACCAATTTATGAAGTCAGTCAACCAATCGCCCGCTTCTTACTTTTTATAGCAATGCATGACAACGTGCCCGACCCCGCCACGCCGGGATTACTCGTCAAAGGTTTAAACGGCTCTAATGATCTGTTGAACACAAGGACATGGTTGAGCGAAGTCGGCATATCAGTTGAGCATGTTGCACCGCAGAACATAACAAATAACTCACAGTGGGATCGTGCCATTTACGACGACTCTCTCGTGAGCACCATCGGAAATCTTACATTATGTCCCTCAGTTATTAACTCTTTCTTGAGCAACGCACCGTGGACACGTAAACGTGCCGTTTTTAAAGCATTTGGTTCTGCAGCTGGGCTCGCAGAAGCGCGACGAATACTTAGTAACGAGATTCCCCCATTTGAAAATCTTGTTAAAGCAATTAATGAAAACGAAGTTACAAATGGTGACTTCGTTGCTTGTAAGTTTTTTGGAAACATTGGTGATATCACAAGCGATTGGGATAAGGCATACGTTGAATCGCGATCAGAAAATCTTCTCGAATTCGTTTGGGATCGCTTAATTACGTGGTTGTAGTAGCAGGCGAATCTACTCGTCTAAGGGAATTATCTCTGATCTTTCAAGATTAGTTTCTAATATTCTCACTGATTTTGTTGCACGTGTAAGAACGACGTACATCAAATTGCGAAGACGGCCCGTTGGTCTGAACCAAATGCTCGGTTTCAAAACTATCGAATGATCAACTTCAAGACCTTTTGACTCTTCTGGTTCAAGGAATACTACATTCGTATTTTTCCAGCGGGCCCTAATTGATTCTAAATCTATACCTTTTGATATCACAGCTGTGCGCCCACCATCAGTCATAATTTGAGCAAGCAACTCATTTAATTGTTCATCAAAGCGACGGCCGAGAATTTCAACAATATTCACAATTCCACCGTCTAGATCACAAGAGGGCGTATCTATTCGATCCTCTTCATCTAGATAGAGTCTTGCGTAGTCATAGATTGTTTCAGGAATACGGTAGTTATGGCTAAGCGAAATTACTTTTAACTCTCGAGAGCCAAATTCGTCTGCAATTTCTTGCCACGACGACAGAAACCCGATCTGGGTCGCCTGATTTAAATCACCGACAAGGCAAACTTCAGCATTTTGAGTAAATCTCGAAACTAACCGTAGCTGCGACCGGGTTAAGTCTTGAGATTCATCAATCATCACATGCCTATACGTTCTTTGATAATCACCCTCGAGTAGAACCGCTAGCTGTGCAACGACTACGAGATCGACCTCCGACCATAAATATCTTCGACCCTTACGAGTTTTGCGAGCAGATTCTTGCAACCTATCCGAAAGCGAAATACCCAACTTTTCGCCAAGGACGTTTGTGAATAGCTCAGTATCGCTGCCAGCACAGACTTGTCGAGCAAGTGATAACAAATCACGACGGGGCAACAAATCGTCGACCAGCTGCTTCACTTCTGCAATAGTTTCGTTATCCTTAAGGCCGGCAATTGCTGACTGACTTATCAGTTTTACATCAACTTCCTCAAAGCTCTCCATATTGTCAGTTTGTTTCTCAGTGACACCCACAGCTTTTGTCGGGCAATTGTTGTCGACTAACCATTTTCTGAGCACATTAAAGTCCAACTTAAGATTTCCAGCAACTGCAAGAATCGCTCGCTCGATATCTTCTTTATAAAATTCAGCTAAAACTCCCGACATAAGCCTGTAGTACCGGCCACCCACGGGTGAACTTAGTGTTTCTGACAAGTTTTGCCGAACTTGCTGGCTGGTCCGGCCAATTCGATCCACCCACTGCTGCAACAAATCCTTTCGAATAGCATCAAGGGTTCTGGTTTCAACAACAGTCGAACGAACCTCTGGATTAATCAACAACTTTTGGATCTCCAGACCTAAGCCTTCCCTAGCGGCTGAATAATTAATTTCGCCATCTAAAAACAACAGACGATATTTATTGAGTAGATTTGAAATTTCCGATGCTTCAATTTTGCGAACTTCTCGCTTGTTGAAACCGGTTTCGACAACAGCACTTACTTTCAATGATTTACTTTTTGGCCAGACTGAGCCTTGCACAACACGCAAGAAATTTATAGAGTTTTTAGTGATGTTAATTGAATCAGTTTCAATTCTTAGACTTTCGAAGTCACTGTGAAATCTATTTGGAATTACATCAAAACATAGACGAGTCATACTGCGATTTTCAACATCAGCAATTCCTAAACGTGGAAGAAAGTCGCGAATGTATGAAAGATATGATTCGGACGGACCAATAACTAATATTTTTTTATTCCGAAGTAGACCAGCAGTATCCCTAAGCAAAATGTACGCCAATCTCTGAAGTCCTACTACCGTCTTTCCAGTACCTGGACCACCCGAGATAACTAGTACCCCCGAATGCTCAAGACGCACAACATCATCCTGCTCTGGGCTAACCAATTCAATTATGTCGGCTAGAAATTCAGTTTTTGACTTAAGTATTCGCTGACGCCGCCTTTCCGCTTTTGCTGTATTAGTTTCAATTACCGCGGTTACTTTGCCATCCAAAATTTCTACTATCGCACCAAAAACATCGTTATCAAGTTGCCGTTCAAGTTGCGCATAAATTTTGCCCTCGGGGCTTGTCCACGACGCTACAAGTATCTCTGAATCGCTGTTGTGAATTGCATCGTCGCCAATTCGAAATATCTCCGCCTCCCTGCCGGCCTTACTTGCATCTAAGACCACAGAAAAAAACGGCTTGGCACGATTCTTTTGATAAGTCCGATCGCGTGACTCCAGCGTTTTTCTCTGACCTGCGGTGTCGACATTGCGCAGAGATTCTTCAAGTTTGGAGTGGTGATGGTCAATGTACTCCACCGTTTTATTCAGATGGTCTTGCTCACCAGCAATTGTAAAAACACTAGTTGACGGCATGTCTTGTCTTTAAATTCTTTCAAACCTCGAAAGTATCTGTTGAATCTTTCGGTGAATAGGACCTGCGCCACCGAAACCTGTTTGACCTTTAAATTGGCCATCTTTGCTCCAATCAAGCTCATTCGAATCTGCAAGGAATTTGACTCTTTTTTCAACAGAATCGAAGTCAATTGAACTCGACGCCATGTCGAATTCTGGAGCCAAAATTTCTTCTGCTGCTAGAGACATCGCCATTAGCCCTGTTAGTTCCAGAAGCTTATAATTTTGTTGATTTGATTTGAGATTAATGTCCGCCCACTCGGTCGGAAACCTGCGCGAAATAATTTCCCAATAAGCGCACATAATGTCAAACTTTAGATCATGATCGTCTTTTATGCTTTCGAAAACTCCATGCCTGAAAGTTGTGCTAACTTGCTGCGCGACAGAGGCAATATTGAACAGAGTACCGGGTCGCTTACCCGAGATATAAAAGCGATTCTTGAAGATTGAGTCTGAATGGGAGTTCAATGTGTCAGCCACAATTGATTCTGTGCGACGGTTAAGCACGGAGACTAGACCTGTTGCAACACTCTTAGCGTTTGAATTTATGTCAAGAAAAAGTTTTTGTTCTTCGTCAGGTGAAATATTGAGAACTACAAAATCAATAAACCGATCGCGACCGTCATTCTCAAATGCTGAAATATATCCGCCAACTCTGTGTTGCCCATCAATTATCGCGGCTGGTCCGCTTACCATCAAAGTTTGATCAGAAGAAGAATAAAACCACTTATCTCTTCCGCTCAAAACAACTGCTGGAGTGTATGTGTGGTCATTCTCGATGAGATATGTGCCGAACGCCTCCATTCGCCTTGGTGAACCAGGCCGCTGATAGCCATTATTGGTTTCGTTCAGATACGTCTTAGATCTCTTGACCTTTTCAGCTTCGTCCTGAATCACAGGAACAAATGTCAATTCTTTGGCCTGCGAAGACAACATTTGTCCTAAAAAATATTCTCTGACTGTTCCGTCTTGAAAAGTTCGCTCGCGTCTGACAATATTTGACAATGCAATTCTCTGTGCCACGAATCACTCCTCTAAGTTGCTTTTGCTTCTAAACTATCGTTGAGTCAAAATAAAGCTACAAAGCACAAACTGCACACTGTTCCGTGCCGTCTTCATCATCGAGCGCTCCTGAGAATATCTCCCAAAGAGGCCGATTTATAGCTCGCTCTTTCTCGCGAGAAAGTGCGAGTTCATGTCGCTCCATAATTTCATCTTGACGAGCAACTAGCTCGAGGAGTGTTTCTCCACCCGACCAGGTGTATTGGCGCCCCTGCATGCCGAATTCGGTAAAACTCTTATCCCCCTCAGCCCCCGCATCTTTCATAACTTTTTGCTCAATTGCAACCGCTTTGGCAAACATCTCTGGGTGGCGTTTAGATAAGCCAACCCATTCAGCCTTACGTTGAAAAAAGCAAAAGTAGCAACCTGATCGAGTCCGCCACTCGTAATACGAGGGCAAGCCAATGCCGGCTTCGTCAAGAATTCGAAGAACACCAGCGTGGTCAATACCGTTTTCGACAAATGGAAATCGTGCCTTTATATTTTTCTTAGTACTTACGTATCCCTTACGGTTGGCCTCATCAGCCCGAATTGCTATGTAAGAGATGGCTTCTTCTTCACCAATCCAAGCCTCAATCGTTTCGATCTTCATTTTTGTGGTGCACCAACGCATCTGAGGCGATGGCAAGGTACCGCGATAAAGCTCAAAGTAATGATCGAAACCGCGAGTCGAATTTAGACGCTCAATCTTTTTACCTAGTGAGACTTCGAGACGATCAAGATATTCGTATGTTTCAGGCAATTCAGCACCAGTGTCACAGAAAAAGTATTCCATTTCTGGCACCAAATTGCGCATATAGACGGCCAAGGCACTTGAATCCTTGCCACCGCTGATGCCACAAATGTTGCGTACTTTATTGGCCACTTGCTCCCTCACGATCAGCTTTGAACTCTTCAATTTTCTCTTCAGTGTCTGTAGAAAGAATAGCCAACATAGCTTCTCTCACGGGGAAATCTGAGCCAAGAGCGATATGAGCTTTCTCAAATGCTGATTCAAGATAACCCTCAAGCTCGGCCATCTCAGACTTCTTCGCACTTATTGTTTTTGACTGTTCACGCCCACCACGCTGAGTCACTGTTACTTGAAACATCGCGAGATCGTTGTCATCACTTTGAGCACTAGTCAAAAGCAGAGCATTCAATCGACCGAATGCTCTGCAGGTTTCAGTCAGCGAAAATCCAAAATGAGTCAGAGTTTCTTCGGTCCAACTGCGTGGTGGAAGCCCATCGGCGATTATCATCGCCAAGTTTTCTGTCCACTCGTCTTCGGAGAGATTATCTCTCAGCACACCCCCGACGAACGCTTTGAGTTTTTTGTCGAGTACAAGATCTTTCAAAAACGCAGCTTGTGATTCTAACGTCTTTCTTAACTCCCTACCTTTGGGTAAAGGTGGGCGCATTTCAGTGCCGATGCGATCGCGAACTTCTTTCAAGAGATTTGGATAGGCATCTTTTAACTCTTGAATCTTGCTACCAAGTTTGTCCGCAAATTCTTTTACCGCGACAGAAGACATGACTTCGCCAGAACTTTGCAAAGGCTTTGAGTGCAAGGCCAGAGGAAGAGACTCATAGAGCAACACATCAAGTTCAGTTGCTGACTTAATCGCCTTTCTAACATCAACTGACTCAACGCTCAACTTAGAAACAATATTGAGTGCATATGCCGGCAGCGTCAGCACGTCACGATACAACTTTCGCGAAACATCGAGAAGAGTTAATGCCCCACCTGAGTTACCCAGACCAATTGCGCTTGCAATTACTTCAATCGCATTACCACTCTTCGAGTTCTCGAGACCAAGATTTTTTACGGCGAAGTGGTCTGGATTGCGTAACAGCCTTTCAACGGTCGCGTCATTAAGCTCAACCACTAGAGAACCATGCTCGTAAAGAAGAAGCGATTTTGAATTTGTATACACGAGAACCATAAGCAAAAGGTTGATTAAGCCTTCTTTGAGGCCAATTGGTGGAGACTGGAGGCTCTCAGAGAGATCCTGGAGGTTGCGACGACTCAACTTTGCTGAGAGCAAAAACTCAGATGTTTTTTCAGCAACTCCAGCCCACGAGCTATCTGACGGAAAAGAAAAATCGAATTCAGAAGTTTGCGTCTTCTTACTTACAGAGTGAAGTCCAGTCGCAGCGAAAATCGCGTCATAAATCGACTTCTCGGGACCATGACCTTGAATGCCAAACGATGGTTTGCTTGAGTTCTTAAGAATACTTTCTGTGAGAATGCGTCGTGCACGAGCACCTTGCCCCGTCAGTATGCGACGCGCGATAGTCTCATTTTTAACTGATGGCGATTTATCGTAGATTGAATCGCAGACTTGCGAAAGAATTTTTAATAGACCCTGTTTCTTGGGTAACTTCTCAAATTTAGGATTCAATAATCTCCACGAAGACTCTGAGCTAGACCACGCCGAGTCAATTAAAGCCAGCAACTTTTGACGGCAATACGAGCTTCGTTCAGCAAGCTCTTTACGAGCAACCCAATCTGCACCCTCAGCAATCGCATCATTAGTCACTTTCTCAACCGCATAAGCCTCAATTGCGCCAATAGACAATTCACCTAGAGCTTTGGTCGTCGTCGTGCCAACCAAAAGAGGCTTCTTACAACTTCCTGAGAATTCAAAAAAAGGTTCTTCAGTCGATGCCAAATAAATAACTGCACCGTCAAACACCGATTTGCTCTCCGGAACTAATGCGTCGTTAAGAGTTCTGCTAAAAAAGGTCCGACTGAATACTCTCAATATTCCGGTGCTCTGACTATGACGATTTGCAACGAGTGGCGACAAAGAAACGGCAGAATTTAATACCTGATCTAACGGCATAAGTTTGGCCTCACGACGTGCTTCTTGAAGGCGCTGTCGCAAACCAAAATCAGTGCCACTCCAGATTCGATATTCGTCTGCAAACTCTCGGTAAGTTATCAAACCTTTTTCTTCGAGATCAACGAGAGCCGCCCTAAGAGGCTTCGCATCTTCATCATCGAGCAAACAATCGTGAATCGCCATCGCTAGCGTGTCACCACTTGAGCGAGTTGTTCCGCCAGCAGCGACCAGGTTTAAAACACCCACAGACTTGAGAACGCTCTCTCGATAGATACCGAGACCCTGACTATCTCGCACCCTTGTCTCAATTTCAATCAACCTCGACGCGAGTTCTGCTGAACCAACCGTATTTGATGCCGACCGAAGGAAGTAGTCGTAAATATGGTCAAGTCGCACAAACGGTAACTCCTCGTTTTTGCTGAAGCTTGCCGTTTTAACAAAAGATCGCACTGATAAGGGCTCATTACTCGTCAAAAAGGAAAAGAGTGTTCGCTCATTCTGGCCAAAGCGATTACAAAGTTCAGGCAGACAGAGAAGGGCTATTGGGTGGAGCGGAAATGACTTTTTGGTCGATACATCTTTAAACAAAGAGTCAAGATCAAGATTCGCAAATTTTGACTTGCGCTTGCTAAACCATACGTCAACCTTGCTTACCAGATCTGAATTTTGCTCATAGAAAACTTCTGCGACAAGGCGGCGGTACTGCTCTGGCGAATCGTTATATGGTATTTCTTCGAAACGACCCTGAATCTTAGAAAGCTCCTTGCGGCCAGAAAAAGAGATACCAGTCACGTATTCGTTGAACGACAAGTGTTGAAGAGTTATCAAAATTAATGGATTAGCTGTTTCTGCTTGAGCAAGTTCAGCTAACTGTTGCAGAACAAACAAATCAGAAGCGCTTGGAGCGTCAGTAAAAGACTCAAGATTCTTTCCAAACTCGTCAATCGCAATCAATAGAGGTCGACGCTTGAGAATTTCTTGAACTACGACCACTATCTCTTTGCCCGTGCAGGCGGATTTTTCTAACTTTGCCATCAACTTCGTATCAAAATTAAAACCCCTGCGATTACCTTTCAGGGCGACTTGAATACAGCGTTGAACAGTGGCGTTAATCGGTTCACGTTGCGCAGTGGCACAACCAAGCAAAAACTGGCTGTCCGTATTGCCAAGTGCTTTCTTTAAGTTGCTAGCGACCGTTGCATTCGCTTGGGTTAAGGCTTTCCAAGCCAGCTTCGAGCCCTCGTCTGCTACACCCCGCAACAAGGCGCCAAGAAACACAACAAATGACGACTTGCCACTTCCGTAAGGACCAATGATCGAAAACGAACGGCAACCTTGAGAAGATTTAAGACTCTCTACAACTCGCGAAACAACTTCGAGCGAACGACCTGTCGGAATGTATCGATTTAGACTCTCCTGTGATTTATCGAGCTCAACGTTGGTTGACCGCGAATGAGCCGAACGCACCTTTAAAAGTTGATCTAATGCGTTCATCTAACTGAAACTTTCTTTTTTTTGACAGTTTGTCGCCTCACCACTGTCTTTATTTTCACTTCTCTCGGCTTTTCATCTTTTGGAACTGAATCATCGCCAAATGACTTTGGCCCAATACCGACAGCAATCGACGAACCGTACGATTTTAGTTTGTAATGCGCGCGCAAAACCAGTTCTCTAAGTTGATCAGGCGCTTGATGAGCGTTAAGTTGCATCGAGCCTGTCGGGCTCGACAACGAAACCAAATCTGGAAAACAAGATGTCGCGCTGCTAAGAAGATCACCGAGGGCTTGTTCGCTCAACTTGAGAAGTCTGCCCGGTGATCCGTGGTCACTCACCAGCCGACCGACTGTCACGGTGCGTGCGTCGGGCGTTGTACGTGACACGAAATCAAGACAAATCGCAAGCGCAACCTCGGCACTCAAGCCTGCTTTTGGCCCGTACTCAAAACGAAATCCATCTGTTGTTAGCGAGGATGGCGTTAACAGCCCTAAATCACGAAAGGGTGAATCAAGAAAGTCGTCTACGGTTGAACGCGCTTGATTTTCTCGAGGCGAATACATTTTGAGCAAACAATCAACATCTTTTTGAATTGGTTTTAAGTTATTAAAATTCCAATTGCTTGCAGTTGACTGCTCAAGAATAAAAATCGGTAGCGCCTCACTTGCAAATTCAACAGCGTGGAAAGAGTTAAA
>SXGS01572694.1_pt1 | contig 10077 bp, 11 predicted proteins | sample 3174681 | NCBI WGS metagenome assembly SXGS01 (sample SAMN11356861, study PRJNA531348) | freshwater metagenome | isolation source: freshwater sample F1-80 | place: China: Fuxian Lake, Yuxi | collected 2017-12-25
CAGTGTCTCTTTTTCATCTTTTGAAAGTTTGATCTCGCTCGCTTTCCGTCCCCGCATGGCCATCCTCCGACTCGCTATACTGAGCATTGAATCAGAGCGATAACAAAATGGCTAGGAATTTCCGAAACGGGTCACTAGGCTTTCTCAGCCAGCCGGCCGCCTATCCGCATTCGCCCGCTGTGGTGTCGATGATCGAAACACATATGTCTTATGTGTTTCTGGCGGATGCGCGCGTCTACAAGCTCAAAAAGCCGGTGCGTTACCCCTTTCTCGATTTTTCGACGCTCTCGGCGCGCGAACATAATTGTCGCGAAGCAGTCCGGCTGAATCGTCGTCTGGCGCCGGACATATATCTCGGTGTCAGCGCGCTTTGTTTTTCGCCATCGCACGGCTTCTCTCTGTCCAGTCACGCGCCGGAGTCGCCGGTTGTCGATTGGCTGGTCGAAATGCGCCGATTGCCTGCGGAAAGGATGTTTGATCGACTGATCCGCAGCCGCGTGATTGAACGCACACAAACAGATGCTCTGTGCGCGATCCTGGCGCGCTTTTACACCAACGCCCAGCGCAGCACCCTGTCATCACAGGGTTATTACGCGCGCTTTGTGCATGAACAGGCGATCAATCGCGATATTCTGACCCGCGCCCAATTTGCGCTTGATCACGATCAAACAAATATTGTGCTCGACAGGCTGGATGCGCTTTTGCATGACAATCGAGATTTGTTCATCGCGCGCGTTGATCATGGGGCCATTATCGATGGACACGGCGATCTGCGCCCCGAGCATATTTGCCTGACGGAGCCGATTGCGATTTTCGACTGCCTTGAGTTCAACGCTTCGCTCCGGCAGGTCGACCCTTATGATGAAATCGCCTATCTTGGCGTTGAATGCGCCGCGCTTGGCGCGCAGGACATTGGCGACGGGATTCTGGAAAGGTTCATGACGCAAATGCCCGACCCGCCGCCCGCTCGATTAATCGCCTGTTATGCGACGTGGCGGGCGACGCTGCGGGCGCGCCTGTCCATCGCCCATCTTCCGGAGCCAACGCCGCGACAACCCGCGAAATGGGAGCCGCTGGCGCGTCGCTATCTGGCGATCGCCGCGCATCATCTGGAGAGGGCACAATGAGCGCGCAGGACCATGCGTTTTTCTGATCGACAGGACGCCGGCCGCCAGCTTGCAACGGCTTTGGCGCATTATCGCGATGAGGATGTCGTTATTTTCGCACTGCCGCGCGGCGGCGTTCCGGTGGCGGCGCCCATAGCGCATGCGCTCCATGCGCCACTGACGCTCGCACTGGTGCGCAAGATTGGCGTGCCCGGTCAACCGGAGGTGGCGATGGGCGCCATCGCCGATGTCGGCGCGCCGGTCCTTGTCCGCAATGAGGACGTCATCGCCGCCGCCGGCGTCAGCGAGCGTGTCTTCGAGCGCATGCGCGAGCAGGAAGCCATCGAACTGGCGCGACGCCGCAAGACCTATCTGGCTGGCCGCGCGGACATTGCGACGAAGGGAAAAACTGCCATTGTCGTCGATGATGGCGTCGCCACCGGCACCACGACACGGGCGGCGTTACGCGCCGTGCGCGCGCGTGAACCAAAACGGCTGGTGCTGGCGACGCCCGTCGGACCCAACGACACGCTGGCGGCGCTGCAGGCTGAAGCGGATGAGATCATTTGTCTTTATCCGCGTGAGGATTTTGCCGCCATCGGCGTTTTTTACGATGATTTCTCACAGGTCAGCGATGAAGAGGTGATCGGCTTGCTCGATGCGGTTCATGCGTCGGGCGGCCAAGGATGAAGTGCGGAAACATCCGCACAATATCAGAAAACTCACGCCAGCGGCTGGCCGCGTCTTTCCGGAATAACCCACAGGGTGACGGCCATATCGATCAGATAAAGGCTTGCGAGAAAACCGAGCGCAATCTCGAAGGAAAGCCGCCCCGCCAGCAGCCCGATCACCACAGGCCCCAGACCGCCAATAGCGCGACCAATATTGAACAGGACATTTTCGGCGGTGGCGCGCGCATGGGTCGGATAAAGCTCCGAGAGCAAAGCCCCATAACCTCCGATCATGCCGTTCACAAAGACGCCAACAACGGCCCCACCAATCAAAACTGCGAACGGATCCGCGAGGCGCGCATAGATGAGCACCATCAAAAAGGCGCCGAGTTGAAAGCCCAGAAACGCCGGGCGACGACCATATCGGTCACAAAGCGCGCCAAACATCAATGCGCCGGCGGTCATGCCGAAGACAGTGACCGCTGTCCAAAGTCCCGATTTCGTCAGGCTGAAACCATAACGTGAGGCAAGATAGGCGGGGAGCCAGATCATCAATCCGTAATAGCCAAAATTCTGCACGGCGCAGAGCACGATCATGCCAAGGCTGATTTTTGTCGTTCTCGCATCGACGAACAACGCCTTGAGTGAATTGAGCGGATTCCCCGGCTTGGCGCGCTCAAGAAAGATGTCTGGTTCATCGACATGATAACGCACGGCAAAAGCGACAAGACTCGGCAAAACGCCCACGAGAAAAACGCCACGCCAGCCAATCGAGGGCAGCAGCTGTGGCGCAACAAGCGCTGCAAGCAAAACGCCCGCCTGCCAGCCAACGCCGACATAGGAACAGGCGCGGGCGCGTTGCGCCGGCGGCCAGCTTTCGGCGACCAGCGCCATGCCAAGTCCGAATTCGCCGCCAAGCCCCAGGCCGGCAAGGGTGCGATAGATGAGCAGTTGATCATAATTTTGGGCGAGGGCGCACAGACCGGTAAAACCGGCGAAGACAAGGATCGACCATGTCAAAACGCGGACGCGCCCGAAATGATCGCTCATCACGCCAAAGATGACGCCGCCAATCAGCGCGCCAAACAGGGTCCATGACACCAGCGCCGAAGCCGCCACCCGGCTGACGCCGAAATCCTGCGCGATTGGATCGAGCAGAAACCCCAGAATCAGCAAATCGAAACCGTCCATCGCATAGCCGAGCGTCGCGGCGAGCAGCGCTTTGCGCGCCGGGGCGGGAGAAGGAGGCGTATCGGGAATCATTTGCGGCGACAGTCGCCCGCAATGGCCGGGTGACGCAAGGAGAGCGGATTCGCCGCCCTGATTTGGAGCGCCCGAGACGATCGCGCATAATCGGGGCTGGTCAGAAATGACCGAAAGCCCCTCGGGATTTGCGCGGATCAGAAGTTTTGCGCCCTCAGTGAAACCTGAATCTCTGGCGCCAGGAAATCAGCAGCTTGAAAATGGCAGGTCTGAAATAACCCTGTCGCGACGGGAGTCCCGGCGCGGCTTCAGCGGAACATATAAGCGGCGACCCGGCCCGCAATAAAGGAGGTCAGCAGCAGAGACGACAAACCAAAAAACGTTACAGAGACTTGATAAGTAAGGTATTTCATCGGCTTCTCCCTTTCATGGTCGGGACTTTCGCAGAGGAATATGGTCGAACTGCGATTTCTGCGATTCTGATTAAAACCCATTGAAATCTCAAATGGTTAATCGATAATTAAAATTGCGCCGAATTGTCAGACGCACGAATGAGGGCGCCGGCGTGGCAAAGACGGCGGGAATGTGTCTGGAGGCGCGGTGCATATTTTTATACTGACTGGTGCCGGTATCTCCGCAGAAAGCGGGCTGGGCACATTTCGCGACGCCGGAACCGGCCTCTGGGCGCGCTTTGATCCGATGAAGCTGGCGACGCCGGAAGCCTTTCAACAGCGCCCCGCAGAAGTGCAGGCGTTTTATAATTGGCGACGGCAAAACCTTCTCACCGCCAGTCCTAATCCTGCGCATCTGGCGCTCGCCCGCTTCGGCGATGCACTGTATCGACGCAGCGGACGTTTGACGCTTGTGACGCAGAATATTGACGATCTGCACGAGCGCGCTGGATCAGGCGACGTGCTGCACATGCATGGTGAGTTGCTCAAGGCGCGCTGTCTGGACTGCCACGCCGTCACCGCCTGGCGGGAGGATATCGCCACACACAGCCGCTGCGCCGCCTGCGGGCATATCGGCGCTTTACGACCGCATGTCGTCTGGTTTGGCGAGACGCCGCTCTATCTCGATCTGATCGCCGAATGGTTGCCGACCGCTGATCTGTTTCTTGCGATCGGCACGTCCGGCGCGGTCTATCCGGCGGCGGGGTTTGTCGCGACGGCAAGACGTCATGGCGTGCCGACATGCGAAATCAATCTTGATCCCGCCGATAATGCGTCGCTCTTCGATCAGGCTTTCTATGGGCCAGCCAGCGACGCTGTGCCGGCCTGGTGCGAAAGAATATTGGCGAGGCTCGATGCGTCCCGCGCCCCTTAGCGTAATTTATCGTAGCCCTCACGCAGGCCTTCGAGCTTCACCTGATGCCGCATGCCGTCATAGGGCGTCATATAGGTGATGATCGTTGCTATCTTTCCCTTGGTCAATTGCTCCAGAAGCTTGTCGTCGATCGCCGCATCGGCGAGACAACCGGAGGGAAAGCATCTGAAAAAAGCGTTGCGGCCAATATCCGTCTGATCGATTTTCAGACCAACACCATTCAGAAGGAAAACGCTCAGCGGCGCGATCACGCGCATAATGCCGACCTTTGCGCCCCTGGGACGCATGATAATGACGCCGACCGCTGAATTGCCGCGATCCTCGGCGTTCACCTGCTGGGTCAGGGCGCATTGTTCGCTGGCTTCGCCGGGTTGCTTGTCACAGCGATAGCCCCAGGCGCCGAATTTTTCCTTGCTTGATCCCTGCGCGGGTTCTGCATAGGCCCATCCCGCAAGCACGCCGGTTACAACAAATATCATGGCGAATAAACAGATCGCCCGTCCCGGCAAGCGGTTTACAAATAGCATGGGTTCATCTCCCGGCGCAGCATCGCCAAGACAATAGCATGTCGCGGCGATTTAAAGAGAGGGGGCATTGGGATCGTTGGTCGTTTCGCCCAACAGGCTATGGCGACGCCCATAGAAAAAGTAAACCGCGAGCCCCAGCGCCAGCCAGATCAGGAAGCGCGCCCAGGCGATCGCCGGCAGGCGAGACAGCAGCCAGAGCGAAAAGCCGATCCCCACCAGCGGCGTGAACGGCACGAAAGGGGTGCGGAAACTGCGCGGCGCATCCGGACGCGTCCGTCGCAGCACGATGACCGCGAAGCAAATCACGATAAAAGCCGATAGCGTGCCGATATTCACCAATTCGGCCACCTCGCGGATCGGATAGAGGGCGGCCACAGCCGCCGTCAGCGCGCCGGCGATGAGGGTTGGGCGGTGCGGGGTCTGAAAGCGCGGATGCGGGATCGCAAACCAGTGCGGCAACAGACCATCCCGGCTCATAGCGAACCAGATGCGCGCACAGGCCAGCAAGAAGGACAGCATTACGCTGGCGATACCGGCGACAGCCGCCAGCGACACAATCAGCGACACCCAGCGCAAGCCCAAAGATGAAAAGGCGGTCGCCACCGGCGCAGGGTTGTTCAGCGTGTCGAACCGCACGATGCCGGTCAGGACAAGCGACATTGCGACATAAAGCGCGAGCGCCACCGCGAGAGAGACCATCACCGCACGTGGCAAATCGCGCTGTGGATTTTCCGCCTCTTCGGCCGCTGTGGTGAGCGTGTCATAGCCAAACACCGCAAAGAAAACGACAGCGGCGCCTTCCACGACGCCCCCAAAACCAAAGGGCATGAAGGGACGCCAGTTCTCGGGACGGATGTAGGGAAGGCCGGCGGCGATCACCAGCAAAACAGCGGCGATTTTAATCACCACCATCGCCAGATTGACGCGCGCGCCCCATTCGATCCGCAAGGTCAGGATTAGCGCCGTTGCGAGCGCCCCCAGCGCCGCAAGCAGATCGACAACGTGTCCCGGCCCCGTTCCCGCCGCGCCCGACGCCCAGTCCGGCAAGACGATCCCGACTTGCGCCAGCAGCATTTGCAAATAGGCCGACCAGCCGATCGCGACAACAGCGACAACCAGCGCATATTCGAGCAGCAAATCCCAGCCGATGACCCAGGCGACAAGTTCGCCCAGCACCGCATAGGCGTATGTGTAGGCGCTGCCGGCGACCGGTATCAGGCCGGAGAATTCCGCATAGGACAGCGCCGCGGCGCCGCTGGCTACGCCTGCAATCAAAAACGACAGCGCGACAGCCGGCCCGGCCTGTGTCGCGGCGACGACGCCGGTAAGCACGAAAATGCCAACGCCAATGAGCCCCCCAAGACCGATACCGACGAGTTGCCACAAGCCAAGCACGCGCCGAAAATCGGAAGTGGAGCGCTTAGCGTCCAAAAGTTGATCGAGCGATTTACGCCGCAATAGGGAATAGAATTTCATAACCCGGCCTTCGCGAGAAAATATAATACGTCATTGGCATGAAAGCGAACCCCGCATATTTGCCGGGGTTATAACGCATCAGACGCCTGATGAGGCGTGAAACGCGCTTTTTGGCTTGTGGATAAAGCTTGTATAAAGCCTTTGTCGCCATGCAACGCAGCTAACGGGATGGGGCGCATGATCGTTGGAACAGTCAAGGAAATAAAAAACAATGAATATCGTGTTGGCCTGACGCCCGCCTCGGTCCATGAGCTGCATCACGCGGGTCATGAGATATTGGTTGAGAAAGGCGCCGGATCGGGGGCGGGATTTGACGACGCCGACTATCTCGCCGCCGGAGCCACAATATGCGACAGCGCGCGTCAGGTTTTCGCGCAGGCGGCGCTGATCGTTAAAGTGAAGGAACCGCAACCTGTCGAAATTGACTTGCTGCGCGAAGATCAAATTCTCTTCACCTACCTGCACCTCGCCGCCGATGCGACGCTGACACGCTCTCTCATGGCGAGCGGCGCAATATGTATCGCTTATGAAACGGTCACGGCGCCGAGTGGCGGATTACCCCTGCTGGCCCCGATGTCGGAAATCGCCGGACGGCTGGCGCCCCAGATGGGCGCGCATTTTCTGGAAAAGCAGAGCGGCGGCCAGGGCGTATTGCTCGCGGGCGCGCCAGGCGTGCCGCCGGCCGATGTGTTTGTGCTGGGCGCCGGCAGCGTCGGCGTGCAGGCGACGACGATCGCCGTCGGCATGGGCGCAAATGTTCTTATCGCCGATCGCAACATTGATTCACTGCGCCGCGTTGAATCGCGATTTGGTTCGCGGGTGAACACAATCTATTCGTCGCGGCACGCTATCGAAGAAAACATCCCGCGCGCCGATCTTGTGATTTGTGCGGCGCTGGCGCCCGGCGCAAAGGCGCCATTGCTGGTGACACGGCAGATGCTGAAAACCATGAAGCCAGGCTCCGTGATTGTCGATGTCGCCATTGACCAAGGGGGGTGCTGCGAAACGTCGCGTCCGACAAGCCATGCCGAGCCAATATATGTCGTCGACGATGTGGTGCATTACTGCGTCACCAACATGCCTGGCGTTACGCCACGCACATCGACACTCGCAGTGAATAACGCCACGCAACCATTCGTTTTGGCGCTCGCGACAAAAGGCTGGCGCAAGGCTTTGCAGGAAGATTCCGGGCTTCGCGGCGGGCTGGAAATTATCGATCGTCAACTTGTGTCCGCGCCCGTCGCCACTGCGCATGGCCTGAAATTTATGGAGGCGGATCAATATTTATAATTTTAGTTAAATAAGAAACGTCGACATTCATTTCGGCTCGTTGACGCTCTCATCCTTTATTTCATTTATGTTTACGTTCCTCTTATGGTTGACCTTAAGCTTACTTCGCCCTTAAGTTGAGCTTAAGCACTGATTCGGAGCTTGGCGATCAAGCTTCTCGCGGAGACGAAGAATGTTCATCATTGTCGACGAGCGCGATCTCGTTACGAGCGGATACGCAGCTCGTTTCGTGCAGGAAGGCGTCGCCTCCGCGGGTTTCAAACCCGCACAATTTATTGACTGGGTCGACGCAGCGATCGATGACGACATCCATGCCGTCGAAGCGTTCCTGATCGGCGATTGCCCTGAGCGTGAAGAGATGCCCAGGCTGATCCGTCGTCGGTCTCAAGCGCCGGTGATTGCTATGAACGAAGGCCCCTCACTCGAACAAACGCTCGGCCTGTTTAGCGCCGGCGTCGATGATGTCGTGCGCAAACCCGTGCATGTGCGCGAAATACTGGCGCGCACATACGCCATTCGTCGGCGCGTGGAAGCGCGCGCGGATTCCGCCTCGGTTGGCGCCATTCAGGTTTTCTTTAACGGCTCCGATCCGATCGTTAATGGCGCGCCGCTGTCGCTGCCGCGCCGTGAGCGGCGTATTCTCGAATATCTGGTCATCAACCGCGGTCGGCGCCTGACGAAGGCGCAAATCTTCAACGCTGTTTATGGCCTTTTCGATGATGATGTCGAAGAAAATGTGATCGAAAGCCACATCAGCAAGCTTCGCAAGAAACTCCGCACACAACTGGGTTACGATCCCATCGAATCCCAGCGCTTCCTCGGTTATATGCTGCGGCAGCCCGTAACGGAATCCATCGAGCGCGAGCGATTGCTGGCTGTCGGCTAATCTCTTTTCGTGCCCGTTCTGAACGCACCTGTCTTTTCGTCCGAACGATCCCCCGGCGACGATCCCGATCGGCGCATGCGCCGCCGGGAGGGATATTTTCCCGCATAGACCATCTTTACCGGAACGGCGGCGACAGCCATTGTCACGCGGCGACATGGTTTATTCGCCGGAGTCCCGTTCCCGATGCGCGTGCTGATCGTTGACGACCATCCTGTGATCATCGCGGGCTGCGCTGCGATGTTCGCCGCCGAAGGCGATATCGAGGTCTATGACGCGCGCGACGCCGACAGCGGTCTGCGCGCCTTTCAGACCCACCGGCCGGACATCAGCATTATCGACATCGCCATGCCGGGCGACTCAGGGCTAGACCTGACCCGACGCATCCTTGCTGAAGATCCGCAGGCGCGGATCATCAATTTAAGCATGAACGACGATCCGATTTTCGCCGCGCGCGCGATCCAGCTTGGCGCCAAAGGCTACATCACCAAAAACGACAACCCCTATCTGCTGATCGAGGCGGTTCGCAAAGTGATGGCCGGCGAAACATTTCTGATGCCGCAGATTGTCGCCAGCCTGGCGCTGAAAACGGTCAGCGCAGCGCCGGATGTGATTTCCGGTCTCAATCCGCGTGAGCGCGAAATTCTCAGACATCTCGGCGCCGGCCTTGGCCTCAAGGAGATCGCCGGCAAGACCGGCGTCTCCTATAAAACCGTCGCCAACACCTGTTCGATCATGAAACGAAAATTGAATTTGCGCTCCGCCGCCGATCTGGTGCGAATAGCGATCGAATATAAAACCGTCGTCTGAGTCTCAGGCCGCGCCGACGATCGTGCCGGCGAAACCCTTCCGGATCGCCTCTTCTTTCAAATGTCGGCCAATGAACACAAGCCGCGACTCGCGCTTCTCGCCCGGCTTCCACTCGCGCTGCAGATCTCCATCAAGAATCATATGCACGCCCTGAAAAACAAAACGCTTCGGCTCCTCCTTGAAAGCAATGATGCCCTTGCAGCGCAAAATATCCGGGCCGTCACGCTGAACCAGCTCGTTGAGCCAGGGAACAAAGCGTTCGGGATCGACATCACCCTCGTGACGGATCGATAAGGATTGCATCTCCGTGTCATGAATGGCTTTGAGATGGCCATGGTCATCATGGTCGTGGTGCGCGTGATCATGATGCTGATGCTCATGAGGATCATGGCCGCAGTCGGGCCCGCAGGCGTGATCATGTTCATGCTTATGATCATGTCCGTGATCATGGTGATGGTGGTGGTCGCCATGATCATGATGCGCATGATCATCCATTTCGAGAAAATTGGGCTCCAGTTTCAGGATACGATCCAGATCGAAAGCATTGCGCTCCAAAACCGCGTCGAGCGGCACATTCGCTTTCACGGCGAGATGCAGGACCGCGTAGGGATTAATGCCGCGGATGCGCGCCTCAACCTCAGCCAGTTCTTCTTTTGTCACCAGATCGGTTTTATTGAGGATGATGACATCCGCAAAAGCGATCTGCGATTTCGCTTCGGGAGCGTCTTTCAGCCGATCGTTGAGCCATTTGGCGTCGGCGAGCGTCACCACAGCGTCAAGCTGCG
>SXGS01020285.1_pt1 | contig 10076 bp, 7 predicted proteins | sample 3174681 | NCBI WGS metagenome assembly SXGS01 (sample SAMN11356861, study PRJNA531348) | freshwater metagenome | isolation source: freshwater sample F1-80 | place: China: Fuxian Lake, Yuxi | collected 2017-12-25
CACTTCGGCTCCACCACTCCGCAGATCCAACTCCCGTACCGCGATCTCCATCTGCGCAGCAACCAACCTTCCGGCTACGCCCTCTTCGGCGCAGCGCTCGCTGCTGGCGATTTCGCCGGTGTCGGTGTGCCCGACCTCGTCGTCGGCGAACCTCTCGGCTCTTCCCTCGGCCTTCCCGGCTCGGGCAAGGTCCACCTCTTCACCGACCTCCTCCACGCCAAGGACAACGTCACCCTCCCCTCCCTCGGCGCCGGAATCCCGCCAGTGCAATGAGTGACCACGCGTAGAGCCGCGGGCGCTGCCGATGGCGCACCCGCATGTCAGTCGTGCGCCGTTCGATGCTCAGTTGTAGAGGAACGCTGCGGGAGCGAAGGCGCTCACGCCACCGGGGTTGTTGACCACTACGTCGACCGGGCCCGCTGCGTGCGGTGGCGCAATGCAGGTGATGTACGTGTCGTTGACGACGGTGACACCCGTCGCGGCAAGTCCGTCGAATAACACCGTTGCTGTTGGGTGGAACACCGTGCCAGCAATGCCAACCATGGTCCCGCCGGATGTTCCGCCGCTGGCAGGCGCAATCGACGTGATCGTTGGAGCGAGCCACGTGAATTGGCCACTCCAATTCCCGACGGCAGTACCGGGGTTTGTCACGCTCACGATGCCTGTCCCGCCCGCGTGCGCAGGCGCATTGCACGTGATGGTCCATTGATCTAGCACCGTCACATTGCCGGCCGCCACGCCGTCCATGCTCACTGCGGCGCCCGTCATGAATCCACTTCCGAAGATCGTGACGGGTGTCCCGCCGAAGTGAGGAACCGAGCTCGGCGAGACCAGACTCAACGCCGCGACAGGCGCGACGAGTTGAGTCAGTGCGGGGTTGGAAATGGCGCCGATGAGATTCGCGCTGGTGAAATCCAGCCTGAGAGCCGCGCCGGTAAGCGTCGTGCCGATGAGCATTGGCGAATACGGCACTCCCACCCCCGGGGTGGCACTCCCATTCGCGTCCAGAGTTCCGATGAAGTTGCTGAGATACGGCGCGAGCACAGGACCGTAGTTCAACGAAAGCAGGGGCGGGTTCAATGGAATTGTGCCTGCCCCCGGAATCACGATGCCCGGCGTGCTTCCCGTGAGAGATACATCGAACAAGTAGCTCGCGCCGGGAGAGTAGGAGTAGATACCCCACACGCTGCCGGCCCCGATGGGGTTCGTCGGCGCAATGGTCAACTCAAACATGAAGTTCAGCCCCTGTACGAGTTGCGGGGTGCTCTGGCTCACATTGTTGCCGATACCGAGTTGGCCCATAGCGTTGTAGCCCCAAGCCCTTGTGCTGCCATCGCTCATGATGCTGAACGAATGCCAGTTGCCTGCCCCCAGGGCTACGACGCCTGCAAGCCCTGGTATCTGCTGGGGCGTGCTGTACACATAAGAGGGGATGTATGCGAGGCCGAGCTGGCCGTAGCCGTAATGGCCCCACGACATCACCGTCCCGCCCGAAGTCAAAGCCAGGCTCCACTTCTCGCCGGCCTCCACATCCAGAACCCCGGAGAGGCTCGGGATTGATTGTGGTGTGGTGTGTTGCGTTGTGTTTCCAAGACCGAGTTCACCATTTCCGTTATAGCCCCACGCCAAGACAGTCCCGTTGGAAAGCCGTGCAACCGAGTGAAACCAGCCTCCGACGATCTCCACCACTCCTGAGAGGTTCGGAATGAACTGGGCCGTGTTCTGCTGCGTAGTGTTTCCGAGGCCGAGCTGGCCGTACTCGTTGCGGCCCCACGCCGACACAGCCCCGCCCAAGTGGAGCGCGAAATTGTGGCCCTCGCCCGCCGCCACGTTCACGACTCCAGTCAGGCCCGGGACAAGCTGCGGCGAGTTGTACTGCGTTGCGGACGCGTTGCCGAGACCGAGACTGCCATACATGTTCCAACCCCATGACATGACAGTTCCGTTGGAGAGTAGAGCGAGGCTGTGGTGCGTACCCGCCGCCACCGCCACGACGCCGGAGAGGTTCGGGATGACTTGCGGAGTGGAAGTTGAAAGAGTGTTGCCAAGGCCAAGTTGGCCACTGCCGCCCGCCCCCCACGCCATGACCGTCCCGTTCCCGAGCAGTGCCAAGCTGTGAATGCTACCCGCAGCCACAGCCGTGACACCAGACAGGTTGGGGATGGTCTGCGGAGTAGTGGCGTTCGCGGTATTGACGCCACCGAGTTGACCGTAGCCATGATGGCCCCACGACTTCACTGTCCCGGTCTGAAGGAGTGCAAGCGTGTGAATCCAACCGCCTGAGATTCTCCCTGCCAGATTGGGCGACTGCGCGACGACGCCACCCGCCATCGCCAACACAAGCATCAGCATTGCCATCCGAGTGCCTTGCGCGGTCGGGATTCTGTTGATTGTGAACATCAATGCTGACTCCTTTGGGTTCTGCGGTTGATCGCGCTGTCGTGGCGCATTTGTCATTTCAAGTGGTAGACAGTTCATTGGTTTGTCCGCTACGCGCGCATGCTGCATAATCGCGCCCGCGCGTGCAACGAAGTCTTGCCGAACATCATGCGCGGCGTGATGCGGGCACACGCAGTGGCCCGCATCGCTCGCCGCCGAAACACTCGGCCCATTGCATCAGCGTTCCCCGCAGGGCGCCCTTCGATGCTCAGTTGTAGATGAACGCTGCGGGAGCGAAGGCGCTCACGCCACCAGGGTTGGTGACAGAGCCCCACGCCGTCGTTGGTGTGCCTGCAATGTGCGGTGGCACCGCGCAACGGCCACCTCCAGCGGTGCGGCTGCTGATAGATCGATCGCCCGCGGGGATCGCAGCGCGGCTTTGGGGTACATCGTCTCCCACAACTCCCACGCCATGGCGGCGACGGGCATGGTCAATCAGCCGCGCTACGTTGTTGGAACTCATCGAGCTGCGCCTTGAGCAGTGCGCAAAAGGCGGGCAAGTCGGACGCACGCTTCGCCAGTTCGGTCAGATCCGGCACAAATGTCTGCAGGGCAATCAGCACGGCGGTTGCCGCAGGCGAAACTACTCCGGCGGCCTCATGTCGGTTCTTGTCGATGTACGTGATCTCGTTCGCATAGTGGGCCCTGTCCACGAGGAGGGTCAGGTACTCCCGTGCCTCGCTCATCGCGATGTGGTGAACCCTGGGCCCGACTCGCCGCCCACCCGAACCGCCTTGATCGTCAACAGTTTTCACAATATTAAGCCTCTTCAACCCGCTAGTTCGCGCCCAGCCTCGCGTGTGACACAAAATCCGACGGCGTGCAGGAAGCTCCCTCGCCGCTTCTGTTTGCGGTCAAGACTGCGATCGTGGAGCCAGGCCGACCAGCCATGCTGAAGGGACTCCTCGCTGGTTCCCCCGAGCCAAGGCTGCGCGCGGTGCAGTGGCATCCGCCGCGCATCCAGCAGCGCTGGTCACGGCCGAGACAGCGACCCCCTCACCAAGTGCACTCTGCGAGCGCCGTACGGCATTGGGGTGGCATCCGTTCCGCGTGTGCCGCTGCGTGGTCCGCACTCACGCGACACGCGATCTGCCGTGCACACGCCTGGTCTTGGGGACCGTGGCGGCCGACCAGCAGTCAAGAAACACGAACACCGGCCACGTTGCGCGCGGTCGGTGTTCTCTCACAGCAATCTGAGACCTGACGGCACCATCTCGAGCACAAGGTCTGGTGCCGCCTTGGTCCTTCCAGAGGGCCTACAGATCCGACCGCTTGGTCACTTGGCCGCTGCCAAGAGACTCTGGGATCAGGTTGCCCTTCTCATCAGTCTTGAAGCTGCCGTCAGGATTCACCTTGAACCCGCCACTCACCTCGCGTGGCTTCACGTCCAACGGAGAGTTTTCCGCCATCACCTTGCTGAGTCGCTCTGCGGCGAGCTTCATCTCAGGGTTGTACATGGCTATGGCATAGCGCCATCTACCATTCTCGTACTGGTTGGTGATCACTCCTTTCGGTAACTCGCCCTTTGTCATGCCGCTGACCTTTGACTTGACCAGCGATGATGCAGATGCCATGGCCTCTTCTTGTTGCTTCGCAGCACCCGTCAGTTCGTCGAACTGTTTGTTCAGGGACTCGTATTTCTCGTTGAGGCCGTCTTCGGACTGGATCGCGGACCCAGCAATGATACCGAGCAGGGCGACGCGTGAACGCTCGAGCGCGGATTTGTCCGCCGCGCTCCGAAGCTCGCGTTCGATCTCCTTGTTGCTGTTGGACCTTGCGTATGCACTACCAAAGCCGATCCAGAAGAACTGCCCGGTCGCTGGCACGTGAACAAACTTTCCTCCGACAGGCGGAATAACACTCAGCTCGATTTCCTTGAGAACATATGCGAGCCCCTCCTCAATTGACTGCGCGGTAAGCGCGACATGACCGGTTGACTGCATGGCTCCGCTGAGCTTGGGGCTAGTGCACACTGAAACCGCCACCTCGCCCTCTGCCGGATCATCATGGTAATCAAACACAACCGCGCCACGAACTAGCGCGTTGATCGCCGTCTTGTATGACTCACTGGCCATCTTCTCGACGTTCGCCAGCGAGTGGTCCATTGTGTCGAGGATGGAGATACCCTTCGCAAATTCCTGCTTGCCCTCTACCGAGAGGTTGCCAAAAAATTTCGCAAGCTCGGCCAAGGCATTCAAGTGGGCCTCCACGCTGGCGAACCGCTGCCCAATTGCGATCAGGTTTGGGTTGCTTCCTTTGGTCGAATACGACGCGGTGCCATAGGCGACGACTCCGAGTCCGCTGCCTGTAGCAATAGGCTGCGTGCCCGCCCTTTCCATCTTGCGGAGCTTAGTGTTCGCGGCTCGGACCGCATTGAGCTCATCCGCCTTACCGCTGGCATCAGTTGCAGATATAACGGTGGCCTTGATGACCTCGTTCTCGGTTTCCGTTACCTTGCTCTCCGAGCTTGGCGCCGCCCCTGGCTTGCTCTTCAGGAAATCGCTCACGTCTTGCGGTGCTCCGCTCGCTGCAGCGCCGAAGCTATCCGTGGTTGAAACCATCAAGCTGTGGCATCGGCTGACCACGTCAACGACGGGCAGAGCCTTGCCGTGGACCGACGCTGCTCGAGCCGACGCCATCAGTACTGCCATGAACACGATTGACTTGAGAATCTTCATTTGAGTCTCCTTGGCTGGTTTGGCGCTGTGGTTTGCTTCACTGCCGCTTCGGCGGACGAGCCACGACCCAGGCGATCGCCCGCCGTGAAGGCAACATGACACCGCCGATGCTCCATGTCAATTGATCCGCAATTGGCGTCCCCTCGGCATCAAAGGGTCCTGTGAGGGTCTGACCTTGCGGAAGCTGGCTGATCTCCATCTGAGGTGCGATCAGTTCTGCACGTGCGGATCCCGTGCCCGCAACCACTCCATTCACCAATGCGAGCGCTGCATTGCACGCGGCGTCCTTTGTACCCGCCGTTGACCTCGACGTTGCCAGTCCGACGATGAGGATTGCTCCGGGGCCCATGGAGCCAAAGTAGGCTCCATCGGGTGCTTCGTGCTGAAGGAGCAGGGCTGCGGCCAGAATCGCACTGCCTGCGGTTGATTTTTCGGCAAGGCTCTCCCAATGCGCCAGCAGGTGGGAGGCTTCAATCACACCGGACTTGCTTCCCGCTGTTGCGATGCAGGTCAATTCTGGTGCTCGCCAATTGCCTTTGCAGTTCATCAGTGCTGCGAAACCGCGCCCCATCAGTTCCTTGTGGCCGAGCCTGGCTGCTTGTTGTGCATGACGGAGCTTCCAGTCCCGGAGTGCGGGTCCGGCTCCATTGACGGGTTCGGGAACCTCCAGAACGGACGCGGAGCTTCTCAACAATGCCGCAGCCTCCGCTTGCCCAAGCTTCGGCTGGTCTGCGCAAAGCTGTTTGAGCTGCCCCAGTGCAACCGCGAGATCAACGATCGTGCGTGCCTTTGCATCGAAACTGCCAGCAACATCAAAGTTCAGGAGCCATGCACACGAACCGTTTTCCTCGACGCCACTGCTCTTGATGCCCGAGGGAAGTACACCTTTCAGTCCCCAAGGCCCGAGCTCTGAAAGCCCCGACTGCAGCAGATCCCAGTCCGTGACTTCCGACTCTCGCGCAGCGCACACCACCAGCGCCTGGAACTGCGAAAGCAACTGGGCTCGTTTCGAGCGCGCCTCTCGCACTTCGCCTTTGTCTGACTCTCGTGCTCCCACCACTGCGGCAGCGGTTGCCCGCTTGCGATCAGGGGACACCCAAGCCATGCGGGCGACGCTGCCTGGTTTGAGCTTCTGCTCGGAGATCCACTTGCGGGCCTCTGCTTCCAAGTCCTGCGGTACTTGAGCCCCAAGTGCTGCGACGAACAGAAGGCTGAGAAGTGGACCCCGGAGTCTCATGCTGACTCCTGACCTTGCGACATGGGCGCTTCGCCATCGTCCTCTGGCACCGGTAATACCGCCTCGTCTCCGACCTTGATGGCTTCCAGTTTCCCCTCCACAACCACTGCAACGATCAGTGCTCCCTGCACATCAACAACCTCAAGCACCGCTATCTTGTTCCTGAACTTGATCGCCTCGCCGCCGTCGCCGGCAATCAACTCAATGCGTGCTACTTCCAATCGGTCCTTCCTCTTGATCGTGCCGAGATCGGCGGTCAGCAGCACCTTGTCGCCCTTGATATCGCGCACGATGCTTGGGGTCGTGCGCTGTGTTTCACCACGGTCAACCGCCATTCGCTTCTTCAGGCTCTTGCCTAGTTCTGCGTGGATCTCTTCGCATGCTTCATTGAGTGCCCAGCCCGCCAGTTGCTCCGCACTGCTCAGTCCCAACGCGCGCAGGGCCTTGTGGTCGAGATTCCGTGCAACCGAATGAGCGGCGATCTGTTCTCCGCTCGCCACGTCCAGCGCCACGACGCCAATCACCACGGTCAATGTTCTATTGACAATGCGCTCATTCGTCAACTCAATGAACCTCGTTGATTCATCCACGGAGAAGCTCTCCAGCGTTCCTGTAATCAGGAGATCTGCTGAGAGCTGATTGCCGAGCTTCAGGGCATCCTCCCGAGCGAGGTGACCGGCTGCGGCCTGTAGCTCGATACGGTCCAATTCGGCCTTGTGGGCCCCCATATAGGCGCGGTCCAAAACTGTGAACCGCGCGTCTTTCACCAAGCGCTCTACCAATCCCGCGCACACTCGCCGGTCCAGATCGGCTGCGCCTAGCGAAGCACCAGCCATCTGGAACTGAGTCACAGGTCTGGTGAATGGAAGGACGACGACGGTCCTTCTTCGACCGGGACGCGGGTTCTTGGGGTCGAAGATCGGTACGACGGCCTCCACTACGACGTAGACGCCGCCATCCTTCAATGTGCCGTCTTCGAGCACCTTGTATGACCTGATCAAACCGCGAGTGCTCTGCGTACATGTTTCGGCAACTGCAACTGCGCTGACCTTCAGATTGGTGATGTCTCCCTCCAGGTCCGAGGTGGCATCCGCATAGATCTTGCTTGTTGCTGTCGCGCCAGCCATCAGAGCGCCATTCACCATGCTGAGCGCTTCCAGCAGTGCTCTGCGCACTGCCGCTTCGCGCGTGGTGCCTTCGCCCCGAGCAATGGCGACCTTGGCGGTACCGTCGCTGGTCCTCGTCACGGCAGCTCTGGATGGCACTGCTCCCCCTGTAGGCGCAGGCGCGGCGGCTGCGCCAGATGGCTCTCCGCTTTCCGTAGCTGTGCCGCCCAAAGAAGCACCGCCAACGATAGATGGGGCGATTCCCCCGTCTTGCCACACCGCAACCATGTACTTCCAGTCGCCACTGCCGCTCTTGGGTACAAGCTGTACCGGCTGAACTCCTGGGGGAAGGCGCCCCTCATTCGCAAGTTTCAGGACCGACTGCTGCGAAGTCATGCAGCGATTGCCCGACTTGAAGGCCACGCCTCCAGCCTCGGACATATCCGCATCCGTGAGGTTGCCGGGTGATTCAGTGAACACTGTTCGAGAGAAGTCCTTGCCTGCAAGCGACTCACCTTTGAGGGTCGCAAGCAGGCTGCTCTGGCAAGCCATGCGTGCGTGCTTTTGGTTCGCCTCCTCGCGCTGCGGGTCCGCATCCGCAACGTACACTGAATAGCCCGCATAGATGCGGGTATTGGACCCCGGCACCCTCAGGACGCGAGTGCCCACAGGTGGCAGCACTCCCTTCACCAACTCCTGTTCGAGCTTGGCGCGAGCCTCGTCGATTGACACAGCAGCCTCAAGCCCGCCATTCGAGCGCACCGTCCGCATGGTTGCGGGCGTGGTAATAACAGTGACACTGATGCGCCCATTAGCCGTGTCATCGTTGATGGACTCGATAACAACCCCTTGCAGCCAGCCCTCAACAACCGACTCATAGCTCTCCTCGTCCCGCTTCGCCGCACCGGCGCGACTGCTGTCTGATTCCTCAATCGAGAGAGACGCCTTCATGTGCGCCACATGTGCCTTCATCCTCTCCCCGTGCAGAAGTGCTGCAAGATTCCGGCGCGCGAGCGAACTGGCGCGAATTGCGGCCGCGCGATGCCCTTCCAGCGCGAGACGCCTGCTCCGCTCACTCAACGAATAGGTTGCCTCGCCGCGTGCCAATGCTCCGATTCCTGATGGTACCTGCACCAACACCGCGGTGGGCCCTTCCGGGGCCGCAACGAGCTCCCTCGCCTTCTGAACTGCTTGCTCATTGGTCGCACCAGCAGCAGCTGGCACCCCGAAGTCCTGAGGCTTCTCCACAGGCTTCGCCTTGAGGAACTCGCTCGCATCCGGAGCCCCTCCTACGGGTGCAACAGGTTCTTGAGGGGTGGCGTAGGCCACCTCAGCGCATGCCGCAACCAACATGATCACCAGACAGCCGTTCATCGCCTTGAAAGTCATGGTCCCTGCTCCCTGTAGCGCAGTATCGCGCTCACTCTGTCACCTTCTTGATGCGGAACTGCTCGGACCAAACCGCTCCGCGCGTCTCCACATCGATCAACTCGCAATTGCAAAAGAAATCGTTGGTCTCTTTGCCGTCCGCATCACTGAAGTGCCGCTGCTGGATGATTTCGCCGTAAAGAACCAAGCGGGGCGCCTGGGCACGTCCTGTCAGACCTCCCGTGGTTGCAGAGTCGTAGTCCTCTGAGGCGCTTAGTGTCTTGAGAGAGGAGATCAGACTGTCACGATTCCCCCCGGTGCCCACGAGTTCGCGATTGACAGTGATCCGCTGCGTATTGACAAGCGCGCGCTTGATCTCGTTATACATGATGTTTTTCTGGTCGTTCAGTCCAAGGCGGGTCGTGAGGTTGTTGAAATCACCGATGGCAATGGTGACACTCTTGCCGGCTGGTGCGTAGCGATCCAGCACCCTGTTCTGGAGCATGGATGTCACCATCTCGTTGGCGAACTGCACCCAGTTGTCTCCGGTGACGTTCCGCTCTTCTGAATGCGCCCGTGTGACCCGATTGGTAGCGGCACAGCCAGAGAGCAGGATCATCGCGCTGGCCATAGTCACTGTGCAAAGAATGGCGGCCTTCCACTGGGTATTCTTGGTCGTTTTCATGATCATGTCCTTACCTTTATTCTGAACGCGACTGCGTTGGCGTCGCTGGACTGTGTTTGAACTGTCGCCTGATCTTCAGCGCGCAGCGTAAGCCGCCGCTCATGGCTGGTGCCCCGCGCCACCTGACTTCCCCCCTTGTCGAAGAACTCCACTGTCCAATAGACCTCCGTATCGGCGAGTCTGTTGAGGCTGCGGATGGTGGCTTCGAAACAGGGCATTCCGCCAGCGGTAATGAGCCGCTGGCCACTCACTTGCACCTGATACTCGGCCCCTGCGAGATAGGACACCCTCGGGTCGCTCGTGTCAGCAGTGACGCACGCGACGAGCAACACGAGTGCCGAGCACGCCAGAACGGTCATGACCTTCTTCATTGAGTGACTACTCCTGCTGCACCGCAAGGCAGCGCTGTTGCCACAATGTGGCCCTTGCGCAAGCTGCGCACGAACACGATGTTGTTCTGGCCGGGTGCGACCTTGCGCTGAATCGCAGCTCCGTCACCGTCGAGTTGGAGGTTGAGGTTGCCGTCTGCCGGCGTGGCGATTGCCAGGCCCTGCATTTCTGCC
>SXGS01695846.1_pt1 | contig 10076 bp, 11 predicted proteins | sample 3174681 | NCBI WGS metagenome assembly SXGS01 (sample SAMN11356861, study PRJNA531348) | freshwater metagenome | isolation source: freshwater sample F1-80 | place: China: Fuxian Lake, Yuxi | collected 2017-12-25
CGTCATCGAATTGAAGCGCGACGCCAGCGCAGACGTTGTCCTCAACCAGCTCTACCGCTTCAGCCAGCTGCAAAGCTCGTTTGCCGTCAACATGCTCGCCCTCAATGGCGGGCGGCCCGAACTGATGAACCTGCGCAAGGTTCTCGAATGCTTCATCACCTTCCGTGAGGAAGTGATTGTCCGGCGCACCAAGCACGATCTCGGCAAGGCGCGCGACAACGCCCATCTGCAGGTCGGCCTCGCCATCGCCGTCGCTAAGATCGACGAAGTCATCCGCCTCATCCGCACATCGCCCGATCCGGCGACCGCGCGCCAGCGCCTGCTCGAAAAGGCCTGGCCGCAGCAGGACATGGGCCCGCTGATCGACCTGATCGCGGACCGGCGCACGCGCCGCGGCTCCGAAGAAGGCACGATCTACCTCTCCGACGAGCAGGCCCGCTCCATCCTGAACCTGCCGCTCCACCGCCTCACCGGCCTTGGCCGCGATGAAATCGGTAATGAAGCCAGAGGCTTGGCCGACAAGATCGCCGAATACCTCGAAATCCTGCGTTCCCGCCCGCGCATCCTCGGCATCATCAAGGCCGAGCTGGCTGAGGTGAAGGAAAAGTTCGCCGTTCCGCGCCGCTCGCAATTTGTCGATGGCGGCGTCGACATGGAAGACGAAGACCTCATCGAGGTCGAAGACATGGTCGTCACCGTCACCCATGGCGGCTATGTCAAGCGCACGCCGCTCTCGACCTACCGTACACAGAACAGGGGCGGCAAGGGCCGCTCCGGCATGTCGATGAAGGACGAGGATTTCATCGTCCGCGTCTTCTCGGCCACGACGCATACGGAAATCCTGTTCTTCTCCTCGGCCGGCATGGTCTACAAGGAAAAGGTGTGGCGCCTGCCCGTCGGCGGGCCCACCTCGCGCGGCAAGGCGCTGGTCAACATCTTCCCGCTGGCCGCTGACGAACGCATCGAAAGCGTCATGCCGCTGCCCGACAGCGAAGAGGCCGCCGAACATCTCGACGTCATGTTCGCCACACGCTCGGGCAATGTCCGCCGCAACCGGCTGGCAGATTTCACGCGCGTCAACCGCGCCGGCAAGATCGCCATGAAACTCGATGAAGGCGATGGCATCGTCTCGGTCCAGCTCTGTTCGGAGAAGGATGATGTGCTGCTCACCACGGCGCTCGGCCAGGCCATCCGTTTTGAAGTGACCGATGTGCGCGTCTTTGCCGGCCGCGACTCCACCGGCGTGCGGGGCATCCGCCTTGCCACGGGCGATGAAGTCATCTCGATGGGCATCCTGCGCCATATGGGCGTCACCTCCGAAGAAGCGCGCGCCTACCTGAAACACGCTGCGGCCATGCGCCGCGCGGTCACGGGAGAGGAAGAGGAAATCTCCGACGACGAGGAAGAAGCCGTCGCCGAGGCCGCCCTCTCGGCTGAGCGGATTGCCGAGCTCGGCGCCGCCGAAGAGTTTATCTTCACCGTCGCCGATGACGGCATGGGCAAGCGCTCGTCTGCCTACGACTACCGGGTCACCGGACGCGGCGGAAAGGGCCTTGTCGCCCAGAATATCTGGGGCCGCGACAAGAAAGGCGGGCCGGTCAAGAAGGTCGCCCAGTCCTTCCCTGTCGGGGATGGCGACGAGGTCATGCTGGTCACCGATGGCGGCCAGCTGATCCGCACGCCAGTCGACCAGATCCGCATTGCAGGCCGCTCCACAGGCGGGGTCTGGGTGCTGCGCACGGGGGATGGCGAACGGGTTGTCTCTGCGGCGCGGCTTGTCGATGACGGCGAAGGCGGTATGGATACTTCCGAGGGTTGATGCTGCGCTGGCGTAACAGGCTCTCAACCTGGTTTTGAGAGGAGGCGCCCCCGTGCATCGTATTGGCCTTTATCCCGGCACTTTTGATCCGCCGACAGCCGGTCACATCGACATTTTCGGTAGGGCGGCAAAGCTCGTCGACACGCTGATCATCGGTGTGGCCATCAATGAGGCCAAAAAGCCGCTGTTCAGCCTGGATGAGCGCGTGGCCATGGTCGAGCATGAATGCGCCAACCTCAAAGGTCCCGGCATGGCCGAGATCAAGATCCTGCCGATGCGGGGCCTGCTGATGCACTTTGCCGAGAAGTGTAACGCTAACATCATCGTGCGCGGCCTGCGCGCGGTTCAGGACTTTGAATACGAGTTCCAAATGACCGCGATGAACGAGCAACTGAATCCCGACATTGAAACCATCTTCCTTATGGCCGATGTTCGTCACCAGGCGGTGGCTTCGCGGCTGGTCAAGGAAATCGCGAGCCTCGGCGGCGATATCACGCCGTTCGTAACCCCGTCGGTGAAAAAGGCTCTGCTGGAGAAGTACAAACAATGAAGATACGTGGCTTTGCAGCGGCGGTGGCAATGGCGGGACTGCTCCTGCCGGCGTGCGCCGATACCGTCCAGGATGCCTGGTCGTTTGAAACGCCCGAAGACGCGGCTGCAAATCCCGATGAATGGCGCGCAGTCGCTGCAGACCGCCTGTTCATCTTCGACACCACAAAAGGCCGTATCCTGATCGAGGCTTTCCCCGATGTGGCGCCCAATCATTTTGCCCATTTCTCGGCCATCATCCGCTCGGGCGATTATGACGGCACGAGCTTCCACCGCGTCATCGATGATTTCATGGCCCAGGGCGGGGATATCTTCGCCCTCAGGGGCCGGGATTCGGCTGAACCGAATGTTGCCGGCGAGTTCACCTTCCGCCGCGATGTCGCAAAGATGCCGCTGGAAGCCCCCATCGGGCCGGAAGACAGCGCCAAGCATGGCTACTACCAAGGCTTCCCGATCCAGACCCAGCCCTCCTTCTTTGCCGAAATGTCGGTGGACGGACTGGTCGAAAGCTCCATTCCCCATTGCGCCAGCGTCGTTTCCACAGCGCGCACGGATGATCCAAACTCCGCCAATGGCCAGTTCTTCCTGATGCGCGGATATTCGCCCCATCTTGACCGCCAATACACCTCCTGGGGCCGCGTCATTGCCGGGCAGGATGTCGTCATGTCGATGAAGACCGGCGCGCGCGAGGCCAATGGCTCGGTCACCAATCCCGACATCCTCACCTCGGCAAAGATCGCCGCAGACCTTCCGGAGGCGGAGCGTCCGCAAGCCTGGGTCCTGCGCACCGATACAGATACCTTCCGCGCCGCGCTGGAAACCCGGGGCGAGCCCAACATCTGCGATCTTCCGCCGGTTCCGGCTGTCATCGTCGATCCGGCAGCGTCAACGCCAGCGGCCGAAGAATAGGGAGGCCATAGCCGGTATAGGCCTATGGACCTTTCGGTATTCCAGTTCGATCTGCCTGAAGATCTCATCGCCCTGCGGCCCGCCGAGCCGCAGGACAGCGCGCGCCTGCTCGTCGTGCATGGCGATGGCCGCCTGATCGACGCCACTGTCCGTGACCTGCCGAAGTATCTGAAGCCCGGCGACGTTCTCGTCTTCAACGACACCCGCGTCCTGCCCGCCGCTCTCAAGGGCGTCCGCCCGGCGCGCGACGGGGCGAGCCGCGATGTCGAGGTCGATGTGAACCTCGTCGAGCGCCAGGGCGACTGCCTCTGGCTGGCGCTCGCCCGGCCCGGCCGCCGCCTGAAGGAAGGCGACGAGATTTTCTTCGCCGAGGGCTTCTCCGCCACTATCTCTTCCCGCCGCGAGGGCGGGGAAATCCTCCTCGATTTCCACTGCGACAGCGACGCGATGATCGCCGCGCTCGACGCCCATGGCGCCATGCCGCTGCCGCCCTACATCGCCCGCCGCCGCCCCGCCGATGCCTCAGACCGGGAAACCTACCAGACCCGCTTTGCCGGCGAAGACGCCGCCAGCGTCGCCGCCCCCACTGCCGGTCTCCACTTCACGCCGCGTCTCCTTGCCGAAGTCGACGCAGCGGGCCTCAAACGCGAAACCGTCCGTCTTCATGTGGGCCTTGGCACGTTCAAGCCACTGGAAGAGCGCCAGCTCGCCGAAAACCGTCTGCATGAGGAATGGCGCCGCATCACGCCGGAGGTCGCCGCCCGTCTCAACGCTGCCCGCGCCTCAGGCGCCCGCCTCGTGCCCGTCGGCACCACTGCCATGCGCACGCTGGAAAGCTGCGCGGGCGAAGACGGCCAGATCCACGCCGCTACTGGCCCGACCGACATTTTCCTCAAGCCCGGCGACCCTGTCCGCGCCACGGACGCGCTGATGACGAATTTCCACCTGCCGGGTTCCAGCCTCTTCATGCTCGTCAGTGCCCTGATGGGCACCGACATCATGCGCGCGGCCTATGCCCACGCGATCGCGGAAAAATACCGCTTCTATTCCTATGGCGATGCCTGCCTGCTGCTGCCGTAAACGCTGGCTCAGCCCGCGTTGCGCTTGCCAAAGCCAAACAGCCCGGCAACAAACTCTGCCCACCACCGGCGCCAGCGCCAGGCCTTGCGCAGCTTGGCATGGCGCGGCGCGTCCAGTTCGCCGCGCGGAATGAGGATGTCGTTCATCTTCGGCTGGTAGCGCCGGATCAGGTCTTCCTCCACGCGCGCCCGGTCCGTCCCGGTACGCACAAGCAGCACATGCCGCTCGGTTGCCCCGCGTTTCCACCAGGCCTCCCACCAGCGCTCATGCCCATAGAGGCGCGACTTCAGGTTGGTCGCCTTGCCGATGTAAAGCGGGAACAGGAAGAAGCCGAACCGCCGGCGCACGAAGATGTAGATGCCGCTGCCCTCGGGAATGCCCTTGCGCGTCAGCGTGATCTTGAACCGGTAGGCCTGGCCCGTTTCGCCATACCAGGTGTGCCATCCAAACAGGAACCAGTTGAGTAAAAACATGCGGCCGCGTCCCGTAAATATCCCGTCCGGGAAAATCGGTGGCGCCGGTTAACAGGGTCTTAACAGGGCCTTGACCGGCGCAAAGCTCCGGCGATGAACCGGGCAGGGTCCAAGCAGGGCGAGGGCGGCGGCGTGGGCGGCCGTGCCATATCCCTTGTGCCCGGAAAATCCGTAGCCCGGGTGCAGCTTGCAGAGCGAGGCCATCTGCGCGTCGCGGTGCGTCTTGGCGAGGATCGAGGCGGCCGAAATGGCCGGCTCGGTCAGGTCGCCCTTGATGATCGCGCGTGCGGGCGCGGGCAGGTCATCGGGCAGGGCGTTGCCATCGATCAGGATCACCCGCCGCGTTCTTCCGGCTGCCCCCAGAAGTCCGGATGTGTCCGAAACTGTCCGCGATTGGCCGAAAATGGCCCGCCGCATGGCCAGGAATGTCGCCTGCCGGATGTTCAGCGCGTCGATCTCTTCCACGCTCGCCTCGGCCACGCACCAGGCCAGCGCCCGCTCGCGGATCAGCGGCGCCAGCCGGTCGCGCGCCTTTTCGGTGAGTTTCTTGGAATCGGTCAGCCCTTCAATCGGCCGCGCCGGATCGAGGATCACCGCCGCCGCCGTCACAGGCCCGGCCCAGGGCCCACGCCCGGCCTCGTCCACGCCGATGATGAGGGGAAGGTCTCGCATCGGCCCCACAAAGCAGGAGTCGCGCTGGCCTGCCAAGTTCGGTGCTGTTGACGCTGCGCCCGGCCGGGAATATCGCAATTACATGCGGACTTCGGCCAGCCTCCTCCAGCAACAGACCTGCCAGCAGAAACTGGCGGGCGGCGTCCGCATGGGGAGAAACGCGCCGGGCTGAGCCCGCTCACCACATCTCCCGAACGACGCGCCCGCCCGGACCCCCGAGGCGGGTTTTTCATGTTCTGAAACAAGGATTTACAGTCAATGTTGTATGCATCTGATGAAGAGGTTGAGGCGCTCCTGCGCGGTTTCCTCGATCACACCCTGCCCAAATCGGGCTGGACCCACGCCGCCCATTTTGCCGCCGCGATCGGCTTGATCGCCCGGCACGGGGAGGCGGCCCTGCCGGAAATGCGCGCGGCGATCTGCGCCTATAATGTCGCGACCGGCGGAGAGAATACCGACACCGCCGGCTATCACGAGACGATCACGGCCGCCTCCCTCGCCGTCGCCCGCGCGCATCTGGCCGCCCATCCCGGCGCGCCCCTGCATGCCAAGGTCAACAGCCTGCTCGCCGGTCCCTGCGGCCGGCCGGACTGGATCCTCGCCTACTGGACCCGGGAGCGTCTCTTCGCCGCCGAGGCCCGGCGCGGCTGGGTCGCGCCAGACCTTCAGCCCCTGCCGGATTAAGGCCCTCGCGCTGAGGAAGGGCTGGTCATCGCCCCGCGCCTCGGCCAGCATGACCGGACATAGGGAAGGAACATCATCATGGATCTCGGCCTGACGGACAAAGTCGTTTTCATCGCCGGCGCCAGCCGCGGCATCGGCTACGGCATCGCGCGCAGCCTGCTGGAAGAGGGCGCCAAAGTCGCCCTCACGGCGCGGGGCGCCAAGGCGCTGGAAGAAACCCGCGCGGATTTTTCCGCCGAATTCGGCAGTGAAAAAGTCTGGTCCTTCGCGGGCGATCTCACCCAGACATCCGGCATCGAAGCGGCGCTGGCCGCCTGCGAAGAAGAGTTTGGCCAGATCAATGCGGCCGTCGCCAATGTCGGGCTTTCGCCCTCGCCGCTGGGCGTGGAAGTCTCCGATGATGACTGGCAGGCAGGCCTCGACCAGAACCTGAACTCCGCTTTCCGCCTCGCGCGCGGCGCCATCCCCCGCATCACCAAGGCAGGTGGGGGCAGCTTCCTGTTCATCAGCTCCATCGCGGGCTTAGCCTCGCTCGGCACGCCGCTGATCTACGGCGCCACCAAGGCGGCGGTAAACCACCTCTCCACCTCGATTGCCCGTTTCACGGCGGACACGAACGTCCGTGTCAACACAATCGCCCCGGGCAACATCATCTTTGAAGGCAGCACCTGGGAGAAAAACGCCAACGGCCCCCGCGGCGACGCCTGGGCCAAATGGATCCGGCGCGAAGTCCCGATGAAGCGCTTCGGCACCCCCCGCGAAATCGGCGACACCGCCGCTTTCCTCCTCTCCGAACGCGCCAGCTTCATCAATGGCGAAGTCATCGCGGTCGATGGCGGCCAGACGCGCTGAACCGCCTGTTGCAGTTTCCAGCCGGCCGTTGGAGTCTGGTTGGAGTTTTTTGCCCGCTCGTTGGAGTTTTTGCAAAAAACTCCAACGAGCCGTTTGCGCAGTACGAGGCTGCTCGTCACCCTCGATGCGCGTGAGCGCCTCTGAGGGCCCATTTCCGGCCCTATCCTGAGCTCTGGCGGTTGAAGGAAAGGCCGGGCCCTGTCCAATGGCCCAACCTCCGTGCTCTCTTCAGAGTGCAATGGAAGTTCCCCCGCCTTATCCGCCCGGCTTCGCGGCCCGCCTATCCTCGCGCAATGGACTACGCCTTCGCCACCCCTCTGCCGGGCCTCAGCCTGCTTCAGCGCCTTCTCTGGCCGCTGATCTTCGTGCAGCTCATCGCCCTGCGGGACTGGGTGCGGAAACATTATGGCCGCGGCGTGCCTTACTGGATCACGATCTCGAAATTCGGCCGCGTCCGCCTGCGTCATCTGCCAACGGACTTTACCTTCAGCCAGGCCGCGCCCGCCTCCTATGAGCGCTTCGGGTATGACTACACATCCGGCCTGACGCGCGCCCTGCTCGCCGAAACCTGCGCCGAAGAAATCACCCCGCCTGCGCCCGCGCCGGTGCTTGCCATGCTTTGGCTGGCCCTGCCTGAAATGCAATCGGGGCAGGCTGCAGCCCACCCCGACACGTCTTGAAGTAATTTACCGTTCCCGGACGACCGGGGAGAGACCTTTTGCCGGGCAGCCTGAAGGCTGTGCCGGCCGCAGGTGCTGGCTTCTACACCACGCGGCCTTTCAGGGAGGCCAGCCAGGGCACCAGCGCCGCGTTCACCTCTGCCGGCCGCTCCTGCTGGGTCCAGTGGCCACAGCCGGGCAGCACCACCGCCGTTTCCAGATTTGGCACGAATTTCCGCATACGGCCGACCGGGTCTTCGATCATGCCGAAGCCGGAAAAGGCCGGATCCTTGTCCCCGGCGATGAAACAGGCCGGCTGCTCGATCAGCCGGTCCTTGTAGGGCTGCAGGAATTCCCAGTCCCGCGTATGGTTGCGATAGCGCGACAGCGGCCCGAAGAAGCCGGAGCCTTCAAATTCCTTGGTGTAGTAATCAAGATCGGCTTCGCTCATCCAGCTGCCGATGGTCTCGGGCGGGTGCAGCCCGTCCAGCAGCGGAAAGTCCGAAGGCTTGTTCACCGGGAAATCGCCCGGCTTCGCTTCCCCGGAAATGGCGTGGTAAAAGCCCTTGAGGAACCGCCGAGGCTCAGCCTCGAAGGCGGCTTCCGCCCGGCCGGGATCGCGGAAATAGGACTGGTAGAAGAACCTGTTCTTGTCGTCCCACACCTGCTTGATGACGAGATCAAACGACACCTGCGGCACCCCGAAATGGGGCACGGACATCGCCGCCACTGCCGCGATCCGCTCAGGATGGATCAGCGCCGTGTTCCAGACCTGCGGCGCGCCCCAGTCATGCCCGATCAGCACGAACGGTGCGTCGGGTGACAACGCTTTTCCGACACCCAGAATATCCCCGATCAGCGCTTCCATCCGGAAATCGGGCACGCCGGAAAACTTGGACGAACCGCCATAGCCCCGCACATCCATCGCTGCCGCCGTGAAGCCGGCCGCGGCGACCGGGCCAATCTGGTGGCGCCAGGAATACCAGCTCTCGGGAAAGCCATGCACCAACAGCGCCAGCGGGCCGGAGCCCTCGATGGCTACCCGGATCTTCGCTTCGCCTGCGTCAATCACCCGGAATTCAGGCATTACTGTTCCTCCCGCTTCAACCTGGCGAAGCTGCGTCAGGCCTGCGCATCTGGCAAGCTGGGCCGCCGCGTCAAGCCGCGGACCTTGGCGCCCGCTTTACGCCGGGGCGGGGATTGCGCCGGGTTGCCGCCCCAAGCAAGCTTCAGGCAAAACAAGAACAGTGATCAGGGAGGAATGGATATGACGGCACATCACATCAAACTGACCCGCGAGGAAGACGGCATCGCCATCCTCACCATCGACCGCCCGGAGAAGCGCGGCGCGATGACCTATCAGATGTTGCACACTTTCATCGATGCCGTGCGCGAAGCCGGCAAGGATGACAGCGTCCGCGTGCTGATCGTAACCGGATCAGGCGGCAGCTTCTGCGCCGGAACGGACCTGTCCGATCTCTCCACCATTCCCGGCGAAACCCGCAGCGTGCGCGGGGAAGCCCATCAGGATGATATCTGGTGGCCGCTGGTGTCCTGCCCAAAGCCCGTCATCGGCGCGATTGATGGTTATGCCGTCGGCATGGGCGCTGAATTCACCAGCCAGTGCGATGTGCGCATCATCACGCCGCGCACGCGCTTTGCCTGGAACTTTGCCCATCGCGGCCTTGTGCCCGATACCGGCGCGGGCAGCTGGCTCCTGCCGCGCATCATCGGGCCAAGCCGGGCGTTGCGCCTCCTCTATTCAGGCGGCTTCCTCGAAGCCGAAGAAGCCCTCTCCATCGGCTATGCCAACGCCATCGCCGAGCCCGAAACCCTGCTCGACGCCGCCCGCGCCGAAGCCCGCCGCTATCTGGCCTCCTCGCCTTTCTCCATCCGCCGGATGAAGGAACTGGTCTGGAAGGGCCTAGAGCGCGATGTGGCCGATCACATGCAGGCGCATGTCACCGCGCTGTCGGCCTGTTTCAAATCTGCCGATCACAAGGAAGGCGTTGCCTCCTTCCTCGAGAAACGGCCCGCGAAGTTTACGGGGACCTGATGACCGACGACATGGTGGTGATCCCTTTGCCGGTTGAGACAGGCGGTGTGACATTTGCCGTCGCGCGTCTCATCTCGATAGAGGGAGAGCCTTTTGCCGAAGCGATATACCCCATTCCAGGAACGGTCTTTGCGCCGCCCCGGCGCATCGCCCTGTCGCAATACGGGCTTGTACGCATACGGCCCGGCAATGCCACACGGCCGGACCTTTATCTCTATGAAGGCATGATCCTGCCGCCTCCGCCCGCGTCTCACAATTGAGGCCCGGCCAGAGTGGCGGAACCGGCCTCACCCCATCACGAAGGCGTTGAGCTTGTTGCCGTC
>SXGS01050310.1_pt1 | contig 10074 bp, 12 predicted proteins | sample 3174681 | NCBI WGS metagenome assembly SXGS01 (sample SAMN11356861, study PRJNA531348) | freshwater metagenome | isolation source: freshwater sample F1-80 | place: China: Fuxian Lake, Yuxi | collected 2017-12-25
CATCATGCGAAAAATCGGTCGAGTGCGGGAAGTCTGGCGCTATCCGGTTAGTTCTCTCGGCGGAGAAGCGCTCACCTCGATCACCGTCTCGCCTGAAGGCATCGAGGGTGACCGGCGGTTCGCGTTCTTCGATCCGGAAACGGGCCTTGCCGCCGCCCCCGAGAAGGAAACGCGCTGGCGTCCTGCCGTCTTCATTACCGCCTCGCAACCAGCAACGGGGCTACCTGTCCTGCACTTCGCCGACGGCGCCGAACATGCACTCGATGACGGCGCATTGCCGGATCGTCTGGCAGAGCATTTCGGCTTCCCGGTCGCCATCGGGCTCGTCGGGTCAGGTGATTACCGCTTCCCCGTCGTCTCCAACCGCTACGCACCGGCGCCGCTTCACCTCGTGACCACGGCCTCGGTCAGCGCGCTTGGGGCAGTTACTGACCTCCCGCCAATTGACGCACGACGCTTCCGCCCCTCGGTGTTGATCGAGACGGAAGACGATGACGGCTTCATCGAAAACGACTGGGTGGGACACATGGTCAGGATCGGCGAAGCGGATATCCGCGTCACCGAAGCCTCGCGCCGCTGCGGCATGACGCTGGTCGCTCAACCGGGCATGGCAGAAGAGCCCGACGTGCTGCGCGGCATCATGCGCCACAACAAGCGCAATCTCGGCGTCTACGCCACACCGGCCGCACCCGTCACGCTGTCCGTCGGCGACCCTGTCTACGCCGAGATCTGAAACACCGGCGTCTCAACCTCCACGATGTCCCTCAGGATCGCCCGGCCGACCGTCTCGCCGATATCCCGCGCACTGGTAATCCCCTGCACGAAGGGCTCCTTGTGCAGCAGGAAGGCCACCGCTGCACAATAGAGCCTGCCTTCCGACATCAGACCGAGACGCGGGCGATAGAATTCATCGACGTCGATGCCGCCGGTGCGAACCATGTCGGGATCCCGGTCGAGCGATCGGATAGCCTCGACCTTCGGCGTCGCGGCTTCGCGGACGCCACCCTGATCGACAAGCGTCGGAAAGGGCAGATCGGTCGCAGACAGCGTCTCCTGGCCGGTCGCATCGACAAAGGCCCCGAAGCTATGCGTGGTTCCGCCAACCACGATCTCGGCGCCGCGCTCCAGGCCATCCTCGGCCGTGCGGATCTCGTAATCCTCGCCGAGTTTCAGGATCGACAACTTCCCGGCGCGGGCAAGCGCCAGAAGCCGGCGGATCGACATCAGCGGCACCGTTGCATAGTCGTCGATGAAGATGCCCTTGAAGTGGCGATGGAAGCGCTTCAGATCGTTCTGATCGAGATGCGGGATGACCTTTGCCACGATCTCGTGGGTGATCAGGATCGCATAGCGCCACGGGACGGTGTAGCGCTTCTGCCTGTTCTCTTCGGCCTCGGCCAGGTTTTTCGCCGCCCAGACGAAGGGATCGCTTTCGCTGCGGTCGGCATAATAGGCGGCGGCGAAGGTCTCGACCGTCAGCTGCGACAGACCGATCCGGGCGGCATAATCAGGGTCACGCGCAACGATTTCGCCGCGAAAGAGCTCGAAGACTTCGTTGAGCAGATCGTGCCGGCCCGTGGCAATCAGGGCATCGATCGCCTCTTCGGTGCAGACCAGGGGCGTGACATAGGGGAGCGGACAATAGAAATCGGCCTCCGGCAGGATGCCCTTGCGCGACATAAGCGTGGCGGAGAACCCTTCAGTATCGGCAGCCGGCTGATATTGCAGGTCGCCAGTGGCATCGGCGTAGAACATGCCGTGTGCCGTCGCGACCGTCATCAGTGCATCGATGCCGCTCAGCGACGTGCCGAGAATGCCGACCGCCTCGTTGCGGATTGATGTCAAAACCGTCGCCGGCCAGGGCGAAACGAAGTAGCCGGGCCGGATCTCCGTACTGTCGGGCCAGTTGTGGCCGGTCGCCATGACGACATGGTCGTAAGCCGCGTCGTTTTCGCCGTCGACATGGCTGACGCGAAGGCGGATCGCATCGGCCTGGATCTCGATGTCGATCACCTTGTGGCGGGCAAGCACGATGATCTCGTGACCACGCTCGGCCGCAATTGCCCGCATCCGCTCGAACTGCGCCTGCATGTAGTCGCCGAGCACGAGACGCGGATAAAACTCCCGCTCATCGACCGCCTCGCGCCGGATGCCGTGGCGCATCAGCGTATCGTCATCCTGTCGCCGTAGCCACTCGACCAGGGTCTCCGTAAACGCCGGAAACTCGATGCTCGGAATGTTGGAGAGCATGGCGGGATCATTCATGTCGGGATGGTAGGGCGTGCCCTTTCCCGGCTCGCCCTCTGCCTCGTAGAGCGTGATGGACAAGGGAACGGTGGAACCGATCAGTTGTTTGAACGTGTAGAGGCCGGTGGGACCGGTGCCGATGATCGCAATTCTCGGAAACATGTATGGACTCGCTGCCGGCGAGGGATCTCGCGCGGGTGTCTGTCAATGCATGTGAGGGACGGATGTTCCCTTGCCTGGCTCTTGTCGTCAGCGGCGAAGCGGCCCGGAACAAATGCCGCCCGTCGCGCCTTTCTCCGGCACCCCAACCCAAGAGGAGCATGACCAATGATTTCTGCAGATCAGATCCGCGAACACATGGAAGTTCTCGCCCAGGACGGCGCCCATGTCGGCACCGTTGACCATATGGATGGCGCAAGCCGCATCAAGCTGACCAAGAACGATTCCGCTGATGGCCAGCATCATTACATCCCGCTCGACTGGGTCGATCATGTCGATCAGCACGTTCATCTGTCGAAGGACGGCGACACCGTGAAGCGTGACTGGTCGGTTAACTAATTCCTATCGGTTCCCCATGAGGAGGCCGCGGCAATGCCGCGGCCTTTTTCGTTTCGGTCAGATGCCAGGATCAATCGTCATCGTCGGACGAGTTGGACGACGAATTCGAGGACGAGTTCGACGAAGAGTTGGAAGACGAGTTCGAAGACGAGTTCGAAGACGAATTCGAGCTGGAATTGTTCGACGAGTTGGAGCTGCTGTTCGAGGATGAGTTCGAGCTTGAATTGCTCGAGGAGTTCGACGAGCTGTTGGAATTGCTGTTCGAGTCGCTGTTACTGTTGCTGTTCGAGCTCGAGCCACGTCGATCGTCGTTGCGATTGCCGGAACGTGCATAGGAGCGGCCCTCACCCGTCGAGCGGTCGAGGAAGCGGGTTAGCGGATCGTCGGCAAGAGCGGGGGCCGGCGCAGTGGTGCCGATGGCGAGCACAGAGCTCAGGATGGCGATGAATTTCTTCATGGTCAGTCTCCTTGGTTTCTTTCATCGCAGCACGTCGGCTGCAGGGGAGAAACGGGCGACCCTCAGGTTTATTCCAAGAAAAATCGTTTATTTTCAGATATTTATTTCCATTTTCAAGTAGAAACGTAAACGCCACCCGAAACGCCGTTCCGGGTGGTCGAAAGCAGGATGATGCGTGAAGATGTCAGCGCTGGGCGCGGGCGAACTTCCGGTACCAGCCTTCAGAAGCGAGCGTCTTGCGGAAAATCGACTTTCGGGTCACCTGCTCCGATTCAGTCTCGCTGCGGATGTCTCCTTCAAGGTCGGAAGTCTCCCGCCGAAAAGGAATGACCTGGACGATTGGGGTCCCACGTTCCAGCACATGCAGGCCATCCGGCCCCGTTGCGAAGAAGGGAAAGTGGATCTCCGACTGATAGGTGTCGGTATCGACGACACCGGCCACCACCTCGAACACCCCGTTGGGACGGTTGAGCGGCGAGACGAAAAGACAGCTCCAGCCGGGCGGCGTGCGAATGGTCCAGTAGTTGTGAAACTTGCAGGGCGGCATCGGATCACGCGGATTGCCGGCCACCTGATGGGTGGCATGATTGCTGACAAGCGTGCGGTCGAAATCCCAGCCGCAATTCACCGTGCGGCCTCCATCGGAAATTTCCATGCGCACGGTTGCCGGCAGCCCGATCACCCAGCCCGCCATCATCGCATCGAGAAACGGCATGCAGCGCTTGACCGTCAGGCCGCTGTCTGTCGGAGAAACCTTGGCCTCGGTCACTGCCGGCAGCTTGCGGAACCATTCGGGCAAGACTGTCTTTGCCCGCACCGGCGGGGTGATCACACCTTCGTCCTCGGGCCGACAGGTGAAGGTGATGCGTGGGGTGGGGCGTTTCAGCAGCGAGAGCTTCATCGGCGTTCTCCAGATCCTGGTCTGCTCTGGAGAACGGATGCGGCGGGAGGTTATTCCCGGTCCGCAGAATTTTTTTGTTTCAGCGGCTGCGCAGAGCCTCGATATCGGCTGTCTCTTCCTCAGGCGACAATGGCGCACCGGCGCCGATGCCGGAGAGGAAGGCATCCAGCGTGTCTGTAGTCGAGGCCGGTACATAACCTTCGGCCACCGGGTTGGTAAGCGCAAACCGCGTCTGCCAGCCCGCCGATCCATGGCAGGCCACCGCCGTGGTCACAGCATCCGCGGCCTTGCGCTCGTATTCGCGGCAGAGATGCCCTTCGGCATCGCGAAAGCTCGCGATCATGTGCAGGCTTTCGGCCTCAGAGAGCGCGCGATCCCCACCGGAGGGCAGGGTTTCCAGGGCCTCGTTCAGCGCCAGGTTTGCTCCATCAAGCGCGGTGCCGTTGGATTGCCCAAGCAGGAAACCGCTGAGGCCCACCACGACCCCGACAAAGGAGGCGGCAAGGGCCATGCCCCAGGGCGACGAGATCGCCGATCCGGAGGAGCGAGCGGCAGACGTTGAAGACGCACGCGGCCTGAGCGGCATGACAGTCTCAGTTGTTAGCGGTGTGGCGGCTTGTGGCGCGGCGCCTTGCGTCTGCCGGGCTGTCGCGACCGCAGCCACGAGTGAGGCCTGAAGTGCTGCCGGCACCGCTTCGTCGATCAACGGCTTCATCGTCGTCGCAAGCTCGTCTCTCGTGTCCATGAACACGGCGAGGCGCTCGGCAAGACCCTCGTCTTCGGCGAGAGCCTTCTCGATCTCTTCCTGCTCTTCAGGAGCGAGCTCACCATCGGCAAAGGCCATCAGCATTTCGTCGGAAATCGCGCGTGTCATGGAGTGTCCGCCTTTCTCATGGCGAAGAACGTCTGGCTTCGGGATTTATTCCCGTCAATTCGGAAAGTGCCTTTCGGCCACGGGCGAGCCGGCTCATCACCGTTCCGACAGGCACCTCCAGCACGTCTGCCGCGTCGCGGTAGCTCATGTCCTCGATGCAGACCAGGACAAGAACTTCGCGCTGTTCGGGCGGCAATCGCTGCAGGGCGACTTCAACCCTTTCGAGCGCCAGCCTCGCCTCGCTCTGCGCTTCGCCTGACGCCACGGAGAGGTCGTGCATCTCGTCGATATCAACGGCGGGGCCCGCTGTCTTTTGCCGGCGTAACTGGTCGAGCCAGAGATTGCGCAAGATACGAAACACCCAGGCGTCGAAGCGTGTCTGCGGATCGAAGCTCGCGGCTGCCGCAAGGGCGCGCTCACAGGTCTGCTGCACCAGATCGTCGGCCACATCGCGGGCCCGACAGAGCGAGATTGCAAAACGCCTGAGGTTCGGCAGGAAGGAGACGAGGCGCTCTCCGACGATATCGACAGGCTCAACCATAAAAACTTTCCGTCTCTCCGGAATAAACCAGCGGCTCGCGCCTATAACCTGACATCACACTCGTCGACGGGTCTCGAAGGCCCGACGCCGGCCAGGGAGAGATGGAACATGGATCGGGTCTTTGCAAGGTTGCTCGGCGGATTGCTGGGTCTCGCGGTACTCCTGCCCCCGCCCGTTTCGCTGCCCTTCGCCCCCACGCACCACCTCGTCACGCTCGCGCATGCCGATGACGACGATGACGGCGGTGGGGACGACGATGATGACGACGGCGGCGGCAGCGGCGGGGGTGGGCGCAGCGACCGTGGCGGCTCCGGTGGATCGGGCGATCGGACGCCATCCCGTCAATCCGGCTTCACGCTCTTCCCATTCCTGCAATCGCCACGTCCGGCACCCGTTCGTCGGGCAGCCCCCACGATTCCCGACCGCGTGCCGAACGAGATCATAGCATCCGGGCTTTCGGAGGCGGACATCACACAGTTGACCGAAGAAGGCTATGCCATCGCCGAGCGCCAGAGCCTCGGCTTGGTGACCACCGGGCAGGCGACCGAGATCGTGCGTCTCGTCGTGCCGCGCGGCACCGGGCTGGAGGCGGCGCGCGAGAGGGTCACATCCCTTGCCCCGGTCGCTCAAGTCGATTTCAATCACTATTACCGGCCCGAGCAGACGGAAACCGCCCCCGATTGCGGCGGCCAGACCTGCGCCCTCGTGCGCGAGATCATCGGCTGGCCCATCGATCCCGCAGGACTCGTGCAGCGCTGCGGAAGCCTGCCGACGATCGGCTTGATCGATACGGCCATCAACCCGGATCACCCGTCCCTCGGCGATGCGCGGCTCGAGGTTATCCGGATCACCGACGACGCCCTGCCGCAATCCGGGCGCCAGCATGGAACAGCAGTCGCGGCTCTCCTCGTCGGTGCTGCTGGCAGCCGGGCACCGGGCCTTCTGCCCTCGTCCGAGGTGATTGCCGTCGATGCTTTCCGTCGACTCAACGGATCGGCCGATGTCGCCTCGACCTTCGACCTGGTTAGGGCGCTCGATGGGCTGGCGCGTCGCAATGTGCGGGTGATCAATCTCAGCCTTGCCGGTCCGGACAATGCGCTGCTGAAGACAACCGTGGAGGCCATGATCGCGCGCGGCGCGATCCTCGTCGCGGCCGTCGGCAATGCCGGTCCACGAGCGAAACCGCTTTATCCCGCCGGCTATGATGGCGTCATCGCCGTTACCGCCGTCGACCGGGGCCGCAATGCCTATCGGCGCGCCAATCGAGGGGAGCATGTCGATATCGCAGCCCCCGGCGTGAATGTCTGGACGGCCGCCTCGGTCAGCGGCGCCCGGCCGAAGAGCGGCACGTCCTTTGCCGCTCCTTTCGTCAGTGCCGCTGCGGCCGTCCTGCTGGCGGCGCGACCGGATCTCACGCCGGCCGAGATGGCCGAGGCCCTGTCGCTTTTGGCGCAGGATATCGGCGCGCCCGGCAAGGATCAGATCTTCGGCTGGGGCCTGCTCGATGCCCGGCGTCTGTGTACGGCCGGGCCCTCACCTCAGCCCTGACTGCGCAGCTGCGGCGACCGTTCAGCCGCCGACCTGGGCGATCCAGTCGGGCAGGCTGTAATAGTTGGAGATCCGGGCGACCTTGCCGTCGCGGATTTCGAAGAAGGCGCCGGCCGGCAGACGGTAGGTCTGGCCATTGGCTTCCGGCAGGCCCTCATCGGTTGAAAGATAGGTGCCGTTGACGATGAATTCGGCCGCACCCCGCGTGCCGTCCTCGTTGACCATCACCACCATGTCGGTGAGCTCTTCCCGGTAGCAGCGGTTCATGTGGTCCATGAACTTCGAGAATGCTTCCTTCCCCGTCTGGCGGGCACCCTGGTTGATGTCGTGTGCGACATCATCGGTCAGGAGTGCCAGAAAACGATCCATGTCGCCGGCATTGAAGGCGTCGTAATAGGCGCGGATGGTGGTGGCGGCGGTCATCGGTCACTCCTCGTCGTGTAATTGCTTTCTCGGGTCGTGGGAGATGGGTATAACCACTCCGCAACGGACTGAAAACACTCTATGACGCTTACGATCCAATCCTTTTCCGGCAGCGACGCGACGCCCTTCTTCGGCGACCTCGCGCGGCTCCGATCCACCGTCTTCCGGGCCTTTCCCTATCTCTACGAGGGAAATCCCGATTACGAGCAGACCTATCTGTCGACCTACGCCAAGTCCGAAGGCTCGGTCTTTGTGCTGGCGATCGATGGGGATCAGGTGGTGGGAGTTGCCACGGGAACGCCGATGGCGGGCGAAACCGAGGAGGTCAAACGCCCTTTCCTTGAGGCCGGTCTTGACCCCGAGCAATTCTTCTATTTCGGCGAAAGCGTGCTTCTGCCTCAGTATCGCGGCCAGGGCATCGGCGTAAAATTCTTCGAGGGCCGCGAGCAGCAAGCGAAAAAGCTCGGGCTGCGTTACGCCACCTTCTGCGCCGTCGAGCGCCCCCTCGACCACCCGCGCCGCCCGGCAGATTACCAGCCGCTCGACGCCTTCTGGGCCAAGCGCGGCTACACCCATCACCCCGAGCTTCGAACCACTTTCACCTGGCGCGACCTTAACGACACCGTCGAAAGCCCGAAGCCGCTTTCCTTCTGGATCCGGGATCTCAAAGCATGACCGCCCTCACCCTTGCCGCCTGCCAATACAAGATCGACCTCATCGAGACCTGGGAAGATTACGTCCTCCACCTGACGGGCCTGGTGCATCAGGCCGTCGAACGGGGCGCGAAACTCGTGCTCCTGCCGGAATATGCCGGTCTGGTGCTCGCCGGCCAGCTTGATCCAGAAACCCGCTCCGACTTGCACGGTTCGATCGCTGGCATCCAGCCGCTGATCCCGGCCTGGGTCGAGCTCTGCGAGGAGCTTGCGCGCACCCACGAGATCGTCTTCCAGCCCGGCTCCGCCCCCGTGCTCGACCCCGATGGCCAATACCGCAACCGCGCCTTCCTCTTCGGCCCCGACGGTCTGATCGGCCATCAGGACAAGATCATCATGACCCGCTTCGAGCGTGAACAATGGGGCATCGCCGCCGGGCGGGACGGCCTCACCGCGTTTGAAACACCGCTCGGGAAGCTCGGCATACTCATCTGCTACGACAACGAATTCCCGATGCTGGCCCACACCCTCGCCGAACAGGATGTAGACCTCATCCTCGCCCCCTCCTGCACCGACACACTCGCCGGCGCCTATCGCGTCCGCATCGGCGCCCAGGCCAGAGCACTGGAAAACCAGATCGCCGTCCTTTCGTCACCCACTGCGGGCACCGCCCCCTGGTCTCCCGCGCTCGACGAAAACCGCGGCCGCGCCGCGCTTTACGTGCCCTCCGACTACGGCATGCCGCCCAACGGAATCTATGCCGAAAGCGAGGCGGACGAGGTCGAGGAAAGTCACTGGCTGATCACGGAGATCGACCTAGAGGCGGTCCGGCGGCTCAGAACCGAAGGTCAGGTCGCCACCCGCCGGGACTGGCCGGAGCAATTCGGGGTGTGATCCGACCGAGCGGTGGTTCTGGCGAAGGACCTGCAGATAAGCTATGATCCCCACCTCACCAGTGGAACAGCGCCATGTCTTCCCGCACCACAATGACAATTGAGATCCGCCAGGATGTGAAAGACCAGCTGGATGCGCTCGCATCGGGCGTGGAGCAGAGCAGCCAGCACTTGGCTGAAGCCGCGGTCACGGCCTTTGTCGAGCAGGAACTTGCCTTGCGACAGTCCATCGAAAAAGGCCTCGCCGAGGGTCAGGCCGGTGACCTAGTCCCGCATGCCGAGGTCATTGCTGAAATGCGTGCGATGATCGATGCCGCGCGCCGCAAACGGGCTTCGCGGGGATGACGCGCCCGGTCGTCTGGGCGACCAAAGCCACCCGTGACACGCTCGAGATCCTTCGCCATATTGCGGAAGACCACCCTGATGTCGCGGAGCGGATCGTCGACATCATCGAGGCCGCGGGCCACCGTCTCGGTGACATCCCGACCGGCCGCCCCGGACGCATCGCGGGCACTTTCGAAAAATCCCTGGCTCCCCTTCCGTGGATCCTCTGCTACGCCGTCGACGACATTCCGGGCGTGCAGCGTATTCTGATCCTCAGGGTCATTCACACTGCCCGCGCTTGGCCGAAAGGGAACTGGCCACGAGAGGATTGACGCGCTAAACTGAGGACGCCGCCGATATCTCCCGCCGCCTCTGCAGAAACCGCCGCTCCGCCTCCCCGGGCGAGAGGACCAAGGCGCGGTCATAGGCCTGTAGGGCCTCGGCAACCCTCCCCTGCCGCCCCAACAGATCCGCCCGTGCGGCATGAAAGGGCAGAAATTCCGAGAGCGCATCGGCATCCAACCCATCCAGCTCGGCCAGCGCCTCTTCCGCGTCCTTCACTTCCGCCAGCGCCACCGCCCGGTTGATGCGGATAATCGCGTCGTCACGCAGTTCGACGAGAATGTCATAGGCCGCAAGGACCGCCTTCCAGGGC
>SXGS01255468.1_pt1 | contig 10074 bp, 12 predicted proteins | sample 3174681 | NCBI WGS metagenome assembly SXGS01 (sample SAMN11356861, study PRJNA531348) | freshwater metagenome | isolation source: freshwater sample F1-80 | place: China: Fuxian Lake, Yuxi | collected 2017-12-25
AGAAGCAGCAGCAAGAGCAGAGGCAGATGCAGCAGAAGCTGTATTAAGAAACACACTGGCAGTTCAGTTACGCGGCAATACTGAAGATACTGATTTAGGTAGTGTTACTTCTGGTTTAATTTTTGAAGAAAAGATTGCACGGGCAGAAGCAGATAGTGCATTGGCTGAATCGTTTATACGTATTCAATCTGGATATAGAGCAGATCCTGGTGATGGTGAATTAGCTGATGCATTAGAAGGATGGTCTTCTGCTGCTTCTCTGACACAAGAAATTAAAACCCGTGCAAATGAAACTACTGCAATTGCAGAACGCACTACTATTCTTGAAGCAGATACAACTGAAGCATTGGCACGTATTAGTGTTGCAGAATCTACGATTACAACTAATCAAAGTGCAGTTGCATCGTCTATTTCAATGTTAACTGCAAATATAAATAACAATTCTTCTGCTATTTATAATGAACAAGTTGCTCGTGTTAACTTTGATACTGCAATTACCCAAACAGTTAATTCATTAACAGCTACTGTTAATTCTAATACTGCAGCTATCGTTACAGAACGTAATGCACGTACTACTGCAGATTCGGCAATTGCCAGTAGCATAGATACTTTGCAAGCTACTGTAGGTAATAACACATCTTCAATTTCTACTACTCAGTCAGTAGTTAATAATTTAACCTCTGGTTTGTCTGCTATGTACTCTATTAAATTAGGGATTGCGTCTGATGGCAGATACTACGGAGCAGGGATGGGTATTGGTATTGAAAATACCCCTACCGGTATGCAGTCACAAGTAATTTTTTCTGCAGATAAATTTAGTATTATTCCTTCTGCTGGATTAGGCGAAAATGGAATAGCCCCGTTTATTCAAGCAGGTAATATCACAATATTAAATGCTGCTGTAATTGGTGATGCTACTATTACTACAGCAAAAATTGCTAATGCTAATATTACTAACGCTAAAATTGCAGATGCGGCCATAACTACAGCCAAGATTCAAGATGCAGCTATCAGTTCAGCTAAAATTGAAAACGCTGCAATTACAAGTGCAAAGATTGCAGATGCCAGTATTAATTCGGCTAAGATAGTAAATGCTGCTGTTGATACTTTAAAAGTAGCAGGCGAAGCAATTACCGTAGTTAGATTTGGCCAAGGAACTTCAGGAGATATTCCAAATAACTCCACAGTAACTGTTTTAACTATGCCATCTATTTCATTGCCTAGTGGAATGTCTGGGGTAGTAATAGATGCTACATGCTCAGTGAGTACATCTGGCAATAACTGTAACGTGTTTGTAGAAGTGTACCGTAACGGTGTATTGATAGGTGAGCGACATGCAGGAGCTTTTAATGACATGTCTGTTTGCGTATCCGTTAGAATGTTTGATTCAAATCCTGGTACGTCTCCTGTATATTCATTAAAAATGCGTGCCGGAGCTGGTGCAACATGGGGCGGTGGTGGTAGTTACTATTGTGGCACCCCTACTTTAACAATTGTTGGGGCAAAACGATGAAATATGTAGCGTATTCAAAAGAGACTGGGAATATAAAATATTTTTATGAAAGCAATGTTCCTATTGAAACAGCGCCTGAAGATTTAGAATTGCTTGAAGTAGATGAGCAACATTTAGGAAGTATTGTAGATACCCATCAAGTAATTAATGGGCAATTAGTACTCAAACAGTAGAGGTATTTATGGCTTGGTATTCGATAGGAACTGTTTCATTGACCAACGGCAGCAATGTTGTTACGGGTCTTGGTACAGCATTTGTAGCAAATGCCCGAGGTGGTGATGCATTTTTAGGGCCGGATGGAAATTGGTATGAAATAATTAATATCGCTAGCGATACTGTAATGAGTATCTCCCCTAATTATTTAGGAACCACTGGGAATACATTAGGTTACAAAATCGTACCAATACAAGGGTATGTAAAATCGAGCGCTGATTTACTTCGTACAGTTACAAACGACATTAGCAATCGTTTGGATGTTATTGAAGGATTGGATGCTACTGAGCTTTCTTACTTGAATGGGGTTACTGCCAATATTCAAGTACAGCTTGATAGTAAATTTACAGGTAATCCAAGTTTCCTAGCGGACAGGGCAAATCATACGGGCACTCAATCAATAGCAACTATTACAGGGCTGCAGCTTGCTTTAGATAATAAACAGCCGATATCGACAGTGCTTACAAATACAACTGCAAGTTTTACTACGGCCGCAGAAAGTAAGTTATCAGGAATTGCTTCAGGCGCTACTGCAAACCAGGCAGACTCTTATCTGCTGCAAAGAAGTAATCATATAGGCACCCAGAATATTAATACCATTTCTGGGTTACAGACAGCATTAGACGGTAAGCAGCCTATCAGTACTGTGCTAACTGGCACTACTGCTTCATTTACTACAGCATTAGAGACTAAGTTAAATGGTGTAGCAGCCGGTGCTACAGTAAATGCTACAGACCGTGCGTTAAGAGATAGATCTACACATACAGGTACTCAAGCAATGAGTACTATTACTGGATTGGCTGCAGAGTTCGCTACTAAGCAGCCGTTATTAGTTAGTGGATCTAACATTGCTACCATTAATGGGCAATCTATTTTAAATGGTACTGATATTCAGATATCTGGGGATATTGTTTTAAATGGCATTCAAACATTAAATGGCAAGTCTGGTGCTACTGTTAATTTGGTACCTGCTGATATAGGAGCCGCTACTGCATCTCAAGGGGCATTGGCAGATTCAGCTATTCAGAACAGTACTATGGTATCTTATGTAAGTACTCAACTAACTCCATACGCTTCTATAAGTTACGTTAATTCGCAAATTGCAACTCGTGCGACTGTTGCCCAGGGTGTGTTAGCAGATTCTGCTTTACAGCCAGGTGCAATAGAAAATAATGCGTATGTCAAACGTATTCGTACATTAGCTTTAGCTGCCATTTAAGGAATCATTATGCCAATTGCACTTACTAATTTAACTGCTGAAATACAAGCCAGATGTAATGCACTAACAACCTTTTCTACTGTTAATGCTGTAATTGATTGTGCTGTTGCAGCAAAAAAACTTGAAATGGCTGGTGGCAGTATCAATAGAACAATTTTAGATACTGAACTTCAGCGTGTTATTACTGCATCTGGTAATGGCAGTTTAATTGAGGATTTGATTGCTTTAGCTGCAAGTGTTGAACAACGGGCAACTAATGGCAAAACTAGAAAAACACAGGCATTTACTACATCAGGTCCTTGGACTAAACCGGCAGGTGTAGATTCAATTGAGATACTCCTTGTAGGGGGTGGCGGTGGTGCCGGGGCCGGTTCAAGTTCAGGTTCATCTACTACGCTACGGATTAGCACAGGTGCTGGTGGCGGCGGTCAAGTAATTAAAAGAGATTTAGATGTAAGTTCTATAGCTTCTGGTACCAATGTGCCAGTTGTCATAGGAGCCGGAGGAATAGGAGGTGCATCTGCAAATGCTGCTGGTGCAGTTGGGGGTGATTCTACATTTGGGACATTGCTTACAGCATTAGGTGGGGGCAGTGGTGGTGGAGTAGCATATGGCGGAACTACAGCAGGTACCCCAAGAGCTACTACTGGAGGGTCAGGCGCATATGTAACACATGGATCTTACTCGGTTGTTATATTACCTGCATTGGGAGGTGGCGCAGGTGGTCACGCTAAAAAAGGCAATTATTCAAATTCTAGTAATGGCTCTTATGCCGGTACCACTTTTTCAACACAAAGTCATAACATAGACACCTCTGTTCCTTGTGGTGTTGGGACAACTTTTGCAGGAAATTCTTCTGATATTAGTTATTCTGCTTTTAGCTTAAATAACGTTTGTGAGCCTGGGCCTTCATTGCACGGCTATGGGGCTGGTGGTGGTTACACTGGTAGCTACAATCCCGTCCCAGGATTAGACGGTGCAGGGGGCTTTAATTCTAAACATGCTGCTGCAAATAGTGGCGGTGGTGGGGCTTCTGTGGATGGAGGTACTGGCGGCAATGGTGGTAGTGGTTATTGTTTAATAACATGGTGGGAATAATATGCGTGTAGCTCTTTTAATGGCAAATGTAGTAGTCAATGTTATAGACACTTTGACTATACCTTTGGATAATTTTGGTTTTGATTTTGCTTTACAATCGGATACAGCCAGTATCGGGGATATGTATATTAACGGAGAATTGGTAAAACCTGCTGCTGAAAATACTCCAATTGTAATACCTCCTTCTGAAAATACGGAAATAGTTCCTGAAATATCTGGATTTCAAGCAAAAGCTGCTTTAGCTCAGGCAGGGTTACTTGACGATATTGAAACTTACATGGCTACTGAAGCTGATGTATTGACTAGATTACGCTGGCAAGAAGCTCCGACATTCCGTAGGAATAACACTGCTTTAATGCAGATAGCCGTGGATATAGGAATTACTGAGGAACAGCTCGATCAACTATTTGAAATAGGTAAACAAATAACCTTGTAGTAAAAGTATTGGTTTTTAGGTACAGTAGCCAGGTTCTTTTTATCAATCTAAAGGAGTTTTGTTATGGCTAGTAAATCCCGTCCAACCGAACCAAAGAAAAGTACAACTACTGCTAAACCCAAGGCAGTTAAAAAATGATCCTACGAGTGCTGACTGCAGTTTTATTTTTAGTAGCATGTTACTTCTTCCCTAGCAGCGTAGATTCGGATTATACGAATTTAGCTAAACTAAGAGAGAATACATACTTCAGCTCAGCACTCGTAGTAGCTGTTTTATTTTTTGTTAGAGGATGGACAGCTATTTTTATCTGCATAATTGAGGGAATGCTAATTACTTGTAATTTTTATTTGGCACTTAATTGGCAGATAAGGGACATGTTATTTATAGGGCAATATTATTCTTCAATACAAGCAATCGCGTTTTATACAGAATTGTCTATAATAGCCTTACGGTTAATTATAGGACTACGTAAAATTGGAGCAGAACTTGACAGTTATTATCATAGGATTGCTTCTATTACTGGTAGTACTAGCAACCGCGAGCGCAATAAATGAGAAATTTTTTCGAAAGCGCAGTAAGCGTAAAATTTGCCCTATCGACCGCAATGGGCACAATGGCTAGTGGATTTGCCTATTTTATTGGTCTAATTCCTGATGACATAGGCAAGTTTGCTTCTTTACTTGGAGCATTACTTACTGTCGTAATGTTAGGTTACTGGAGAGCACAAACTCGCAAAGCAAATAATGAATCTATCAATGTTGCTATGCAAACTCAAAAAGCTGCTTTAGAAATAGAAATATTGGAAGAACAGCTTAAAAAATTACGAGGTGAGTAATTGCGAGACCACATTGAAGATTTAGGTGGGCGTAGATTTTTACTGTCGTTTGCCAGTCTCTGGGTATGCTCTGCATTACTAATGGGTAGTTATATAAGTGATGCTATTTACCGGGATATTGTGATTGCAACGGTTGCTGCGTACATTACCGGCAATACTGTTCAAAGAGTAGCCACATCTAAAGCAGGCAAGGTATCAGAATGAAATTCATGAATGAAGTTATTGATTGGCCATTAGATACCAATATCATTCGTAAAAACTCAGAATCTCATACCTTTGGTATGGTACGCAGAAATTCAGATGGAAGTTCTCGTGCCCATCAGGGCTGGGATTTTTATGCCAAATCCGGTACCAAGTGTTACTCTATTTCTAAGGGTACTGTTGAGTTTGCAGGTGCTCGAAATGCTTTAGGTAACCTGGTTGTAATCAGTATTGGCGATACCGGCTATTACGCTGCCTATGCTCATCTCAGTAAAATTAATGTAGCATTGGGTGACACAGTTAAGTTAGGCCAGTCAATCGGCTTAACGGGGAAGACCGGCAATGCTTCTTCTATGACCGGCCCTAATGAGCATCTTCATTTTGAAGTACGGGAAGAAGTAATTACAGGTATTGGTTTAGATAAGCGGATTAGTCCTTTAAAAGTATTTGGGACATGTCCTTTAAAAACACCTCAATTTCGAGAATTTGAATGATTCCTTTATGGGCCATTAAAATATTAGTAAGTCTTGGTTTAGTTACCGGGGTTTATTTTTATTGGAGTCACTTAAATAGTTTTAAACAAAAATATGCAGATGAAGTTGCACTACACCAGGCTGCTGCTAACAGTCTTTTAAGCGAAAGATTGAGTAACATTCAAAGCTACAACGATGGCTTAGAACTGGAGAAAAAATACAATGCAATTGCTAAAAAGAATGCTGATTATAAACATTGTATTGCTAATGGTACTTGTTCTATCAGCTTGCGCACATCGTCCCAAAACAGTACAGGATTATTGCAAGAAACCTCCTCTACCTGCCCCCAGTTTAATGAAACCAGCGGACAGCTTGATAGAGAGTTACAACAACGTATTCAAGACCACCGAACAGAAATAGAAAAAGCTCAAGAACAAATAAATGGACTTCAATCCTATATCAACAAATATTGCTTATAGATAGGACATAAATATGCCTTTACCAAACACAATACCGTTAGCAGCGTATAGTAGACATGGGCGCACTCAAGGCAGTTACCTAGATCCGGCTTTACCAGAGGCTTGGTACGTCGCAGAGTATAAGTTTTTTGACGGTGATTTATACGAAGACAAAAACGGTTTCAGCTGGCAGGGTAGCAAGCCCATTGCAGCGCCGCCAAGTGAAACAGAACAAGGCGGTAGATTTACGTTCACCGGAAACGCCGACCCTCGGGTGCAGCCCACATCTGAGCAGCGCTACTCATTTAACGAGATGGATGAGTTCTGGTTAAAAAAGCGGTTTTTCGTACCTACGAATTATTTTCACCAACGCATTATCGGATTTACTGTCACGGGCAGCATGGCTACGTGGCAGGTTGGTGACACTTTACTCGCCAACAACGGTGTAGATACGGGGACAGTTGATTACATAGGCGGCACTTTTTTAGCTGTGCTTTTCCCTAGCAACCCAACCAATGATAATTGGACAAATGACAATTTGAACGGAGTGATAACAAACACCACACGCGGACAAACACTTCCATGTGTGCTAGAGGGTTGGCCGGATAATAATAAATTTCACGCTTTTTGGTGCGATGCCTACTCAAACGCTGGAGCTGGACCAACAATTGTTTTTGAGCTTCGTGCAAGCGGCGATGGTGGTAGCGTAATTTATTTCCAGCATGGCGCTGACTATCAGGGGACAGGCTCACCAACATCATCACTCCCATTCATAAGCACTGCTGATTTTGGTAAATGGTTTGATTGGGTGGTGCATGTAAAAATGGCAACTTCTGAAACTGCGACAGACGGTATTATCGAGCATTGGATGCGGAAAGAGGGGCAAAGTACGTATACGAAACTGCAAACAAAAACAAACGCAAATATAGGAGTTAGGGCTGCTGGTGGGGCTGCAAAATTCAGAAATGGATACTGCCACGGCTACCAAAATTCCGGCTATAAGGTCGATACTTCACTTTATGATAGCCACATAATCTTGTCCGAGCACGCAATCGATGGGGTGGTGTGATGGTAGATATGTATTTAGATTTAAGTGCGCTTCCAAACGCAAACCCTGCTGTCCCTGAGTCGGGCTGGATCAATTCCATTGGGTCGAATGTTGGTCAAATTCGCAACGGATTTGGCTACTTCGGGATTGGTGGCAGTGCGTATTCAGGTTGGACGTATAACAGCGCTCTGACGGTTGATGGTAGCGGAGACTACGTTGTAGATATAACTGTTTTCACAGCATCGACACACATCGACAGTTATAACGCTCGCATATCGATATTGAATAGCTCTGGCGAGGGGTACGCATTAACTCAAGAGCCGTTCGTTCGTAGATTACACAGAATAAACTCTGGTGGTATATCAGGTTCTGTCACAGATCTCACCCACTCTGATGGTGAGATGTCAAAGAATGATGTTTTCACTCTTAAATACAATCCCACCACTGGATTATTACGCGCATTTAAAAACGGCACACAAATACTATCAACAACTGACACAACGTTTTCAGCCGTGGAAATGTTCGGTGGTTTTGCGGGTAATGGTTTTGTAAATTTTACTTCAATTAAAAACGTTAATGTATACAACGTTGCAGCAGCCCCAACACTAATTATCACAACTCCCTTAACTCCCGGCGCATCTCGCACGGACACATGCGCCGGATTCTCCGATGGTGCTGCTGCTATCTCATTCGGCGGTGTCAGTGTTCCCGTAACAATTGTATCAGGTTCGTTTACGTACACTGTGCCCATGTTAGCAGATGGCGTTGTGTGGCCTAGGTTGCCTGCAACAGGTCAAACCATAACACTCACACAGGGTGTCAAAACCACAACAACTACTGCAAACATCAATCTTCCAACAGGCCACCAGACCCTACGCGTCGGTGATGTTATAGGCGGGGCACCGGCTAACTTCGCGAGCATCGTTACAGATAACGACCGGATGCTTGGGTATCACTTTTTAGCGGCTGGTAATCCGCTTTCAACTGATGATACAGCTTATTTTGTAACGTCAAACAATTATTGGGTTTATCGCAATGGTGATGTGGGTGCGGATACTTCCTCCTTGCCACGTACAGATACGCTTTATATACAGGATATAACAACGGGTACGGTGTCTACACATTCTGTGATCTTAACGTCAGCAGGGGTTGTGGGGGCTTCTGGTGGAGGTAAATATTACTTGGGCTTAGGTCTTGGTGTTGGGTTTTAATTAATAAGAGAAATAAATAATGGCTTCAAATATTTTAATTGGTAGTGCAATCGCCCGTGATCTGGTTCCTATTACCCCACACGATACTAATACCCAAAAGTATCACTGTATTGTTGTGAAAGGTAATGCTGGTAACGTAGTTGTGGAAACAGAAGCTGGTGTAGAAAGAACCATACCTTTCGCTGCTGGTGAAAGAGAACCAATTTCTGTAGTTAAAGTAAAAGCAACAAACACTACAGCAACAAACATCTGGGGCTACAAGCTCTTTTCTGATTAATAAGGGGAATATTTAATGGGTTGGAATAGACAAGAGATTATTTTTGAATCGCGTTTAAAAAATGAAATAACACAACCGTTGCGAGTTGCAATTGTCGGCACGTCATTGGTGCAACAAAACACTTATGCAACTTCGGTTGGTGCAATAGGCTGCTTCACGCGGTCATGGATCGACTGGGCATCATTTTTTGGAAATGGTGCATGTGAGATTTTCGACGTATCTGACACAACAAACTATTCGGGTTGGGGTGACAGAAAATTCATCGGCACAAACTTTGGAGTTTCAGGGCAAACGTGCGATGAGATATTAGCCCGTATTCCTTTGTTGATTAGAAACAAAGCCATGTTCGATGTTGTTATACTCGACATGGGGACAAACGATATGGCGCCGCTCACAAAAGAGGAGATACACGCAAAGCGTATTCAAGCAGTTAAGATGTTGACTGATGAAGGGTTGAAAGTGGTTTTGCTAACTATTTTGGCGCGTGACATATCCTCGTGGCCAAGCGGAAGCTCTCAGCGCAAAAAAGCAAATTGGATTAATCAGAAAACTCGTGGTTATTACAGAAACAAAAAAAATGTAATTGTACATGATTGGAACATGGACTGGGTTGACATCAACAGCGCAGATGGCATACCTGTAGCGGCGTATTCCGATGATGGCATTCATTTTGCAACAAGGGGTGGATATCGTGTCGGAAAAGGGCTATGGGAGCGAACATTGAGTAAGTTACTACCAATTGGTAACAGTTTAGTCACATCCCCAGATGATAAATTCGACGCGACGGATAACCCATACGGTCTGCTTAATAACAACCCGTTTTTCACTGGCACAAGTGGAACGGCAGGCACTGGCGTGACTGGAACCGTCCCGACTGGAATGACGGTAGAGCGAACATCGGGAAGCACTTGCACGGCGGTTGCGTCTATCGTAAGCAAAGGCGTTCACGGTGGAAACGCGGTAAGAATGGCATTCACGCTTGGCGGAACAGCAGACGAAATTTTTTCGGTTCGGGTGACTGGATCGGACACAGCCCACACGCTTGCAGGGAAATGGGTTCAGCCTTTCGTGACAATCTCAACAAGCACAGCG
>SXGS01057135.1_pt1 | contig 10073 bp, 10 predicted proteins | sample 3174681 | NCBI WGS metagenome assembly SXGS01 (sample SAMN11356861, study PRJNA531348) | freshwater metagenome | isolation source: freshwater sample F1-80 | place: China: Fuxian Lake, Yuxi | collected 2017-12-25
CACCAGTCGGCAAAAAAATCGAGCACCACAACGCTTCCCGAAAAATCGGCTAGCCTGACCTTTTCCGCCGTCGACCACTTCGGCAATTCAAACAACGGGGCGACCTCCGCGGCGGCAAGCAATGGGGGCGCCATGGCGGCGAGCCACACCGCGCCGATCAGGTGCGCTTGGAGTCGGCCGATGAGAATATGAGTTTTCATGATTTATCGACAGGAGGTGCATCCCGAATTTTGGCCGCCACCGCTCGCCGAAAATCCAGGGGAGATTTGAGGGAAGAGCTTGGAAGAATTATACGCGAAAACCGACGAGTCCGAGAATGTCATGTTTGGCCTGGCAACCAGCCTTTGTTGCCTGACCCCCGGAGTCGAACATCCCGAGACCACTCCCGCCGCAAGCAACAGCCCAAGCAGAAGCCCCGGATGCCGGCGCTTTTCAGAGGATGGCCGGATGGGAATCTCTTCCCCGAGCGTCATCCTTAAAACGGCAACTGAACCTCGTCGAGATTCTCTAAAGCCTGGATGAGAAAGGTTTGACGACGAGTGAGGCATATCGTTTGTGGATCTGGTGAGTGATTCGCAGAAACTTAATCCCCAGTATCTCGGGAACATTCCCCAGGGGCAACCGCCGTTTTATGGTTAAAGTCGACCGCCGAAGCGCGTGTCGCGATGCGTTAAGATGGTCCATTAGCGTTGCCTTTTCAGGTTCACCTATAATTGAGCGAATACCAGTTCGTATGTGTGTGAGTCGGCGGTCAACGATTTATTCCAAACTATTCGAGAATTGCTGTCAACCGGAGTGGCCTGCTCAGCGCAGCTCTCTCCATGAACCTGCCCTGGAGCGCTGGCGTCTCGCCGGCGAATTCATGGCTTCAGCACAGCAACGTGCCGCCGAGACGGCGGCGCCCCGAGGTTCATGGCCCCATCTCACCTCGAATCTTGGCGGCTCTCCATGAAGCTGCCAGGTTCATGGAGAGAATTGAGGTGGCCTGCTTGACATGAAAGGATCGGGCACTATGGTCCCTGCAATAAGAGCCCCATGCGCCGACTCGGACACGTTGATGAAGACCGGTCATGCCAAGGCGGTTTTTCGTTGATCGAACTCCTCGTGGTTCTGGCCACGATCGGGGTGCTTGCGGGATTGCTGTTGCCTGCCTTGGCTCGTGCGAAAGGAAAGGCTCTCTCGACCTCTTGTTCGGGGAATTTGCGGCAATTGGGCGTCGCGTTCATGATGTACCTCGGGGAGAACGAGGACACATTTCCCACCGGCGGCCGAATGAGCCCGGCGGGTTCCCAGCCGGAAGATTGGATCTGGTGGCAGTTTCTATCAGGAGAGTCGAGCCAGCCGACAATGAGGGATCCCAAGGGAAGCGCGATCGCGATCTACTTGGGAGGTTACAACAAACGTTATTTTCTTTGTCCGGCCGACAAGGACGCGACGGCACGTGAGGCGTTATGGAGGCAGAACATGAGCCAGGAGTTGTACACTTACAGTTACTCCTTGAACGGCCACACGGAAAGAGGCATGGCCAGCCACATCTCGGCGGACCGCTCTCTCGTTTATCGCAACAAGCTGGAAAGCGTGGTCAAGCCTTTCATGAAAATCATGCTGGCGGAGGAGAAAGGCGGCCCAAAAGACGGGCGCGGCTCCTTGTCGATCGACGACGGCCTATGGCAGCCGCTTGGGAATCCCCTTTCCGAGCGGCATGCGGGCAAAGCCAACGTGACGTTCGCCGACGGCCGCGTGGAATCCGTGCCAAGAGAATTTGCCGAGCCGCATCATCCCGAGCATTTTGATCCCGCTCATTGACCAAAACTGATCGGCTCAAAGATTGAAATGGTTCACCGTAAAAGTCGCTGTGCGAGATTTTATGGAATAAACCCCCGCCCCTGGCCCTCCCAGACAATAAGTGACGCCATCTCTTTTTGAGCAAGCGGTTCAAGATCACTACGACGTGGTGTATCGTTTTGCCTTTGGACTGGCAAAACGGGAGGCGGAAGCTTGCGATTTGACCCAGCAGACGTTCTATCTCCTGGCGGCGAAGGGCGGCCAACTCCGGGATTTATCCAAACTAAAGTCTTGGCTGATGACCACCTGCTACAGAGAATTCCTCAAGCACGTTCGCCATGCGCAGTCCTTCCCGCATTGCGAACTCGCCGACGTGGAGGATCAATTGCCTCAACTCACGCTGGACGCGGCGCGCCAGATGGACGGGGATGCGGTGATGAGAGAGGCGCAAACTATCGACGAACTCTATCGCGTCCCGCTCCTGCTCTTTTACTTGCAGCAGCATTCGTACAAAGAGATCGCCGAGGTGCTGGAGGTGCCAGTGGGCACCGTGATGTCGCGCCTGGCTCGCGGGAAAGAGATGCTCAAGGAACGGCTGCGGTCGAAAGTGCCGAAGGAAACAGGCGCTTGGCCGGCCACGGAGGCGGACGCGGAGTTGAAGTCGAGGAAATCCTTATGACGCGCGAGGAGGCTAAACTCATCCTGCAAGGATCGCATTTTCGCGAGGAAGACCTGACCGACCCCTTGGTCAAAGCCGCGATGGAATACACACGGACAGACCCGGAATTGACGGAGTGGTGGGAGACGGAGCGCGCTTTCGACGCGGTTATAAGTTCGAAGCTCAACCAAGTCCAGGCTCCGGCGGCGCTGCGGGCGGCCATCTTGAGAAGGCAATCACCTGCAGATCCAGTTCGATCTGTTCGATTTCCTTCGCGCCGAATTCTTCTTGTCTTGGCGGCATCCATCGCCCTAATAGCCGCGGTGAGCGTGTTTTGGCTGGGCCCATGGCATCCGGCGAATCAAGACCCGCTTGCCCTTCTGCAGCGAGACCTCGCGCTGCTCCTCAAAGAATTCCCCAGGCTCGATCTTCAAACCCAGGATTGGCCTGAAATCCGGCAGTGGCTCTCCAAGCGCAGCTCGGAATCGGCGGTGGACATCCCCGAAACCTTGCAAAAATATCCCGGCATAGGCTGTCGGGAATTGGAATGGAAAAAACAGCGCGTCTTGTTGGTCTGCTTCGCGGCCAACGGAGAAATCGTCCACTTGCTGGTTGTCCCCTCCTCCCTGGCTCCAACGCCGGGAACAGTGGTGTCGCCGCGCCTGGCCCGGGTGAGATCCTGGACCTCGGCATCCTGGAGCCGAGGCGCAACATCGTACATTGTGCTGACAAAAGGAAACGAATCGTTCCTGAACGGCATTCTTTCGCCAAATCAGCGCCAGGGCTGACGGCCTATTCTACTCACAAGGGCGGTCCCCGGTAGGATTGGCTTCCCGTTCCAGCTGCATCGAATCGGCGTCGTCGAAAAACCGCGCCAGCCGATAAATCATGAACCCGACCGCACCAAGGACTACGACGGCGATGATCAATCCCTGAGCGATGTCGTTCCATCTACTCTGGTCAGCGAATCGAATCGGATAGAGAAACGCACCCAGGCCGGCGGCGATCAGCAAACCGCAACAAACTTGGAACTTTGTTTTATCCGCAGGACTCCCGCCGTCCGCGGAATCCAAGACAGTGGCCCATACCCGCCAGTTGCCAATGGCTCCAGCCAGCATCCACGGGATCACCTTCCAATGCCATGTGAACCGCATGCCGTTTTGGCCATCGGCATCAAGGGCCGCGAGGGCTCCAAATCCACTGACAAACGCAAGCCCGGTCGAAACAACGACAATTCGCCGTAGAGTTTTGTCCTGAAAGAGTGACTTTTGATTTCCCCGCACGGCAGGCAAAACTACTCTGGAATCGGTGCAAAAACCAAGAACAATGTCTCGCGATGAACCTGCTACCGGGCATCTCGAAGCTAACCTTTAAACAGCTCGTTGAGCCATGCCTGCTCATAAACTTGCTGAACGCGGGCGCCGAAGGCGTTGCTCCGCGGCGCGCCATGCGGCTTCGAGCGCGCGAAACCTATCTGATAAAGCGTGGCCAGGATGTCCGGACGCTGACGGATGCTCCAGTCGGGATTCACGGCCTCCCACTGCTTTTCATAAAGGGCCAGTATCAGCGCGCAAGTGTCGAGATTGGATTCGGGCTTCAAGAGCATGAGGGCCACCGAACGGCGCGTGGCCGGAACGGGAATCGGCGATGGCATCGCCACCTGCGCGGCGACACGGGACGGCCACCCCTCGCCCACCGGCTCGACATTTCGATATTCGTGGTAAACCGTGTCCGGCAATGTGTCCGCCGTGAGACCCGTGGCCAGCAGACTGGCTGTTTGCGCCGTTCGCGGCTTGATCTGAGCGATGCCGACGGATATATCCAGCGCCACGTTTAAGATTGGATTCTCGTCGGTTCCGATGTCTTCCCAGCGCTCGTTTCCCGGCCCCCGTCGCTGGAGGTTCATGCCCCACGCATGGATGATGAGCCGCTCAATCGTTTCTCTGAAAGGAGAGAGGTGATCACGGTGCGTCACATACACAATCGAGGCAACGAGGCGCGGATCCAACTTGTAACGAGCCGACGCCGAGACGATCGACTTTTGATGCGTGATCACCAACTGACGCACACTGCCTTCGGACCGTCGATGCGCCGCCAAAGCCAACGTGACCACCGATCCCACCACCGCGAGAACAATGAAGAACCGCGACGCGGGGTCAGGCAGCAAGAAAAAGCCGCGAGCCCGGCGGGCCGGCTCTTCCTGGTCTTTCCCGATCGGCGGCGCCATCGAGCTGAAACATAAATAGTCCCATAAGAGCATCGCCGGGATGAGATAGAGGGGACACAGCCGGAGGAGATTCAAGAATCGAGCTTGAAGCGACCCCTCCTCGCGGGTCGTTTCCATGAAAAGCCAGGCATCCTTGAGCGTGAAAGCCAGCAAGCAGGCGAGGGAAGCCAGGAGCAGGGCGCGCACGCCGACTCTTGCGAGCCGCGACTGTGGATTGAAGGCGGCCCCACAGGCACGAGCGATCCAGAACGCGAACAGGAGGGTCCAAGCGGTCATAATCAAAGGCTTGAACCACAACTCTGAGCCGGGTGGCCTCAGAGCGAATGCCGTGACAAGCACGGCGAGGTACAGGAGTGGGTTGAGCAAACCAAACACAACCTCCACCGCCAATCGCCCCCAGGAGCGAAGCCAGGGCGTTCTTGGCCACGGCTTCCACCCGCGCGCATGGCCGGTCACCACGAAGACGACCCCGGCAAGGACCAAGAGGTTGCCGAACAAAGCCGTCGGAATCACGAGAACGGCGATCCCGTAGATCGTGTAAGCCCACGCCAGCCCCGCGCCGCTGATCTCGGGCACCGCCAAGGCGAAGCCGATGAACGCAACGGCTGCGAGTGCCGCCACGATCCCTCTCACGCTGATGAGAGAAATCGATTCAAATCTGCCGGGTGGAAAAAGCGCGGCACTCAAGCAACTAACCGCGAAACCCCAGCGGCAACCCGAATCCTGCAAGCACGCCAATTCCGCCTTCATCGCTTCACCCCATTCCCTGCGGTGCTCGGGCATTCTGGCGACGGCGGCGGCCAGCAAACGCGAGGGAAAATCCTTCCCGATTTTCATTCAGGCGCCTCCGAACTGAGGGCGTAGGCCGAGGCGCTTGGATTGCCGGCCGGCCTCCGATTGATTCAGCTCCTCCGACACCCTGCATCCCTCCGTGGTCAATCGATACAGATGGCGTGGCGGACGTCCGTGTGGCGCTCCCTGTTCCCAAGACGTTTCGAGCAATCCGCGGTCGGCGAGCCGCATCAGAATGGGATAAAGCGTTCCCGCCTTCAGGTCGAGTTCCTGGCAAAGGGCATAACCGTAGCGCCAGTGTGAGGCATCCTGGGACAGGGCGATCAACACCGCCACAGTTTGCGGGGAATGAGGGCGGCTGCGACGCATAGTTTTAAATCTATATAGATAGATAACTCTGTCAAACATTCTCTTCCTCGGCCGCTCTTCCCCAATGGACGTCAGTGAACTAAGTTGACTAATTATGAATTCAGCCATAACGTTCCCCATGCTGACGATCACGACGCACCAGGCCAAAACACATTTGTCACGCTATCTGGCCGAGGTGCGGAAAGGGACCGAGTTCACCATCGCGCGCGGGAAGACTCCGGTCGCGATGCTGGTCCCCTTGAAGACAGCGAAGAAGAAGCCCCGCCCGAAAGTGGGCGAAACACTCGATCCTGACTTCCCCCTCCCGGATTCTGCGTTTGCGCCGCTGACAAAACGCGAGATGAAGAAATGGGGATTGTGAATCTGCTTTTGGACACTTGCGCCTTTCTTTGGCTGGCGCTGCCGCAGGGAAAGCTGTCTGGAAGGGCCATCGCCTTGCTTGATGATTCCGCCAACGCCCTCTTCATCAGCGACGCGAGCGTGTGGGAGATTTCCTTGAAATATTCGGCGGGCAAATTGCCCTTGCCCGGCCAGCCTCGAAGTTGGCTGCCGCCGAGACTGGCGTTCTTCCAAGTGGAGCCCCTGCCGTTGACCCATGAAATTCTTTTTCGCAGCGGCGAACTGCCCCAGATTCACGGCGATCCGTTCGATCGACTGCTCGCGGCGCACGCGATTGAAGCCGGGATGACGGTGCTTTCACCCGATCGCCCCCTCTCGATGCTGGGTGCTTCGCGAGTGTGGTAAAGACGCCGGAAAATGCGCGGATCCACTGAAGCATGGAACCAAAGAACCGACAAACTGGTTTTGCCATTCCACGGCGGGACTGATAGTCATCCTGTCATGCGGAAGCCACCCAAAGCATTCTTCAACACGGACGATTTCACGCCTCAATTGCGCGATATTTTCAGTCAGCCAATGCTGGATCCGACTAAAGTCGTTCTCGTTGGCATCGCGGTCGAGAATCCCGAGGACTCGGGCGGCAAATTGATCCCGGCTGAATCGAATCGGCAGCGGATTGCGGCAACCGATGGAAAGGACATCTGGAAGTGGGAAGTCGAATCGCTGCGTTCCTTGTTTCGCGGCAACCGCCAGCCGCCGGTGCTGGGGGATTATCCCGAGGCCTACAATGATTCTTTTCTCTTGTTCGATCTGCATGCGGTGGAAATCAGCAAGTTCTTCGGCGACCGGCGGGACCAGGAAATGGAAGAGATTTACTCGACGCTGCGCCGCCGGCCGGATGGCCGCAGCCTCGGGTTGGTCCACGATTATCTTTGGCAAGCCGCCGCGCTCATTCTTGGCACAAGGCCGTTGAGTCAGGCCGAATTCGAGGCCATCATGGCCCGGCTAGAGCGGTCCTGTCGGACGTTCGAGCGAGGCCCCGGTTCCCGGAACTATGTTGCCACCCTGAGAAGCACCTTTGGCCGATGCGGCAACTCTTGAACCGGTCTGCGAACCACACGATCCCCTCCAGAAAAGCGCGCACGGCTGCGAATCATTTGCTGCGTGAGTCTCCTGGGGCAAAGGAAAAAAGCAGTCGTTGCGTTTTGCCAGGTTCGGCGAACCGCATTAGGGGAGGCGTTTTCCATATGACCACCCCGATTTCTGGCGACGAGCGCGGCTGTGTCGAAGACCAGCCGCAGCAGCTCCGCAACGCGCGGCTCATGCGGCATTCACCACGGGCTGGAACGTCCGACGCGCTGCGGCTGATCCCGCTCGGCGCGGGACACAGCCGCGCTCCGGGAATACGGCCCATTTCCATCGACAGCTCGTGGATACGCGCGTCGGCGGTTGCGCGAACGTATCCTGATTCGGCGGTCATGGCCGCGAAAGCTTGCCGGATGCCGGCCGCGCATATTGCCTCCCCCACGCCCGCAACCGCAGCAGTATCGCCGCGTGCGATCGGGCAAGTGGGACTCCCTGATTTAACGATTCTTCGATGTCCGTCTGCCTCACCTCCCGCCCACGATCCGCAAAAGCACGGTACATCGCCGACACCACCGACTCCGCTATCTCAGATCCGACGAACCCTTCCGACGCATCCACCAAGCGGCCCACATCGATTCCGTTCTGAATCTTTCGCGGACGGCGCAAATGCACCTTCCAAATGGCTTCCCGCTCGACCGCGGTAGGCAAATCCACAAAGAACGTTTCGTCAAACCGGCCTTTGCGCGCAAATTCGGGCGGCAATTTCGAAACTTCATTCGCCGTCGCGACAACGAAAACAGGAGCGTCGCGATCTTCGAGCCAGGTCAAAAAGGCTCCCAGAATTCTTTGGGAAACACCGCTGTCCGAAGACTGACCGGCCCCGGCGAATGCCTTTTCCAGCTCATCCAGCCACAGGATACAGGGGCTGGCGACTTCGGCGGTCTGCAACGCGGCGCGCAGACGCGCCTCGGATTCGCCCACATACGAACCGCGAATCCGCCCCATGTCCAATCGAAGCAAGGGCGTGCCCCACTCCCGGGCCAGGGCCTTTGCGGACAGACTTTTGCCGCATCCTGGAACCCCCGCCAGTACTACTCCCTTTGGAGGGCTCAATCCGAACCGCGCCCCCCGAGGGCTGAATGCCTCGCGTCTTTCGGCAAACCAATCCTTCAAGTTTTCAAGGCCGCCCACGTCCCCAAAGCCGACCTCGGGAGTGCAGAATTCCAGCACGCCTGCTTTCCTGACGATCTGCTGCTTCTCACGTGCCACCGCCGACGCGCACCCCGCGCTCAAACCCGCCTCTGCCATCGCCGTTTTTCTCAAAACGCGCTCCGCCTCCCGCCGCGTGAGCCCGGCCAGCGCGCGGGCCAGTTGATCCCTGGTTTCGCCGGGCAACACCGGGCCGTCGGGCTCCACTTTCCCATGGATTTCCGACACGAGTTCACACAGCCCATCGACGTCAGGCGGCGGAAATACCAGCAATGTCGCGTCCTTCTCCAACTCGGGAGGGAGCGTTGCCACGGGAGACACAAAGAGCAGACTCTTTCTTTGCCGTTTGACCGTCCAGATGGCGTCGCGGGTGAAACGCACCGTGATTGGTGTGAAATGCCGATGGATGTCCAGAAGCACGTAAATCCCTTCGTCCGGGGACTCTATCACCGTCTTGAGGGCTTGGAGCGGATCGCCCGTCGTGACGGTCGAAACGCCGCGGCCTTGATAATCGCGCAATCCGGCCGTCTCGCTCCAAACAAACAATCCCATCGGCGCCTTCGCCGCCATGACCTGGCGCACGCGTTCGAGGGATTTCAGGACGCGCTCCTCTTCGTGGGACACGATAAAGATCAGCGGATAATGCGCACGCAACAGCACTTCCAACTCGCCCTCCAGCGGGCTGACAGCCGCCGCGTGTCGCAGCACCGCTTCGAGGTCCGACACAAACTCTCCAGCTCGCGCGTATCGCTTTCCGGGATCGCGTTCGAGGGCCCGCCGCACCACGCCCGCGAGCCGGGCATCGCCCCCCGAGGCTTCCAGCGGCTCAAGATCCGGCGCCTCGTAAAGTATCTTGTGAATGAGTGAACTCTCGTCTTTGGCCATGAAAGGCAATGTGTTGCTGACCATTTGGAAGAAGGTCACGCCCAGGGCCCAGACGTCCGCGTTGATTCCCGCCGCGCCCTCGAACTGCTCCGGCGCCATGTAAGCCACGGAACCGACCCGCGTCGTCGCGACGTACTGCGAGTGTGCGAGCAATCGCGCCAATCCAAAGTCCAGCAGCTTGACGCGGACATCCGTCTTCGACGATTCACCCGGGGCCAGCTTGATGTTTGCCGGTTTGACATCCCGATGGAAGACCAGCGCCCGGTGCGCGTAATCGAGCGCTTCGGCGATTTGCCGGGCCAATCCCACCGCCTCATCAAGCGGCCATGGCCCGTGGGTCTTCAGCCGCTCGGCGACGGTCCAGCCTTCGACCAATTCCATCACGGCATACAACCTGTCGCCGTCCCGTTCGATTCCGTAGATGCGAACGATCCCGGGATGATCCAGAGCGGCCAGCATCTGCTGCTCCTGGCGAAGGAGATTTTGCGCTTCCTCATCCTGAGTATGCGGCACGCAGATGGCCACACACTCCGGATACGGATTCCCCCCGAAGGCCGTGTTCCGCGCTCGATAAACGGTCTTGAACGCGCCGCGACCTAATTGCTCCTGGATCTCAAAATCGCCTAATCGTTCCATTCCTCAATCCTCACAAAAATCGATCCGCCAGCGCCGGGCAGCCGCCAAGCCATCGCGCTCCGGAAAAAAAATTCACCCGCGCCCACC
>SXGS01721773.1_pt1 | contig 10073 bp, 9 predicted proteins | sample 3174681 | NCBI WGS metagenome assembly SXGS01 (sample SAMN11356861, study PRJNA531348) | freshwater metagenome | isolation source: freshwater sample F1-80 | place: China: Fuxian Lake, Yuxi | collected 2017-12-25
AGCCGCCGGGTTCGACGTCGTGATCATCGAGACCGTAGGAGTCGGCCAGAGCGAAGTTGCCGTGGCGGGGATGGTCGATCTGTTCTTGCTGTTGCTCTCCCCAGCGGCTGGCGACGACCTCCAAGGAGTGAAGCGCGGGATCGTCGAACTCGCCGATGTCATCGTTGTCAACAAGTGCGACGGCGAGTTCGAAGCCGCGGCGACGCGCACTGCTGCCGACTACGCCAATGCGGCCCACTTTCTTCGACCGCGTTCGCTGGCGTGGACCCCCCGAGTCTTGCGCGCCAGTGCGCTGTTGCACCGAGGTATCGACGAGGTGTGGGCAACCATCGTCGAACATCGAGCCGCCACCGAGGCGGCCGGCGAACTCGTCCGGTCACGCGCGGATCAGAACGCGCAGTGGATGTGGAGCGAAATCACCGTAGGTCTCGTCGAGTTCGTGCGCAGCGATAACGCCGCGGCCCGCCGCGTCGACGAACTCGAACAGCGCGTGCGGTCCGGGAGCATGTCGCCGTCCGCCGCCGCGCACGAAGTGCTGGCCGCAATCGTCCGGCCGCGCTGAGCCGAGCACCTTCGCGCCGACTGACACGCCCGCTTAGGACGCGATCGACTCGGTGGCATCGACCGGGCGGTGTTGGCGGAGCGTGGCTCGCACCTGGGCGATGCCGTAACGACCGATCACCCGGGTGCGTTCGTCGAGGACCCAGTCGCGATCGACGACTGCGACCAGGTCGCGGCCGCCGACGACGAGACGGAGCTGCGTCGATGCGCCGTCGATGGCGTTGTCGGGCGTGGAGGTGGCCGTGGACTCGCCCGCCAGGAACGGGTTCGGCGTCGTTCGGGCGGTGATGGTGTTATCGGCGGTCGTGGTCATGGTGGCAGTGTGCTGATCGGGTCGGACATCCACGGAGAGTGGTGGAATGACCGCGGATGGTCGATGTGCGGGCTTGGGACTCGACGTGGTCGAATGACGTCATGACGACGCCCGGAATTCCTCGCGCCCTGCATCGAGCCACCTCGGACAACCCTTTTGTCGACCTCGGCGACGGCAGCACGCTCCAGTTGATGCAGGTCGACATCGAAGCGGGTTTGTGGGTCATCCGAACGAAGTTCAACCCGGGGTATCGAGTCCAGACCCACAAGCACACGGGTGTCGTGTTCGCGTTCACGATGTCGGGCAGTTGGAAGTACGAGGAGTATCCCGAGGTCAACACGGCGGGCAGCTACCTGTACGAGCCGGCGGGTTCGACCCACACGCTCATCGTCCCCGAGACCAATACCGACGTCACCGATGTCTGGTTCGCGATCTACGGCGCCAACTTGAACCTCGATGAAGCCGGCAACATCACGAGCATCATCGATGCCGGCGGCATCTTGCAGGCCTACCTCTTGCTGGCCGAAGCGCAAGGTCTCGGCCGCCCCGACGTGATCGGCGCCTGACCCGCGCGGCACGCAGTTCGGCTGGCCTCAGACCCCGCGAGTTGGTAACTCGTCGTCGAGTCGCGCGGGGAGCACGACGGCGGCGAGGTAGCCCGTCAACGCGGTCAGTCCGAACGACCAGTGCATACCCCGGCTGAACGCATCGCGGGCCTCGTGCAACACCGCGGCGATGCCGCTCGGATCTTGTCCCGCGGCCAAGGCGTTCGCGGCCGCACGGTACGCGCCACCAATCGAGTCCGTGATGTAGTCGCGCGCCGCTTCGGGAACGCCAGGAACACCCTCGAGGAAGTCCGTCATCTGCGAGCGGTACACGGTCGCCATCACGCTGCCACCGAGCGCGATTCCCAATGCGCCGCCCACCTCGCGGGTGACGTCGTTGACCGCAGATCCGACGCCGGCTTTCGACAGCGGGAGCGCAGCGACGATCTGCTGGCTCGCCGAGGGAACGATCACGGCCATGCCGATTCCGTTGCCGACGATCGCCAACGCGATGACGGAGTACGGCGTGGATGGTCCCGCGGTCGCCAACAGCGCGAACCCCGACGCGGCAATCACAAAACCAGCGCGCACCGTACGTCGGACGCCGAATCGGCCGATGATCTTTGGCCCACGCGGCGCCACCGCGATCATGGCCAACGCGTTGGGCAGGACAGCGAGTCCCGCCTTCAACGGGCTGTATTCCTTGACGAACTGCAAGTACTGGGTGAGCAGGAAGAACATCGTGAACGCGTTGAAGAACGCGAGCGTGACCACGATCGATCCCGCGCTGAAGCCGCGAATGCGAAACAGGCGCGGGTCGAGCATCGGTGCCGATGTCGCAAGTTCGTAACGAACGAACGCCACGCCCGCGGCCACGCCCACCACGAACCCGCTGAGCGTGAGCGGGTCGGTCCATCCTCGCTCGGGGCCTTCGATCACGCCGAAGACGAACGTTACGAGTGCCACGATCGACAGCAACGCGCCGACGAGGTCGAGTGCGTGACCGTGCGGGTCCTTGGAGGTCGGCAGGATCAACCGCGAACCGATCAACAACACGACGACGATCGGAAGGTTCACCAGGAACACGGATCCGTACCAGAAATAGTCGAGCAGCAGCCCTGACGAAATCGGACCGAGCGCGCCCCCGACGCCCGCGAACGCGGCCCAGACCGACACCGCCTTGGGTCGTTCTTCGGGCGGAAAACTCGTGATGATGATCGACAACGTCGCGGGCATCACGAAGGCCGCGCCGATACCGCTCACGATGCGGGCCACGATCAAGGTGTTGGCGGAGTCCGACACCGTCGCCATCAGCGACGCGACGCCGAACACGACCAGACCGACTTGCAGCGCGCCGCGCCGCCCGAACCGGTCACCGAGCGCGCCCGCGAGCAGCAACAGCCCCGCGAACACGAGCGCGTAGGCGTCGATGAGCCACTGCACTTGTGTTTGTGACGCGCCGGTCGAGCGTTGGATCTCGGGAATCGCGATGTTGAGTGAGCTGACGGCGGTGACCACCACGACGAGGCTCAGGCACAGCAGCCCGAGAATGCGCCAGCGGCGGTCGTAGACATCCGATGGGATCGTGGACGCGGGAACCGTCGGAGTGGACTCGGTCAAGGGCGCGACAATAGGTCCATGTCCGGCGCGGCCAACTCGATCTATCTCGATCACGCGGCATCGACGCCCATGCGTCCCGAAGCCGTCGAGGCCATGCAGCCGTTTCTGGCCGATTCGTACGGGAATCCGTCGGGGGGTCACCGAGCCGCGATGGCCACGAAACACGCCGTCGAAGCTGCCCGGGAACGCATCGCGGCGCGACTGGGTGTACGTCCCGACGAAATCGTGTTCACCGGGGGCGGCAGCGAAGCGGACAACTTGGCCGTGAAGGGCGCGGGCTGGGCGGGCCGCGATCGCGGCCTCGACGGCGTGGTCGTGTCCGGCATCGAACACAAAGCTGTGCTGGGTGCTGCAGCACGATTGCAACGCGAGGGCAGTCGACTGATCGAGGTCGGTGCGGACGCGCGCGGGGTCGTCGACCTCGACGCGCTCGGCGAACACCTCGATGAGCGAACCGCGGTCGTATCGGTCATGACGGTCAACAACGAAACCGGCATCGTGCAACCGATCGACGCGCTCGTCGAACTCGTGCGCAAACGCGCGCCGCAATCGGCGATACACACCGACGCGGTGCAGGCCCCGCAATGGGTCGACCTCCGCGCGATCGCGCGTGCTGTCGATCTGCTGGCGATCTCCGGTCACAAGTTCGGCGGCCCGAAGGGGGTCGGTGTCCTCGTGGTCCGCAAGGGCGTCGACCTCGTGCCGTTGATCGAGGGTGGCGGACACGAGTGGTCGATTCGTGCGGGCACACAAAACGTCGCTGGCATCGTGGCACTGGCAGCGGCTTTCGACGTCACCGACGAGCGTCGGGCCGAAGAGCGCGGTCGTATCGCTGCGCTGCGCGATCACCTCGAGGCGGAGCTGCGATCGTCGATCGAAGGGCTCCAGATCAACGGCGATCCGACGTTTCGAGTGGCCGGGCTCCTCCACGTCGCCGTCGCCGGGGTCGAAGCCGAGTTGTTACTGACCGCACTCGATCAGGCCGGCGTGTGTGCAGCTTCGGGATCGTCGTGCAGCTCGGGTGCGATCGACCCATCCCATGTGTTGGTCGCCATGGGAATGTCGCGGGCCCAAGCGCTGTCATCGGTGCGGTTCAGCCTCGGCTGGGCATCGACCGCGTCCGATGTCGACGCGGCACTCCCGGTCATTCGTCACTGCATCGCCCAGTTGCGCGAGGCCTCCGTCTGATGGCGCGCGTGCTCGTGGCCATGAGCGGCGGCGTCGACTCGTCGGTCGCTGCCGTGCTGATGCGTGACGCCGGCCACGAAGTTGCCGGCGTCACCCTCAAGCTCTGGGGAGGCGTGCAGGACTCCGGTTGTTGCAGCGTTTCCGATGTCGAAGATGCTCGCCGCGTCGCCGGGCAACTCGGAATCGACCACTACGTATGGAATCTCACCGAGTTGTTCGAACAGCGCGTTGTCGATCCGTACTCGCGCGCCTACGAAGCCGGTTCAACGCCGAATCCGTGCATCGAATGCAACCGAACGATGAAGTGGGGCACCATGCTCGAACGCGCGACCGCGTTGGGCTTCGACCACGTCGCGACTGGCCACCACGCTCGCGTGGTGGAAACGAGCGACGGCCCGAGACTCGCTCGCGGCGCCGACCCCGACAAGGACCAGAGCTATGTGCTGGGCGTGCTCGAGGAAACGCAGATCGCACGGACGCTGTTACCGGTGGGCGCAATGACGAAGACCGAGGTGCGCAAGCGAGCGACCACGCTCGACCTGCGAACTGCCAACAAGCCCGATAGCCAAGACGTGTGTTTCGTTGCGGGGGGCGATCGTTCGGTGTTTCTGGGTCCGCGGATCGCGCGGCGTCCCGGTAGGTTCGTCGATTCCACGGGCAACGAAGTCGGCACCCACTCCGGGATCGACCAGTTCACCATCGGTCAACGGCGCGGCCTCGGTGTCGCGGCCGGCCACCGCACGTTCGTCGTCGATATCGACGCGTCCACGGCGACCATCACGCTCGGCGATCGATCCGATCTGCTCCGCGCGACCCAACCGTGTCGAGATCTCCGTTTCGTGGGATCGCGGCCGACGACGTCGACCGAACTCGCGGTCCAGGTCCGCGCGCACGGCGGCATCGCCTCGGCGTGTCTCGGCGACGACGAGGTGGTGTGGGCGACTCCCCAACCGCGCGTCGCTCCCGGACAAGCGCTCGTCGTCTACGACGGCGACATCGTGATCGGTTCGGCGACCGCGACCTGACGCCCGCGGTTCCGAGCGCGATTCAGATCCACGCGTGGGCGAGCCAGAAGTCGAGCACGGCTCGATCGCCGAAGACCTCGAACCGATCGTCGAGATCGGTTCGCTTGTAGAGCGCGAGCGCAAGATCGCTGGCCCTGCCGCGCACGGCGACGGTGGCCTTGCTGTGCGTCGCGTCGACCCGGAACCCATCGGGCTCGAGCGTGATGGTCCATTCGCCCTCGGTGTCGGTGCAATGGATGTGCAGCGATTCGCCCTCACCCACCAACTGGCGAACGTTCGGGGCGAAGTACGCAGCTGTCGGAATGTTGTCGAGGAGTTCGCTGATCCCGTCCGCGGCCAGCTGGGGTGCGAGGGCGGAAATGGTGCCAGTCGCGGCTTCGGCGTCGACGCGGTGAATCGCGGTTTCGTGGGCCTGGCGCCGCGACCAGAAGCGAACGTGTTGGTCGGCGCCCCACGCCCACATTGCGGCGTCGGGGTCGGCGGCGCGCAGTGTCGCAACGACAAGGCGGCCACCCTCGGTGAACCACTCGACGAGCTCGTCGTCCGACGGCGCGGCGATCCCGATGTCGGCCTGGCTCCGACGCTGTGGAGCGACGTTGCGGACGTGCCACTCGGCCCACCGGTGCACGCAACCCGTGTGGCGAATCAGCTCGGCGAGGTCCCAACCCGGACACGTCGGAACGGGCCGGTCGAGGGACGCGTCGCGAATCGTGGCGACGAACGTGTCGAATTCGGTGTCGAGCGCTGCGAGGTGTTCGAGGTGTTGCATGCGCCGACGCTAGCGATCGAGCCGGTGCGCGCCGACGCCCATTTCAGGCGCGCGAGTTCCACACGGCCAGCAGCTCCTCACGCCGCAAGGGTGCGAACAGCACCCGGGCGGCCGACACGGCGTCGATGCCTTCGCGTCCATTGCGGCACGGGATGAGCGCCGGTTCGTCGGCAACCAGCGCGAGCGCGCGTCGCGCGCCGAGTCGTAGGTCGAGCGCTCCGGGTTGGTGGCGCGGGACCCCGGGGGGCGTGGTGTCGTCAGGATGGATCGAGCGCACGTGTTCTCGCGTGAACAGGATCGGGTCGACGAGCACGAGCGAGTCGGAGATCACGAGTCCGGCCGGGACCAACACGACGAAACGGCGTTCGAGTCCGACCAACGATCGCAATGCGACGGCGGCGGCCACGAATCCGACCACCGTCACGACTGCGCCGACGACCCAGCGTCGATCGGCCAGCAAGGTGGGACCGGCGACCAAACCGGCGGAGGTGAAGGCGACCGCGCCCGGCACCAGGACGAACGCGAATTGCGGCGGGAGTTGCAGCGGAACCCGTTGCTCGTTGCCGTAGGACGCGCCGTCGGTGCTGCGGACGGCGACATCTGCCGACAACGTCACCCAGACCGCGAGGAGCCCGTGCGCGGCTGCAACGACATGCAACGCGTTGACGGGGTCGGCGCGCAGCAGTCCGGCGATACCGATGGCGGTTGCGGTTGGCGCCACGATCCGCAATGCAGTGAACGCACGTGGGCGGGGAATCGACAGCGCCAACAGGCCCGCGAACCACCCCGCGAACGCGAACACGACTGCGACCGTTGCTGGCGGTCGCGACCATCCGTCGAGCAGTGCATCCAACGCCGACCCCATCGAAGCTGGCAGCAGCACCCAGACCGCAAACGCTCGCAGGGGAAGATGCTTCATCGGCGTGCCCGCTTCGCCGGTGGACACCTCACGCTCGTATCCTACGAACCTCATGATGGGGACCACGGACGGACCGGACGTTGCGAACTCGTCGCAGCGACGAGCCTTGTTGCCTGCCGGACTCGCCACGGGTTTCGCCGCGCTCCCTCACGGCGACGCAACCGCCGCCGCGCACCTGGTCCTCCAACAAACCCCGGGGTTGCCGTCGCTTCCCGCGCTGCCCAGGCGGTCGGTTGAGGAACATTCACCGAGTCGATGGCTGCGTGCGCTGCCCGAAGTTGTCGTGGCCTCCGATGGCACCATCGAAATCGATGACGATGCCGATCCCGACGGTCCGCTCGACTTTTCGTTCGATCCGAACGCGCATGCAGGGATCCTCGCGTTCGTCGATCTCGCAGCGAAACAACCGCGCCCGCCGGCGCGGGTGCTCGCGCAGGTCACCGGGCCGCTGACGCTTGGTGTTGCCTTGAGCAATGCCGGCGTTCCCGAGGACTTCGCGTTCCCGCGGGCGTCGCGGGTTGCGCGCGGGTGGGCCCGCCACCTCGAGGACCTGGTTCGCGAATCGATCGGCGCGCAGGCGATCATCATGTTCGACGAACCCGACCTCGAACGTTGGAACGATGATCGCCCACCGATCGATCACGATCACGCGGGCGACCTGCTCTCCGGTGCGTTCGCGGCAGTCGGTGGCCCGACCGGGGTCAACGTCGGGCCCGATGGCGACGTGCGCCTCGCGCTGTCGGCTGGTCCCGACATCCTCGGCGTCCCGGTCTCGACCTCGCTGATCGCAGACGCCGCGGGGCTTGGGCGGTTCCTGGAGGGCGGTGGGTACATCTCGTGGGGCGCCGTGCCGACCCACCGACCCGTGGGGGAGTCCGCGGCACCGCTGTGGAAGTCGTTGGTCGATCTGTGGTGCGAACTGTCGCGTCGCGGCTGCGACGGGCTCTCGTTACGGACGCAGGCGATCATCTCTCCAGCCTCAGGTCTGGATGGACACGGCGTCGGTCAGGCCGAGCACGCGCTCGCACTGGCTCGCGAGCTTGCCGGGCGCGTCTTCGACCAAGCCGCCGCGACGAAGTTGACCGTCGGCGCGTAGATTCCGCGGCGTGCCGAGGTCGTCTGTCACCCAGCGAGTCGCGGAACTGCGCGCGCAACTGGCGTATCACAACGACCGGTATTACGGCGACGACGATCCCGAGATCGCCGACGCCGAATACGACGAACTGATGCGAGAGCTCGTCGCGCTCGAGACGGCTCATCCCGAACTCGTCACCGACGATTCACCGACGCAGCGCCCTGCCTTTGCGGGCCAGTCGAGCTTTGCTCCGGTCGAACACCTGGTTCCGATGTTGTCGCTCGACAACGCGATGGGTGCCGACGAGCTCCGCGCATGGGGTGAACGATTGCTCAAGTTCGTCGATACGGCACCCACCTACGTCGTCGAACCGAAACTCGACGGGCTGGCGATGTCGGTGGTCTACGAGGCGGGCCGGTTCGTGCGAGCGGCGACCCGTGGCGACGGACGAACCGGCGAGGACGTGAGTGAGAACGTTCGGACCATTGCGGCGGTCCCTGATCGTTTGCGGGGCGCCCGCATTCCCGAACGACTCGAGGTACGCGGCGAGATCTTCATGCGTATCGCCGCCTTCGAGGACCTGAACGCGCGTCAGGCCACACGAGGACTCCCCACGTTCAAGAATCCTCGCAACGCTGCGGCCGGATCGCTCCGCGTGAAGGACGTATCGATCACCGCGGGCCGCGACCTTTCGTGGTACTGCTACCAAACGGGTGCCATCGACGGTGGCCCGACGTTGACGAGCCATCACGACACGATCGAGTGGTTGGGCGAACTCGGACTCCCCATCAATGCCGAGACGACACGGGTCGATGCGCTCGACGCGGTCGAGGCCCGCTGCTTGGAACTCCAGTCGCTTCGACACTCGTTGGGTTACGACATCGACGGTGCGGTGGTGAAGGTCGACAGCCTCGCGATGCGCGGGGCGATGGGGTCGACGAGCAAGGCTCCCCGGTGGGCGATCGCGTTCAAGTTCCCGCCCGAAGAACGTTCGACCTTGCTGCGCGCGATCGAGGTGAGTATTGGGCGTACCGGTCGAGCGACACCGTTTGCGATGATGGAACCGGTCTTCGTGGGCGGTGTCCACGTGGGCACCGCAACGCTGCACAACCAAGACGAGGTCGCGCGCAAGGACGTTCGCCCTGGCGACATCGTGGTGGTGCGACGAGCTGGCGACGTGATTCCCGAGGTCGTTGGCCCGGTACTGAGCAAGCGACCGAAGGGTTCGAAGCCGTGGAAGTTCCCGACAGCGTGTCCGGCATGCCGTCAACCGTTGGTGCGGGTCGAGGGGGAAGCCAATCACCACTGCGTGAACGAGGCGTGTCCGGCTCGGGTGTTGCAACAGATCGTGTACTTCGCGGGGCGTGGCGCGATGGACATCGAAGGGCTCGGCGACGAACGCGTTGCCCAGTTCATCGAAGCCGGGCTGTTGCGTGATGCGGGTGACGTCTACTCGTTGACGGTCGACCAGCTCGTGAAACTCGACCGCATCGGCGACAAGTCGGCCACGCAGTTGGTCGACGCGATTGCCGCGAGCAAGACCCAACCGCTGTGGCGAGTGTTGGTTTCGCTCGGCATCGAGACCGTGGGACCGACGGCCGCGCAGTCGATCGCGACGCACCTCGGTCACATGGACCGCATCGCCGCAGCCACGGCCGAGGATCTCACGTCGATCGACGGTGTCGGCCCGATCATCGCCGAGAACCTGCGGGCCGCGTTCGAACGTCCGGGGATCCGTTCGGTCGTCGACAAGTTGCGCGCCGCAGGTGTGAATCTCGAAGGACCAGCTCCAATCGAGCGTCCGGCCGGTGCCGCCGATCTCGCCGGGCTGACGTTCGTGTTGACGGGAACGCTCGACCGACGGACGCGCGAGGAGGCGTCGGCCGAACTCGTCCGTCGCGGTGCGAAGGTGACCAACAGCGTGTCGAAGAAGACGAGCTACCTGGTCGCCGGCGACAACGCAGGCAGCAAACTCGCCAAAGCCGAATCGCTCGGCGTCCCCATCCTCGACGAAGCGGCTCTCGACGACCTGCTCTGAGGCGTCGTTTCGTTGCGCAT
>SXGS01573764.1_pt1 | contig 10072 bp, 8 predicted proteins | sample 3174681 | NCBI WGS metagenome assembly SXGS01 (sample SAMN11356861, study PRJNA531348) | freshwater metagenome | isolation source: freshwater sample F1-80 | place: China: Fuxian Lake, Yuxi | collected 2017-12-25
CGTGAAAGCATCTTGGGTTCGCCGACTATTAAAGCTCTGTGCAAACCGAAGGCAGCAATCGCATCGGCCGGCTCAAACTGCCAATTACGAAACGGGCAGATAACAATTTCAAAACCGTGAGCCATCCATTCCAAACAATCGCCTAAACTTTCTAGGTCCACATCGGGCTCGGGTGTACGGGCCAGCTTAAACACTAATTCGGGTTCTATGCGGGGCTGTTGCGCCTTGGTCAGTTTATGCAGTGCCTTGTTATCGAAGGCAAAGTGCACCGAGCTATCGTAAAGGGTTGACCATATAGGCCCAGTTAAGGGTGCCGTCTTTCCATACAGCGGCCACATTTTGCGATTGGAAAAACCGATCTTGCGGCCCACCGGCACATTACCCTGAGCGATACGAGCATCGAGTATGCACTTGGCAATATCGTAGGCATCTTCAAGACTGAGAGCGATTTCGTCGGTCAGGGGCGCCATGAGCGTACCCGCATCACGTGCTTTGAGCAGCATGTGAGCATAGCGACTGGCTTGGGTAGACATTAACATTCGGTTATCCTTTAGAAGTCTTAATAGACAGCAATATAATTGAATAAATACTAATTAGTCACAATTTAGGCCGGATAATATAGGTAGGTTTACCGAAGAGCAAATTTTTCTTTTTAATTGCTTTTTTTGACATTTATTTGGTCTCTTTGGGCTAGGGCATACGCCCCCAAATCGGCTCAGGATTCAGGTATTCACTTGGGTAGAGACCGATTATGATGTGGCTTAGTTTCGCTGGTTTCTTCCAGGCAATTTGTCTGGGCAGAGGCTTTTTTTGCCGCTTTTAGTAGTGCTTACCCACTGGTCATAATGGAAATTTCCTTCAAGAAGCAAATTCAACAGCTCAAGCTCGGTGAGGGGGAGGTATTCCACGGTGAGGGCATATTGGCCATTACCAAAGCCTTGCTGCAATCGGGCGTTAGTTACATAGGCGGCTATCAAGGCGCTCCGGTCTCTCACTTGCTCGATGTGATGGTGCAGGCGCGGGAGTTGGTGGGCGAATTGGGAGTGCGGGTTGAGGCGTGCTCAAATGAAGCCTCCGCCGCCGCCATGTTGGGGGCGTCGATACATTACCCGGTGCGCGGTGCGGTGACCTGGAAATCAATTGTTGGCACCAACGTCGCGGCTGATGCCTTGGCCAATCTGTCGTCTCCCGGGGTCACCGGTGGTGTGTTGATGGTGATAGGCGAGGATTATGGCGAGGGCGCATCGGTGGTGCAGGAACGTACCCATGCTTACGCCATGAAATCCTGCATGCTGCTGCTCGATCCACGTCCTGAATTGTCCGTGATGGTGGATATGGTCGAGCATGCGTTTGCCATGTCGGAGGCATCAAATATGCCGGCCATGATGGAATTGCGCATACGTGCCTGCCATGTACGCGGCAGCTTTGTGTGCAAAGACAATCGCACGGCAGCCGTTTCTACAAAATCACTCATGAGTGAGCCAGCCCCATTTAATTACTCACGCTTGGCTCACCCCCCTGTGACGTTTGGGCATGAAAAACGCAAGATAGAACACCGCTTACCTGCAGCACGTCAGTACATACTCGATCACAAACTAAACGAACTACACGCTGGCGAGCATGATTCAGTAGGCATCATCGTTCAAGGTGGGTTGAGTAATGCTTTGCTGCGTTCATTGCAGCAGTTTGGTCTGGCCGATGCGTTTGGCCAGACGCTGGTGCCATTACTTGTATTGAATGTGACCTATCCCTTGGTGCCCGATCAAATTGCACACTTTGTAGAAAATAAAAAAGCGGTACTGGTATTGGAAGAGGGCGCACCGGAATACATAGAACAAGAAATAGCAACGCTATTAAACAGACGTGAATTACCTACACGCTTGCATGGCAAAGATATGTTGCCTGTGGCAGGTGAACTCACACCTGAAATCATGATGGGTGGATTGCAGCAGTTTTTTGCGCGGCATTTGCCAGTCATCGACACCATGCATGTCAAGGCTGCACTCGATGCCACAGCAGCGCGTAGAAACAGCGTGGCATCCAAGCTTGATCAAACCTTGCCGGCACGCCCACCGGGTTTTTGCATAGGCTGTCCAGAGCGTCCCGTATTCTCAGCACTGAAGTTAGCGCAAAAAGATATCGGTGAAGTTCATATTGCGGCCGACATTGGTTGTCATTCGTTTGCGACCTTCGAACCGTTTTCTATGGGGCATTCCATACTCGGTTATGGCATGAGTTTAGCCAGCCGCGCAGGCGTATCACCCATGATGCAACGACGCGTGCTATCGATTATGGGTGATGGCGGTTTTTGGCATAACGGTTTACTCACCGGTGTGCAGTCAGCACTATTTAATGGTGACGATGCAGTGCTATTGATTTTTAAAAATGGCTATACCTCGGCTACCGGCACACAAGATATTATTTCTACGCCAGCTACTCAATTAAAAACACAAACACACGACAAGCTAGCCAGCCTTACTGCAAATAATCGAACCATAGAAGATACCCTTGCTGGTATCGGTGTGCAGTGGATGCGCACCGTACATTCCTATCGGGTAGCCACTATGCGTGATGTACTCAAAGAAGCACTCACCACCGACTTCAATGGTTTGAAAGTCATCATCGCCGAAGGCGAATGCCAACTAGAACGTCAACGTCGCATACGCCCTTGGCTAGCGGATTTATTGTCGCGCGGTCAGCGCGTCATGCGTGTGAAATACGGTATTGATGACGATGTCTGCAATGGTGATCATGCGTGTATACGATTGTCAGCATGTCCTACTCTCACATTGAAAGACAATCCCGATCCCCTCAAAGTTGATCCGGTAGCGACGGTTATTGATGGCTGTGTAGGATGCGGGCTGTGCGGTGAAAACGCCCATGCGGCCACCTTGTGTCCGAGTTTTTATCGTGCCGAAGTCATACAAAATCCGCATTGGCACGAAAAACTCCTGTCTGGTTTACGGCAACGCATGCTGCGCTTGTTGCAACCGGCTTGAGCGTGACAACCATGATCAATTCTACTAGCCACGCTGCGCGTCCTTTATCGGTATTAATTTGTGCCTTGGGTGGTGAGGGCGGTGGCGTGCTGAGCGATTGGTTAATGGATATCGCACGCAAAGCAGGTTACGCAGCGCAAGCTACCTCGATTCCTGGCGTAGCTCAACGCACCGGTGCAACCACCTTTTTTTTCGAGTTATACCCTGTGCCTATCGAGCAGCTCGCAGGGAGCAAACCCGTGTTTAGTTTGAATCCGATTCCGGGTGCGCTCGATGCAGTGATTGCATCTGAGTTGTTAGAAGCAGCGCGATGCGCAAGCAATGGTTTGCCTTCGTCTGACCGCACGGTGTTTATTACATCGACGTCGCACACCCTCACCACGGCTGAACGCACGGTTATCGGAGATGGCCGACTTGATACCACTGCGTTACTTGCGCTGGTACAGTCAGTTAGTCGCGTGCATCATGCCTTTGATATGCAGCGTGTGGCGGCTGATTATGCCACCGTGGTGAGTGCTGTTATGTTGGGTGCGGTGGCTGCTAGTGGTGTGCTGCCATTCGATCGTGCTTTGTGTGAAGAAGTCATACGCGAGGGTGGCCGTGGCGCACAAGCCAGCCTGCATGGCTTTGCAGCAGCTTGGCAAATGATTGCACAAAAAAACCAGCAAGCTGAACAAGGTCAGCAACTGATCAATTTGATCGACGAAACCGAAAAAAAATTACCAGAGCTGTCAGGCTTTCCAATAGAAATAATGGACTTGCTTAGTTTGGGCTATGCCAGAGTTAATGATTACCAGTACAAGGCCTACGGCCAACTGTATTTATCGCGTGTGCAAAGCGTGCTTGATGCAGAGCGTCGTGCTGATACTGCGTCACAGAATGGATTTCAAACAACACGTGAAATGTCGCGTTGGTTGGCGTTGTTGATGTCGTTTGATGACATAGTGCGTGTATCAGATTTAAAAAGTCGTGCATCACGGCGTGAGCGTGTACGTCATGAAGCGCGTGTTAAACCAAGCGATGTACTCGCGGTCTACGATTACTTTAAACCCGGCATTTCAGAAATCGCTGGTTTAATGCCCAAGCCTGTCGCTGATCGATTACTAGCCTGGGATCAGCAGCGACTAGCCGAAGGCAAAGAGGCGTGGGCTATGCCTGTCAAACTCGCTTCGCATACAGTACTGGGTACTGCGCTGTTACGTTTAATCGCAGCGTGTAAATATATCCGCCGCTTTGGTACACGTTACGCACAAGAGCAAACACTCATAGAAGAATGGTTGACAGCTGTCAAAGCAGGCATGGAAGAAGACACTCAGCTTGGTTATGAACTGGCGCTGTGCGGCAGGTTAATGAAAGGCTATGGCGCCACCAATGAGCGCTCTCGAGACCATGTATTGCATGTGATCCGGCATGTGGCTGCTACTGAGCACACAACGCCTGCAGCGCGCGCAGATGCAATACGTCGTGCGCGTGAGGCAGCTCTCATGGATGAGGCTGGCACACAGCTTGATCGCGTCTTGAAAGAATTAGGTGCGCCAGCCCGACCTATCAAGGCCCAGCCTATACGCTGGATGCCACGGACAAAAAATACTAACTAATACTAATTTATGGAAACTAAGTTGAGTAAGACGGTGGTCTATACCGTGCGCGTTGAATTTGGTGATTGCGATCCTGCGCGTATTGTTTGGTTTCCTAATTTTTTTCGCTGGATAGATGCTGCATCACGTCATTTTTTTATTCAATGCGGTGTGCAGCCCTGGCATGAAACAGCCAAGACCCTAGGATGCATCGGCACGCCCTTGGTCGGTACGCAAGCCAGCTTTATGAGTACTGCCAGCTACGGCGATGTGCTGGAAATTCATGCCTCGATTACTGAATGGCGCAATAAGAGTTTTGTGCAGACCTACCGCATAATGCGTGGAGATGTGGTGATCATGACATGCAAGGAAGTCAGAATTTTCGCCGCTGAAAAAGAGGGTGGTGGTATTCGTGCACTGCCCATACCTGAATCGATACGACTGCAGTGCTCATGAGTTGTACGTTGTTGCTCAGTCGTGCATCAAGACGCCATGGCGCCTAGTGGGCTCACACCTATCCACTGCACATGCATCCATTGTAGAAAAACATACCAGACGATAGCGCCAACAGCCAGCGTGACCCGGGTACCCAGAACCGTTCCAGCAGGGTACTCCACTTCGTTCATGCGATCGCGCTTGCGTGAGGCACGAAAATTCAGCACCGCCCACACTAACAAGCTGCCGAATAAAATCACATCAGCTAGGTTGCCATTCGAAAGCAGATGCGCCAACGCCCAGATTTTGACGCCCGCCACCATAGGATGACCAATCTTTGCTTTGATAATGTTACGTGGTACGTAGGCGGCTGCGAGTAAGAAGAAGGCTAATAAATTCAGCACCAGCGCAATATTGCGGGCGGCGACAGGAGGTTCCCAAAGGGGTATGGGTGCCAGCCGCGCTTGTCCGTAACCGATCACGATCAGCACAAAGCCAGCTATCGACACTAAAGCATTATGAAGTTTCCAGCGTTTTTCGCCTAGTCGCTCCATTATCTGCGAGCGCCAGCCGTCGGTAAAAATACGGGTGGAATGCGCTGCAATAAAAAGTATCAGTCCCACAATTAATAAAGGCACATAACACTCCTGCGCTGCGCTGTATGTGAAGTTGTGAAGTGTAACAGATTCTTGTCCATGTACCCTAACTCTGGCCTCGGTTACCATGCAGGGGGCAGCCTAAACTTTAGCAACCCCATCCAATACTATTTTTAATAATCATAGCTTATGCAAACCAAACCCGTTGCCCTGCGCCAGATCGTTGCTGCCGTTATTGGCAATGCACTCGAATGGTATGACTTTGTTGTGTACGGTTTTCTGACCGTGATTATCTCGCGCTTGTTTTTCCCAGCCGAGAGCGAATACGCCTCACTGTTATTGACCATGGTGACCTTTGGTGTCGGTTTTTTCATGCGGCCGGTAGGTGGCGTCCTGATAGGCATGTATGCCGATAGAAAAGGACGCAAAGCGGCTTTGCAACTCATCATCTTGTTGATGACCATCTCAGTTGCCATGATGGCGTTTGCACCGACCTATGCCGCTATAGGTGTCGCAGCACCCCTTATTATTTTGTTAGCGCGATTGTTACAAGGTATGGCCACCGGTGGAGAATTCGCCAGCGCGACATCGTTTTTAGTTGAGAGTGCACCGGCTGGCCGACGCGGATTTTTTGGCTCACTACAAATGGTTGGTCAAAGTCTGGCAGCACTGGCAGGTGCAGCAGCAGGTATGTTGATTACGCAGGGCTTAACACCAGAGCAAGTCGATAGCTGGGGCTGGCGTATTCCCTTTTTATTTGGTTTGTTAATAGGCCCCGTTGGTTTATACATACGACGTTATCTCGACGAGACAGAAGCCTTTTTAGAAGCCAGCCAGTCGCATCCTGAGCCAGTTAGCCTAGCGGGTCTGTGGCGCGATCACAGGCGCAGCCTGATGGCATGTTTTGGTTTGGTCGTAGCAGGCACCATCATGTATTACGTGGTGCTGATATACATGCCCACCTACGCAAAAACGCAATTGAAGATACCTCTAGGCGATGCCTTTACAGCGCAAGTGGCCGGACTACTTTGCCTGACAGTGGCTATTCCTTTTTTTGGTGTGTTGAGTGACCGCATAGGTCGCAAACCCATTTTGCTCGTCGCTATGTTATGTTTTTTTGTGTTGCCTTATCCCTTGTTTGCCTGGTTGCAGGCAGACCCCACGGCCTTGCGTTTGGCCATCATGCAAATAATTTTGTGTACCACGGTGGCGATTGCTTTTGGTCCTATATCAACGGCATTGGCTGAACAGTTTCCGGTTCATACACGCTCCACTGGGTTAGCGTTGGCTTATAACTTTGCAGTCATGCTGTTTGGTGGATTTGCGCAATTGATAGTGACGTGGTTGATACGCGTAACCGGCAATCCCCTAGCCCCCGCTTTTTATGTGATGTTCGGAGCCGTGGTGGGTACCGCTGGGGTCATGTTAATGATCGATTATTACCAAGAGGATGACTTGCAATGACCACACACACCGCTCCGAGTGCACAAGATCAGTTTGATGATGAAACCTCGCGCCAGATTGAGGCCGTTTATCAGACGCCCGATGTCATCGCCCAGCGTGAAAAAGTACTCGCCATGCTTGCACCACGAGTGGGTGAAACCGCCTTAGATATTGGCTGCGGCCCCGGTTTAACAACACAAGCACTGGCTGTGCAGGTAGGAGCTAGCGGCAAGGTAATCGGTGTTGATATTGCCGATCCTATGCTGTCGCTCGCGCGCCGTCGTTGCGAGAATCTGCCTCAGGTTGATTTTGAAAAATGCGATATTTTGCGCATGCCGTATGACACTGCCAGTTTTGATATCGCCTTAGCCTCACAAGTGTATGAGTATGTAGAAGCCATAGATCAATCACTCGTTGAATTAGCCCGAGTGGTACGCACGGGCGGTCGCGTGTTGTTAGTCGATACGGATTGGGAGTCGTGTGTATGGGCTAGTTCAGATGATGCGCGCATGCGCCGCGTGCTTGAGACATGGAATACGCACATACCGCATCCACAGCTGCCGCGCACCCTCAAACAGCGTTTAGAGCGTGCCGGATTTCACGATGTGCAGGTTGATATCGTTGCTATGCTCAATCTGAGCTACGACCCCACTACCTATAGCGTTGGCATGATGAAGGTGATTGGTGCGTTTGCGGCGGGGCGTAATGGATTGAGTCAGACTGATATTGATAATTGGCACGCAGATGCACAGTCGACAGGAGAAAAAGACGCTTATTTTTTCAGCCTGAATCGCTACGTCTATCGGGCTACGCGGCGATGAAGAAAACACGTAGCTGCATCACCGAGTAGCCTATGTCGATCAGGTATCGCTGCCAGCGACAGGTGGCTCTTCTTTGGGGGTCTTTTGAGCTAGCCACCAACCGGCAGCCACTACTAACAGAGCACCCATGGTTCCGGTCAGACTCAGTCGCAGGCCTAATTCAGGGAAGTGCAGAGCAGACGTTGGCAGCAGGCTAGCAACTTTATCAGCTATGGCCAGGTCACCAGAGATCATAGAGCCACCGAGATAACCCAGAAGTGCTGCACCTGCGGTCACCAGACCAGGAATTCGGTCCATGACTTTTAAGATGAATGAACTTCCCCAAATAACTACCGGTATGCTGACCATGATGCCGAAGGTCACCAGCAGGATTTTGTGATCGGCATGTGCCTGATCGGCCGCACTGGCAACAGCAATCACATTGTCGATACTCATGGCCAAGTCAGCTACGATGATGGTTTTAATTGCGGTGGCGAGTCGGTCACCGCCGTCTATATCACCCGCATCATCGCCTTCGTCACTCAACAATTTGGCTCCTATCCAAAGAAGCAGCAAACCACCTATGAGTTTCAGGTAGGGCAGGGTTAGCAAGCTGACCGCAAAGGTAATGAGCAGAATACGAATAACAATCGCACCCATCGTTCCATAAAGAATGCCTTTGGAGCGCATTTCTACGGGTAAGTTTTTGCAGGCCAGCGCAATCACGATGGCGTTATCGCCACCAAGAAGTATGTCGATCAAAATAATCTGACCAACCACGACCCAACTGACTTCCTGAAGAAATTCCATAGCCTACTTTCCTGTTTTGTACGGTTATGCCAACTGACTTGTTTGCATTTTTGCTTGCTGAGCTTGTTCTTCTCTGACCTGGCGTTCTATGGACTCAACTTTTTCATCGCTCATGCCAAATTGTTTCTTTAATCGTTCCGGATTTTCACGTTCGTCATCGGTCACGATACCGTCGACTAGTGCTTCGCGTATGGTGGTTTCAAACATGACTTCGTGTCGCTCGACCTGGGTCGTGTAGGCAGTAGCGACCACACCGGTCAAAATAGCTGCGAGAGCGATGCCCAAAACCTGAGATAACACCACCAGCACGATACCAACCATGGATACCGGCTCAATGTTGCCCCAACCCGAAATAATAGTAAGAAAATACCATTTCATCGTTGCCGGAATCGATAGGAAGATATCAGGCTGCAGATGGCCTTCAGCGATATAAATAAGCGACGAGCACAGCAAGCATGAAATCAGCAGCAGATACATGGCCGAAGTAAATGATTCACGCTCAGTTTTAACTGCTTCTGCCAAATCTGACAGCGCACTGTTATAACGGGACAGCTTGAAAATCCGCATTAATCTAAACAACCGCAAGAAACGCAAATCGATACCGGGCATAAGTAGCTGCAAATAGAACGGGACCGTGCCAAAAAAATCGATGAATCCATAAAAGCTGAATATATATTCTTTGCGTCCGCGCCAGCGGCCTCCTTCTGATTGAGCATATTTAACACCGAAGGACCATACACGCAGTATGTATTCAAGGGTGAAAATCATGGCGCTGGTAACGTCGAAAATATGGAAATAATACTCGTACTGTACGTGCAGCTCGTGCACAGATTCTAAAATAATTGCCATTACATTAAGTACAACAACGGCAGAAATAAAAATCTCGCAAAAGCGTGTGGCCGGATTGTGAACCGAACCATCCAGCATTTCGTAAATGCGGGTTTGTAGTGATTTCATTGATGGTGGGGCGCTGGTTTAACCAGCGTTCAGATTATTTTCTTGATAAATTAATGTAGATTTAATATGAAAAGTTACTAAAATAATCACATAAATTGAGTAGAGGCATTATATACCTGCCAACCTGAAATATTCTAGCCAGCATACTCACCCATAGGCTATTGCACTAGTGTTTAGGAGCACCGAATCATGAAGTTGTGATTAATTGCAAATTTACTACTTGCTTTAATCGCTTTAAGCAATTGCCAACTCTGAATTTTGCCAGCTACACTCTCAGTCTTAACCATTAGTTGGCTGTTACTGAGCTTGTTCAAACAACCGTATTGTTGAACATTTAGCAAGTGGTTGAGTCAATACACACTCTGCTACAGCGGCAGAGTGATAAAAATTCTAATTATTAGGGCATCCCCTGCAGGTCTTCATGAGCGAACACCACACTCCAACTATGCAAGCGC
>SXGS01592213.1_pt1 | contig 10071 bp, 6 predicted proteins | sample 3174681 | NCBI WGS metagenome assembly SXGS01 (sample SAMN11356861, study PRJNA531348) | freshwater metagenome | isolation source: freshwater sample F1-80 | place: China: Fuxian Lake, Yuxi | collected 2017-12-25
AACAGGAATCGTTCTCGCGGAGGCCATGCTCAGCATTTTAGGCAAGTCTTGTCTCCTGCGTTGACGAACTCAAAAAAATGCTGCCGCTGCTGACTCACTGATGTCTTCTTCTCGTTTCCCAGCTTACAGTCTGCCGACTCCGTGCTACCGATGCCTTGCGGGCACCTACTCGGCAACTGACAATTCCCAGTGCTTGTCGTGCGCTGTTGGCCGTTTCAGCAATTTCTCGGGCTCTTCGACATGCGACACATGTCCTACAGGCATGATCGCCCCCAGCGCTCGCCAATCCATCTGTGCGGTGTGTTTAGCTGGCAGCTACTCGCTCAACAGCAGCTACTGCGCCACTTGTTCAGACGGCATGTACTCTCCAATGGATGCGCAGCCAGTGTGCACCCAGTGCCCATCCGGCTCCAACCACACCACCCTAAGGACTTCCTGTGAATTCTGTTCAGCTGGACGGTACAGCACTAGCAATAACACAATGTGCCTGTCTTGTCCAGCGGGGAAGTTCGCCCCCAGCATCGGCCAGTCGAACTGTACGCAGTGTATTGCCGGAACGGTTGCTCTGGCCTCCGCCACTGGGTGCTCCGCTTGCGCCGCCGGGTATTACGCCGACTCGCTGAACGTAAACTGCGTGCTTTGCGAGTTGGGCAAGTTCGGGTCGCAAGTGGGGCAGACCTCGTGCGTTCAGTGTGCCGGTGGATTTGTCACTACGGGTACCGGACGCACCGCCTGCCAATCGTGCGATCCGGGCTTCGCGCCCAATTCTGACTTCACTGCTTGCGTGGGGTGCAATGCAGGCTACTACGCCCGAACGGTTGCTCAGCCGGCGTGTATTCGATGCCCGAATGGCTTCATTAGTGGACAGAGCGCATCCACATGCACCTCTTGTCCGGCAGGAGCTTATTCCGACGCAAACAATACCGCTTGTCTCAACTGTTCGCTGGGCACGTTCACTCCCATCGCTGGATTGTACCAATGTATGCCCTGCAACAACGGATCAGTCGCTAATTATTCCGGAGCCACGTACTGCTTCGAGTGCGCCGCTGGACGAGTGCCCAACCAGAACCAAACCCTCTGCGTGGATTGCGTGGTTGGCTACGTTGCTCCGATAAGTGGCATGGCTAATTGCACGCGATGCTACCCCGGACGATACGCAAGTGCCACAGGGCTGACAGTGTGCAGCGCATGCGCCTCGGGGAGGTACGAGGATGGATCGCGCACTGCTTGTCAACTCTGCCCCGAGGGCACTTTCTCGAATAAGCAGGGAATGAGCACATGTGTGCAGTGTTCGTTGGGTCGCTATGCGCTCACTGGTCAGTCGCAGTGCACCGAGTGTGCCTCTGCCATGTCTGTCGGTGGTTTGTACGTCAACTCCATCCAAAGTGCCTGCATCCCTTGCGCCGACGGTACTTTTGCCGACGCCGCCGTCTTCCTTGCTTGCACCGCGTGCTATAACGGCTCGGTGACGAATGCCACATTGGGGCGTTCGTCGTGCTTCCCGTGTCCCGCGGGCTCAGCCGACATCGGAAACCAAACGTCGTGCAAGTTGTGCCCTCTGGGTTGGTATTCGCCTAACGTCGGCTCAGCGAACTGCACAGGGTGTCCGTTGGGCACGGTTGCCTACCAGACCGGAATGTCACAGTGCTTTACCTGCACGCCCGGAACCTACGCCAGCTCCAGTTACACCGCCTCTGCGTGCCTCCCGTGTGCGGAAGGCACACACGCTCCGCGATACGGGCAAACGGTGTGCGCCGTCTGCGACGTGGGATCGATTCAACTGCTTCCTGGGGGAACGAACTGCACGGACTGCTCGGCGGGTACGTACTGGGTGGCGGCCAATGCTCTGTGCGTCAACTGCAGCGTAGGCAAATACGCGCATACCACAGCGCTCTCCAGCTGCACGCAATGCAGTGTTGGGCAGGTGGCGAATACTACTGCTCTCTCGACGTGCTTTCAGTGTCTGCCAGGCACGTATGCAAACACTGACCGAACGGAGTGCCGCAAATGTGATCTGGGCTCCTTTGCATCCATCTATGGTGCCCACAACTGCTCCGTCTGCCAAAACGGTTCGGTCGCGAATGTCACCGGCACATCCGCGTGCTTTGAATGCTCAGCGGGCACGTACGCGGCCAACTCGAGCGCGTGTGCGTCGTGCCCCGCTGGTTCGTATGCACCGGCGAGTGCAACTGTCTGCACCTACTGTGTGGTGGGTAGCTATCCTGCGGTGAGTGAATGCGTGCCTTGTCCGGTGGGCAAGTTCTCGAACGCACCCTGGATTGCATGCGCGGACTGTCCAGCGGGAAGTTACGCCGATATTATGGGTTCATTCAATTGCACAGCGTGCCCTGCTGGCTTCATGACGAATGGTTCTCTCACGTATTGTACGGCTTGCGCCATTGGCACCTTCAACGGAGTGGCCAATTCCTCTACCTGTACACCGTGTGCCGCTGGCTTTATTTCCAATGTCACTGGACAGTTTAGTTGTGCACCGTGTCCGTCTGGGTACTACGAATTGAATCGAACGCAGTGCTCAGCTTGCCCACCGGGTACTTTCTCAAACGGCTCCTGGGGCAATTCCTTTTGCCGGGAGTGCCCCACCGGAAGCATGTTCTGGAGCACGGGCTCCTCCATTTGCTACGCCTGCGACAGCGGCAAGTCTCAGAATGCCACTGGCACGACGGTGTGCAAGCCCTGCTCCGGCGGCTACTTCTCCCAAGGAGGCAGCGGCCTTTCGAATGGTGCCTTAGTGTGCACCGAATGCCCCAACGGCACGTCTGCGGAGTTGACGTTCACCTCCTCTGCCGGCTCCAATGTCACTGGCTACGACCGTTGTCAGCCGTGTCCAGCTGGCAAGTACATATACATTGGACTCAGCACGACGTGTCTATCGTGTGCTACAGGCCGATACCAAGGCAACAACGGCTCGACTGACTGTGTCGACTGCCCAGTGGGTTTCTACGGTCCCTCGACAGGTCTTACGATGTGTCTTCAGTGCAAAGGTGGCTTTTTCCAAAATCAGACTCGAATGATCTCGTGCTTGAGCTGCAGTGAGGGCTGGTACTCACAGCAGCCTACCGATCTCACTGTGGGTATCTCCAACTGCACGGAGTGCACACCAGGTTACTATGGCAGTAGCGACGCAACGGCAAGAACCACATGTTTTGCGTGTTCCAAGGGCACCTACTCCAATGTCAGCGGTTCGACATCTTGCCTCAGTTGCCCCAGTTTATCGTATGCACCGAACGAAGCCTCGGGCTACTGTTTTGGGTGTCCGTCCCAGAACCTTTCGACGGGAATGACGTCTTGCTCTTTGTGCATTGCTGGTAATACGTCCATTGCGCTTCATTTGCTTGGTGCAAGATGCCTTTTGTTAATCCACTTCGTGACGTCTGCTGGCAGGCACTTATATCAACAGCACAGGCGGTTGCACGCAGTGCCCACTCGGAAAGTATGTGGCGTTCAGTGGTCAGTACTCCTGCAATCTGTGTCCTGTGGGATACTTCGCCGGTACCACGTCTTCTACAGCATGGTAAGTGTCGTGGTTGTATGGCCGCAGAGGGAAAACGACGTAGCGTAACATCGAATAGTCGTGAGTGCGTGCCAGGAACGGCTGCTCCCACGAACGGCTCTAGCAGCTGCGTGACGTGTCCAGCAAGATCGCGCGGGACACCGACGAATTCGAGTGGTGCTACTGCCTGTGACGCGTGTGTTCCAGGTAGGTACACCAAACAAAACAACTTGGGTTCGTCATGGGTGGCAGTTAATTCCTAACCGTGCTGGCAAACAGGCAAGTACCAAAGCGCTGAAGGAATGGCCGTTTGCTTCGACTGTCCACTTGGCAAGTACGCTTTCAACAGCAACGAGTCGGGGTGTACAGATTGTCCGCAGGGTTCGTTTGCCAACGCCACCGGTCAAAGCAATTGCTCCTACTGTCCGCCGGGCAAGTATGCAGATCTGACAGGACTATCCATATGCAAGGATTGCTTGCTAGGTAAATCCATGCCCAGCTCCAATGCGAGCGACTGCACCCTATGTGACATTGGCAAGTACCAAGACAAGGTGGGCCAACAAACGTGCAACAACTGCTCCGTGGGGACCATCTCGAGTTCTCAAGGACTGCCACTGTGCACCACTTGCGACGGCGGATACTACGCCAACAGCACAGGGATGTCCGCCTGCTTGCCGTGCCCGACTGGTTCTTATTCCACGGGACAAACGATTGTCTGGTAGGTCGCACGCTATCTGTTCTTCACTGATTGCATTGCACAATGCACTTGCTTCACGGCCGTGTACTCACACGGTCATCCTTGATTGCGCACAATGCACTTGCTTCATGGCCGTGTACTCACACGGTCGGTCTTTGCGCGTGCTTAGCACTCTCTGCCCGAACGGAACGTATGGCGACCTCCAAACTCTGACCGCCTGTTTCCCGTGTCCGTTCGGCAAGTCGGCGTCTAGTCCGGGGCACGTTGTCTGCGTTGACTGCACAACCGGCTCTTATCAGCCTAACACTGGACAAGTCTCTTGCCTGCCCTGTCCGAGTGGAACATATTCGCCGTCTTCGGGGTTAGCGGCCTGCCAACAGTGTGTTCCGGGCACCTACAAGAACTCGACGTCGACCGACCCGTGCGTGGCATGCTCTCGCGGCTATTTCCAAAATTTAACAAAACAAGAATCGTGTATTCTCTGCGATCCGGGGAAGTATGTGAACGCAACGGGTGCAACGTCCTGCATCTATTGTGACTCTGGTACTTACGCCTCTGGCTACGGCAATGCCATATGCACGAAGTGCAGCGTGGGGACTTCACAGAATGAAACAGGGAAAACTGCTTGCAAAAACTGTTCGCTAGGTTACTATGCGAACAGCGTGCAGTCTACCTCGTGCATCCAGTGTACTCCGGGCAACATCGCCAAAGTCAATGGGTCGGCGTTCTGTACCCCATGCGACACGTTCTACTATCAACCGGATGCGGGGCAGACAGAATGTATTCTCTGTCCCTCTGGTAGATTTTCCTCGTCCTCTGGCCAATCTAGTTGCTCACTGGTAATCATCCTCTGTGTTGATGTCGAACTCGGTTACTGATATGTTTTCTACGAGACAGTGCTCCGAAGGATACTACAAGCCGGGTGCTTCCGCACAAGCGTGTCTGGCGTGTCCCGCTGGGTCTTATCAACCCGAGGCTGGAGCTGCCGGCTGTATCTCATGTGATAGCGGGAAATACTCAGTGGCGGGATTGCAACAGTGTTTGTCCTGCAGCACCGGTAAATACGCGGCGACGACTGGACAGGCAAATTGCACCGACTGCGAGACGGGTCGATTCCAAAAATTGCAGTCGCAATCGAATTGTACTGCGTGTCAACTCGGCAAGTCTACGGCAGACACTCGCAGCACCATATGCACCGAGTGCAGCTACGGCTATTTCGCTTCCAGCGAAGGAACAGTGACATGTTCTGCATGTACTGTAGGACGTTTTGCGAATGTGACCGGTCTGTACACTTGCTACTCATGTCCTGAAGGGAGCTTCACGGGCGTCAACGCCTCGGCGACCTGCCAACTTGTTAAGTATTGTTGTTTGAACAAAAACCGAATGTCTTCTTTGCATTTGGCGTTCGTTTCGTCCGTTTGTATCGACCTTTGCCTTGCACTGGTTATGTGTGTGATTTTTTTCCCTGACACGATATGGGATGCAACAGTGCACCGCCGGAAAATATGCCAACGCCACAGGTCTGTCCGAATGCACCAACTGTCCCACGGGCAAAAGTCAAGCAAATCAGGGTGCCGTAGATTGCAATGTGTGCACGCCAGGTTCACATGCCAGTAAAGAGGGCTTGGGCTCCTGCTCCACTTGTCCAGTGGGCAAGTATTCCAATGCGAAGGGCCTCTCAGCGTGCGTGCCATGCGCAGTGGGGTACTATCAAAACGTCCCCGCAACCAATTCCTGTATTCCTTGCCCCGTTGGCAGGTACTCGCTATCCAATGGAAGCACGCAATGCGCTCAGGTACGAAATCATTCTTTGTTTCTCTTTTCTGATACGGAGGGAAGCTCGCTCCTGACCCGATACCCTTCATGTTACAGTGTTTGGCAGGCACTTTCCAGAATGTGACCGCTCAAGTTTTCTGCTACACATGTGAGAAGGGTTGGTACCAGAGTGCGCAAGGCGGAGTGGCATGCAATCTCTGTACCCCTGGGAAGTACGCCGGTTCTGTGGGATCGTCTTGATGCGTTCCTTGTGATGACAACAAGTACGCTGCTGACTATGGCGCGTCGCAGTGTACTGCGTGCGGTGCAGGCATGACCAACAATGTTTTGTTTACAAATTGTACCAACTGCACGAGAGGCTACTACAAAGATGCGATTATGACATCTTGCACCGTCTGCGGCGTGGGAACGTACTCCAATACAGAGGGTGCTGTGGAATGCAGCGGTTGCGTGCCGGGTCAGTATGCTGGAGAGGAAGGATTGAAACAGTGTGACTACTGCCCTAAAGGCAAATACTCAGATTCCAGCAAGCAGTCGGCCTGCCGTTCGGTACGTGAACGAATTTCTTTGCTTGCTCACCACAGGCCGTTTGGTACAACTAAACGCCCACTGTTTTCGTTTTCGTTCAGTGCGCTCCAGGCTCTTATGCTCCCAATATCACTGGATCGATCGGGTGCACTCGGTGTCCTGTGGGCTATGCCCAATCCCAGTCCGAATCGACCTCTTGCTTGATATGCACGGCTGGCAAGTTCGCTGGTACACCGGGCAGTCAGCAGTGTACTCAGTGCGTGAAAGGCGACTACTCCACGCAAAATGCATCCGTCGCTTGCCTACAGTGCCAACCGGGAAAGTACTCTCCAGACGTGGGCCTTAGCTACTGCAACAACTGCTCGGCAGGATATTTCTCTTCAGCTTCGCAGGCACCTTCGTGTACGGAGTGTGCGATCGGCACGGTCCAGCCGTTGGAGGGCGGATCCGTGTGCATTTCGTGCGAAGCTGGCTATTACCGCGGAGTTGGTGATGTCGCCAACGTCTGCATTCCGTGTCCTGCGGGTAGATTCTCGTCGCAGGCAGGTTTGGGTCTGTGCACTCTGTGCTCCACGGGCAAACACGCCACCGGTACAAAAAACGCGGTCTGTACCGATTGCGTGCAAGGCAAGTATGCTGGTGTGCAGGGTATGGAAAATTGTGAATTGTGCGCGGCTGGCTTCTACCAAGTTGCCTCAGCAGCCTCTAGATGCGATCAGTGTTCTCCTGGAACGTTCAACAACGAGACTGGCCTCATTTCCTGCAGCCCGTGCAGTCTTAACTTCTACCAGCCCAGTTATAACGCCAGTGCCTGCATTGCATGTGAAGTGCATCAGTTCACCACGGTGACCGGTCAAGCAGCATGCACCATCTGCGATTCGGCCAAGTACCGCGCCATCAAATCGGGAGTATGCCTCGATTGCCCCTCCTACGGCGTAACATGCAGCCTTGGTGTCATAACGTCCTTGGAAAACTACTACCTCGATGTAAACCCCGTTACGTCTCAGGTTACACTGTACGATTGCCCGGTGGGACTATGTCTAGATGGCAGCACGTGCGCCACAGGCCGTCTGCCAGCAAAGGATAATCTTCTGTGCGGCACTTGCGATCCCGCGTACACTAACTCTGGAACCCAATGTGTCATATGCAACTCCACTAACTGGACTCTCATTTTCATCTTCATCATGGCAGTCTGGTTCTGTGTCTTGGTTCTCGTGCAAGTTTCGAAGCGAGACAAAAAAGACACAGCTTTCGCACAGATCACTACCTATTTTTTGCAAGTGGGCGTGATCTACTTGGGTCCTGCTTCTACCTGGGCCTCCTGGCTCTCTTTTCTCAACCTCAACGTTGCGGATGTGGCCTCGCTCACGCAGAGTGGTGGTACTTGCATCACTCCCCTCGATCCGTACGGCAATGTCGCTTCCTCTCTAGCCACTCCTCTCACAGTGGTCTTTATACTAGCGGTAGTGGTTGCGCTCTCTCGATGTTATCACGGTCGACATTATCCAGCCACAGACTATACGCGTACAGCGTCTTCCGTCGCCCTCTTCGTCTACGTGCCGTTATCTCAAGCCGTGTTCACCTATCTCAATTGCATCACTGTGTCTGGAAAACTAATCATGGCATCGTTTCCCGCCATCATTTGCACGGACTCTCAATACTTTACGTATCTGCCGATGGTGTTGGTCGCACTGGCCGTCGTCGTATTCTCGCCCGTAGTGCTGGTGTTGTTCTTGTTTCGGCATTCGCGAAGGCTGCTGGGGGACGGTAAAACGTCACTCATTGCTTCAATGGACTTCAAGAACCGTTGGGGAGTGTTTTATGAACGATATAAACCGGAAAACTACTACTGGACCGGATGGACGCTGCTCCGACGAACTATTTTGGTGGCGACATATTCGTTTATGCAGCAGACCGGCCCCAAATTCGCGTTGATATCTATGACTCAGCTACTTGCGCTCGCATTGCAAGTGTTCTATTGGCCATACCAACTCTTCAAGGAGAACATGATGGAATTTATTTCATTGCTGTCGTTGCTCTTGCTAGGAATGGTGCTCGGTTCGTACTCGTTTCCCTACTCTACTGCCGTGCAGGTGGTTGTTTCCATGCTGGTCTTCGTTCCCGGACTTGGTATGATCGGAGTGATAGCCTTCGACGTCTACTCCGTCGCTACCACCACGCTATTTGAAGAAGAGAAAAGGAGGGTGCAACTGCAACTGGAGAAAGAGGCGGAGGCCGCCAGCCGTAGCCGCAAGGTGCTGTCCCTCCAGGCCAACCTGGAAAGACGAAGAGAGGCGGCGAAAGACCTGCACCGCGTCCACCATTCAAATGCGGGCTCGTCCAAGGTTCTCACACAGAGAAAGGAGACAGACAAGGATAAAATGCTTTCCAAACAAGCCCGCTCGAACTACTTCGAGGCAATCAAAAAGAAAAAGGCTGGCATAACCACGCCAGCCGAAACCGGGAAGAGGAGGTCCTCAATAGACAACGCTATCAGCTCCATGAAACGTATGACCGAACGATTGACATCCCTCTGGAAAACTCAGCAACCCCCCCCATCCAACTAGTCGGTGTGCCTGTGTATCGCATTGCTCAACAATACACAAACAAGAATTAACTCAAGGATTCACAGATTTCACACGGGTTAGACCAGTCACTGTCTCATTGCAGCGAGGGCACTTGAAATGGCGGTCCGCCAAGAGCGAAGCCCGCAGGCAGTAGTAATCAAAATGATGTCCACAGCTAGCGGCATATGGACTGGTGATGGGAAATTGCTGGCAAACTGCAACCAAAACGAAAGTACACATTTTGACATGCATATGAACATCGTCCATACACCCGTACACGAATCCCACATTTTTTTGTGGCAACGCACAGCTGCCATTACCTGGACAAGGGGCACTCGAGTTCTCGGCAGTTTCGTCTGCGCATGAGAAAGGAAAATTTACCCTTCAGCTGGTTCGTTGAGCACACAGACAATCGCGGCTCGACGGTGCCGCAACCACCGAAGACTCTCACTGTAACGTACCTAATATTTGTCGAAATCCGAAAAGACGAAGCAAAAAACTCCGGACTTGGTCGAAGTTGATGAAAGGAAGCAAAAACAACAAAAATTCCTGAGGCGAGAAAGAAAAATGAGAGGAGAAAAAAATCGAAATCAAGACAGAAAGTAAGAAAACGATGGTATTAACCAGAGGTTCATTGCATCAACTCACCGAAAAGCCGTGCCACACAAGTTGTTGATTCATGTACTCGAAGCTCACTTGGCGGTTGACCCGAGATCGAATATACACCAAACGCATGCGGAGAAGTCGGTCCAACAGCGAGCGATACCTGGGAACAGCAGTGCAATATCGGTTCGGTATGGAGGAAAACGGCAGAAATCGATTGGAGACGATGAAAATATCCACCGATACAATGAAAACGTCCAAACATTCGCAGTTGCAGCAACACGTACGTACTTGCCGTTTCCGAGGAAAATGAAAAAGTTCAGAATACTAGCGATAAGATAGCCCGTTTCTAAGTGGCGGTAGACGTGCAACACTGTGTGACGCCAGTC
>SXGS01491062.1_pt1 | contig 10070 bp, 7 predicted proteins | sample 3174681 | NCBI WGS metagenome assembly SXGS01 (sample SAMN11356861, study PRJNA531348) | freshwater metagenome | isolation source: freshwater sample F1-80 | place: China: Fuxian Lake, Yuxi | collected 2017-12-25
CTTCGGGGTGGTGGTGTAGACGCGGACGCAGACGCCGCGCTTCTGCGGGCAGCTCTTGAGCGCCGGCGACGCGGTCTTCACGCGAGCGGCGGTCCGTCCGTGGTTGATGAGCTGGTTGATGGTCGGCATCCGGTCTCTCTGGGTTTACTCAAGAAAAAGGCCAAAAAAAACCCGGTCTCTGCGGGGAGGGCGCACAGTAGTCGCGGGGGTGGCCATGTCAAGGTTTCTCGGCGCAAGCCCGAACCCGAGCCCCCCCCGGACACGCCTACCCCCCGTCCGCGCCCCCACCCTTGATCATCTTCATCAGGTCGTCCTCGGACTCCTGTCCGACCGGAGGCGTCGGGGCGGCCGCACCCGCGTCCTTCTTCCCTGCCCCCTTGATCATGTCGAGCAGGTCGTCGTCGTTCTCGGTGCCAGGCGCCGCGCCCCCGTCCGGCGCCCCGCCCTCCTTCCCGCCGCCGAGGATCATGTTCAAGAGGTCGTCGTCGTCGCCAGCATCCGCGACGGGCTTGGCGACGACCTTGGGCTGCTCCACGACGGGGAGCTGCCCCTTCGGGTACTTCTTCTTGTCCTCCTCCGAGCACGGAAGCGGGTTCGACGGGTCGTTCTGCACGCACTCGAGCCGCCACGCCTCGCGAGGGGTGAGACCCCGCCGCTCGTCGTCCGCGCGCTTGGCCTTTATGTCGTCCTGGACGAGGGCGTCCGAGATGCGCGGGATGTACGTCACGAGGAGCAAGGCGACGCCGAGGAGCGCCGCGAACGGCAGCACCACCTTGTAGAGGCTCACCACGGGCCGGCTGAAGCGGAAGCTCGCGATGAAGATGTTGAGGCCGAGGGGGGACACACGAACGCGAGCTCGAGGTTGAGCACGAACATGATCGCGACATGGAACGGCCCGAGCCCGAAGTACGCCGCGAACGGCAGCACGAGCGGCACGGCGACCAGGATCGCGCTGAACCCGTCCATCACCATGCCGAGGACGAGCAGGAACACGTTCATCACGATGAGGAACTGCCACGGCTTGTCGAGGCCGCTCTTGAGCATGAACTCGAGGAGCTTGCCGGGGATGGACTCCTGCACGACGTAGTTGATGAGCGCGTTGGCCATCGCGAGGATCAGGATGACCGCGCCCGCGAGGCTCATCGACGTCTTCGCGATGCGGACGATGTCCCTCTTCAGCGTGAGGTCCTTGTAGGCGAAGAGCGTGATGAACAGGGTGTAGAGGGCGACCAGCGCGGCGCACTCGTCGATCTGCGCGAGGCCCGTCTTCAGCCCCACGACGAGGATGACCGGGATGCCCAGCTCCCACTTGAACGCCCACGTGGCCAGGAGCGCCTCCTTCGGCACGAAGGGGGTGCGCGGCACCTTCTCCCGGACGCCGACCCATGCAGAATACACGGATAGCATCACGAGGACGAGCAGCCCGGGCGCGATCACCGCCTTGAAGGCGAGGTTGATGTCGAGACCGCTCACCAGCGCGAACACGAGCAAGGGCAGCGAGTACGGCAGGAGCAGGCCCACCGAACCGCCCGTCGTGACGAGCCCCAGGCTGAACTTCTCGGAGTACCCCTCGCGCCGGAGCGCGGGGTAGAGCAGGCCGCCGACGGCGATGATCGTGACGCCGCTCCCGCCGGTGAACAGCGTGAACACCGCGCTCGCGACGACGCACACGATCGCGAGGCCGCCGGGCATCCAGCCGACCCACGCGGTGGCCGCGCGGACCAGGCGGAGCGGCGTCTTCGACTCCGCGAGGAGGTAGCCGGTGAACGTGAAGAGCGGGATCGTCGTGATGATGGGCGACCCGGCGAACCGCGAGGCGAGGATCTCGGGCGCGATGAACCGGAGGTGGTGGTAGCGCTCGCTCGGGTGGACGAGCCAGGCGAGCTCGCTCGCGCCGCCCATGACGACGAAGAGAGGCGTGCCGAGGAGCGCGAGGAGCACGATCAGACCGACCCAGAAGCCGCCCACGGCGCCGAGGAGGGCCGTGACCGCGCCGATCGCGCCGAGACCGAGCCTGACCGCCTTGGCGGACGGCGGCGTACGCGTGACCGCGGCGGTCATGCCGCACCTCCCTTCGCGGGCGCGGCGCCGGGCGGTTCATCCGGCGGCGTGGGTGGGAGGGCTTCGTGGCTGTGATCGAGAGCCTTCTCGTCCTCCTCGTCGTCGGCGTGGGCGAGATCCGGATCGACCTTCACCTGACCGGAAATCGCGAGCACGCAGCGGAGGAGGAAGCGGACCGCGATGATGAACAGCCCGAACGGGAAGATGAGGTTGAGCTCCCGGATGAGGAGCTCCTGCGTGTTCTCGGCCGCACCCGGGACGACGATGATCGGCGAGCGGGGCAGCGCGCTCGCCTCCTCGGCCACGTACATGTTCTTGACGTCGGCCTCGGGGAAGTGGTGCGTCCAGTCGGGCTCGCCGCGCACCCACGCGTTCCACTCCGCGGGCGTCAGGTACTGGTCGTACTTCGCGCCGGACGCGACCTTCGGGATCGACTTGAGATCCAGGGAGATCTGCCGGCCCGCGAGGAAGAGATCGCGCCGGACGTGGTGCGCCATCTCGCCGAGGCGCTTGCCGACCGGGATGGGGCAGGCCTTCTTGGGATCGTCGGGACAGTTGACGACGTCCTCGATCTTGAAGTTCTCGATGGCGATCTGATCGATGAAGCCCCACACGGCGGCGAAGCACACGATCGCGCTCGCCAGCCATCCGACGACGGCGACGGGCACGCGCTGGCGCGGCTTGAGGAACCGCATGGCGACGTCGACGTTGATGTGCTTGCCCTGCGCCGTGGCGACGGAGGCGCCGAGGAGGGCAAGCCAGATCGTGAGGCGCTTCGCGAGGTTGGAGATGCCGCCGACGAGCGAGACGACGGACGCGTTCTGGATCCAGTTGCGCGCGTTGCCGAAGTAGTCGACGCCGAGGTTGGCCCAGAGAGGCCCGAGGACCGCGCCCGCGACGACGGCGGCGGTCACGATCGCGTCGTGGTGCTTGTGCTTCTTCGCGCCGAGGTGTGCGGCCATGCCGAGCGCGCCGGCGGTGAGCACGACGCGGAGCACGAGACCGCTCTTCGCGGCGCCGTCGCTGCCGGTCGACATGCCGTTCATGAAGACGGCGAAGCAGAGCGTGGCGATCTCGAGGCCGAGGACCCACCACGCGAGCCGCGCCTCGAGCTGGGTCCACTTCCGGTCGAGGCGCGCGAGGGGGGCGCCCCATGGCTGGACGGGCCACTCGTCGGATGCCGTCGGCGGTCCGGCGTCGGCTGCGTGCTGGGCGCTGTCTGCGGCCTGCCGTCCACCCTCCGCGGTCTGCGCTCCGGACTCGGCGGGCGGCGCGCTCGCCTCGGCCTTCAGCGCGTCGGCCCCGGCCTCCGGCGCGCCTGCCTCGGCCTCCGGCGCGCCTGCCTCGGCCTCCGGCGCGCCTGCCTCGGCCTTCAGCGTGCTGGAATCGGCCTTCAGCTTTCCAGACACGGCCGTCGGCGTTCCGGTCTCGGCGGGCGGCGCTCCGGTCTCGGCGGGCGGCGTTCCGGTCTCGGCGGGCGGCGTTCCGGTCTCGGCGGGCGGCGTTCCGGTGTCCGCCCCCGCCTTGTCGGATTCCGCCGTGGGCTTCGTGTCGTGGTTCTTCGCGTCGGCCATGGCGGGGCCGAGGATACAGAAAAACGCGCCGCGCAACGCGATAAACGCCGCTGGGCCCGATCCCGGATGTTCGTCGTTCCCGCTGCGAATGGCCCGGGACGACGCGCGGTCTTACTGCGCCGCGGCCTTCACGCGCCCGCAGAACCCGGCGTCCAGCGCCGATCCGCACACCTGCGAGTAGACCTGCGCGAAGACCTCATTCCACTTGGCCTTCTCGGCGTCGCTCGGGTTGTACGGGGTCATCTTCTGCGACGCCCGCTCGAACGAGGCCTTGTCGGCGTTGCGGATGCGGCCGGTCAGGATGTCGCCGGCGTTCTTGCCGGTGCGCTTGAGGATCTCGCGCTGCGGCTCGGAGAGGTTGTTGTACTTGGACTCGGGGCCCGTGAAGAACACCAGGCCGCCGATGCCGATGCCCGTGGGCATCGTGTTGATGTGCTCCATCTCGGGGGCCCACTGCAGCTGCTCGGCGGCCAGCGCTGGCGCGTTGAGGACCGTGACCGTGCCGTTCTTGATCGCGGGCAGGATCGACGGGACCTCGAGCGCGGTGCCCGAGACGCCCACCACCCGAAGGAACGTGGACCCGACGTTGTCGCCGGTGATGTACGAGCACTTCTGGTTCTTCAGATCCGCCGGCACCTTGATCGGGCCGCCCTTGGACATCATGTGCGCGACGCCGACGTCGCCGTTGCCGACGAGCCTGAAGCCCTTCTTCTCGAACTCGGCCTGGAGCTCGGGGAGGAGAGCGTTGCGCGCCTTGTCGAGCTTCTCCCAGTTGGTGAACACGCCGGGGAGCTGGAACGCGAGGATGTGCGGCCAGATGAAGGCCATGCCGCGCGCCGTGATGGCCGCCGCGTCGAGCTGCTTGTTCCGCATCTTGGCGACCATCGCCGCCTCGTCACCCTGGGTGCCGTTGTAGAAGAACTGGAGCTCCAGGTCGTTCTTCGACTCCTCCTTCACACCCTTGGCCCACGCCTGGAAGACGGTGCCCCAGAGGGACTGCTTGGGGGCCAGCGTGCCGATCTTGATGCACGTCCCGGGGCCACCGTCGCAGGGGCCGCCGTCGGCGGACGCGGTCGTGGAGAAGCCGAGGACGGCGGCGAAGAGGGTGACGGCAAGGACCGGTTTACGCGACATCGGAGACCTCCCAGGCTGGACGCCTGTCTAGCGGTGCAAGGCGGGGAAATGAGCCGTCATAGGACGGCCGGACGAGCCCGATCATTCAAAGGACGCGCGTCACGTAGCACGGCTCGCCCGCCCGTCACCCTGTTTTTCATGAAGGATCGGGGCGAGGACTCAGTTGTTGAAGGCGCAGTCCTGCAGGTTGGCCTTGGCCAGCGCGCGCTTGGCGCGGCGCTTCGCGATCGTGTTCACGAGGCGCTGGTTCGGATCCGGGTCCTCGGACGACAGGACCTCGTTGATGAGCTTGTCGAACAGGGGCTTGTCGCCCTTGTTGCACGCATACCGCGTGGCGTAGTTGAGCTGGACCATCAGCGTCTTCCGCTGCGTCTTGGCCAGGGCCTCCTCGAAGAGCTTCTGCGCCTCGTCCAGCTCGGCCATCGAGGCGCGGGCGTGGTACGAGGCCAGGTTGTTGAGGGCGCCGTAGTTCGCGTACTCCGGGTTGAGCTTGTTCGCGTGCTCGAGGATGGTCACGCCGATGTAGAGCTCGGCGACGAGGTCCGGATCCTCCTTCATGAGGTTGACGCGGGCCATCCACGCGCTCGCGAGCCAGTAGAGGACGTCGCCGTCGGCCTTGTCGTCGAAGTGCTCGTCGAGCCAGGCCTTCAGCCCTCGCTGGGTCTTCTTCGCCTCCTCGAAGCCCTCGGCGTACTTGCCGACGAGCTCGACGCCGTACGAGACGGAGCGGTCGAACGCGAGCTTCGCGCGACGCTTGTGGTACTCGGCGCGCTCGTCGTCGTTCTGGAGCTGGGCGACCTCCATGTCATCCTGGGCGAACGCGAAGCCGTAGCCGGCCCAGCCCTTCAGCAGGAGGAACAGCGCGTCGGGGTTGTTCGGGCGGAGGCGATGCATGCCTTCGAACTGCATGAGCCCGGCGGAGGAGGCGGCGCGGGCGACCTCGTAGTCGCCGAGCGTGTCGGCCGCGCCAGCGCCCTCGCGGGTCGACTTGATCTGGCCGTCGGCGAGGATCGCCTTGATGCAGCCGGTGGTGGACAGCGAGAGGCACGCGGCGAGCGCGAGCGTGGGCAGGGCGGGGAGGCGCAAACGCATGGCGCGGTAGTACGCTAGCGGGCACCCGCGATCAATAGGCACGCGGCGCGTGTCCGGACCTCCGGGATGGGATCCGACAGGAGGGGGGCCCCGCGCGCCGATCGGCCCAGCGCGGCGAGCGCCGCGGCAGCGGCCAGCCGGACGCGCGGATCGTCGGCGCGGAGATCGTGCTCGATCCACGCCTGGATGCGGCCGTCGCCCGAGTTCGCGAGGTGGATGCGCGCGCGCGCGGCGAGCGGCTTGTCGATCGTCTGCGCGGCGAACTGCTCGAGTTCCGCGCGCGCGGCGTCCCTGTCGGGCCTCCAGCCCAGCAGCCGGGACAGCGCCGCGACGCGCACCTCGGGATCCTTCTCGTCCGCCGCCGCGCCCTTCACCGGCTTGATGGTGCGCTTCGTCAGGGGGAGGAGCGCGAGGGCGTGGAGTCGATCGCGGCGCGAGGCGCTCGCGAGGGTCTCCTCGAGCATCGTCGTCGCGCTCTCGAGGACCTCGGCGTCCTCCCGGCTCTCCCTGACCTCGCGCGCCGGACGACGGAGGATCGCGCCGGCCCCCGCGATCGCGCCCGGACCGTGCGAGGTGGCGATGAGCACCCGGAGGGCCTGGCGCCCGCCCTTCTCCCAGAGGGGCGAGATCGCCCAGGACGCCGCGATCTCCTCCTTCACCGCGTCGTCGCCGGACGCGTGGAGATCGCGGAAGACGATCGCGATCCGCGCCGCCAGTGCGGACGCCCGCGCGTTCGGACCCCGCTCGCCCGCGAGGAGCGCGATGGCGCGCACCGCGTCCGTGCGCACGAAGGGATCGGGGTCGACGCGCGCCGTGTCGACGAGTGTGTCGAAGTCGGCGGGGTCGACCGCGACCTGCGCGGCGCGGACGGCGCTGCGACGGACACGCGGGCTCGCGTCGACCATCGCGCGGCGGCGCGCGTCCGCGTCCCCCTCGCCGGTGAGCGTACGAATGCCGACCGCGCGCCACGCCTCGTCGGCGTCCGCGAGGAGGCTCCGCGCGGCGCCCCGCGAGAGGCCACCGTCCTCGAAGAGGGCCATCGCCGCCTCTGCGCCTGCGAGGTCGTGGGTCTTCATGCGGAGGCGGAGCGGGCCCTCGATCTCGGCGGCACACGCCCGGACATCGCGCACACGGTGGACCGCCTCGTCCCCCTTCGCGCGCTCGAGCTCGCGGCGCGCGACGATCCGCGCGAGGTCGCGGGCGTCGCCGTTCGAGAGCTTGCCCGCCTTGTGCAGGCGCCCGATCTCGCTCGACAGCGCGGCGTTGTCCCCACGCTCGGCCGCGCGGTGCAGCGCCGACGCGCCGCACCCGCCGAGCGCGGCTACGTGGAAGAGGACGACGAGGCAGACGGGACCCGCGCGCATTCGCCGGAGGATACCATCGGCGGCTCCCTTTGGGGCGCCCCTGAAGGAGGCCCGAGCCGCACGACGACGTCCGCGATCGCGCAAGGCTCCGGTCGGTGGGTCACGATCACGAAGGACCGCACGCCGCGCGCCAGATCGATGGCGGCGAGGACGCGCATCTGCGCGTCGGCGTCGAGCGAGCTGGTCGGCTCGTCGAGGAGAAGCACCGGCGCGTCCGTCGCGAACGCGCGAGCGAGCGCGATCCACTGGCGCTCACCGCCGGACACTCGCCGCCCGCCGGGACCGAGCCGTTCGTCCTCGCCGATCCCGAGGGGCGAGGCGAGCCGGTCCAGGATCTCGCTCGCCGTCACGCCAGGTCGCGCGGCGGCGAACGTGACGTTCTCGGCCAGCGTGTCGGCCAGGACGGGCGCGTCCTGCGGGACCCAGGCGAAGGGTCGCGCAGGACCCACGGGATCCTCCGTGATCGACCTCCCGGCATGGAGGATCGCGCCCGTCGACGGTCGCTCGAGCCCCAGGAGCGCGCGGAGCAAGGTCGTCTTGCCGCTGCCCACCGGGCCGGTGACGACGGCGATCTGGCCGGGCTCGACGCGGAACGAGACCGGCTCGACGAGCCCCGGAGCGACCGTCAGCCCGCGCACCTCCAGCACGCCGAGCGCGGGCCGCGTCCCGGGAGGCTCCGCGTCGTCGCTCGTCGCGCCGCGCACGAGCCAGGGGTCCATGCGCTCGAGCGCGACGCGTGCCCTCGAGAGCGCGAGCCGCGCCAGCGAGAGTTCGCGCACGGGCTGGTACGCGAGGAAGAACGTGATCATGAACGGCACCACGACGCGCGGCTCGAGCCCCATCCACCGCGTTCCCGCGAGCGCGATCACGAGGAGCAGCGCGAGCGCCCCGAGGACCTCGCTCGCCCCGCTCACCAGGCGCGCCCGCCCCTCGAGCACCGCGCGCCTCGCGCCGACCAGGTCCCCCGCCCGCCGGACCCACGCCGAGATCTTGCGCTGCTCGCCGGACACACGCCAGAGGTCGGCGTGTCGGACCGCCTCGCCGACCGCGTCGAGCATCTCGTCTCCCTCCTCGGCGGCGCGACGCGCCTCTCGCTTGTAGGCGCCTCGGAGCCGCCGGACGAGCACCGTGAACGGGATCAGGACCATGAACGCGAAGACGGTCAGAGTGGGTGACAGCACCACGTTCACACACACAAGGGGGAGGATCTGGAGGACCGCTCGCCATTCGGCGAGGAGCCCCGAGCGCACGCCCTCCTCCACTGTGCGAACGTCCGAGGTGAGCGCGGACGTGCCGTCCTGGGTGTGCACCGCGACAGACCGATCAGGTGGGCGCAACAAGGTTTGCTTTCCCGAGAGGAGCGAGGCGAGGGTCTCGAGGCGGAGGCGCGACCCGACCTCGAGCGCGAGTCGCTCCTCGCTCCAGCCAGCCGAGGCCGATCCGACGGCGCGCACCGTGATCGCCGCGAGCCCCAGCACGGCAAACGTGAGCGGCGAGGCGTTCAGGGAGACGAGCGCCGCGGCCCTGGATCGCACGTCCACCACCGGGGCCGCGCCCCCGAGTGAGCCCACGAGCGCCCCCGCCAACCAGGCCACCGAGGCGTGGCCAGCCGTGTGCATCAGCGAACCCACGCAGAGGGCGATCGAGATGTCCAGGCGATCCCCAACCGCGCGACGCACACGCGCGTAGAGTGAAGGCGCACCGATCACGAACCGCGACGCTACCGGAATTCCGCCCGGAATGGATGTTGCAGCAAAAACGGACCTGGAGCGGTGTGCCCGCTCGCGTGAATCTCGGCTTCTAACCCCACACCTTATCCCGTAAGTTTTTGGTCGGACCCTCCGGCCGACCCTCCGCGCAGCTTTCTGGCGCGGGGCGAGGAGAGAGCGAGAGCTTTCATGGGTCTGACCTCAAGAGCACCTGTTGTCAAAGCCGCACCGAGATTTTTTCGGAGCAACGCGAGAGCACTCGACATGCCCCGAGCGAAGCCCAAGAAGGACCTCCAGAGGAAGTTGGTCGCCGCGTCCGCCGACGTGAGGGGTCCGCGCGCCAGCGAGGCACCCGCGCCGATCCTCGACGCCGACGAGGAGGTCGAGGACGTGGTCGACGAGGCTCCGCTCTCGATCGTGCCCGACGCGGTCGACGCCGCGAGCCCCGCGACCCCCGACGCGGAGGAGGACTTCGAGGAGCTCGCGGCCGAGGCGGTCGCCGAGCTGGACGATCCGGAGCCCAGGCCCACCTCGAAGGAGATCGAGGAGGGCGGGGGCGACTCGATGCTCGCGCGCTACTTCCGCGAGATGGCGACGCACCCCGTGATGGGTCCCGAGGAGGAGCTCGCCACGGCGATCGAGGTGGAGACAGCCGAGATCCTGCACTGGACGGCGATCCTCGCCCACCTCCCCGTCATGGATCTGGCGCTCGACGCGCTGGAGAAGGACCTCCCGACCGGCGACGACCTGATCGAGGTCCCCGAGATCGCGGAGCTCCGTCGTTACGGCCGCGCGTTTCGCAAACAGAAGAAGCTGACCAAGCACCAGGAGAAGCGCTACCGCGCGACCTGCGAGAACATGGCGCGCTCGATCCGGCTCGCGGACAGCGACCGCCTGTGGATCCTCCACTGCGAGGAGGCGGTTCGCGCGGCGGGGCAGGTTCCCGTGAACGTCACGACGCCGGCGGGCGAGGACGGCGCGGGGCCAGAGTCCGGCGTGCTGCTCGCCAGGCCGCGCGTCCACGTCACGGCCGCGTACACGAAGTTCCTCGACGGCGTCGCGCGCGCGCGGGTCCACGCGAAGCGCGTGAAGAACAAGTTCGTGAAGGCGAACCTGCGCCTCGTCGTCTCCATCGC
>SXGS01675322.1_pt1 | contig 10070 bp, 6 predicted proteins | sample 3174681 | NCBI WGS metagenome assembly SXGS01 (sample SAMN11356861, study PRJNA531348) | freshwater metagenome | isolation source: freshwater sample F1-80 | place: China: Fuxian Lake, Yuxi | collected 2017-12-25
ATGGATCGGCTGAAGCGCATCGCCCCGCAAGGGTCCGGGTACGCCCCGGTGATGCACCCGGCGCTGTGCTGAAACGAAGGGGTCACCCGCCGTGCATAGAAAATCATGCACTAGCCGTAGGGGTTGAAGGAGAAGCGGTTCGAGGACGGCGGTCGAGGAAACGGAATCAGGAGGAGGCGAGAAAAGATAGAGTCAATCCAATCGTAAAGGTCACGCGAGGATCACGCAGCGCCGACGAAGAGCCGACGCCGAAGGCTTTTTCGTGTATAATTCAGGTGGCAATGTGGACCACTTTCATTCTCTGCTGGGTAAGTGCGGGACTGGCGGCAGCAACATTCGATGAAAAGGTTCTGCCGATTCTCAAGGCGAACTGCGTTCCCTGCCACGACGAACAAACCCGCAGCAGCGGCTTCTCCGTCCAGACGCTGGCTTCCGTAGTCAACGGGGGCGTCCGGCGCGGACAGGCAGTAAAGCCCGGCCTTCCGGAGGAAAGCCCTTTACTCCAGGTTCTGAGTGGCAAGCTGTCGCCCCGGATGCCGCTGGGCAAACCGCTTCGCGACACCGAGACGGCGGTTATACGGGAGTGGATTCGGGAACTGAAGGCGGGGGAAGTGACCGCAGCCCGGCCCAACTCCGCAACCAAGTATTGGGCCTATGTTCCACCCGTCCGGCACGATCCGCCGGCGGTCCGCCAAGCCGCGAGAGTGCAAAATCCGATTGATCATTTCATTCTGAAAAAGCTGGAAGACAGGGGTCTCGAACTCGCCCCCGAAGCGGACCGCCGCGTGCTGATCCGTCGGCTGCATTACGACCTGCTCGGATTGCCGCCCACTCCCGAGGCAGTCCAGGCGTTCGTCGACGACTCTTCTCCCAAGGCGTACGAGAAGCTGGTGGACAGCCTGCTGGAGAAGCCCCAGTATGGCGAGCGATGGGGCCGGCGTTGGCTGGACCTGGCGCGCTATGCCGACACCAACGGCTACGAAGGCGATCCGGAGTACTTCCACACCTGGCGATACCGCGACTATGTGATCGACGCTTTCAATCGCGACAAGCCTTACGACCTCTTCGTCAAGGAGCAGTTGGCCGGAGACGAATTCGCGAAAGTCAATTCCGCCGCCGGATTGTCGGCTCCCGAAGCGGAGGGCGTCGTCGCATTGACCTTCCTCCGGCTGGCTCCGTTCACCGAACCGCGTGGCGAGGAGAGCCGCGATATTCTGCTTTCGGAAATGGTCACCACCACCACCTCTGTGTTTTTAGGGATGACTGTTGGCTGCGCCAAATGCCACGACCATAAGTACGACAGAATCCCGGCGAAGGACTTCTATCGCATGAAGGCATTTTTCGCCAGCGTCTACATCGCCCCGGCACGCGCCGACGACCCGGATCAGATCGGCGGACCCCAGCCTGCCAAATTCTACCGGCCTGGCGAGCAGGAGCGCTTCGACGGGCTGCGAGCGGTGACCGAGAAGAAGTTTGCGGCGGCCGAGGCCGAGTCTGCCTTCTTCAGCAAGCAACTCCTGACGAAGCTCGAGAGCAAGAGGCCGGAGAACCCGGAGCCCGGCAAGACTGCGGAGAAGAAGCCACTCACTCTCGATGACTTGAAGCGTGCGATCAGGGACGACGAGCACGACAAGACCTTCACAGCGGAGGAGAAGCGGGAATTCGCCAACTTCGCCGAACGCGTTCTTCGCCTGAAGAAGGAACTGCTGCGTCTGGAGCCGGTTGCGATGTCCTTGCGCAACGCCGATGATCCGCCCTACGGAACGAGCGTGCCGACGACGTATGTGCTGAATCGGGGCAGTCCCGACTCACCCGGCGAGCCGGTTCAGCCGGGCTTTCTCAGCGCGATCACGGGGAACTCGGATCCCGCCACGCTGCCGCTGGACCGCTACAAGCGGCACCCCACGCGCGGCCGCCGCCTGACGCTCGCCGAATGGATCGCCAGTCCCGATAACCCGCTCACCGCGCGCGTCATGGTGAACCGCCTCTGGCAGAATCATTTTGGCCGCGGCATCGTGGAAACCCCGAGTGACTTCGGTAAGAACGGCGCCGCGCCCACGCATCGCGAGTTACTCGACTGGCTGGCGACGCAATTCGTCAAGGAAAAGTGGAGCATCAAGGCGATGCACCGTCTTATCCTGAACTCGGCCACTTACCGGCAGTCATCCACGGGCATTGGGAAAAAGTCAGTACAGGCGGATCAGGACAACCGCCTGTTGTCCCGGTTTCCCCGCTTGCGGATGGAGGGCGAGGTAATTCGCGACAGCGTGCTTGCCGTCAGCGGCAGATTGAACCTCGAAGCGGGCGGCCCGGCGGTGTATCCGCCCCTGCCCGAGGGCTTGGACGAAGTCCAGAAAGTGCAGGGCCAAAACCGGTGGTTGGCTTCCGATGGACCGGATGGCCGAAGACGGAGTATCTACGTGTTTCAACAGCGCTCGTCGGGCTTGCCGATGCTCGACGTGTTCGATGCCAGCGTGCCCAACGCTTCCTGCGATCGCCGCCGGCACTCGATTACTCCGCTCCAGGCCCTGACGATGTACGACAGCGATTTCGTAAACACCGAAGCGAAGTATTTCGCCGAACGGGTGCGCAAGGAAACCGGGCCTGACCTCGGTGAGCAGATTCGCCGGGCGTTTCTGATTGCCTACGCCCGCCCACCGAAGGCCGGCGAACTGGAAAAGGTGAAGGCTTTTCAAACCGGGCTGCCGGCTGCCCAGGACGACGCGCTCCTCGGCCTCTGCCGCGTGCTGCTGAACAGCAGCGAATTTCTTTATGTAGACTAAGAGCCAAGAGGAACGATCATGCCTTCGCGATTGATACGGCCATTTTCCCGGCGGGAACTGCTCGCCCGCTCCTGCAACGGCATCGGTGCGCTCGCCTTAGCCCGCATGCTCGCCCAGGAAGCAACCGCCGCCGCGTCCACCGAAATCAATCCGCTCGCCGTCAAGCCGCAGCACCTTGCGCGGAAAGCCAAGCATTGCATCTTCCTGTTCATGGCAGGCGGCGCGAGCCAACTCGACACGTTCGATTACAAGCCTGCCTTGCAGACATACGCCGGTAAGAGCCTGCCCATGGTTCCCGGACTTTCCGGCGAAATCGAGGGCTTCCTGAAAGCTCCGCATCGCGCGATCCCGAGCCCATTCGAGTTCAGGCAATATGGACAATCCGCCCGCTGGATGAACACCATGTTGCCGAAGTTGGGCGAGTGCGTCGACGAGTTGGCCTTCGTCTACGGCATCCAGGTGGAGAACAACAATCACGGGCCCGCCACCATGAGCATGAACACCGGATCGCAGTTCCAGGGGAGCCCTTCGATCGGCTCCTGGGTGAACTTCGGCCTCGGCAGTCCCAACCAGGATCTCCCCGGCTACGTCGTGCTGCAGGATCCCAGAGGCGCTCCAGTGAACGGGGCAGCAGTGTGGGGCAGCGGGTACTTGCCGGCCGCGCTGCAGGGGACCTTGGTCCGCTCGAAGGGCTCTCCCATCCTGGACCTGGCGCCGCCGAAGGGCGTGAGCCGGGAGCGGCAGCGGAAGGAGTTTGACCTCCTGAAGGCGCTGAACGAGTCTCACATGGCCGAGCGTCCCGGCGAGAACGAACTGGAAGCACGGATCAGCGCCTATGAGCTTGCCTTCCGGATGCAGGGGAAAGCGGCACAGGTCGTGGATCTCTCGGGAGAATCGGAGCAGATGAAGCGCCGGTACGGACTCGACAATCCGGTCACCGAGGGCTTCGGGATTCAGTGCCTGCTGGCGCGCCGCCTGGTTGAAAACGGTGTGCGTCACGTGCTGTGTGTCCATGGCGTGGAGATCGGCAAGCATAGCTGGGACGATCATGGGGACATCAAGAGCGGCATGCCGCGGCACTTGGCCGAAGTTGATCAACCCGTGGCCGCGCTCCTGATGGACTTGAAAGCACGCGGCCTACTCCAGGAAACCTTGGTCGTCTGGGCGTCGGAAATGGGGCGGACTCCCTTCATCAATGATCTGAAGTCCGACAAGCCGGGCCGCGACCACAACCAGTACGGCCTGGCGATGTGGATAGCTGGCGGAGATGTGAAGGGCGGTTCAACGGTGGGCGAGACCGATGAGTTCGGCATTAAGTCGCTGGGAGAGCCGATTCCCATCCGCGACGTTCATGCCACGATTCTGAACCTGCTGGGATTGAGCGATGAGCGGCTGACCTACCTGCACGCGGGCCGCTTCCGGAGGCTCACGGATATCGGGGGAAGGGTCTTGAAAGAGATCATTGCCTAGTCAGATACCATCCCATGCTTCTCGAACCCAAACCATTCACTGACGTCAGACCCTATCGCGGCGGGCCCAAGATCAAGGAGGTCCGCGCGCTGGTCTCAAGAGCGGATGGCTACGGCGCCAGCGACGTCCATGACACTCCGGAGACCCATTGGATCCTGGGGCAAACCGCCGCGGACGGAAGCTGGGATCATGAGAAAACGCATCCGCCCATCGCCAACCCCATGTCGCGGTTTCCCCGGTATTCGGGGTCGCGAAAATCCTGGGGAGTGGCCAACGTTCCTTCGGTCATCGTGGAGATTGAGGACGAGAACGGTCTCGTCGGCATCGGTCTCAGCACCGGAGGCGAGGCCGCGGCTTTCATCATCGAGAAGCACTTGGCACTCTTTGCCGAAGGGCAGTCGGCGTGTGATCGAACCCATATCTGGGACCAGATGTTCCGGGCATCCATCCACTATGGCCGCAAAGGGCTTGCCCTGCATGCCATCAGCGCGATCGATCTCGCCTTGTGGGATCTTTACGGAAAAACCATCAACGAGCCGGTGTACAACCTCATGGGCGGGCGAACCAAGGAGCGCGTTCCCGTTTATGCCACCACATCGCGCCCTGACCTCGCCAAGGATCTTGGGTTTCATGGTGCCAAGATTCCGCTTCCTTACGGCCCATCCGCGGGCCACGCGGGAATGAAAGCCAACGTCGCGTTCATCGAAAAGTGGCGGAGGAAAGTCGGGCCGGACTTCCCCTTGATGCTCGATTGCTATATGGCTCTCGATGTGGAATACACGGCCGACCTCGCTCACCGGCTGAAGCCCTTTGACCTGACGTGGATCGAAGAGCCCTTGATGCCGGACGACTACGCGGGGCATGCGGCGCTTGGACAGAGGTTTGCGAGCATGGGCGGCTGCGCGGTTTTTGCCACGGGCGAACACGAGTACACGCAGTTCGGCTACCAGCAATTGATCGGCGCAGGTGTCCAACAGTTGCAGCCGGACGTCATGTGGATGGGCGGGCCCACCGAGTTTTCGAAAGTCGTCGCTCTCGCCGCGGCCCAATCGGTGGCCTTAGTCCCGCACGGTTGTGGGGTCTACGGTTACTACATGGCGATGGCCTTCGATCATATCCGCCTGGCCGAGTTCATGTTGATGAGCGAGAGGGCAGACCGGATTGAAGCAAACTTTGGCGCGATGTTCAAGAGCGAGCCGCTGCCCGAGCAGGGATACATCGAGCTTCCCACCACGCCCGGCTTTGGCCTCGAACTCAACCGCGATGAGGTCAACCTGATCCGTCCCTACGACCGAAAGGGAGCGCACTGAAGAACCAAACCAGCGCCGAACGAATGCCTTGGGGCATCGTCGGCCTGCTCATGGCCTTCAGTTTCACGAGTTACTTCAATCGCACCAGCCTGGCGGAGGCCGGTACGGGAAAGCTCATCCCTGGCGGCGTGTTGAGCGAAACGGAGATGGGCGCCATCTATTCGGCGCTGCTGATCGCCTACACGGTCTTCATGTTACCGGGCGGGTGGCTTACTGACCGTGCGGGTCCTCGCAGAGCTCTGATTCTCATGGTACTCGGCACGGCTGTCTTCACCGCCATGACCGGAGTGATTGGGATTTTTCTTCTACCGGCGACCGGCCTGTTTGCCGAACTGATCGTCACGCGGGCACTGATGGGCATATGCACCGCGCCGATCTATCCTGCCGCCGCGCGAATGGTGGCGATCACGGTACCGGCCCAGCTTCAGGCGGAAGCTAACGGGCTGGTCATGGGAATGGCTTTGGTCGGCAGTGCCGTCACGCCTTTCGCCTGCGGGTATCTCATGGATAAGTTCAACTGGCCCGGAACCTTCGTTTTCATGGGCGGCGTCACTGCGGCCCTGGCCGTTGTTTGGATCGTGGCCACTCGCGGGTTGCCTCATCGTTCGGGGATGGCCTCCGCAGTTGGCGGCAGCGCGGCGGACGGCCCATGGTTGAACCTGCTGCGCAATCGCAGGGTTCTTTTCCTCACGGCTGCCTACGCCTTCATCGGTTACTACCAGAATCTGTTCATCTACTGGGGCCACAGATACTTCGACAACGTGATGCACCTCGACCAACATACGAGCCGGCTGTATGCCACCTTGTTGTACATGGCGACGGCGGCCGGCATGTTCTCCGGCGGATTTAGAGCGGACTGGTTAGAGCGGAAAACCGGTACAAGCCAGGCCCGGTCCCGTTTACTGGTGGCCATCTCCGGACTGGTCGGCGCGGCGATCATCCTCAGCGTGGGACTCTCCGTCAGTCAGCAAAGTCTGGTGGTCGCCTGTCTGTCTCTGGCGTGGTTGGCCATCGGGCTGGTCGAAGGGCCACTGTGGGCGATGTCCATCGAGTCAGGAGGCCGGCGCGGCGGCAGTGCAGGAGCCATATTTAACACGGGCGGCAACATCGGCGGTATCGTCTCTCCGATGATCACGCCCGTGCTGGCCGCCACCTGGGGCTGGTCTGCCGCCGTCTCTGTCGCCATCGGTACCTGTCTGGCTCCCATCGTCTTCCTCCTACTCGCCATCTCCAGCAAGCAAGCCGGCGTCGAAGAAACAGCAAACTTCGAACAATGCAGGATCAAATGAGCCCCCGGCTTCTCGAACTCAAGGATCGACCGAGACTGAACTCGTCAAACGCTCCTTTCAGCGTGTTCGACGCAAGCGTGCCAATCGCTTCCTGCGATCGCGTAAACGCCGATTGATGATGGATGGCGTGGGCGTGGGCTTCGGTGAAAACAATGGCGCGGGCGACACCGCGACGGGCATGGGTGGCGTGCTGAATGTCACCACTAAATAAATCCGGCACGAATCAGTTTCACGGTAGACTCGCGCAGAGCCCGAAAGAGAAAAGAAGTTGAGTGAGTGAAGATGTCCGCCCCTCATCCTCGAGCCTACAGCGGCAACATAGAAACGCCGAAGGGGCGCAAAGGCAGGAACACAACTTGCAAGGTGGCGCGAACTCCAGTTTTCGACGAATCGAGACGAACGAATCCGGCAGCGAACCATCAAATCGTAACAAGACGAATGGGACCGCCTGCAAGGGAGGCTCGACGCCATGTACGAAGGCAAGCTGGGCGGTCGCATCAGCTCCAGGGCCGTTTGACCGCAAAGCGAAGGAGACTCGGTCCAAGCAGCAGGCACTCCGGGCGAAGATAAGCCAGCATCAATCCGACTCCTCGGACCTTCGCGCCAGCTTCAACATGATGCGACTGACCAGCATCGCCGCAGGGAAGTCGAACGCCAGAACGCGCGGGAATGCCCTGCCGCAACCGCCGCTGAGGACCGGGCGGTCATCATTGTTACTACCGGCCGTTGTACAGCGTGGTGTTGTAGAGATACGGTTTGTGCAAAAGCGCGGCGTTGGTGTAGATGTACAGGGCCCGGCTATTGAAGACCACGATCTCCTCCCGTTCGTCTCCCAGGCAACTCAGATGCTGCGCGCCCTCAGCGTCGTAAAGATCCTTGCCATCCGGCCCCGCGTCCTTCGCGCGGATTCCCGGCGGAAAGGGGAAGGTCGCGATTTCCCGGCCGCGGCCGTCCAACAGGGCGGGTGGAGCCCAACCGCGGTTGAAAGCGAGAATGAAGTTCTCATTCGGATTCCCTGTCCAATTCTTCAGCAGCGCAACATTGAGTCCACCGGCGCCTTCCTGCACGGCAATGTTGTCGGTGTTCTTCGCCAGGAGTGCGCCAGCTTTGGAATAGATGCTGAGGACGGAGGCCCCAGGAACAGTCTTGTCGGTATTCTTCATCATCTTCACTGCCCCAACATCGACGAAGCAGACCTGCTTGCCGGGGAGGTCGGGACGGAACTTTCCAATCAGAGCGTGCTGGCAGTGAACCCCCTCCATTTGAAAGAGAGTATTTCCGGCGGCGTCCAGCAGGATGCCGTCTTTGCTGGTAGCGATGGCGATTTCGGCCTTTTTGTCGCCGTCCATGTCGTCGATGTAGACCGCGTCGTTGTGCGACTCGGCGAGCGCAGTCCGCTCGGCGGACGCGCGGTACAGAACGGGCAATTTGGTCAGTTCCGGCCGGCTCCAGATCACCCGTCCGTCGTGACCGTAGAGCGAGTATCCCATCAGCAGTTCGTCGCGCCCATCCCCGTCGAAGTCATAGTTCATGGGGTAGTGACCAGTGAAGCGCACGTCCAGCTTCGACCAAAGGGGCTTGAAGTGATTGGCTGCGTCAAAGACCCAGAAGTTCCACATGCGGTCCTTCACCACGATGTCTTGTGGGAAGCCACGACCGGAGAAGTCGGCGAACAAAAAGTTGTCCCAACCTACGACCAGTTGGAATTGTTTCTCTACAGCTCCGTTCCTGCCGTTCAGTACCGTAAACGTGAGCGGGCCTGGCTTGGCTGGCGGTCCCGGTTTGCCCCGGTTATCCTCGTCGGAAATATAGATGACCTCATTCTGGCCATCTCGATCGATGTCGAAGATCTGAAAGGGTATGTCGCTTCCGACGTGGGTATTCCGGATGTCCGGGGTGCCCACCTGCCAGAGCTTTCGCCCCTCCAGATTGATCGCCGTGATGCAGCTGATGGTGCGGATCCCGGTCCTGCGCAGTTGCGCAATCAGGATGTCGGGGATGCCGTCCCCATCCAGGTCCCCGAACCTCATATGCCCGCTGCCGAAGTCCTCCAGGTCGATCGTTCGTACCAGGCGCGGCAGCGAGTCCTGGCGGGACACTCGCTGCGGCGTATCCGCTGCCGGGAGTGGCGCAGCCGCGGCGAGGAAGGTAAGCCCGGCAGCCGCTAAACACCATCCTGTGGGTTTCAACTTGATCATAGATACTCCGTTAATCAACGCACCACGTTGATTTGTACCGGCACACGCACCATCAGGTTGCGATCGGGCCCGATGTGCAGGTTGACGATCTCCACACTCAACTCGATGCGATGTTCGCCTGCCGGCGCGTCCGCGGCGATGCTCATGGCATGGGAGTACATCCCTTCCGCCCGCACCTCACCCATGCCGCCGTGCAACCACGCAGGCGTGTTGCGCACTTGAATCTGGAAAGGGATCGCGGAGTGATTCTGGAAGCGGACGCGCACTGACCCGCCGGGCGGCCGCGAGACAATCGGCGCCCCATCGACTTTCACCGCGCCTTCCCACAGGCCGTTCAGTAACTCCTCCGGGCCCCAGAGTGAATTGCCCCACCACGCCGCGGTGCGGCGGGCGAATAGGGCCTCGCGCACCCCCTCCTCGTCGGCCGTGCGGGCGAAGACCAGCGTGATGGGACGCCGTCGGGAGTCCGTGGCGGGCGGCATCGCCAGATGCATGTCGCTGTTGGCCAACACCGTCAGTTTCTTCTCTTCCACCAACGGGTAGATCTCGGGATAGAACGTCTCCTCATTGACAAGTTCCACGCCGTGGATCAGTCCCTCCGCGTGAGCGGCGGCGATTTCGGGGATCCAGCGGACGGGACCTTCGCTCCCGGGATGGTTCCAGAAGATGAACGCGCCTTGGGCGCGCATCCTGCGCAGGGCCGGAAGGAGATCCGGGCCGGGTCCTTCATTGGCATCTTTCACAAACAGCGCGCTGCAGTGGATCGGGCCGGGCGAGATCTCCGCTCCGGGGATGAGAATGATCCCGTGCCGTTCAGCTTGGATGCGAGCCAGCTTGTACGGCAGGTTGAGATCCGGTTTCAGGATGTCCTTGTTCGGCGGCGCTGCGTCGGCATGGTCGGTGAGGGCGATGACATCCAACCCGTCGCGCCAGGCTTCCAGCACGCGCAGCGGCGGCCAGACCAGGCCGTCGGAAAAGACCGTGTGTAAATGGAAGTCGCCCTTCAGAGTCCGGAAGCCA
>SXGS01521958.1_pt1 | contig 10069 bp, 9 predicted proteins | sample 3174681 | NCBI WGS metagenome assembly SXGS01 (sample SAMN11356861, study PRJNA531348) | freshwater metagenome | isolation source: freshwater sample F1-80 | place: China: Fuxian Lake, Yuxi | collected 2017-12-25
GGTGAAGTTTTCGAAGTTGTTGGCGGTAAAAATGATCACGGAATTGTCGGGATCCTGTTTGAATTGATCGGTGATTTTGCCGAGGGAGCCGGTTAATTGGGAATAGATCTTGATGCCGCTATTTTCGAGATTTTGGCCGAGGGCAATCGTATATTGGCTGATCTTTTGCTTATTTGTGAAGACAATTGCAGTGCGGCATTTTTTAATTTTGAGATATTCGGTGAGGTGATTTAGAAGTTGTTTTTCGTGCGGATCGCCGGGAATATTTTCTGCGACATAGATATTAAGGTGGGGATTTTGCTTAGTGAGATTTTGGGTTTTTAGCTCTTGTGGAAGGCCGGTGAGCGATTTTATGAAGTCGGCGTTAGAGTTTAGTTCGAGATTTTCGCTGAGAATTTTGTAGGATTTGGTGTTTGCGAGAATCTCGGCGACATTTTCTTTGATCGAAGTCGGTGCTTTTTTGATGATAAGGTTCTGAAAATGGTCTTCTTCAAGCCATATAATGGATGTGCTGAGATTTTGGGTCGTAAAAATTTCGTATAAATATTGGAGAGTTTTTTTCCAGTTTTGGAGGTGGCCGGCGGTTTTTTCATTGTTTATTGTGCCGAGTTCTTTGGAGGCTTCGATCAGACTTAAGACAGCATTTTTGATGTCGAGCCATTCTTTTGTGCCGAAGTCGGATTCGTTTACGAAAGCTGTACTGCCCCATTCGTCGATGACGACGATTTTTTGAAGCAAGATGCCGATGAAGCCGAAAAGAATTGTGCTTTTTGTTTCGAGCGCTTCAAGGATAGGGGAGTCTGCAGCTTCTCTAATGGCTTTTAGCTGATTTAAAAGAATGTCGAGTTTGAGGTAGATGTTGTTTTGGAAAAAAAGAGATTTAATGAATTTTTCGTAGTCGATGAGAATGAGGTCTTCGATTTCCGGACGCTGTTCTATGAGGTATTTGTGGCTGATGATTGCGGTTTTTTCGGCATCTTTTTCGCAGGCTTTTTTGTAGAAAAATTCTTCTTCCGCTTTTACGAGGTTTTCGTCGATATTGATGCGGGGAATCGTGGTTTTTTCCTGGGCAAAAAGGGTGATTTCGCTGAGGTGGCCGGTCTGGGTTTGGTCTTTCCAGATTAGATATTTAAGGAGACTGATGATTTCGTAGTCTTCGTAAAATTCTTTTTGGCTGAATTCTTCGAGCCTTTTTAGAGAGAGGTAGTTTTTTGGGCTGTCGATTGCGGCGATATGTGGTGGCAGTTGTTTGATGATTTCGTCGAAACAGTTGTTGTCGATCGCGATGTAGGAGTCTTTGTCGGCTTTTTCTGCGAGCGTTTTGATGAGGTTTTCGTATGGCGGCGAAATTTCGATTAGGGCGCTTTCTTTTTTGATGATTGCAGGATCGATTTCGACTTCTTTTGTGATGAATTCTTTTTTGGTGATTGCCTGTGGATTTGCGGCTTTTGCTTTTAAGGAAAGGAGAAATTCAGTTGCCGGCCATTTTGTTTTTTGACAGAGAAGATGGATTTTTTGGATTATTTCTGGTGCAAGTTCTTCAAATTTTTCTTTCAGTTTGAGGAAAAGCTCCATAGCAGCGATGGAATCGTCGAGAGCGCGATGTTTTTCTTCGTGAGTGAGATTTAGCTGGCGGCTGAGGATTTCCAGGCTATATGATGGAAGACTTGGCAGAAGAATGCTCGAAAGAGTGCAGGTGTCGAATTCGGCATTTGTCAGTTCGATGCCATTTAATTTCAGGAAGGTGGTGTCGAAACTTATGTTGTGGCCGATAATCGGGTCTGTACCGATGAAGGCTTTGATTTCTTCAAGCTGGTCTTTGAATTTTGGGGCATTTTTGAGGTCGCTGTCGGTGATTCCGGTGATGTGAGTAATTATTTCCGGCAGTCTGATTCCGGGATTGATCAGGGTTTTGTAAGTGGAAATTTGGCCGTCGTAATTGAATTTTACCGCACCAAATTCGATGATTTTATCTTTTGCAGGATCAAAGCCGGTGGTTTCGAGGTCGAGTGAAATAAACATGCCGGTATCGTACGCTTAGATTTTTAAAATGAAAAGCGAGAAGTGTTGACGAAGTTGGTCCGACAGGCTCGGGTTTTGTTATTTGACAATATTTTCTAGTGGCAGTCGAGGATATAATTTTGACAACGGTTCGGGCGTCAGCTATAGTTGTGTGATTTTTACAGAAAATAAAAATCAAAAAGCCCTAGAAAAGCCGTTCATTAAAAACTAACACAAAAACAAAAATTCACTTAGCGGTGAAAGATAGGGGAGAGTTAGAACTTGCTAATTCTCTCCTTCTGTCCTCGCTAAAGGATGCTTTCCTTCGGGGGAGCGAAGATGCTTAGACAGTTCTAAGCGCGGTCCTGCCTTGGTCCAAGATCCTCGTGGTCTTCGCGGCAAAGGAGTTCAGGCGGTCGGTGGTGCGACTGAAAAAAACACTCAACTTTGGCACGGATTAAAAACAAAAATAAAGTTTCTCAGATAACAAACATAAACGTTACTGATTGCAGCTTTCCCCCTCTACTTCGGTAGAGGGTTTTTTTATTACAGCATTTTCGCGAAGTCGTCGAAGAAGTGGACGGTGTCGGTTGGGCCGGGAGAGGATTCGGGGTGGAATTGGCAGGAGAAATAAGGGAGTGATGTGTGGCGGATGCCTTCGACGGTGTTGTCGTTGGCGTTTAAGAGCCAGACTTTCCAGCCGGGTTTGAGAGTTTTTGCGTCAACGGCGAAGCCGTGATTCTGGCTGGTGATAAAGCAGTGGCCAGTTTCGGGGTCGATTGCTGGTTGATTTTGACCGCGGTGGCCAAATTTTAATTTATAAGTTTTGGCGCCGGAAGCGAGTCCCATGATTTGACTGCCAAGACAGATGCCGAAGATTGGCTTTTTCAATTTCAAAGCTTTTTCGATGATTTTGTGGAGCGGTTTTAGGAGTGCGGGATCGCCGGGGCCGTTGGACATGAAGATTCCGTCGAATTCCAGGCCGGCTTCAATGAAATCGTAATCCCACGGTACGCGGATTACGGTGATGTTGCGATCGAGGAAGTTTCGGAGGATGTTATTTTTCATTCCGCAATCGATCGCAATGATTTTTTTTGGTCCTTTTTTGTAAATTTTTGGTTCTTTGATTGAAACCTGGTCGACGAGGTTGTCGAGGTCGGGATCGTAGAAGGGGACATCTTTGGTGTTTTCGACGACAATTTTTCCGAGGATTGTTCCGTGTTCGCGAATTTTCTGGGTGAGTTCGCGGGTGTCGATGCCGGTAATGGCGGGAACATTGTTTTCTTTGAGCCAGTCGCTGAGAGATTTTCCGCCGTCCCAGTGGCTGAAGTTTTCGGAATATTCGGAGACGATTAATCCTTTAATATGCATTTTGTCGCTTTCAAAACGAGTTTCGATGTCGTCGGCGGATTTTTCATTTTCGCCAACGCCGTAATTTCCAATCAGAGGATAGGTAAAAGTGAGGATCTGGCCCCGATAGGATGGGTCAGTGAAGGCTTCCGGGTAGCCGACCATTGAGGTATTGAAAACAACTTCGCCGGCAGAAGAGGTGTTTGCGCCGAAGCTTTCTCCTTCGAATACTGTTCCATCTTTTAAGATTAATTTTGCTTTCATTTGGGCAATTTTAGCAGGCTTTTTGTTTTTTGTCAGGAGTTATTTTCTTATAAATTGAATATTGCTGGAGAAATAAATCCGAAGAAATATAGTATTATAAAAACGATGATCAGGGGTGCTAATATGTATAGAATTCGGCTCTTGTTTTCTGTGATTCCAGGGTTTTCTGTCGGCAGTACTTCTATGTTGTATAAATTTAATTCTTTTGGGTTTAAACCACATTCTAATATGTACCATTGTTTATTTCCTGAATTTTGAACGGCAAGAAGTTTTATGCTCGAATGAGAATTTTCTGAACTTTTTCCAAAGGAGATCTTTTCGATTTCTTTTATTTCCTGGAGAATTTTTAAAAGCTTTTTTTGTTTTTCCTGGTCGGGAATTTCTTTAAGGTGTTTTTTTGTAAATTCCTCTGGATTGGTTTTTGCTAGTTCAAGGTTTTTTCTGATCGATTTTTTGAGATTTCTTAGGAAAACAATTAGGAATATTGCTATAACAATGATGCCTCCAATTAGGTTTGAAAGATATTCAGGCATTTTTTAAAGATAAGATTTTTTTATTTTTTTCCTGAGATAATTTTAAGGTGTATCGATGTTCGTGGTTCTTGTCGTCTATGAAGGTTAAAATGTTTGTTAGGTTATCTATTTTTTCAGTTTTTACGATTTTAGGATATTTTTGAAATATTTTAACAATTTCTTCTTTTTCTCGGGATTGTGGGGAAATCATTCTATCAAGCATTTCTGGATTTGCTTTTGCCATGTTCCAGATCGCTGCACCAAAGCTGCCATTTCCAAATTTATTTTTCAATTTAATGGCGATGAAGATGAAAACTAAGAAGGCGATTCCGTAACCCAAAAAACTAATGAATATTCCGTAGTTCGTGAGGAAATTCATTGTTTTGTCGATCAGTAGAGGATCCATGCCGTTTGATTAATAGCTTTGGCATGTATATTACTGAAAAAATTTATCCCTGCAAAGCAGTTTTAATGGCGTCTAAAACTCTTTGAGCTGTGTTTGTTCTTAGTCCTTGGTTTTTTGCTCTTTCTGTCAGTTTTCTTATTTGGATGTCTGCGCTACCGACGTTTAGGTATCCAAATTCGATTTTTTGAAGTTGTTGTGCTCGGATACCTTCGATTTCTATTCTCAATTTTTCTTCTTCTGTCTCCTCAAGGGTGTCGAAAAATCTATCTAAAAATCCTGTCCCTAATTGTTTTGTCATTGTGTTGTCGTTAAATAGATGCCTATTTTGACTCAATACCGAGGTTTTGTCAATAGCTGCTTGACGCAATGCTTTTTACCCATTAAATTGTCTCTAAGATAAAACCAAATATGGAATTCAAAGGTCAGCACATTTTGTCCACGAAACAGTTTAATAAAGAGGATTTGCTGGCGTTGTTTGAGGAGGCGCGGAAGATGGAGGAGGTGTTGGCGCGCGGTGGAAATGATCAGTTGAAAGGAAAAATTATGGCGACGCTTTTTTTTGAACCTTCGACGCGGACGCGTTTTAGTTTTGAGACGGCTATGCTGAGACTTGGTGGCTCTGTGATTAGCAATCCGGATATGATGGCGACTTCTTCTTTGCGTAAAATGGAGAGTCTGATTGATACGGGAAAAACAGTTTCGCGAATGGCAGATATTATTGTGATGCGTCATCCGGAGGCGGGGACGGTTCACGAGCTGGCGACTTCAAGTATTGTGCCGGTGCTGAATGCGGGCGATGGTCCGGCGGAGCATCCGACGCAGGCTTTGCTCGATGTTTATACGATCTGGAAAGAGAAGGGGAGACTTGATGGGCTGACGATTGGGATGGTTGGAGATTTGAAAAATGGTCGAGTGCCGCATTCGCAATGTCGCTTGCTAAAACATTTTGAGGTGAAGTTTGTTTTTGTGTCGCCGGAGGCATTGAAGATGCCGGATGATATTGTGCAGGAATTGAAGGAAAATAGCCGTGAAATGCGGGTGACAGAAAATATTGAGGAGGCGATTTCGGAGATGGATGTGATTGGAATGACGCGCGTGCAGAAGGAGAGATTTTCGAGCGAGGAGGAATATAAAAAGTATGCGGGACTTTTTGTTCTTGATGTTGAGCTGATGAAACGGGCGAAAAGTGATGCAATTGTGATTCATCCATTGCCGCGGGTTGATGAGATTTCGGTGGATGTAGACAGCGATCCGCGCGCGAAATATTTTGATCAGGTGCACAATGGCGTGGTGCTGAGAATGGCTCTTTTATCTAAGATTTTGACATGAAAATTCTTTTGAAGAACGGAGAAGTTGGTGGCGAAAAAAAAGATCTTTTGATTGTGGACGGGAAAATTGCGGATGGTTCTAGTGAGGGATCGGAGGTGATTGATTGCAGTGGCAAGGTGATTTTGCCGGGGGTGATTGATGTGCATGTGCATTTTCGGGAGCCGGGGCAGAATTATAAAGAAGATTGGGAACATGCTTCGCGGGCGGCGGTTTCTGGCGGTGTAACAACTGTTTGTGATATGCCGAATAATCAGCCGCCGATTGTTTCGGTTCAAGATTTAGAGGCGAAGCGGAATTTGATTGCCGGAAGATCGCATGTGAATTATGGAATTTACATCGGCTACAATGGTGAAAATGTGGAAGAGATCAATGCGGCGGAAAATGTTCCGGGAGTGAAGATTTATTGTGCGCATTCAACGGGAAATATGGGAGTTTCAAATTTGGAAAAAGCGTTTTCTGAAATTGATCCGGGGAAACTTTTGCTTTTTCATGCGGAGGATGAGGAGTGTATGGCGGTTTATAAAAAACAGTTTGAGGGAGAGACGGATCCGGCTGTGCATAGCAAAATTCGGGCAGCGGAGTGTGCGGCGGTGATGGTGCAGAAACTTTGTGATTTGGCGCAAAAATATCAACGAAGAATTCATATCTGTCATCTCTCGACAGAAGGGGAGCTAGAGATTGTGAAGAAAAATCGCAAGTTGGTGACCTGCGAAGTGGCGCCGCATCATCTGGTTTTGTCGGAGGACGATTACGGACATTTTGGTAATCTGATAAAAGTGAATCCTCCAATTCGCAGTCAGAAAGATGTTTTTGCAATGTGGAAGGGGCTAAAATCCGGTTTAATTGATCTTGTGGCGACAGATCATGCGCCGCATACATTAGCGGAAAAAGCATTGCCCTTTAGTGAAGTTCCTTCGGGAGTTCCGGGCGTGGAAATGATGCTGCCGATTTTGCTGAATGCCGTAAATGATGATGCACTGACTATTAATGAGGTGGTCCAGCTTTGCTGCGTAAAGCCGGCAGAAATTTTTGGGATTAAAAATAAAGGGCGACTTGAAATTGGTTATGATGCGGATTTGGTTGTGGTGGACATGGAGCTTACGAAAAAGTTTGAAAATAAAGATGTTTTATCAAAGTGTAAGTGGTCGCCGTATGCGGGCGGAACATATAAGGGATGGCCGGTTATGACCTTTGTGAAGGGAAAACTGGTGTTTAGAGATGGTGAATTTGCAGAGGACTTTTCTGGATGTGAAGCTGATTTTGCTTGAAAATAACTGTCGTTTTCGATAAACTGGCCTCAATTACCTTTAATTTTCAATATATGAAAAAGTTTATTGCTCTGATTTCTATTCTGGCTTTGGGGCTTACTGGTTGTGAATTTATGATCGATCAGGCAGCTGTGCACAATGGTTTGGTAGAAAAACTGGATGCAGTATTAACTGCTGAAGAAGATTTTTATAATCAATATTTTGGTCTAACTGATGGTGCTGATTCAAAACCTTTAGCTGATGCTTTTGCTGCGTTCCAGGCTGCGGCTGATGATTTGGAAAAATATTATGCTGATACAAAATTTCACTCTTCTCAGCAATCTTTCATTGATACTTACAACTCTGATTACAAACCATTCCTGGAAGGATATTTGGCTAAGGCAAAAGAGTTTGTTGATAAAGTTGTAGCTGAAGGATATACATTCGAAAAGATGGAATCTTTCTTCAAAGAGCTTGATCAGATGACTGTGGATTTCGTTGAAAAACATAATAAATTAATTGATGTAGTGAATACTCAGGCAACAGAAGAGCCTGCGGCTACAGAATAATCATGGTTGACCTAAAGACAGATTTTTGCGGAGTAAAATTTAAAAACCCTACAGTTTTGGCATCAGGCATTCTCGGGGTTACAGCAAGCAGTTTGAAGAATGTGATAGCGAATGGAGCAGGAGGAGTAACGACGAAATCGATTTGGCTCACCGAAAATATCGGACACAAAAATCCAACAATGTTTGGAACGCCCCACTACTTTTTAAACGCAGTGGGGCTTTCTGATGCAGGAATTGCGAAGGCTCAGGAGGAAACTTTTCCGGAATATCTTGCGGATAAACCGGCGCCGATTATTGCGAGTATCGTGGCTTACAGTGTCGATGATTTTGGTCGTCTGGCCGAGGAGATTACGAAATGTGATCCGGATCTGATTGAGGTAAATATTTCTTGTCCGAATGTTGATGATGCTCATGGTAAGCCGTTTTCCTGCAGCGTTGAGGGCGCGGCGGGAGTGATGAAGGTAGTGCGGGCGCATACTTCAAAACCTATTATTGCAAAACTGACACCGAATGTGCCGAATATTGCGGAGATTGCGAAGTCTTGTGCGGATGCGGGTGCGGACGGCATTTGTGCGATTAATACTTTGTATGGAATGACGATTGATGTGAATTTGCGCAGGCCGATTTTGACGAATAAATCTGGCGGAGTTTCCGGTCCGGCGATCAAGCCGATGGCGGTGAAGTGTGTCTACGATATTTATAAAGCGACGGGTTTGCCGATTATTGGAACTGGTGGAGTGATGACTGGCGAGGATGTGATTGAGATGATGATGGCCGGTGCGGGATTAGTCGGAATTGGGACGATGGTTTATTATCGTGGAGTTGAAGGTTTTGGAGAAATTGTGCGGGAGATGGAGGAGTGGTGTAGTAAAAATGGAGTTAAAAATATTAATGAAATAATCGGAGCGGCTCATGGATCTTAAAAAATTTGATTCACGGTTTGTGGTATTGCCAATTGCCAAGATCATTCAGGAGAATGAGGTGGTGAGGACTTTTGTTTTTAAATATCCATGGGGCGGCCGGCCGGGTCAGTTTTTGATGATTTGGATTCCGGGAGTTGATGAGAAACCGATGTCGGTTGCTTATGACAATGGTGAGGAGTTTTGGGTAACCGTTTGTAAAGTCGGACCGGCGACTGAGGCTTTATTTGCTTTGAAAGAGGGAGATAAAGTAGGAATTCGGGGTCCACTTGGAACTTGGTACGACTTTGGTCCGGAGGATCATTTGGCGGTTGTGGGAGGGGGTTATGGCTCGGCGCCAATGTATTTTGTGGCGAATGAGGCTTTGAAGATGGGCGCGAAGGTAGATTTTTTTATTGGGGCGCGAAACAAAGATTTGCTTATTTATACTGATCGCGTTGAGAAATTGGGCGCTAGTTTGCATGTGGCGACAAATGATGGTTCTGCGGGATTTCAGGGCTTTATTACGGAATTATTGGATCAGAAATTATCAGAAGGCCTGGCGTTTACCAAAGTTTTCAGTTGTGGGCCGGAGGTGATGATGAAGGCGGTTTCGGAGGTTGCGGATAAGCACGGTGTGCCGAGTTGGATGTCGATGGAAAAATATATGAAATGCGGAATTGGCGTTTGCGGCCAATGTGCTCTGGATGACACTGGCGATCTGGTTTGTGTGAAGGGGCCGGTGATGTCTTATGGATACGTTCGTAAGTTGCCAGAATTTGGAAAATATCATCGTGATGCGCAGGGGAAGAAGCATTATTTCTCTTAGTTTGTTTCCCCGGGGAAACTTTTGTATAATTGCGCCAATTTAACTTAGAAATATGACTACAGCTCGAGAAATTGCAGAGTGTCTGATGACGCGCGAAGCGGTAAAAGTGAGTATTGATCCGCCTTTTACCTGGGCGAGTGGGATTAAGTCGCCGGTTTATTGTGATAATCGAAAGATGCTCGGATTTGTGGGCGAACGGGAGAAAATTGTGGAGGCATTTAAAAAAGCGGTTGAAGGTATGGAGTTTGATGTGATTGGAGGGACGGCGACTGCGGCGATTTCCTGGGCGGCTTTTTTGGCTCAGGAGCTTCATAAGCCGATGATTTATATTCGGCCGAAACCAAAAGATCATGGTACAGGAAAACAGATTGAGGGATTTGTGGTGCCGGGAGCTCGGGTTTTGATTCTGGAAGATTTGATTTCGACTGGAGGTTCGAGTATTGCGGCGGCGAAGGTCGTTCGGAATGAGGGCCAGTGCGTGGTGACGGATATTTTGGCGATTGTAAGCTGGGAGATGCCGATGGCTAAAAAAGCTTTTGAGGATGCGGGAATTAATCTTACCACTCTGACTGATTATACAAATCTGGTTGGATTGGCGGCGGAGAAAAATATGATTGCTAAAGAGGATATTGAGACGATTTTGAAGTTTAAGGAGGATCCGGA
>SXGS01709426.1_pt1 | contig 10069 bp, 6 predicted proteins | sample 3174681 | NCBI WGS metagenome assembly SXGS01 (sample SAMN11356861, study PRJNA531348) | freshwater metagenome | isolation source: freshwater sample F1-80 | place: China: Fuxian Lake, Yuxi | collected 2017-12-25
GGGGGGGCAAGTAGCCAACCGACCCCAAGAGTTCGCAAAGAAGGAGTCCGAGTCAGAAATGCAACGCAAGGCTGGACCCCCAAAAAAACGCTCTCGGAAAAAACGAGGTGGATGAGCCAGCTCCCGTTTTGGGCGAGGTCTTATATGTTATATTCAATTCCGTGCCGTCAGTCCATGCAACCCTACCGCGCTCTAAAGGTGTGAGCGTTACCTCGCTGTGCTTGGCTCTTCAGCAAATTATTTGCAAAAATCCCCTCATCACCGCCGTTCAAGCCTCTGAGGTGGCGCGTCATGGCTTGGGAACCCCTTCCCTCCGGTCGTTGCACGCCACACCCAACGCACTTGTAGAAAAGGGTTTAGCACGACGAATTCAACCCTTCGACACCCCCAGTCTCATCAAAGATCACGTTGGCGACAATCAACATCTCCACATAGGTCGAATATGCTGAAAAGTTGCTGACGTGGATTGCGCAGCGGGTTTCCGTCCATGCCTTAAAGAGTAGGATGACAATATTTTGCTATCGATTAAGCCGACGTGACCTACTGGGGTGAATGCCCCCAATGCTAAGTCCCATCTCAAATTAAACATCAAACCCGGAAAGGAAAATAATGAGTGAAACAATAAGCGCCTGTCCATTTTCTGGCGGCACCACAACCGCACACAATATGGGTACTACAAACTCACAATGGTGGCCAGACCAGCTCAATGTGAAGGTATTGCACAACAACCCAAAAGTCGGTGACCCAATGAATGCCGAATTTGATTACGCAAAAGAGTTCGCGTCGCTCGATCTTGACGCAGTAGTCAAAGACCTTGTCATCTTAATGACCGACTCACAAGATTGGTGGCCAGCCGACTACGGCCACTACGGACCATTCTTCATTCGTATGACATGGCACGCAGCCGGCACGTACCGTATTCAAGATGGTCGCGGTGGCGGCGGAACCGGTATGCAACGATTCGCGCCACTGAACTCATGGCCAGACAACGGCAACCTCGACAAAGCTCGTCGCCTGTTGTGGCCACTGAAGCAAAAGTACGGCAACAAGTTGTCGTGGGCAGACATGTTCATTCTTGCTGGTACCGTTGCACTTGACTCCATGGGCTTCAAGTCCTTCGGATTTGGAGGCGGCCGAGCAGATGTATACGAAGCAGACGACACCTACTGGGGTACAGAAACCACGTGGCTGGGCGATGACCGTTACAAGGGGGACCGTCAGCTCGACCAGCCTCTTGCGGCGGTGCAAATGGGCTTGATCTATGTCAACCCAGAAGGCCCGAACGGACACCCAGACCCAGTGGCGTCTGCTCGCGACATTCGCGAGACGTTTGGTCGAATGGCCATGAACGACGAAGAAACCGTTGCACTTATTGCCGGTGGACACACCTTCGGTAAGGCTCACGGCGCCGGAGACCCAGGCAAGTTTGTTGGCCCAACACCAGAATCTGCGCCACTTCAAGCAATGGGCTTAGGTTGGATCAACTCTATGGGATCTGGCAACGGGGTTGCAACCATCACTAGTGGCATTGAAGGTGCATGGACGACAAACCCAATTGCTTGGGACAATGACTATCTCAAGATTCTTCTGGAAAACGATTGGGAACTTACCGCAAGCACAGGAGGTGCAAAACAATGGATTCCAAAAAAGGGAGTAATGAGCGGCACTGTTCCAGATGCGCATGACTCTGCACGAAGCCATGCACCAATAATGACCACAGCAGACTTAGCATTGAAGTTTGACCCAGCATATCTGAAGATTTCGAGGAGTTTCTACCTAAATCCCGACAAATTTGCCGAGGCATTTGCTCGCTCGTGGTTCAAACTGACCCCCCGCGACATGGGGCCAAAGTCCCGTTATCTCGGAAAGCTTGTGCCAAGAGAGGATCTTATCTGGCAGGATCCAATTCCAACACCTGCCAAAGTTCCCTCGGCATCAGACATTTTATCGGCAAAGGCCAAGATTCTAGTCTCTGGGCTCAGCGTGTCGCAATTAGTAGCCACCGCCTGGGCATCAGCGGCGTCTTATCGCAACACCGACAAGCGTGGCGGCGCAAACGGTGCACGAATCCGCTTGCTCCCGCAAATAAACTGGGAAGCAAACAATCCGTCACAGCTTGCAACTATTCTAGCCGTGTACGAAACACTCAGCACGGAAACCGACATTTCCATTGCTGACTTGATCGTGCTGGGTGGATGCGCTGCTGTTGAAAAGGCCGCACAAGATGCGGGCGCGAGCGTATGTGTTCCGTTCAGCCCAGGTCGCGGCGACGCAACCCAAGCACAAACCGACATCGAGTCCTTTGCCGTGCTCGAGCCAACATTCGACGGCTTCCGCAATTTCCTTAAGGCAGGGCACGTACAACCAACAGAGAAGTTGTTGATTGAAAAAGCGTACCTGCTTGCTCTGTCAGCCCCAGAAATGACTGTCTTGGTTGGTGGAATGCGAGCGCTTGGAGCAAACCACAACCAGTCAACAACTGGTGTATTCACCACGCGTCCGGGAATATTGACTAATGATTTTTTTATCAATGTTCTCGACGTCAATATCGAGTGGAAAGCTACATGCAAACACGAAGAGACCTTCGAGGGCCGCAACCGCAAGTCAGGCGAAGTTGTATGGACTGCAACCCGCAACGACTTGATCTTTGGCTCAAACTCGCATTTACGATCTTTGGCTGAGGTATACGCACAAACCGATAACGCTGGCAAGTTTGTAAGCGACTTCGTAAAGGCATGGACCAAAGTCATGAACCTCGATCGGTTTGACCTCAAGTAATTCAAAGCGTGTAAGATACCCTGCCCAACATTATTCTACAGGGTATCTTACACTTCTTCGAAACCCATAGCATAATAAGATAATTTTTCAAAAACTAAAAAGTTTTAACAGGCTTCGAAATCAGCGTTGAAGCAGAATGGTGCGACCCAAGTTGCTCCCACTCGTAAAATAGACAAAACATAGAGCTCAAATGCACCTCGTAAAGATGAACCGAATCCCAAGAAACTCGCGCACAACTTTACTAATGCTTCCCCCACCCAGTCACCTCATGACCCGCGACCTTTTTTCACTTGCCGCTATTTTTTGAATATTCCCGTGTTATAAGCCGCCTAACATGCAAGCTGCACAACCTCTACGCAACGGATTTCTCAGTTCTTACACTCCGTGCGCTCCACAAGTGGCTTGAAAACGCCTCCCACGCCCTAACGCAGGTCACACTTCTACAGCCCAAGATTACAATCGCGACGTCTGATAAAAGCTAGTTCGGGAATTGGCCCAACATCCCCACCGCCATCGCCCACCAACCCAACATGTCCGTCTACCACCACGTGCGCTGCCTAGTAATTAATTGTTACATTTGCACAAATAAGGTAGCTACAACTGAAACCACGAAACCTATATATTAATAATACCCAGGAATCCACACAAAGGAAAAGTTTGGAAGGCTAAAGACAGGTTGACAAAAAAACATGCGAACAATTCAAGGAAATGGTACGAAAGAATTTTTAACGGCCGAGTATTATGCAAATCCTTACCCAACCTATCGAAAGCTTTTGGCATCCACACCAATATTTTGGAGTGAGAAGGCGCGGGCCTGGATCGTAAGCCCCTTTAAAGAGGTAGAAAGAGGGTTGCACCAAGAGGTTTTTACACAAAAACAACGAATGCTTTTGGCGAGTTCTCATTTCAATTCTGAAGAATTAAAAAAGATGCAATACATCCTGGAAAATCTAAGCAATTGGGTTGTCTTTCAAGATCCTCCCGAGCACACTCGTTTGCGCCGGTTAATTAACAAGTCATTTACCCCAAAAAGTATTAGTACCCTCGCGCCGAAAATTGAGGCAATCGTTTCCCAACTTCTAGACGAAGCCATGAAAAAAGAAACCTTTAATCTTGTTGATCAATTTTCCTCTCGACTGCCTGCATTAGTGATTTGCGAACTTCTTGGAATACCGGGCGCAATGGAATGGGATATGAAACGTTGGTCTAATGGAATTGCTGGCTTCACTGCTTCTGCTCGCATTACTCACGAGCAAGCAGCTCATGCAGAAGCTGTTGCAAGAGAAGCCGAGGAATATCTCATGGGCTTTTTTGAACAAGTCCGCAGAACTCCCAATGATGGACTATTGAGCAGAATTGTGAATTCACAGCATATTGAAGATAGATTAACTGACAAAGAGATTGTTGGATTAACAATTCAACTATTTTTTGCAGGCTTTGAAACAACTGAAGGTCTTATTGGCAACATGGTAATTACCCTTATAAATCACCCAGACCAAATGGCTATATTGCGTAGTGAGCCTGAAATAATGGATGCTGCGGTTGAAGAAACTTTGCGATATGCGTCCTCTATATTGAAGCAATCCCGAGTCGCAAGCGAAGATATAGAACTACTGGGCCAAACAGTTAACGCTGGTGACTATGTGCACTTTATGATTGGTGCTGCCAATCATGACCCAGCACGTTTTAGTAATCCTGAGGTATTTGATATTAAACGGGGGGATGCTGGACATATCAGTTTTGGTCACGGGATACATTTTTGTATTGGCGCTCCTCTTTCTCGCCTTGAAGCTCGAATCGCAATGCGACAACTATTAGAACGGATGCCAAATTTTTCTATTATGAAGCCACAACCGACTTTCCCAGAGCTGCTTGCTGTTCGCAAACCTACGCAGTTATGGGTAACTAACGGATAGGAAATTCGAGCACCCAGGCACCCAAAAATTCTAGCCGCTGGCCCAGCACAGGTGATGCACAAACTTGCGCTGAACTCGACCCCGCCATTACCTAATAATCAATGATCACTTCTGTATGACATGCCGAGAGGTACGCTCAGCGCAACAAGCGGAATTTACTCAAGTTCTACCGGCCAGCACCGGCTTTCCTAAACATTGAGTGCGCTCTGCAAGCAACCACACCACGCCTGCTCACGCTGCGCCGCGGGTGCCATTCCTACAGCGCAGGATCACCACGCCGCACTCCGTTTTGGCCGCCGGCGTACATAAACCGCGGCCCGCTTCAACTTGCAGTTACTGCCTGCGCGTGTCCCCGGCACACCAGCAGCGCTGCTCATAATCAAGGACAAATCTGAAATTCCAGCAGCCGGGCCCGGTCCTCAATAACCACACCCGCGCCCGCTTTCACGGCAACGCGCTCCTGCGTTACGCTCGAGTACAATGACCAAGAAACACAGGACCTCGCTGGCGGAGTTTTCTGAGAAGGAGTTGCAGGATTTTGTTGCGCTTTTAAAGAAGGTCTTTGGCAAGTATAATACGCTCTGCGTTATGTCATTCCCATACATAATAGTAATGCACCAGGCGCCGACCGACGGGAAGCAGCACGATTACTACCACTGGCATATGGAGTTTTACCCGCCCCTCAGGACGGCAAAGAAACTAAAATATCTGGCGGGCTGCGAGGCGGAAGCAGGCTCGCTCATAAATGACACGCTGGCGTAAGAGAAGGCGGCAGAGCTAAGTAAATTTTAACCGTAGCTGCATCATTTCTGTGGAGACTACATGAAAAAGATACGCGTCGGCATAATTGGTTGCGGCGGCAGGGTGCGTTACGTCGCGCAGAATCTGCTCAAGCAGAGCCCAAACATTCAAGTGATCGGTTTGTCCGATCCTTCTCTTGTATCCATAAAGAAAAGCCTCAAGGCGCTGAATCCCGAGGCGGTTGTCTACTCCGATTACCGCAAACTTCTTGCGCAGAAAGATATTGACTGGGTGATGATAGGCTCTTGGAACTGTTTCCACAAGGAACAGACCGTGGCGGCCTTCAAAGCGGGAAAGAATGTTTTCTGTGAGAAACCGCTGGCGACAACGGTCGAGGATTGTGTGGCGATGCGCGAGGCCTGGCAAAGAAGTGGCAAGTTCTTTAATATAGGGTTTACCCTCCGCTATTCCCCGCATTACCGCAAGGTCAAGGAGCTGCTTTCCAAAGGCGTTGTGGGCGATATCATCAGCATGGAATTCAACGAGACTATCGGGTACAGTCACGGCGGTTTTATAATGAGGGACTGGAGAAGGCTGCAGAAATATGCCGGAACCCATCTTCTGGAGAAGTGCAGCCATGATATAGACCTGGTCAACTGGATGGTGGGGAGCAGGGCGAAGAAAGTGGCGTCGTTCGGAGGCACAGATTTCTTCTTGCCTAAAAACAAGAAGTATGTCTCCCGGGTTGGGAAGGATCCGTTTGGCGGAAAGGCTTATATGGGCTGGCCGAGCCCCTTCAACCTAAACCCGTTCACGGTGAAGAAAGATATCATAGACAATCAGGTCGCCATAATAGAGTATGAAAACGGTGTAAGGGCGACGTTTCATGCCAACTGCAACGCGGGCATACTGGAAAGAAGGATGTATATCTGCGGGACCGAAGGGGCGCTCAGGGCGGATGTCACGACGGGCTCAATAGAGATAGCTAAGATTGGCCCGGGCAGGAAGCAGTATTCCAACGCAGAAATAAAGAAACTTCCCGTGGCGGCCTCGGGCGGGCATGGCGGCGGCGATGAGGTGCTGGCAAAAGAACTGGCAGAGACGATGTTCAAAGGCACAGCTCCAAAAGCGGGTTTGATGGACGGTCTGCTCTCGGCAATAACCTGTTTTGGCATCGATAAGGCAATGAATGACTGCAAGGTAGTTGATATGAAGGCTCTATGGAAAAAGGCGGGAATAAGATGAATAGGACATTCAAGCCCACAAGCACCCTAAAACTGTAAGCGCTGACCCCGCACCGGTCAAGTACCAATTTGCGCTAACCTGCATCCCGCCATTACTTAATGGTCAATGATGTCATTGATCACTTTTGTATGACATTCCGAGAGGTACGCTCATTCAACAAGCGGAAATTACACAACTTCTGCAGGCCAGCATCGGCAGTCCTGCATACTTAGTGCGCTCTGCCAGCGGCTAAATTCCGCCTACTCATGCTGCGCCGCGTGTGCCATGCCTACAGCGCAAAATTACCATCCCAACGTCTGATCAAACTCCAGACCCAGGATCAGCTCTGCATCCGCATCCGCAGGGGGCATCCACTGATCATGCCCAGCTTCCCCTGCTAGGTTTGCCGTCTGGTCAAACTCAAGTTCGGGGATTGCCTATACTGCCTTTGGAGCAATCAGATGCTGTGCATTCGCCTCCACCGGTGGTGAGCGTGCGGGTGCGATTGCCGATGCAGTTAGTGCCTCGCCAGCCACGTCTCCAAATTCTTATGCACCACTGGATACGCCGCACTCCGTTCCGGCCGCCGGCGTACATACACCCCGGCCCGCTTCAATCCAGACCAAACGATTGGTTACAGGCCCAACAGAAGGCTTCCCTGCCCACTTTGGCCGCGCCATAAAAACAGGGGCCAGGCCCTTCGGTGGCTAACAGCTCTGGATGGTTGACATCTAGCGGCCGATATTGCACTGCTGACAGCACCCCGATGCTGGAAAGATAAGCCACCCGCCCGACCTCAAACAGCCGAGCCGTTTCAAGAATGTTGAAGACTCCGCCCATATTTACCTTCAGCGCCATAGTAGGCTGGCGATAAAGCAGCACCGGGTTGACCACCACCGCCGTGTGGGCGATAGCCTCCGGCCGGTGGGTATCGATAGCGTCCACAATGCCCGGCCAATCGTCCATACTCCCTTGCACAAACTGGACTTGCTCGGACACTAACTTGACCAGCAAGGCCGATTCAGGGTTTGGTTCACGCAGATCAAAGTCGACCACTTTATCGCCCCGCTCAACCATCAAGCGGTAAAGATAACTGCCAATAAATCTGTAGCCACTAGTAATAAGAATGGTTCCACCCATAATAAGTTTTCCTCTGCAAATATGACCGCCGACCGCCGCAAGAAATATTCATAAGAGGCCGAGCTCTCGGTTCGTGGACACTCCTATACCGAAATGGGATGTCCCATCAGATGGGTTAGATGAGCTAGATGACCTACCAAGCGAATAAAGGCACACTGGCCATTGCCACAATAACAGCGATAAGCAGAAAGTTTCTTGTAGAAAAGCCGACCGATTCGCTGATAACATCGTTCAAATCCATATTGTGGAAGAGTACATCACGACTTTCTAACTGTCTCCTTTACGCGGTGGGCGGTGCGCAACTCAGTCTCGCCGAACATAGATGCGGTAAGCGCCAATGGTGGTTACCCACTGGTAGTGCGTCCGTAGGTAATCATCCAGCAGTTCGACACCGCTGCTGAGCGCGCTGTCGTTAGGTTCGTTGGCGCCTTGGAACATGCTGGTGAGCACGACATACTTTACAGCGTTGCGCTCAATGTCGGCAATCATTTCGCGCTGAACTGGCTCAGTGTTGGCCAGGCCCGGATGTAACTCGTGATAGCGCGTTGGACTGTGACGCTCCAGCAAGAAATAGAACATCACGTCGTTCGCGAAGACACGATCATGTTGCGACAGGCCGATGTAGACCTTGTCACCCGGCTTGGTAAGTCTTTGAAGATAGCGGACGGCGAAGTTGTGGTCTAGGCTCACCAGCGCACCCTGCGCAATCGGTAAGCCATGGTTCAGATTGCGCGCGGCGTTGGCGCGCCCTTCAAGCTGGCGAACATAGTGGTCAATAGGATTGACGATAGCGGCGATGGCCAGCACGACACTGGTCATGGCGATGACGTACGACAGCCAGCGCGCAGCCCGTGAAATGCCATGCCACAACGCAGGCAGCAGTGTTAAAGCGGACAGGAAGAATTGCACTGTATGAATCTCGTCCGAGCGGACGCGGGCCTGATTGAAGCCAAACACGCCGAACAGCACCATCATGATGATGCCCCAAACACGATAACCATCGTAATCTGCCGTTTGAGGTTCACGCCGAATGTGGGCCACAGCCATGCTGAAAGCGATGGCGTAGATGGGAAACGGCGCGTAAAAGGGCAGATTATTTGGCCACCAGTCGAGGTCGGGGTAGGGCAGGTCGCGCACCTTGGGGAACTCGGTTAACGGAAAGATGAACAACTGTTGTGCCAGTTGATTTGCGGGCACGGTGGCGAGGAAGTACGCCAGCACCGGGGTTATCACAATCAGCGTGCCACCTGCCCACGGCAACAACCGCCGAATAGCGTACGTGACAAGTTGAAGTTGCGGTGACGCGGGTGAGGCCAGTCGCCACATCGCCAGCGGGACAAACGTGATGAGTTGCGCTGCGGCCACATACACGGCCATGTCGTGGCGGAATATTGCGGTGAGGCCCAGCAGCGACCCAGATGCGAACATCCATCGCCTGCTGCTAAATCCCCGAATCAACGCGTGTATGCTGGCCAGGCTGAACAGCAGCCCGACAAAAATGGGATAGCCAAAGAAACCGTAGTGCTGCACCCACAGCAACGCCAGCACCCACAGCGGCACGGATGCCTTCACCGATGAGAGCCGCGCACCCAGCACAAAGATCATCAACGCCAGAGTCGCGCGGATGGTGATATCCCACACGCGCTCGACCATGATGCTTTTGCCCAGCGTGCCAAACAGTGCCGCCAGCACATACAGTTGACCCGGGCTGTATTGCGTCCAGAAGTCGCGATATGGCACTTGTCCATCCATCACTCGGACAGAGCCATACACGATGATGCCTTCGTCGTAAATGTTGAGCGGGGAATACAGCCCAGTCTGCAAATATACCAGCGCTCCAGTCATGAGCAATAAGGCGGTTATCGCCCGCAGCACGCGTGGTGAAACAGATAAATTCATTCTGACGACGTTTCAGGTATGGGTCAGATGCCTTGCAGATCAAGCCCTTGGGCTCGCGGGCACCTGACGGTCCGCCCATCCGGCATTGCCCGCAATACAGCCACCTCGGTCTTGCACCGGTCTATAGCGGATTTGCTGCGCGGGTGAAAGACGCAACCGGTGAGCAGGTTTCCCAAATCGGGCACCTCGCTTGGCGACACGATGCGCTTGGGGCGCGTACGGCTGGTGATGCGCGGGACCAATACAGCAGCGCTTCGGTATAAGGATGTTGGGGCATCATCAGCACTTGCATCTTGGTGCCTAGCTCCACCATCTTGCCGGCATACATCACGGCCACTCGGTCGCACATGTAGCGCACCACGTTCATGGCA
>SXGS01121164.1_pt1 | contig 10068 bp, 8 predicted proteins | sample 3174681 | NCBI WGS metagenome assembly SXGS01 (sample SAMN11356861, study PRJNA531348) | freshwater metagenome | isolation source: freshwater sample F1-80 | place: China: Fuxian Lake, Yuxi | collected 2017-12-25
GCCGTCGCCGACGTCGGCATCGCGATGGGGGCGCGCGGCTCGACGGCGGCCGGTGAAAGCGCGGATGCTGTCGTGCTCGTCGACGACGTCTCGCGCGTCGTCGAGGCGGTCACCATCGGCAAGCAGACCGTGCGCATCGCCCTGCAGAGCATCTGGCTCGGCATCATCATTTCGGTCGGCCTCATGCTGGTCGCGGCCGCCGGGCTGCTGCCCGCCGTCGCGGGGGCGCTGCTGCAGGAGGTCGTCGACCTGGTCGCGATTCTCGCGGCCCTCCGCGCAGTTCGGGCCGGCACCAGGGCGGTGCCGGCCCGAAAGGTGGCGCGAGAGACGAGCCCTACGCGGTGACCTCTGCGCGCGACGGAGTGGTCTCGACGGCGATCTTGCGCGGCTTCGCCTTCTCGAGCACGGGGATCATGACGCTCAGTACGCCGTTTTCGTAGTGGGCGCTGATTCCCTCGGTGTCGATGTCCTTCCCGAGGGTGAGCTGGCGCAGGTAGGTGCCGGCCGGCCGTTCGCGGGTCAACCACTGCACGCCCTCCTGCGAACGCGGGGTGCGCTCGGCACGAATGGTGAGCAACTGGCCGTCGACATCAACGTCGACGCTGCCCGGGTCGACGCCCGGGAGGTCGGCGGTCAGCACGTAGTGGTCGCCGTCGCGGTACACGTCCATCGGCATCAGCCGAGGGCTTTCGCGGCGGTCGAGCAGCGTGCCGGCGACGCGGTCGAGCTCACGGAATGGGTCGAAGAACATGGTCATGTGATGGCTCCTTTCGGTCACGTCGCCCGCCGGTGTGGCGGGTGGCCAACGTTGAGTCGAGTCGACTCAACTACGGATAATTTAGCACTCGACACCCGAGAGTGCTAGCGGTTCGCGCACGGCGAAAGTGGGTGGATCCCGGCCCACCGCGTGCGTGGTGAGGCCGCTCAGTAGCCCGCGAAGTAGTCGGTCTTCACGCGCTTGGCACCCGCCCGGCGGAGCGCGCTCGCCGCGTCGGCGACGAGCGACGGAGCGCCGGAGACGTAGCCGCGACGCGACGCGAGATCCGGAACAAGCCCGCGCAGAGCATCCGCCGTGATCTCGGCGTCGCGATCGAGCACCGTCACGGTGGCGCCGGCCTCCTCGAGCACATCGCGGTACAGCACCTCGTCGGGTCGCGAGGGCACGTAGACGACGTGCACATCGCGCGTCTCGCCGCGGGCGGTCGCCGACGCGAGCTGGCTGGCGAACGGGGTGACGCCGATGCCGCCCGCGACCATGACGACGGGCGTCGCGGGGTCGCGGGGCAACAGGAAGTCGCCCGAGATCTGTGTGGCCCGCACGGTCGCTCCCTCGTCGAGCTCGCGCAGCACCTTCTTGAACGACGACCCCTTGTCGGGCGTGCGCATGCCGAGCGCAATCTGCTCGTGCTCGGGGGCCGACGCGATCGAGAAGATGCGGCGCGTGCCGCGGCGGTCGGCGCTGTGCGGCAGGTGCAGTTCGAGGTACTGGCCCGGCTCGAAACGCACCGGCCGGGTAGGGGTGAACGTGAACTCGGTCGCGCTGTCGGACAGCGCGCGTGAGCCGGTGAGGCGCAGGGCGAAGCCGCCGCGGCGCGAGACGGCAAAACCCACGATGTTGCCGGCAACGAGGGCGAGCTCGGGGGTCGTGTAGAGGAACCCCGCGTTGAACGGAATCGAGAAAACGAGGGCCGTGACGACGGCAACCAGCCACTGCTGCCAGCGGCGCGGCGGCAGGGTCTGCGGCTCACTCAGCATGTATCCGGCGAGGAACACGACGGGGAAGAGCAGCAGCACCGAGCTGTACGCGTCAAACGGCTCGGCACCCGTCAGGGTGATGCGGGTGCCAATGATGGCGACGGTCACGGCGATGAAGATCAGACCGATGTCCATGCGACGCGTGCGGTCGAGCAGCAGCAGCGCGCCGAGAGCGACGACGGGCAGCATCGCGGGGGTGCCGATCCACCAGAAGCCGATCGTCAACTGCGTGAAACCGGCGATGACGACGCCCGTCGCCGCCGGGTTCAGGATGTGCCGCCCCCGCCACACGATGAGATACTTCGACAGGGCCGCCGCGATGCCAGCGACTGCGGCCCCCATGAGGTCGCGCAGTTCGAGCGTCGGCGGCACGAAGCAGGTGATGAGCAGCGCCGTGATGATGCTCGACTCGCGGTGCGGAACGACGCGAGCGAGCCGCGCCGCAATCTCGTTGGCGCCGAGCGTCGCCGCCATCACGACGCCGAGCGTGCCGAGAATGCCGTACCACTCGAAGCCCAGTTCGCCGAGCGCTCCGAGCAGCATGCCCATGGCGAGCACGGCCGCGGTGGCGATGACGGTCAGGCGGTACATGCTCACCTGTCCGGTAACGCGGTCGATTGTCGCCCTCATGCGAACACCTCTCCATTCCACCCGGCGCTCGCCTCGAGGCGACCGTCCGCGTGCATCCGTACGTATTCGACGCCGAGGCGCTCAGCGATTGCGCGCGGCTCGCCGACGAACAGCGCCGTGGACGCGCCGTCGGCGACGAGCGCCGAATCGGCAACCGCCCAGGTGGCGATGACCCCGTTCGCGACCGGGATGCCCGTGGTCGCGTCGACGATGTGGTGCAGCCCGTCGCCCCACGCGCGCCGATTGGGGGCCGAGGCCGCCAGAGCCCGGCCGTTCTCGAGCGTCGCCGTGCCGACGACCAGCGACGGATTCGTCGGATTCTCGAGCCCCACGCGGATGCGCGACTCGCCCACGGCGCGCAGGTCACCACTGCCGTCGACGACCGCCCCGCGCGCCCCGCGGGCGATCAGTAGTTCGGCGAGCAGATCGACGAGGTACCCCTTGCCGGCCGCTCCGACGTCGATGCCGACGGGGGAGGGGGCGTCGAGCACGAGGCGATCGCCCTCGGTGCGCAGGCTGAGGGCGTCATCCCATGGCGGCGCCCCGATCGGCTCGCCGCTCGGCGCCAGCCGGTAGGCCGCGTCGTAGCCGAGGCGGTCGAGCGAGCGGCCGACGAGCGGGCTCACGCGCCCGCCTGTCACCTCGTACAGCTCGCGGTAGTGAGCGAACAGGGCGTCAGCATCGCGCGGAAGTCGGTGGCTGCCGCCCGTTCGCCCAATCAGGCTGACGAGCGAGTCATCGCGAAACCGCGACCAGTCGCGATCGAACTGCTCGATGCGTGCGTCGACCGCCGCGCGGTCATCGGCCTGGGCGCCGTCGCCGTGCGCTCCGGGCGCGACGTCGATGCGCCAGGGGGCGCCGATCGCCTCAAACTGCCAGACGACCTCGTCAGCCGGCGAGAGCATCCGCCTTGATGGCGTTGAGCGCGTCGGTGAAGCCGCCGCCCGTCAGCGACGAGCCGGCGACGCGCGTGACCTCGACCTCGTCGACGGCCTTGCCGACGACCTCGGCCTCGATGCCGCCCGCGAACATCGTCTGGTAGCGCGACGTCGTCGGGTTGGTGGGGTTCGGGTCGACGGTGACCGCCGTGATCGTGTTGCCCTCGATCGTGACCTCGACGTCGACCGTCTCGCGACCGTTCGGCGAAATGTAGGTGCCCGAGGCGCTGTACGTGCCGTCGGCGTAGTCGCCGCCCGCTTCGACGGGAGGGTTGGTTGATTCACTGCCCGAGCCGCCTCCGGCGTCGACGTTGCCGGGCGCCGTCATGCTTCCTGGGGAGCACGCGGTCAACGCGCCCAGCAGGGTCAGGGATGCCGCGGCGGCGTACAGGGGGACGGCGGCGGGGCGGGTGAGGCGGGTCATCGGCGCTCCGTGGTGGTGTGTAAACGGCGGTACCGGGCGCGGAAGTCGCGTCCAGGCGATGATCGGATGCCGTTCAGCATCGCGGATCTCAATGGACATTCGCTGTGGCGGCGCGATCGGATCCCCGGCATCACCTGCCAAGACCCTGTGCAGAAACTTCCTTCTGCCCCTGAAAGAGGTGCATAGGGTTTCGCAACCGGGGGAGTCGAAAAGCGGCGCCCCCACGCAGCAGGAAGGGTCACCCCCGCTTGTGAACGCAATCACACGCCGCTCGGCGGCACCACCCCGCATCCGTTCATTCCTCGCCGCGACCGCGGGCGCGGCGATCGCTGTCACCGGCGCCATCGTCGGCCCGGTCTCGGCCGGCGCGATCACCACGCCGCTCGCGTCGGGCAAGCCGCCGATCGTGCAGTCGCAGATCGAGTTCGAGCCCGGCCGGTACATCGTCGTGCTGGCAGATGAGGCCGCCGCCACGTATGAGGGCGGTGTGAACGGGTTCCAGCGCACGGCCCCGCGTGACGGTGAGCGTCTGGATGCGCGCCGCTCGCCGGTCGCGGACTACCGCGAATATCTGCGCGAGCGTCAAGACGCCGTCGCCGCCGAGGCGGGCGTCGACGTCGACACCTCGTACACCGTGACGGTCAACGGCTTTGCCGCCGAGCTCTCGGTCGAGCAGGCCGCCGAGCTCGCGACCAGCCGCGACGTCGTCGCGCTGGTCCCCGACGAGCTGCAGCAGATTCAGGCCGAATTCGGCACCGAGTTCTTGGGCCTCGACGGCCCCGGAGGGGTGTGGGAGCAGATCGGCGGCGCCGAGGTCGCGGGCGAGGGCACCGTCATCGGTGTGCTCGACACGGGCATCTCGCCCGAGCACCCGTCGTTCGCCGGCGAGCCGCTCGGCACGACGCCCGGCGCCGAGCCTTACCGCGACGGCGAGACCATCGTCTTCGAGAAGGCCGACGGCAACACCTTCACCAGCGTGTGCCAAGAGGGCGTGCAGTTCACCGCTGACGACTGCTCGACCAAGATCGTGGGCGCGCGCTACTTCGTCGACGGCTTTGGCGCCGACCGCATCGGCGACGACTCGACGGGCCCGGGCGAGTTCCTCTCGCCGCGCGACGGCGACGGCCACGGTTCGCACACCGGTGGCACCGCTGCGGGTAACCACCGTGTCGACGCGACCGTGACCGGCATCGACTTCGGTGCCATTTCGGGTGTCGCTCCCGCCGCGAAGATCGCTGCGTACAAGGTCTGCTGGAACGGTCCTGACGCATCCGTCACGACCGACGACGGATGCGCGACGAGCGACCTGCTCGCCGGTATCGACGCCGCCGTGGCTGATGGCGTTGACGTCATCAACTACTCGATCGGTGGTGGCGCCGCACAGACCACGATCTCGCTCACCGGTCAGGCGTTCTACGGCGCCGCAGCTGCGGGCGTCTTCGTCGCCGCGTCGGCGGGCAACTCGGGGCCGGGTGCCTCGACGCTCGACAACGCTGCACCGTGGATCACGACCGTCGCCGCGAGCACGATCCCCTCGTACGAGGGAACCGTCACGCTCGGCAACGGTGAGGCCTTCCCCGGTGCATCGATCACGGTGGGCATGACCGAGGGTGACGTAGCCCTGACCGGCCCGCTCGTGCTCGCGAGCGCAGTCGCCGGAACCACGGCGACGCCGGCCGACATCGCGCTCTGCGCGCCCGGCTCGCTCGATGAGGCGCTCGTCGAGGACGACATGATCATCGTGTGTGATCGTGGCGTCTACGACCGCGTGGCCAAGTCGGCTGAGGTCGCTCGTGTCGGCGGTGCGGGCATGGTCATGGTCAACGTGACCCCCGGGTCGGTTGACGGCGACGCGCACTCGGTGCCGAGCATCCACCTGGATGCGCAGTACCGCGACGCGGTTGTCGCCTACGCCGCGACCGAGGGAGCGACCGTGAGCCTTGCGGCCGGCAACCTGACGGATGTCGTGACCCCGGTTCCGCAGGTCGCCGGCTTCTCGTCGCGCGGGCCCGTGCTCGCCGACGGCAGCGACATTCTGAAGCCTGACATCGCGGCTCCGGGTGTGGGCGTTCTCGCCGCCACCTCGAACCGTGAGAGCGACGCGCCGACCTTCGGGTTCCTCAGCGGAACCTCGATGGCTGCCCCGCACATCGCGGGACTGGCGCTGCTCTACTTCGGTGAGCGCCACAACGCGACGCCCGCCGAGGTTAAGTCGGCCCTGATGACGACGGCCTACGACACCCTCGGTGCCGACGGCTCGACCGTCACCGACCCGTTCGCGCAGGGCGCCGGTCACGCCGACGCGACGCGGTTCTTCGAGCCGGGCCTGCTCTACCTGAACGGTGTCGACGACTGGAACGCGTACGCGCAGGGCATTGGCTTCGACGTCGGCGTTGAGCCGATCGACGCCAGCGACCTGAACCTCGCCTCGATCGCCGTGGGTGGCATGACCGGCCCGCAGACGGTGACCCGCACGGTCACCGCGACCGAGGCTGGCACCTTCACCGCGAGCGTGCAGGGCATGGCGGGCATCGATGTGACCGTCGAGCCGAGCACGCTGAGCTTCGGTGCGGCGGGCGAGTCGGCCACCTTCACGGTGACCTTCGCGCGCACGGACGCCCCGCTCGACCGTTTCACGACGGGCTCGCTGACGTGGACCTCGGGTGAGACCACCGTGCGCTCGCCGCTCGCCGTGCAGCCTCTGACGATCATCGCCCCGGCTGAGGCCACGGGCGAGGGTGTCGACGGTTCGGTTGAGATTGCGGTCACGCCGGGCGGGACGGGCGACATCGCGCTCGCGAGCACCGGGCTGGCACTCGGCGAGCGACTGGCCGACCCGGCTGACGCTGACTCCGAGAACTCGGGTTCGGGTTCGACGGGTGACTTCGCTGAGTACACGGTCGAGGTTCCCGAGGGTTCGCAGTTCACGCGCTTCGACCTTGAGGCGTTGGACCCGGCGAGCGACCTTGACCTGACGGTGCTGCTGCTCGACGCGACCGGCACGCCGGTTGCGGGCTGGCAGGCGGCTACCGCAGCGGCGAGTGAGCGCATCGACCTCGTCGAGCCGGCAGCGGGCACCTACGTCATCTACGTCGACGTGTACTCCGCCCCGGCGGTCGCGTCGTGGAACATGACGGTCACCTCGATCACCGAGGGCGGGGCCGAGCTGACGCTCGACCCGGCCGTGCTGGCGGGCGAGCAGGGCGTCGAAACGGCGTTCACCGCGTCGTGGAGCGACCTCGAGCCGTTCTCGAGCTACCTCGGCATCATCAGCTACGGCGAGACCGGTGCGAGCACCGTGCTCTCGGTCACGACGGGTGAAGCTGCCGTCGAGGGCCCGGTGGCGATCAGCCCGCCGGTCATCGAGGGTGACGCTGTTGAGGGCCGCACCGTGCGTGCCACCACAGGCGAGTGGGAGGGCGATGGCCTGACCTTCACCTACCAGTGGTACCGCGACGGTGAGCTGGTTCGCGGCAAGCCGGGCACGCGCCCCGAGCTGAAGCTGAACAAGCCGATGGTCGGCGAGACGCTCACGGTGGTCGTCACGGCGACCGACGGCGCGGGTGCGACGGCGTCGCAGACGAGCGAGGGCGTCGTGGTTGAGGGCAAGCCGAAGGGCGGGCCCAAGAAGCCGAAGGGCCCGAACGCGATCGTCTAAATCGACCGCGTGAGACGCTGCGGCCGGGGTTCTTCGGGTCCCCGGCCGCAGCAGTCATTAACCGCGAGCGCTCGAGCGAATCTGCTCGACTGCTTCGCGGAACCCCCCACTTGTCAGCGACGACCCGGCGACCCGCGTCACGTCCAGCTCATCGATGTGCTTGCCGACGACGTCCGCGGCAATGCCTCCGACGAACTCCCCCTGATAGAACGCGACAGTCGGGTTGTTTGCCCCCGGCGTCACCGTCACCTCCGTGACGATGCCCCCCGCCAGGGTGAGGAAGACCACGATGTTCTCGCGGCCGTTCGGCGACGTGTACGTGCCGTTTCCCGTGTACAACCCGTCGGTGTAGCTCCCCAGCTCTCCGCCCGACGCACCCCCCGATGCGTCGACGCGATCCACCGATGGCCCGCCGAAGAGACCCAGCGGCGCGCATCCCGCCAGCGCAGCGACGGCACCGACGGAAACGCCAAGAGTGGCGCTCACGCGGGTGAGGCGTCGTGCGGGTGCGGATGCGGCGAACATGGGGCTCCTCGGGGGTCGTCATCCCTCATTCGCCGCCCAGCGTGAATCGGATTCGCCCCCGTTCGGGGGCAGGACGAGCGGGTCGGAGGCGACGGCCCCGCGCCCTCGGCTACTCGTCGTGCAGCGCCGCGTCTTCCGCGGTTTCGCGCCAGTCGGTGAAGGTGACGGTAAGGCCTGCCCGGGTCGGGGCGCAGAGCATGGGGCCGATGCGCGCATCCGTGTGCGGAAACCGGGCCACGCGCACGAGGCGCCAGTCGCCCGGATTCTCGCCCCCCGCATCCTCAATGCGGGCGCGAATGACGACGGCGTCAGCAATTCGGGATGCGCGCACCCGCACCGCGCGCCCGATCGCCTCGTCGAGGCGGCCCGTCGACCAGTCGCTCGCGCCGACGGTCACGACGGCGCCGAGTTGGGGGTGCCCGTCGGCCAGTTCAACGCCCGCCTTCAGCCAGATGCTGTCGTCGACGGCGATGTACAGGCCCGCCTGGTCGAACTGCTCGGTGAAGCCGTCGAGCGCGAACGCGACCTCGACGGCCGTGCCAGCGGCCCACGGGCGCAGCAGGGCGTGGCCATTGTCGTGCCGGAAGCCGTAGGCGGTATCGCGCCACCAGTCACTCCCCTCGGCGGCCTCGACGGTGAGGCGCTCGCCGTCGAGGCGGTGGGCGACGGGGTCACGGCTCCACGTCGCGTCGGCGGCGTCGAAGGCGATGCGGCGGTCGAGCGCGCTCATGCCGCACCCACGCCTGCGCTGGCAGCGTCTGGGTCACCCGCACCCGCTGCCTCGATGCCGGCGGCCCACACCCGTTCGACCTGCTTCTCGGCATCGAGCAGGACGACATCGGCGGCATACCCGGCGCGCAACAGCCCCCACTCGTCGGCGCGGCCGAGCACGCGGGCAGGCGTCAGCGTAAGCGCCTCGATAGCGAGCGCTTCGTCGACGCCCGCGACGTCCACGGCGCACCGCAGCGCCGCATCCTGGGTCAGGGTCGAGCCGGCGATCGTCTGCGTTCCGTTCAGCATCGCGATGCCGCCCTGCACGGTCACGTTGAGCGAGCCGAGCCGGTAGTAGCCGTCGCCGCCACCCGCCGCCGCCATCGCGTCGGTCACGAGGGCGACCCGGTGCGGTGCGGCGCGGAAGGTCATTTGCGCCACCGAGGGGTGCACGTGCACCCCGTCGAGCACGAGCTCGAGGGTGACGCGGTCGTCGTCGAACCCGGCGACGATGGGGCCGGGGTCGCGGTGGTGGATGCCCGGCATCGCGTTGAAGATGTGCGTGACAAGGGTGGCGCCCGCGTCGAACGCCTCGCGGGTCAGCTTCTCGTCGGCCTCGGTGTGACCGACCGCGACGACGACGCCGGCGGCGGCGAACTGCCGCACCGCCGCGATCGCGCCCGGCAACTCGGGGGCAATCGTCACCTGGCGGATGCTCGATCCGCCCGCCGCGAGCAGGCGCGCGATCACGACGGGGTCGGGCTCGACGAGGTATTCGGGGGCGTGCGCCCCGCGCCGCCCGATGGCCAGAAACGGGCCCTCGAGGTGGCTGCCGACGACGGTCGGGTCGGCCGCGGCCAGTTCGGCGACGACGCGCAGCGACTCTTCGACCTGCTCGAGCGGGTTGGCGACGAGTGAGATCACCGAGCGCGTCGTGCCGTGCGCGCGGTGCACGGCAAGAGCCGCACGAATCTCGTCGATGCCGTTGTCGAACGCCGCGCCGCCGCCGCCGTGGCCGTGCAGGTCGATGAATCCGGGAGTGAGCGTCCGACCGGGCAGCGCGATCGTGCGGTCGGCGGCGGGCGGAGCCTCGCCGGCCCGCCCGACGGCACTGATGCGGTCGCCGTCGAGAACGATCCAGGCGTCGCCGCGGCGACCGTCAGCATCCAGTAGCTCGACGTCGGTGAGGAGGGTGGTGGTCATCGCGGGCCCTTCGATCGGCGGCGGCCGGGTCGCCGCCGCGGGTAAACGCGAGGCGATTACTGGAAGACGATGGTGCGCTTGCCGTCGAGCAGCACGCGATCTTCGGCGAACCAGGTGACGGCGCGGCTGAGCGTGCGGCTCTCTTCATCTTGGCCAATGGCGACGAGTTCGGGCACCGACCGGGTGTGGTCGACCCGCACGACGTTCTGCTCAATGATCGGGCC